>WNFI01345830.1_pt1 | contig 27542 bp, 26 predicted proteins | sample 5400471 | NCBI WGS metagenome assembly WNFI01 (sample SAMN13153348, study PRJNA577476) | soil metagenome | isolation source: 100 cm saprolite on Douglas fir-dominated hillslope | place: USA:California | collected 2013-09-17
AACCCAGTCGGGTCTGTCGGTCACCGCGCACCTCGATCGCCGCCACTATCCGACTGGCGTGGAGCCCGCGCCGGAACAGCTTCAGGCGCTTCGTCTCCAACCCGGTGAGATCCTCCCGAACTGGAACTACACCATCTCACCCCATCTGTGAACTTGTTTTTGCGCGAGCCCTTAGATTAGCGGTCCTATCAATATCACGGGCGATTTGAACATCAGTTCCGGCCAGCTGCTCGTTAAGGACAGCGTTACAATTCCTCTGATAGCGTCAGGCGCGAGCGGGCCCGGCAAACACGTCCCTCACTTAGGCGTCCCAGACGCCGGCGTCACAATCGATCTCTCTGCAGCGAATTGGTGGACGATCGATAATCCAACAATTGGCAGGGAATCATTGATAGTGAAGCACACCGAGAACGGCAAAGCGGCGGCCGTCAGCTTCGTGAACGATGGCGGTCATTTTGTGCAGCGGTTTGTATTTGGCTCCAATTCCGGCCTTCCACAGGGCGAAGGCGCGAGTCTCTGGGCTAGTTGGAATGGACTCGTTATCGCCTGGCACCAGAACCTGTCATTTGTGATCAGCAGTGTCGGGGATGCTCCGCAGATGCAAATCACTCCTGATGCCGTCGAGGTCGGCGGTAATCTCCAGGTCAGCGGTGATATCACGGCAACGGGAGACGTTCTATTGGCCAACGCTGACTGCGCCGACGAATTCGACGTAATGGACGATGAGCCCTCAGAGCCAGGGACGGTGATGGTTATTGATCAACTGGGCAAGTTACAGCGAAGCCAAGACGCTTACGACAAGAGAGCGGCCGGGGTCATTTCTGGTGCCGGCGAATTTAGAGCGGCTATCACTTTGGATAAAAGGTCATCCAGTGCCAAGAGAGTTGCAGTAGCATTAGTCGGCAAAGTCTACTGCAAGGTTGATGCGCAGTACTCTCCTATCGAAGTCGGCGACTTGTTGACGACTTCATCAACCTCGGGGCACGCTCTGAAGGCTGCAGATAGCGTCAAGGCATTCGGCGCGGTTATCGGTAAGGCCCTGGGTTCTCTTCAGTCAGGGCAGGGACTGATTCCGATGTTGGTAGCACTTCAGTGACGGCACCATTGTAACTTGACTTTGTAGTATGGGCGAGGCGCCAAAATAGCAATCGTGGCTCAGCGGATCGGCCATCTGAGCGGTTATGTCTGAGGAGCGATGACACCCGCCGATATTTGAGTGTCACCTATGATTGTCGCAGGGTACCTGCCAACTGCCCTTCGTCATTACGATGGTCTTCCGCCACCGTGGTTGTGAATCTATTAAGGTTGATGGCTGTTTGGACTATGCTGTGGTCTTTCATTGAGGCGTTCACCGTTGATTACTTGATGTCTCTTGAAGTGCGGGATGCGCAGGGAGCAACCATATGAACAACTTGAGCCTTAGAGGGTTCGCTAGTTTACCGCACGTCGACCTAGCTCAGGGCGTCCGCGGCGTTGTTCCGGGTACGTCGCGGATCAGCCTTCGCGCTATGCTATCGGCGGCCACACCTCAGGCGCCCTCTTTTAAGGTTAATGCCGTTCCGGACGGAGATCGCGTCGACGCGAGTTGGTCTTCACCGGGTGCAACCTCCTTTGAACTCCAGTTCAGCCCCGACCGCCAAATGTGGCGCGAGGTCTATGGCGGGCCGGCCACGGCTATCAGCGTAAACCTCACAGACGTACACCGCTACCTTCGTGTACGAGCACTAAACGTTGTGGGCGCGGGTCCGTGGATCATGACTGTGGACCTGCCGCATACGTGGACACCGCTAAAATAGAGCTTCACGCCACGCCAGCGGATAGTGGGGGTATAAACGCGTACGTCAATATAGGTAACTCGGCGACACTACATTGGCAGGTAAGCAATTGCGACCAGTGTTCCGTCGGCTTGCGGGGTGTTGAGTTCGATACCCACGCTGTTCTGGTGAATATTCCTTCCGGTCCTCCAACGTCAGGAACCTTAGTCGTGACGCCAACCCCTGCCACCTACACTTGGATCGACTATACCCTGACTGCCGGCGGAAGCCATGGAAGTGCGGCGGTCACTGTGAAAGTGGAAGTGAATTATCCGTCCCCCCCAACAACTCCGACAGAAGGCATGCTGTTTTTCTTTAGAATGACGAATGCTGAGAGCTTTGCGCAACCTTGCTTCATAGTCTCCGTTTGGGCTAAGGACGCTATGATGGCCAAGACGCTCGCAGAGGATCCAAACACTAACGGGGGCTATGTCGGCTAACGGCGGTGAAAATCGATGAGGCTCAAATGACGACGCCGTGCGACCAGTGATCAGATGAAAGGGCTGGTCACCTTCCGGGAGCCAATCACCGCGGCCGTCACAGTGGTGCCAGTAGACCTTCGTTTGCATTGGGGCTGCCTTCCCGACATCGGAAGGCGTCGGGAAACCCTCGCCACCAATTCGACCTGAACTTCGGCTTGCTCGTTGAAAGACCGAAGGAGAAAGAAAGCATTGCCGCGTCGAGTCCCAAGCATCTGCGGTGGAGCACACACCGTCCTAAAAGAGGTGGAAACGGTGGGATATCGAACGCTCGTAGCTGAAAGGTATGCAGGACATGGCGTTCGAAGCGGTTGTCCTGCGACACCCGGATGCGTTCAGCACTAAGGCCGTCGCGCAGCCTGAGGAACGGATGACCGCTTGGGAAAGCGTCTGAAGGGCTGACCTTCTCGGTCGGACCGACCCTTCGTGTACGTCCACTTCGGCGCGACCAGCTGCCGATGCCACCAGAGAGTCGTGTCAGGGGTGACGATCGTGGCGACCTGGCGCAACAGCCGACGAGCCACCAGGTGCCCACGCACGGCGAGCCGACGTCGCTCCTCGTCGGTCAGGCCTTCGTCGTCGCCGGCCGAACGAATCGCGAGTATTCCGCCGAGGGCAATGGCGGTCAGTGTGAGATGGTGTTTCCGGAGCTCGACCTGGTGGTGGCGATCAATTGCGGCAAGTACGGATCGCCGCGCCGGTACCGCCGGGGCCTTGAAGTGACTCCGAAGTACTTGATTCCGGCAGCGGCGACGGCGCGTTGACGAGAGCGCTGAGTGACGAGAGTCTGACCTCCATCCTTCGCGTGAGCACCGTGGTCTTCGCCGCTCGCCAGATGCGTATTCCGGGCCATTGTGAACGGTCATTCCGGTCCATCGTGAACACGGATTCCGGTGATCGTGAACACCGGTTCCGGTCAAGCTGAACGCTCGTCGGTAGCGGAGCACTCCTGGATCGTTTCTCTCACAAGGAAGGTCCTGGATGGCAGCCACGAGGCGACTGATGCGACGACTCCGCGAACTGCTCCGCCTGAAATACGACGCTGGTCTCAGCCACTGCGCGATTGCGCGGGCCTGTGCCCTGGGCTTGGGCACGGTGACGACGTACTTGCAGCGCGCGACGGCGGCGGGCCTGACGTGGCCGCTGCCCGACGACCTCGATGACACCACGCTGGAGGCGCGGGTGTTTGCGCGGCCGGCGGCGGCCCGGGTGCGGGTCGTGCCCGAATGGGGTCAGATTGGACGCAAAGGATCGATTGATTTCGGCTCTAGCGAAAGGCAAGAACACTGCTGACGCCAACGGCCGTCCGGCTATGATATCTGCCAGGTCGCCGTCCCAGGTGTCCGGCGCCTGCTTCGTAGTGGACCGACAAAGCCGGACCCCTCAGAAATGGAGGACCCTCAGTCTACGCGGGGAGGATTATGGGGGGCAGGTCAACTCCACTGGCGACCTGAAACGTGCACCCGACAGGGGAGAGGGACCGCTCGCTAACACTTTGGACGGACATTGGACTTCTCGAGTCCGACGACCAAGCGGCAAATCATCTCGGCGCACGTCTCGGCATCCTGGGCAACGGTGTCCATGGTGAGTTCGGCAGCGTTGGGAGGCTCGTAGGCGCTGTCGATGCCCGTGAAGTTCTTCAGCAGGCCCTTGCGCGCCTTGGCGTATAACCCTTTCGGATCGCGGCGTTCACATACCTCGAGCGGCGTGTCGACGAAGATCTCCATGAACTCGCTTGGCGCCATCAGCTCTCGGGCCAGTCGCCGCTCCGAGCGAAATGGGGAGATAAACGACACCAGCACGATGAGGCCGGCGTCGACCATCAGGCGCGCTACCTCCGCCACGCGGCGGATGTTCTCGACGCGATCCGCCTCACTGAATCCCAGGTCCCGATTTAGGCCGTGGCGAATATTGTCGCCATCCAGAAGATACGTGTGCCGGCCCTCCGCCAGTAGGTTTTTCTCGACTAGGTTGGCGATTGTCGACTTGCCTGAACCCGAGAGACCGGTGAACCATAGGCACATCGGCTTCTGGTGCTTCTGTGCCGCTCTCGAGTCCTTGCTGACATCGAGACGCTGCCACTGGATATTCGTCGAGCGACGGAGCGCGTGCTGAATCATGGCCGCGCCCACGGTGTCGTGTGTCTGCTTGTCGACCAGGATGACCGCCCCCAGTCGTCGATCGACGGCGTACGGCTCGAACACGACGGGCTGCGAGATCGATAGATTCACGGATGCGATTTCGTTGACGGTCAGTGACTTCGTCGCCAGTTTGGCGCCGCTGTTCACGTCCACTCGATATTTGATGTCGGTCACCGTCGCCGACACTTCTTTGGTGTGAATCTTCAGGAAGTAGGGTCGTCCCGCGACAAGGTCGCGGTCGCCCAGCCAAAGCAGCGTGGCCTCGAATTGATCGGCGACGTCCGCCGGCGCCGTTGGCGCACTTAGGACATCGCCCCTGCTGATATCGACGTCGTCCTCCAGCGTAAGGAGAATCGATTCACCCGCGCCGGCGCGATCGGTGTGACGTGCGCGGAGCTCTTTTACCTTTGTCACGATGCCGGACGGCTGAACGCAGATCTCGTCGCCCACGTGAATGCATCCGCTGGAAATCCGTCCGCAGTAGCCGCGGAAATCCGGCGATGGGCGGATGACGGACTGCACAGGAAGGCGGAACGGAAGGCTCGCTTCTTCTGAGGTCGTCGAGGCTCTTTCGAGCGCCTGCAGCAGCGTCGGGCCCGAATACCATGGGATCCGGCTGCTGGGGACAACGACATTGTCGCCGTCCGTCGCGCACGTCGGAATTGCGAGCAGGTCGCCGATCCCGCAGTCCCGCGCGAAGTGAGCGAACTCGGAGGCAATACTCGTGAACACTGCTTCCGAGAAGGCGACGAGGTCGATCTTGTTGACGACGAGCACCACATGGCGTACTCCGAACATGGTGACGATACGTGCGTGACGCCGTGTCTGCGTGAGGATACCTTTGCGTGCGTCCACGACCAGGACGGCCAGCGATGCCGTCGAGGCGCCGGTCGCCATGTTGCGCGTGTATTGCTCGTGGCCGGGCGTGTCCGCCACGATGAACGATCGCACGCCGGTGCCGAAAAAGCGATAGGCGACGTCGATGGTAATGCCCTGTTCGCGTTCGGACTGCAGGCCGTCGACGAGTAGCGCAAAATCCAGCGCGTCGCCTTGCGTGCCGAATTGACGTGACTCTTCATGAAGCGCTCGGAGCTGGTCGTCGAACACACGCCGGCTGTCGTACAGCAGCCGGCCGATGAGTGTCGACTTGCCGTCGTCGACACTGCCACAGGTGATGAATCGCAGCGGCGGTGCGGTCAGAAGTAACCGTCCTGCTTCTTGACTTCCATTGAGGCCGGCTGGTCGCTGTCGATGAGCCGTCCTTGTCGTTCCGAGGACGTCGCGTTCATGGTTTCGCCAATGATGTCGTCGATACTGGTCGCGGTGCTCTCGATCGCGCCGGTCAATGGATAGCAGCCGAGCGTGCGGAACCGGACGACGCGCAGCTCCGGCGACTCGCCAGCGGCGAGTTCCATGCGAGCGTCGTCGAGCATGATCCAGGTGCCGTTGCGCCGAACGACACGGCGAGGCGCCGCAAAGTAGAGCGGAACGACCTCGATGCGTTCGCGGCCGATGTAACGCCAGACGTCGAGCTCGGTCCAGTTCGACAGCGGGAATACGCGCAAGGTATCGCCAGGCTGGATGCGCGTGTTGTAGAGACTCCAGAGTTCGGGCCGCTGCCGTTTCGGGTCCCAGCGGTGCCCTGAGGTGCGCACTGACACGATCCGTTCTTTGGCTCGCGAACGCTCTTCGTCACGGCGGGCGCCGCCGATGATGATGTCGAAACCGTGCGCATCGAGTGCCTGCTTGAGCGCCTGGGTCTTCATGACATCGGTGTAGTAGCTCGAGCCGTGCGTGAACGGATTGACGCCCGAAGCCAGTCCCTCTTGATTGGTATGAACGATCAGGCGGGCGTTCGAGCGTTCGACGGTGCCCTGCCGATGCCGATACATCTCCCTGAATTTCCAGGTGGTGTCGATATGCAGCAGAGGAAACGGCAGTGGCGCAGGCGCGAAGGCCTTGAGCGCCAAGTGCAGCAGTACCGACGAATCCTTCCCGATCGAATACATCAGGACAGGGTTGATCGCGGTTGCACACGCCTCCCGGATGATATCGATGCTTTCGTCTTCTAACCAATCAAGATAGTCGACCATCAGATTCAGGCAACCATCCTACGCCAACGGCGAACGATTGCGACTGATGCGGCGCCTTCGAACGTCAGCCTCGTGTGCAGTGTGTGTCTCTGACATATCCGCCGTCACGCTGTCCGTTTTGTTCAGGCGTGCACGTCTGATGGGATTCAGGGGCTGAGGCAGTCGTTGTCGATGTTTGAAGTCAATCGGCGCCGTTACATCTTCCCGGGTGCCAGGTTTTTTGTTTCGTCCTCATCACTGCACCCGATGAAGTGTCCTGTGGGACGGCTGAAGATTAGCAGCAAACGGGCTGTTCGCGATTTGCCGGAGTTAGGACGGAGCCTTGTAGGAGTTCGTCCGACAGGCGTGTGGCGAGTAGGGACGTGACGGTCACGCGTTGTACTGGCTTCCCGGCGCATCCGCGTGGGCCAGTGCGCCCGTTCTGGGGATCTCGCCGGCAGCCCTCACGACCCTGGAAGGACATCAGTGGCCCGGCAATGTTCGTGAACTTCGGCACGTGTTTGAACGTGCCGTGTTTGCGACCGCCGGCCCCATGCTGACGGTGTCCGACATCCGGGAACCCCTGGAAGATGTGGCCTGGGGCGTCCGGCGTCGCGCCGAGAGCTGTGGCCGCCTCGTGTCCCACAGCATCCGCGCCGTGGCACGACGGATGCTCCTCTATCCGATGCTGAGCGCGACGGCTAGGCTCGCGAGCGACACCCCTCATGACCGCGAGGCTGTTGCGCAACGCTCCCCTTCCCACCCGCTGGCTGGTTGGTCTGAGTCCCGCTCAGACGTATCCGAAGAACATCGAGCTTTTCAGCCAGGGGGAGACGCTCGACGAGGTGCTGCGCGTCGACATCGGATGGATCAAGCTGACGGCCATCGATCGCATCGGGAGGGAGAGAATTCTGGAGCTGGCCTTCGGAGGCATGTGCCTGGGTACGGCCGCGGTCATTTCGAGAACACCGAGTCTCGTGAGCGTGGTCACGTGCACGGAGGCAGGGGTGACGCGAATTCCGGCCGCCGAGTTCCACGCCCTGCTCGAACGCGATCCGGACGTCTCACGCCAGGTTCACGAGATGCACGCGCGCGCGGTGTGCCACCACCTTCAGAAACTCATTGACTTGACCTCTCTGACCTCGCGCGAACGGCTTGAGCGCGTGATGTGTCACTTCATCGCGGCCCTCGAGCTGCAGCCGACCGATCATGGGACCCGGCTGAACATTCCGCTGCACCATCGGGAGCTCGCGGAGCTCATACTGGTCACGCCCGAGCACCTGAGTCGTCTGCTGACCCAGATGCAGCGCGAGGGTCTGATCCAGCGCGACGAAGGCTGGTTACTGATCCCCGACGTGGGCCGTCTTTGCGCGGATTGCGATCCGAGCGACGACAGCCGTGCGCCGTGGTACCTGGCCGAGACCCCCGAATAGCCTCATCGCGAGTCGCCCAGCAGATCGCGCCGCGCAGAGGGCCTAATCCTTTCTTGGCGTGCGCTCACCGCCTGGGGATCCCCACGAACACGATCGCCGCCAACAGCATGCCGGGAATGATCGCCGTGGCCACGCTGTGGAGAACGAAGCAATTCACCACAATCGCGCCCACCATCGTGGACGCGAGCGCGGCGGCGCCCACGATCGTCGTGCGCGGAATGACGAGGAGCGCTGCGCCGGTGAGCTGCGCGGCGCCAGTGGCGTATCGAAACCATTGGCCCAGGCCGATCCGCTCGAAGAGAACGACCCAGGGAGATCCCGGCGCGGCCGTCAGCTTCTCCATTCCGTAGACGACGAATGTGAGCGCGACACCGACGCGAATCATCCAGATCACGACGCCGTCGTGATGGTCCTCGGATTCCAGCGCGAGCTTGAATGGCTCAGTCATTGTGAGCTCCTCTTACGCCGCCTGATGGCGCAATGGCTGCCGGCGTCTACCTTAGCAGACCTGCAGGCGCCCACCTGACGCGCGTTCGCGGCGCCGACTGCCGCCCTGATGTACATCAAGATCGAAGGCAACCTCCGTCAATGACTCGCGGTCCGACACGCCAGTAGTCTGTCTGTTCACCAGACCGGGCGCGTCCGGGGTCTACGTTGGCGCGCGTGCCGTCCGCAAGGAGGACCTTGATGTCTTGCACCTTCCCAACCTCAGAAGGGCGCCAGTGCTGGTATGCCGTCCACACAAAAACGCATCAGGAGCAGCGCGCCGCGGCGAACATCCAGAGTCTCGGCATCGAAACGCTGTTGCCCAGGGCAGCAGACGCGCATGCGCGCGACGAGTCCGCGAAGAGTGTCCTCCGCGGCCAGGCGTTCTTTCCGGGCTACCTGTTCGTCAGGTGCGATTTGGGCGCTGCGGGACACAAGATTCGCTACACGCGTGGTGTGCTGACGATCGTCGGCACGCCAAACGGAGCGATGCCCGTTGATGCGAGCGTCATCGATCTGATCCGCAGCCGGATGGGCGGCGACGGCGTGATCCGCGTCACGCGGCTGCTACGGATCGGAGACCGCGTGCGCATCACCGCCGGGCCGCTGAAGAATCTCGTCGGTATCCTCGACTCGCCCTGGAATGCGGCGGACCGCGTCACCGTTCTCTTGGGCACGGTCAACAGTATCCATGCGATCGTCGAAGAAGCGCGTCTGCAGCCCGCTTGACGCGCGCGGACGTCCGGACGGATCGGGAGCGACGGGTTCACAAGTCGAGGGACCTATGAAGATCGAACGGCACCCCACGCAAGACGGCGCGACCGTGCATTTCGCGGTCGACGAATGCCAGGCCTTCGTCAGAGTGGCGCACGACGCCGAAGTGGCTGGCATCCATCATCACGGCGAGTCACTGGACTATCTGCAGCTGAGCGTCCGGTTGGGGTCGATGCTCCAGTCACTCGCGTCCTGCAGTCCGCCCCAGGTCGCGACTGCCGCCGCGCTGGCCACCGTGGAAACGGTGTCTCGCGAGGAGGTGGATCATGCCCGCCTTGCTGCGGCCGGTCAGTTGGCGACGCGATCGTCGTGAGCGCGTCATGGACCGCATCCTGACACTGGCGTCTCCGGAAACCGGTCACCTGCGCGGGATGCTAGGGCTCGCGCATGCCGCCAAGGGCGCCGGCTTCGACGTGCGGTTCGCAGGGCTCGCAGACAGCCGGCCGGCCGTTGCGGACGCCGGCTTCGACTACGTCACACTGTTCGAGGATCTGTTTCCCTCCGGTGCGCTGGGCTCGCTGGAGGGTGGTGCCGACGCCGATGAGCGGCAGCGGCGCGCAATGGCGTCGCTGATGGATCGCTTGATCGCTGGCGGGCTCCGCGACTCTATTCGTGCGATGACGCCGCAGCTGTGCCTGGTCCATGCGCACTTTTGCTATTTCGCACTCTCGAGCTACGCCGAACGCGTCCCCACCGCGATCGTGCACACGGGGTTTTCCGCCGATCCGGGCGCGGTACTGCCGCCGGTGAACACGACGCTGGTGCCCAGCGATGACTGGCGCTATCGCGCCAGGCGGCAAATGGCGATATGGCGCACGCGCCTTCGCGAGATGCCACAGCGCCTCCTGCCCGGACGTCGGTGGATGGTCCGGCGCGTGCTCGACCTTGCGGTGCTTTCGGGATACCCGCTGGATGGGATCCGCACCGATCTGCCTCGGACCCAGATGCTCACGGCGCTGCCGGAGATCATCCTCTGTCCGCCGGAGCTCGAGTTCCCCCAGGCGGACACGGCGCGCCGTTACTACCTCGGCCCGTTCGAGACGCCCGGCAGCGAGGTGAGCTTCCCGTGGGCGCAGCTGAACACCCGCAAGCGCCTCGTCTACTGCGCCCTCGGCTCCTACGCCAAGCTCTATGGGGAAGAGGCGATGGCATTGTTCCGGGCAGTGGCCACCATTCCCAGACTCAGGCCGGACCTTCAGGTGGTCATTGCAGCCGGCGTCCTCCATCCGGCAGTAGCGCCCCTGATCTCCGAAGACGTGGTCGTGGTCCGAACAGCCCCGCAGCTGGCGCTGCTCCAGCGTGCGGCCGTCTTCGTAACGCACGGCGGCCTGAACAGCGTGCGGGAGGCCATCGTCAACGCCGTCCCGATGGTGGCGTTTCCGATGGGCAACAGCCAGCCTGGGACCGCGGCGAGGCTCGCCTATCACCGCCTCGGCGTGCTTGGGCGCGGACGGGACGCGTCGTCAGCCGGCGTATTGGCCCTGATCGACACTGTACTGACGGACGATTCCTACCGTTCGTCAGTGCGTCGGATGCAGGAGACGGTCCTCGCGCGGATGCGCGCCGGCACCGACCTTCGCGTACTGAGACAGCTCATCTCAACGGGCACAGACCTTCGGCTTCAACTGCTGTCAGGCGCGTGCCGCTCCCTCAGATCGTCCTCGTGATCGGCGGTGAAACTCCTGATGCCCGATGATCGCCCTGCGCGGCAATCGTGTCGCGGACGAAACGGCCAAGGCTCGCCACCCCGCCCTCGATCCGGGGTTCGTCGACGTAGCTGAAGGACAGCCGGATCTGGCGGCGCCGGTCGGACGCGAGACAGAAGAACTGCATCGGGCAGACCACCACGCCATAGTCCGCGGCGCAACGCCGCAACTCCTCCGCACCGAAGGCGAAGGGCAGCGTCATCGTGAGAAACAGCCCGCCGTGCGGGCGGTTCCACGACACCACGTCCTCAAGTCCCTCGAAGTGGCGATCGAGCGCGGCGAGTAGCGCGTCGCGATTGCGGAGGAACCGCGCGCGCTTCGGCTCCACGATCACGCGCAAGGAGCACCCGTGCTCCAGCAGCGCGCCAGCGGCGATCGCCTGCGAGATCGGAGAGGTGTTGACGGTCAGCAGGCTCTTCACCCTCGACAGCTCGCGCGCCAGGGTGTGCCCGGAGGGAGCAATCGCTTGGTCGGCGACCAGGTAGCCGACGCGCAGCCCCGGAAAGAGCGTCTTCGAAAAGCTTCCGATGTAGAGAACCGTGCCGTCGCGATCCAGCGCCTTCAGCGTGGGCAGCCGGTCGCCGTCATACGCGAACATCCCGTAGGGATTGTCTTCGATGATGAGAACGCCGTGCCGGCGGCAGGTCTCGAGCAGCTCGCGCCGCTGCGGCAGCGGCAGCGTGGTTCCGAGAGGATTGTTGAAGTCCGGAATGTCGTACAACGCGCGCACTCGGCCCCGGCGTGCGGCGTCGACAATCGCTGCTTCGACGACCGCGGGTTCGAGGCCCGCGTCTCCCGCCGGGACCGGCTCGACGCGAATGCCGAGAAGCTGCGCGATGCCGCAGATACCGATGTAGGTAGGATCGCTCACGAGCAGGATGTCGCGGCCGGCCTCGAACAATCCGGCGGCGAGTACCGCCATCGCCTCCTGGGCGCCGACGGTGATCATCAAGGCGTCCGGGCCGACCTCGATGCCTTCGTCGATCTTCAGGTGCGCCGCGACGAGCTCGCGGATGATGCCGTTAGTCCGGTTGTATTGCCCGAGCTCGCGCCAGACGGTGTCGACGCTGCGGCCGCGCGCGACGTCGGCGACGTAACGCGCGATCCCTTCAACGTGCGTGCGGACGTTGAACAGGCTTTCGAGTGGCCGGCCCGGCGCGAACGAGATCGCCTCGGGATGGTTGAGGACCGCCTCATTGAGGAAGTTCATCACGTCCAGGGCGGGATCGGAGAAACACGGCTTCAACACGATTGGCGACATCCGGTCGGTAACAGGCAGTGTCATGGGTGCGGTCCTCAGAGTGGCAGTCGCTGGGCAGCGGCGGGAACGGGGCCACGCAGCTGCGCGGCCACCAGCCTCAGCAGCTCCTGCCGGTTCGATTCCAGGAAGAAGTGCCCGCCTTCGAGGACGTGCTCCTCGAAGCGCGCAGTCGTCTGCGCGCGCCATGTGCCGAGCCGGCCCTCGAGGGTTTCGCGATCGGTGCTGCCGCCGAACGCCGTGATCGAACACGCGAGCGGCGGCTCGTTGACGTAGCGGTAGGTGTCCCCCAGTTCGAAATCGGCGCGTAACGTCCGCAGCACGATCGCCAGCAGCTCCTCGTTGTTCCGGACCTCAGAGGGAAGGCGATTCAGTTCGTCGACGTACGCGAGCAGATCCTGGTCGTTTTTCGTGTAGACCGGCGGATCGCTGTCGGGCGCCTGCGGGGCGCGGCGGCCCGACACGAACAGGTGTGCCGGCAGGATGTGGTGACGGCGCCTGAACCAGCGCGCGAGCTCGAAGGCGAGCAGCGCTCCTAAACTGTGGCCGAAGCAGGCGAAGGGTCGATCGAGCTCGGGCCAGAGCGCGTCGCCCATCTGACCAATTAGATCCGGGACGCAGGTCAGCGGCGCCTCTGAGAGCCGGCTCGTGCGGCCCGGCAGATGAACGGCCCAGATTTCGATGTCGCCGGGCACGCCCGCTGGCCACGATCTGAAGATCCACGGGCTGCCGCCGGCATACGCGAGGCAGAGCAGTGTGACCGCCGCCCGCGGATTCGGCGCGGGCACCGTCCACCACGACGGACGCGTGCAAGGCGACATATGGACTCCACTAGAGCGGGGGCAACTCGAACAGATCCACGAGCAGACCGAACGTGATCACCGTGGCGAGCAAGTCGTCGTCGAACGGCACGTTCAACTCGAACCCGGGCTGCGCGTAGCGTCCGATGGCGCGGGCGACGCCGTCAGGATCGAAGTAGCCCTGCGCTTCGAGCCGATCTCGCGAGAGGAGCTCACGGATCTCTTTCCGGTTCTGCCGGATCAGCGCCGGCGTGCCCGGCACGGCGAAGCCGAATTTGTCCCGTTCGACGATTTCGCGCGGCAGCCGCGGCGCGGCAATCTGCTTCAACGCGTACTTTTCCACATAGTCGCGCAGCTTCGCGTCCACCGGCATCGCCGCTGCGAATTCGACGAGATCCTGGTCGAGAAATGGATGCCGCAGCTCGACGGCGTTGGCAAGGCCCATCCGGTCGCCGTGATCCGCCAGGAGGTGATCGCCAAGCCGGAGCTTGCAGTCCGCGTACGAGCGCTTGTTGATCGGATGCAGCCCTTTGAGCTTGCCGGCGGCAAGCGCCGGCTCGTCGAGACATCCGAGCGGACCGAGCGAGGCCCGCAAGCGGGTGGAGTAGATCTGCTGTTTCACCTGCAGGAACGCATCCTGGCGCTTCTCGTAGAAGAACTGCTCGTCGTCCCAGAGCGTGCGGCGGATCTGGCGTTCCAGCGGTCCAGCGTCGTCCTCGCCGAGATCGCGCCTGAGCGCGTCGAAGCGGTATCCCACATACCCGGCAAACAACTCGTCCGCGCCCTGTCCCGAGAGCACGGCCTTCATGCCATAGGCGTGTGTGTACTCCGACAGCGCGAGCGCGCCCGCGTTGTGCAATTCCTTGAGCGGACACTCGCAATGAAACACCACGCGCCGCAGCCGGTCGGCGATCTCGCCGGGCTGAAAGACCGCGCAGTGATGACACAGCCCGAGCGCGCCAGCCACGAGATTCTGGTGCGGACGCTCCGAGAAGCCCTCTCCCTCGATCGCGATCGAGAACGAGTGAATCTCGTCATGCGGTCTGAGCTCTCTGACCGTTGCGGCGATCAGCGACGAATCGAGGCCGCCGCTCAGATACACCCCGACCGGCACGTCCCCCTGCAGACGCCGCGCGACAGAGACGTGCAGCAGGTCGTCGAGCCGCCGCAGCATCTCCGGTTCTGACACCGTCGATTGGCGGGTGGTGTCCTGGGCGAACACAAAATCCCAGTAAGGCCGGCAGCAGACGGCCCCGTCCTCGACGACGAGGGCGTGTCCGGCGGGCAGGCTCTTGACGTGCTTCAGGATCGTGCGCGGGCTGACAATCCCCGGCAGCGAGAACACCTGATCGAGCGCGCGGACGTCGACGGTTCTAGGGACCTCCGGATTGCGGACGATGGCTTTGATCTCGGACGCGAACGTCAGGAAGCCGTCAGTGATCGCGTAATGCAGCGGACAGATGCCAACGTGATCGCGCGCCGCGAGCAGCCGGCGCCGCCGCGCGTCGTAGAGCGCGAAGGCGAACTGGCCGTTGAGCGCCTTCAGGAAGCCGGGGCCCTGATACGCCTCGTACAGATGCACGAGGACCTCGACGTCGCAGCGCGTCCGGAACCGATGACCGTTCGCAACGAGGCTGGCGCGCAGCTCCGCATGGTTGAAAATCTCGCCGTTGCACACCAGGACGACGGAGCCGTCCTCGTTGGAGAGCGGCTGCCCGCCGCCGCCGACGTCGACGATACTCAGACGTGCCGTTCCGCACGCGAAATCGGCTTCGTGGTGGAAGCCGACGCCGTCAGGGCCGCGGTGCGTGAGCGCGCGCACCATGTCAGGCACCAGATCGCGCCCGACTCGGCCGGCGCGGCGAAGATCAAGGACGCCTGCAATTCCGCACATGGTGCATCGTCTCGAAAGAGTGCGAATGTTCGTGACCGCGCGGGCGAGCGGCACGGGTGCGACGGGATTGAAGTTGTGACGAGAGTGGGTCGTGACGCGATGGCCTGAATGGCCGAAGGCAAGCTGCCGCTGTAAAAAGCGTTCGCCGTGTGAAACTTTAGCACGGGAGATGCGCACGGTCAAGCGGCGGCGGCGCGCGGCGGCGGCGCGCCGCGAGATTTCCGCGTAAATGCGCGAGAACATTTCGCTTGACATCGTGATCGCGCGTTGCTATAAGTCGAAATTGCGCCGCAGCACCGCGCAAACTGTGGCGGCAGCGCGCCCGCTGCCGAAACCGTCCCTTCTCATCACCTCACCAAAATTTAGGCTCCGCCGCACAGGCATACGCGTTTGTCGAACGCTCGCCGATGGTTGCGTCGTCGAGGCCACGCCGATTCGCGTGCGCCGCTCAACTCAAGGAGGCAGCATGGACCAGTCACGGACACCAGGCGTGCAGAGTTTCGATTGCGTCGAGCTCTGCGTGAGTAACGTGCACCAGGCGGCGCATTTCTTCCGCACGGCGTTCGGGTTCGACGTCGTGCAGCGCGCCGGCCCCGATACGGGATCACCGGATGTCGCGTCGCTGATGCTCGCCGAGGGTGGCGTGCGCCTCGTGGTGACGAGCGGACTCGGTCAGGGCCGCGCCGCCGACCACGTGCATCGCCATGGGGACAGCGTCAGCAACATCGGGCTGCTCGTCGATGATGTCACCGCGGCGTTCACGCGCGCCGTGAAGGCCGGCGCGGCGCCCGTCCGCGAGCCGGAGCGCCTCGTCGGCCGCGGCGGGGCGATGCGCCGTGCGATCGTCGGTACGCCGGGCGATCTCGTCCATGCGCTCGTCGAGCGCGACGGCGAGGCCTTTCTGCCCGACGCCGCCGTGGTGGCGCGGCCGCATGCTCAGGGCGCTCCCCGGTTTCGCGGCATCGATCATCTCGCGATAGCCGTCGCACCGGGCGACCTGGATCGCTGGGTCGACTTCTATCGCGAGGCGTTCGGATTCGAGCTCACCCACGAAGAGGTGACTGAGACCGCAACCAGCTCGATGCGCTCCAAGGTGGTCGAGAATCGATCCCGCACGGTAAAATTTCCGCTCCTCGAGCCGGCTCCCGGAAAACGGCGATCCCAGATTCAAGAGTTCCTCTCGTATCACAACGGTCCCGGGGTCCAGCACCTGGCGTTGCTGTGCGACGACATCGACACGGCGATGCGCGATCTGCGGTCGCGAGGGGTCGAGTTCCTCAACGTCCCCGACAGCTACTACGAGTCGCTGCCGGCACGTCTTCCTGAGGTGGACGGCGACCTCGCCGGACTGCGCGAGTTGCGCCTCTTGATGGATCGCGACGAGTGGGGATCGCTGATCCAGACGTTCAGCAAACCGGTCACGGGCCGGCCAACGCTCTTCGTCGAGGTGCTGGAGCGGCGCGGCGCCCGCGGCTTCGGCGGAGGAAACATCCGCGCGCTGTTCGAGGCGGTGGAGCGCGAGCAGGCCGTCCGCAGTGCCTGAGGCGATGGAGGCCGTGGCGTGAGGATCACCACAGCGCACTCGAGAAGGCCGATGCCGGACCGGGCCGACCCGGCTATCGCGGCCGCCGACCTGCGGGTCAGCTTGAACGAGAACACCGGCGGATGTTCTGCGGGCGCGCTCGACGCGATCCGTGCCGTCGGCGCCAGGCAGATTGCCATGTACCCGGACTACGAAGAAGTCACGCGTGCGTGCGCGAGCCGCTTTGGCGTCCCGCCCGATTGGCTCGTCCTCACGAACGGTCTGGACGACGGCATCCGGACGACAGTGTTCGCGTCTCTGCACGCCGGCGTCGAATCGGCGGACGCGGTGATCGTCGAACCGGCCTTCGAAGTCTACGCCGTGTACGCCGAGGCCGCAGGGGGGCGGGTCGTCGGCGTACCGCCGCGCCGCGACTTCGCGTTTCCAGAGGCTGAGGTCCGTGCGGCGCTCTCGTCACGGACGCGCCTCGTGTTCGTGACGAATCCGAACAACCCGACCGGCCAGCGTGTCCCGCGCCCTGCGATTCGGCGGATCCTGCAGGACGCGCCCGGCGCGGTGATGCTGCTCGACGAAGCGTATGCCGAGTTCGCGGGCGAAACGTTTCTCGACGAGCTGGCGCAGTATCCGAACCTGATCATCGGACGCACGTTCGCGAAGGCCTACGGTCTGGCGGGGCTGCGAATTGGCGCGCTGATCGCGGCGCCGCAGACGCTCGAGCGGATCCGCCGCATCACGCCGCGCTTCAGCGTGAACGCGGCGGCCGTGGCGGCTCTGCCGGCAGCGCTGGCGGACCGTGCGCATGTGCAGCGCTACATACGCGAAACGGCCCTCTCCCGGGAAATCCTCTACAGCGCGTGCGAGCGGCTCGGGATCGAGTTCTGGCCGAGCGCGGCTAATTTCGTGCTGATCCGTGCCGGCAGCCGTTTCGCTTCGCTCGTCGACGGCCTGAAGGCGCGCGGCATCCGCGTCAACGATCGGCCGTGCCTTCCGTGGCGTCCGGACTGTATCCGGATCACAACCGGCCTCATCGAGCACACGCGCCGTATCGTCGCCGCGATGCACGAGATCGTCGGCGCGACGAAATCGTTGAACCCCTGACCGGATCTGATCCATGTCGGCGCACAGTCATCGATGCTCGTCGAGCGGATCGTGCCGACGTCGGCCGCCGCGGCGCTTCGTCAGCGCGCCACAGCCCTGCCACCGATCGTGCTCGACTCGCGCGAGACCGCGAATCTGGAGCTGATCGCGTGCGGCGCCGCGACGCCGTTGACTGGGTTTCTGCGGTCGACTGATTATCTCAACGTCCTCGAACGGATGCGTCTGACGGACGGGACGATCTGGCCGATCCCGATGACCCTGGCGGTCGACGCCGCTGTCGCCCGACGCCGCTGTCGCCCGACGCTGCGCCCGATGCCGGCGCGGGGTCGCTGTTCGACGCGCGCGGCCGTCTCTGGGGCGTGATCCGGGTCGATTAGATTTACGTCCGCGCGCCGCAACAGGAGGCGCGCGCCGTCTACGGGACCGACGATCCCAGGCACCCGGGCGTGCGCTACCTGCTCGAACGCCCGACGACGCTGATCGGCGGTCCGGTCGACGTCCTCGAGCTTCCCGACGACTTGACGTTTCGCGAGCGCCGGCTGACACCCGCGGCGCTGCGCGCAGCCATCACGGAGCGCGGCTGGCGGACCGTGGCGGGGTTTCACACGCGCAAGCCGATTCACCGCGCGCACGAGTATCAGACGAAGATTGCCCTCGAGATCTGCGATGGTCTCGTGATCGATCCGCTCGTCGGCACCACTTCCGAATACGATGTCCCTGCGGAGGTCCGGGTGCGCGCGTACGATCTGCTGCTCGAGCCTATTACCCGCGTCGGCGCACGCTGCTCTCGGTGTTCCCGGGCGCGACGCGCTACGCTGGCCCTCGCGAGGCGCTGTTCGACGCGGTTGTCCGCAAGAACTGCGGCATCACGCACTTGATCGTCGACCGGGATGAAGCAGGCGCCGGCAGCTTCTACGAGCCCTCGGCGGCGCAAAAGATCTTCGAGCGGTTCGCGCCCGAGGAAATCGGCGTCGTCGCGCTGCCGCTCGCTCCGGCGTTCTATTGCCACGCCTGCCGCAGCATGGCGTCGGAACGATCGTGCCCCCACCCGGCGGAGGCGAGGTTGGAACTGTCCGGGACCGCCGTGCGCACCGGCTTGCGAAATGGCGAACCGTTGCCGTCCGAGTTCATGCGGCCGGAGGTCGCCGCGATTCCGCGCGAACACCTCGAGCGGCCGGGTCGCGTGGCGTCGCCACCAGAGGCGTCGGATCCGCGGCCGCGCACGCGCGGCCGGGAGCCTGAGTCCCCGGGGCGCCGGCGGAACCATCTGTGAATCACGGGCCTCTCCGGGCGCAGGCAAGTCGACGCTCGCGGCAGCGCTAGAGGATCGACTGCCACCGGTGCGGCCGGTGCAGATCCTCGACGGCGACGACGTTCGCGTCTTCCTCTCCGAAGGGCTCGTATTCAGCAAGCGGGATTGTGACGTGAACATCGCGCGGATCGCCTCCGTCGCTCGCCTGCTCGCCGTCACGGCGTGACGGTCCTGGTCGCAGCGACGTCGCCGTACTGCGAGCCGCGTCAGGATGCGCGCTATCGCGCGGAGGCGGAAGGAACCCGGTTCGTCGAAGTCTTCCTGCGCGCCCCGTTGTCCGTTCTGATCGCGGGACGTGACGGGGCGCTACCAAAAGGCGCTGCGCGGGGAGATTCGGCACGTCACAGGCATTTCCGATCCGTATGAAGTGCCCGAGCGTCCCGATGTGATCGTCGACACGGATCGAGTGACCGTGGCGGAACGCGCGGATCAGGTCCTCGCGGCGATCCGCACCGCCGGGCTGAACGAGCTGTTACCGCTCTACTCGAGGACGTGACCGCGCGATTCTCGCGCGGCCAGCGTCGATCGGCGCGCCACCGATCTGCAAATTCACCCGCGGCCTGGAGGCCATCTCATGAGAGCCGTCATTTTCGAACACGCTCCCGAAGACATCGAGTTCAAGAAGGAACGGCTTCGCGACACGGTGGTAGCGGGCACATACGTCTACCTTGCCGCGGCGACGCGGGCGATGCTCACGTCCGGCACCTATGACCGGTACTTCGCGTTCACTCGGGGAGCACCCGGCGAGTTCAGCTTGGTGAATCCGGCGCGGACCGCCGACTGCCGTGCGCGTCTCGAGCCGCTGTCGCTCGAGCAGGTGGGGATGTTCTCGGCCTCGGACGAGATCGTGTTCTTCACCGATCGGCCGATTCTCAATCACCTGTTCGTCCCCGTGCGCAACCGCATCGGCCGGCCGGACGCGCCAATTGTCGGGATGATCCATGCGCTCCAGGGCGACATGACGCCGCTCATCCGCATGATCCTGGAAGGGGAACTCCACGAGCATGACGCGATCATGTGTTCGAGCACGACTGGCCGGCAGGGCTTCGTGAATATCGTGAATACGCTGTGCGACCGTCTCGAGCAGACGTTCGGCGTGAGGACGCGGTTGCCGCTGCAACTGCCCGTGATCCCGCTCGGCGTCGATGCCTCGGCTGACGTGGACGCTGCGTTCCGTGCCGAGGCGCGTCGCCATGCGCATCTGGATCCGGACACCGTTCAAATCCTCTACTTCGGGCGCCTCTCCTCCTTGTATAAGGGGGACCTCGTTCCGCTGCTCATCGCGTTTGCCCGCTGTCTGCCGCCTCAGGTGCGGCTGTGTCTGGCCGGGGACGATGCCCAGTTCCGGCTCGCGCCGATGCTGGGCGAGATCGCGCAGGAGCTTGGGGTCGCCTCCCGGGTAAGGATCGTGACCGACACGTCGCCTGCCGAGCGGCGACGGCTGCTGGCCGCGGCCGACGTGTTCGTCTCGCCCAGCGACAACCTGCAGGAGACGTTCGGGATTACCGTGGTGGAGGCGATGGCCGCCGGGCTTCCGGTCGTCGCCTCCGATTGGGACGGTTACCGCGATCTGGTCTCACACGGCCGGACCGGGTTCCTGGTCCCGACGGTCATGCCGCGCCTGCCGCGAACCCTCGACGTCAAGGGTGTGCCGTACGGCACGCTGGGAATCGAGACGCTGGCGCAGACCACCAGCGTGGACGTGCTGGCCATGGCGTCGTCTCTCCAGACGCTGGCAGAGCGCCCCGAGCTGCGGCGCCGCATGGGAGACGAGGCGCGGGAGGAAGCGCGGAGGCGGTTCGACTGGCCCGTGATCGTCCGCCAGTACGAGGACCTGTGGGCCGCGCTCCGGGAACGCGCGCGATTGCCGTCGTCGCCGGTGTTCCGCACGGATCTGTTCGAGGCGCCGTTCTATCAGGACGTGTTCGGCCACTATCCAGCCCGGTTCCTCGACGACGCCGACGTGCTGGACATCGGCGAGCTCGGCGAAATCCTCGACGGCTCTCCGCGAGTGCGCGCGCAGCTCGTCGGACCGTCCGGCCTCTTCACCGACGGCACGTTTCGCCGCATTGTCGGCGAGCTCACGACGAACGGGCCGATGTCCGTCGGTGCGCTGGAGCTCGCGCTCGCCGAGAACGGCGACGACCAGGCGATCGTACGCGCGCACGTGAGCCGCCTGATCAAATACGGTGGGCTGCGGGTCCCCCAGCCGGTGGCCTGTGCGTAACTCCGGCCCCGGCGTGGGGCGGCCGGCTTTGCCTTGGAGTCAGGGCGTATGAAGACACACGATCGGCCGTGGGTGGTGGGGATCGGCGCGTCGCACAACGGCGCGGTGTGTCTCCTTCACGGCGATGAAATCGTCGCGGCGGTGCAGGAGGAGCGGCTGGTCCGCCACAAGCGCGCCGAACATCCGGCGTCGCGATCCTCCCTCGCGATCCAGTACTGCCTCGACGCGGCCGGCATCACCGCCGCGTCGCTGAGCGCCATCGGCGTCTGCACGCTCGGCGACGACGGGCCAAAGGATGACGTCTACCTGAACCCGCAGCTGCGCGCCGCCGCGCAGCGCATCCCAGTGACGACGGTGAGTCATCACCTCGGACACGCCATCGGCGCCTTCGCGACGTGCGGCTTCGAATCCGCTTCGGTGCTGATCGTGGACGGCAACGGGTCGCCGTGGACGCATCTGAGCCCCGGCGAGCTCGACGTCGTCCGGCCCGCACAGCGCGCGCGGTACGAGCCCGACGATCGATCCGTCCACGAGATCATCTCGATCTACTCGGCGTCCGCGACGGCGGTCACGCCAATCGAGAAGCACGTGGCGCTGCGGCCCTCGCCGACGACCCTGAAGCACGGCATGAAGCCGTTCTTCAGTCTCGGGCGGCTGTTCGAGAATGTGGGGGATCAAATCTTCGGCGAGCCGCTCGACGGACCGGGAAAAGTGATGGGCCTCGCGCCGTACGGACGACCGGCCATCCCGGTTGCGGATTTCTTCGAGATCAGCGGCGGCGAGTTCCTCTTCCGCGACGCGGTGCAGCGCCGTTTCCCGCACGACGACCGCTGGCCGGCGCGCGGTGAGGAATACACGGAGCTGGCGGCATCGGTTCAGCAGGCGCTCGAGCACGCGGTCGTGTGGCTGGCGCGCCACGTGCGCGAGATCCTGCCCAGCTCGCGCCTGTGCTATGCGGGCGGGGTCGCGCTCAACAGCGTCGCCAACGAGCGGATCGTGCGCGACGGCGGATTTGCCGACGTGTTCATCATGCCGGCGTCGGAAGACAGCGGCACCGCGATCGGTGCGGCCTACCACGCCTTATGGCAGCTGACCGGACGCCCGGCACGGCGCCGCCTCGTCATGGATGCCGTCGGCCGCCGCTATGGCGACGAGGAGATTCAGCGTGCGGTCGCCAGTTTCCCCGGTCTGTCGGTGGAGCGATCCCCGGACGTCGTGCAGCACGCCGCCGAACTGCTCACGGCCGGGAAGATCGTGGGCTGGTTCCAGGGGCGATCCGAGCTCGGTCCCAGAGCGTTGGGGCAGCGCAGCATCCTTGCCGATCCGCGCCCACCGCAGATGAAGGACGTGCTCAACGCGCGCGTGAAATTCCGCGAGGCGTTCCGGCCGTATGCGCCGCTCGTCCCGCTCGAGCGTGCCGGGGAGTGGTTCGAGGCGCCCGAAGGGGAGCTGGAAAGCCCGTTCATGCTGCGCGTGATGTCGTTCAAACCCGGACGGCGGGCCGAGGTTCCGGCGGTCGTGCACGTCGACGGCACGGGCCGCGTGCAGACGGTGGCGCGGGACGCGAATCCGCGCCTGCATGCGCTGTTGACGGCGTTCGAGAATCGCACCGGCGTTCCGATCCTGCTCAACACCTCGTTCAACATGTCGGGCGAACCGATCGTCGAGACGCCCGAGGACGCGGCGCGATGCCTCGTGTTCAGCGGGGTCGACGTATGCATCGTCGAAGACTGCGTCATCTCGAAGCCGAGCGAGTACCGCTCGCCGCTCGACTGGCGGCCCCGCCTGCAGTGCCGGTGGTGGTCGGACGTGCGGGCGGTCCCGAGCCAGCCGCGGCGCGCCGCAGATGAGCCTCGACGGATGATGCTGATTTCCGCCGCCGAGGGCCGTCTCTTCGATGTGAACGCGCTGGCCGACCGCTATGGTGGGGATCACGTTCGCTTGATTAGCGAAGGACCGTGGGGACGGCTCGTCCACTTTGGGACGCCGGAGCTCGGAGCCGTGCTGCGGCTGATGGCGGGCCGTCGCACGGGATGGGAGATCCTGAGCCGACTGAATCACGAAGAGCCGCGGTACACGCCCGAGTCATTCGCCGGGCTGCTCGCGCGTTTGCACGGCGGCCGCCTGATCGCGTTCGCCGCGGCCCCGGCGGCCAACCGCCGGCCCCGGCGTGTGGCGGCGGCGCCGGCGCGCGATCCGGAGCCCGTCACCGCCGCGGTGGCGCAGTCCGCCTGATAGCCGATCCGGCCGCCATCGTCATCATCACGTCAGTTCATCGGTCCATATCAGAGCCGCCCGCTTCCAAGGCGGAGCTCGCGGCGACCGAAGGAGAATTATGAGCTGTGTCCATCTCCGCAGAGACGTGCAGGCGGAGCCGCTCATCGATCACTGGTACGCGTGGACGTATCTGATTCCGCCCGCCACGGCCGCCCGCAATCTGACCGGGCGTTACGTCCGGATCATGGAGTCGTATGCGGCGGCGCCGGCGGTGCATGCGGCGGCGGTCAAGAACCCGAAGATGCTCGGCGGCCCGTTTGTCGACTACGGCGGCAAGCGCGTCGACGAGGTCGGCGACCTGCTGCACACGATGCTCGAGCGGCGCGCGTACCTGGTCGACTTGTCCAAGGCGCTCGACGAGCTGGACGAGATGCTCCAGTCGCGTGCGAACGGGGAATCGCTGTCCGGTCTGTATCCGCTCGTTCCGGCACAGTTGCGCGGCTACGTCGAGCTCATGTACGACCTCAACGATCACCCTTCCTATCGGCTCATCGAGCCCCTCCTCTATCGCAGCGATTACTACCGGACCGACGGCCAGAGCGTGATGCTGTCGCATACCGGCGGCGACGATCGGCCATTCATCCTCAGCACGCCACGCCTGCCGGGGCCCGGTCTCTACGAGCTGAACGTGCCGTTCACCAGCGACACGCTCGATGCCTTGTTCGCCTCGAAGCTCAGGCCGGTTCGCTTCGAAGAGATCGCGGAGCGCTGCGGCGTCCCGAAAGACGCCGAGCAGGGCTTCGCAGCGTACTTCACGAACGAGGCGCCGCCGCGATACCCGCGCTACGAAGGGCCGGGCGTGCGGTGGCGCTACTTCGGCCACGCCTGCATCCTGCTCGAGACCCAGGCGGTCAGCATGCTCTTCGATCCCGTCCTGAGTTACACCTACGAGTCGAGCATCTCGCGATACACCTATGATGATCTGCCGGACCGCATCGACTACGTCCTGATTACGCACAATCACCAGGATCACGTCCTCATCGAGACGCTCCTGCAGCTGCGCCACAAAATCGGGACGATTATCGTGCCGCGCGGCGGGTCAGGCTCGCTCGCCGATCCGTCGCTGAAGCTCACCTTGGAGACGATCGGGTTCGACAACGTGGTCGAACTGGGCGAGCTGCAGACCATTCAGGTCGAGACCGGCTCGTTCACCGGATTGCCGTTCTTCGGCGAGCACGCGGACCTGAACATCCAGACGAAGCTGGCCTATCTCGTCGAACTGGGCGGCCATCGCCTGATGTTCGCCGCGGACTCGTGCAACATCGAGCCGGAGCTCTATCGGCATCTCCGGCGTCACGTCGGCGACGTGCACGCGCTCTTCGTGGGCATGGAGTGCGACGGCGCGCCGGGCAGCTGGATTTATGGCGCGCTGCGATCGCGGCGACTTGAACGTGCGCACGACGAGTCGCGGCGGCTGAACGGGTCGGACTACTCGCAGGCCATCGAGATCGTCAACGCGCTGGGGTGCCGCGAAGTCTTCGTCTACGCCATGGGCCAGGAACCCTGGCTCAACCACGTGATGAGCCTCAAGTACACGCCCGAGTCGAAGCCGATGGTCCAGTCGAACCAACTGCTCGACGCGTGCCGTCAGCGCGGCCTTCTCGCCGAGCGCCTGTTCGGCGAGCGCGAGATGCTCCTCGACTGAGAGGCACCCATGAGCGCCAGAACCGAACCGGAGTTCCCCTTGATCGTCGAATGCGCCGGCGCAGACGACGTGACGGACTGGATCCAGGAACACTCGGATTACGAGGATCGGCTGCTGCGTCACGGCGCGGTGCTGTTCCGCGGCTACGGGGTGACCTCGGCCGAATCCTTCCGTGACGTTGCGCGGGCGTTCGCGCCCGACTTGCTCGACTACGTCTACCGGTCGACGCCACGCACCGCGCTCGGCGGTGGGATTTACACGGCCTCCGAGTATCCGAATACCGCCGACATCCCGCAGCACAACGAAAATTCGTATCAGCGCGAGTGGCCGCTGCTGCTGGTGTTCGGCTGTCTCCGTGCGGCGGCGCGTGGCGGCGAGACGCCGCTCGCCCGTACCCGCCGTGTGACGGCACGCATCGAGCCCAGGGTCATGGACGCGTTCGCGACTCGAGGGATCATGTACATCCGCAACTACGGATCCGTCCTCGATCTGCCGTGGCAGACGGCATTCCAGACCGACGATCGCCGCGCTGTCGAGGACTACTGTGCGCGCGAGGGGATCGACGTCGAATGGACCGGGCCCGACTCGCTGCGAACGCGTCAGGTGTGCCACGCGATCGCCGTCCACCCGCGCACAGGCGAGCGCCTCTGGTTCAACCAGGCGCGTCTGTTCCACGTGTCCAGTCTCGACGAGCGGACGCGCGACTCGATGCTCTCCGTGCTGCGGCACGAAGACCTGCCGCGACACGCCTGCTACGGCGACGGCGCGCCAATCCCCGAGACGGTGCTCGATCACATTCGCGACGCCTATGCCGGCGAGACGATGACGTTCGGCTGGAAAACCGGTGACGTCCTGGTCGTCGACAACATGCTCGTGTCGCACGGGCGCACGAGCTTTGCCGGTCCGCGCAACGTCGCCGTCGCCATGGCGCGGCCGTGCCGGACCGGGGTGCCGCCTGCCATCGGCGTGAACGCGGCGCGCGTCTGAACCGGATCGATCCAGTCTCGAGACCCTGTCACGAACAACAAAAAGGAGCTGTCATGTCACAAGCACCCGAAGAAGACACCACCCCGTACGAGGTGGTCGTGAACCACGAGGAGCAGTACTCCATCTGGCCGGAAGGGCGCGACAAGCCGCTTGGATGGACGTATGGCGGCAAGACCGGAACGCAGGCCGAGTGTCTCGCCTACATCGAGTCGGTGTGGACCGACATGCGGCCGCTCAGTCTCAGGCTGAAGATGAAAGAGTACGAAGAAGAGCAGCAGAGCGCGGAGGGGTAGGCGGCGATCCCACGGCGGCCGATCAATCCGGAGAACGGCGATGGCGCAACACGAGACCGAACGCGGGCAAGATCAGACGATCGTCGGAGCGCACCAGGGCGCGGCCACAGTTCTGACGAGCCCCGCCGCGGCGGGCGAGCGGGCCGGAGATCCCCGTCCCCCCGACGGCGCGGTGATGCCGACCTCGCTCTTGCCGGAGTTGTTCGAGCGACAGGTTGCGCGGACGCCGCACGCGTGCGCTGTCGCGGCCGGGGCGCGGCGCCTGACTTACTCGGAGTTGAACGCACAGGCGAACAGGCTCGCGGACGTGCTGCTGCGCCGCCGCCTCGGCCCCGAGGATATCGTGGCGCTCGTGCTGCCGGGCTCGATCGAGTTCGTCATCTCGGCGCTCGCGACGCTCAAGGCCGGCGCCGCCTACCTGCCGCTCGATCCGACCTACCCGCCGGATCGCCTGCGAGCGATGGTGGACGACGCACGGCCCGCGTGCGTGCTGACGACTTCGGATGCGACCTCGGGTTTGCCGCTCGCGGTCGATTGCATCGTCCTCGATGACCCCGACACAGGGGCGACCCTTGATGGCGCCCGGGCCGCGAATCCGGGCGCTGACGACCGCGTCGCGCCCTTGACGCCCCAGGCCGCGGCCTACGTCATCTACACGTCAGGATCGACCGGCACTCCGAAAGGCGTGATCGTGACCCACGCCAACGTCGCGCGACTCTTCACCGCGACGGAGCCGTGGTTCCATTTCGGTGCCGCCGATGTCTGGACGCTGTTCCATTCCCCGTCGTTCGACTTTTCCGTCTGGGAACTCTGGGGCGCGCTGTTGTACGGCGGTCGCCTGGTCATCGTGCCGCGCCTCGTGAGTCGTGCGCCGTCGGAGTTCCTGAGGCTCCTCGCGCGCGAGCGCGTGACCGTCCTCAATCAGACGCCGTCCGCCTTCTATCAACTGTCGCAGGCCGATCGTGAAGCCGCGGAGCGCCCCGAACTGGCGCTACGGACGGTGATCTTCGGAGGAGAAGCGCTGGAGGCGCGCAGGCTCGCGGATTGGTATACGCGGCATGCGGAAGATGCACCGCTGCTGGTGAACATGTACGGCATCACAGAGACGACTGTCCACGTCACGTATGCGCCGGTGAACTGCGCGATGGCGACTCAGGCCGGGCCGGGCGTCATCGGCGTCGCCATCCGCGATCTCACCACACGCGTGCTCGACGCGCGGCTGCGGCCGGTGCCGGTGGGCGTGACGGGGGAGTTGTATGTGGGCGGGGCGGGAGTGGCGCGGGGGTATCTGCGGCGGCCGGGG
>WNFI01032934.1_pt1 | contig 27538 bp, 33 predicted proteins | sample 5400471 | NCBI WGS metagenome assembly WNFI01 (sample SAMN13153348, study PRJNA577476) | soil metagenome | isolation source: 100 cm saprolite on Douglas fir-dominated hillslope | place: USA:California | collected 2013-09-17
GCCGCTTTTCGCCGGCCTCTCTGTAACTCCAACCGTAGACTTGAGAATCGCGCCCACGGGACCAAACGCCGGCCAATATCTGCAACAACCCGAGCAGACTGCCGCCTCAGTCAGTCCGACACCATGAGCGCCGGCGCATCTGCTGTATTGGCAGCCTCTGCGCCCAGACAACGAGTTTTTAACCCGTGGATCGTTGCGCTGGCCGTAGTAGTACCGACCTTCATGGAGGTGCTGGACACCACCATCGCGAATGTGGCCTTGCGTTACATCGCGGGCGGGCTCTCGGCCGCCGTCACCGATAGTGAATGGGTTATTACCAGTTATCTCGCGGCCAATGCAATAATTTTACCCATCTCCGGTTGGTTGGCAGCGCACCTAGGACGGCGTAATTATTTTCTGTTATCAATCGCTATCTTTACGCTCAGCTCATTGCTCTGCGGGATGGCAACGAGTCTCGGCCAGTTGATTCTCTTCCGCGTCATGCAAGGTCTCGCCGGTGGCGGACTACAACCCTCCAGCCAGGGCATCCTGTTGGATAGCTTCCCGCCGGAAAAACAGGGTGCAGCTCAGACTCTTTTTGGAGTAGCCGCGTTGCTCGCTCCCGTGGTCGGCCCAACCTTGGGAGGCTATATCACCGACGAGTATTCCTGGCGTTGGATCTTCTATATCAACTTGCCGGTCGGCCTTGTCGCCCTTGTTTTTTGCTCGATCCTGATACGGGACCCGGAATATCTGCAGGATCAGCGGAGGGAGTCGAAGAAAAAGCCCCTGAATTTTGATTTCATCGGCCTGAGTCTTCTCGCACTTACGATGGTCTGCTGGGAAGTGGTGCTCAGCAAAGGGCAAGAATGGGATTGGTTTAGTGACGCTTTTGGCCGGGTGCAAATCTTGGCGACCCTCTTCGTTGTCGGCCTTACCAGCTTGGTGCTTTGGGAAACCCGCCAGACCAATCCGATTGTTAACTTCCGACCCTTACGCGACCGGAGCTTTGTTCTGTCCTGCCTCATCATTTTCTGCGCTTTCGGTGTCCTTTATGGCTCCAGCACCCTCCTACCAGCTCTACTGGAGTCGCTTTTCGGTTATGATGCGTTCCATGCCGGGCTAGTGCTATCGCCGGCCGGCGCTTTTACGATCCTGGCGCTAGTCGTCGTTGGTGCTTTGTTAGGGCGCGGCGTCGACGCCCGGTGGTTGATTGCTATCGGCCTTCTAATTCTTGCGGCCGGTAATTTTTGGATGTCGCAACTCAACCTTGAGATTTCGGCTTGGCAGGTGGTTTGGCCGCGAGTGGTCATGATAACCGGCCTCGGCATGATCTTCGCTCCGTTGAATGTGGCTGCTTTCCTCCACATCCCGCAATCGTTGCGAGCCTCGGCGGTTGGTCTGTTAGCGTTGTTGCGCAACGAAGGCGGCAGCGTGGGAACTTCGCTCGGCCAAACTATCACCGAGCGCCGGGAAATATTTCATGCTCTGCGGTTAAACGAGAATCTTGATCAATTCAACCCAGCGGTGAATTCCTATTTCGCCGACGCACAATCCACGTTTTTGCAACAGACCGGGGACCCGGCTGCTGCCCAGCAAATGGCGTTACAATCGCTGGAGAATCTCCGCGAACAACAAGCTTCATCGCTGTCCTATTTCGACGCGTTCCTAATTTTCGCAGTATTGGCAGTTGGATTGGCGGCGCTGGTCCCAGTAATGAAACGGTCGGCTGCGCAGAAAGGCCAGCACGTTGCCGCGGAGTAGCAGGTCTAGATTAAAAGTTTCTGCTAAGTCTCAATGAAACGCTCGCCTAGAACTTGCCTCGCCGGCCTCCTCGTTTGTGCACTGGTTACCGGATGCGCCCACACCGTGAAGGTTTCTTATTCCTCGCGATCTGAGACCCATCTGGAACTAGACCAGCCTTTTGCGGTTTGGAACGGAGAACGCGTAAAGATCGATTGGACGCCTTCTCTGCATGCGGAGTCGTACAAATATCTGGTTAAATGCGACCGGATCTGGCTGGCAAACTCCATCCACGAGCGAGGTCTTCGTCACGAATACAAAATCGCGGGGAAAGGAACTCCGTTGGTAGTTTATGACCATAACCCGGGAAGCACACCTCAAGAGAAACATTATCCAAGCAGCGGCATTGTACTTGGAATAACGGCCGTTGAAGAGCAACGGCCAGGACAGATACCTCGGCTCAAACTCTATGATTCGTTTGACCCTCAAGTGGTGCGCTCCGCCGCAAGCCACGATCCTATCGCCGCGAATTACACCGCCACGCTGGCCGCCCTTTACTCACGGTCAGGAAAAGTCGCCGGAAGCTCCTTTTCGTCTTTCATCAGACCTGACAATCCCAGGTTCGCGACCGGTATCTACCTGATCCATCCGTACGATCCGAACAAAATTCCGATCCTGTTTATTCATGGCCTGCTTTCCTCTCCAATTTCATGGCAAAACCTGACCAACGACTTGTGTTCCGACCCCAAGATTCTCGAACACTACCAACCCTGGTTTTTTCTCTATCCAACCGGTCAGCCGATCCTGGAAAGTGCAGCGCAACTCAGAGAAGACCTGCTAACAATCCAGCGGTTGTTTGATCCAAGCGGCCAGGCGATCGCCTCGCATCATGTTGTCATTATTGCCCATAGTATGGGTGGGTTGCTGGGCCACACTTTAGTCTCCGATTCGGGCGACGCGCTCTGGAATGTACTCGCGAACAGACCTCTGAACAGCTTGGCTCTGACGGCGGATGAAAAGGCATTAATCTTAGAGTATCTGTTCTTCCGACATCAGCCCGCCATCGATCGGGTTATTTTTTTGGCGGTTCCTCACCGAGGAAGCTGGTTAGCCGGTGGCATCGTCGGGGGTCTTGGTAACCAGCTCATACGGCATTCGCGAGGACCGGCTCAGTTGTTGAAAGAATTAGCCACGCAATATCCGGGAATTTTGAATCCTTATTTCGCTCGAGTGAACACGCGCGGTGGTCCAACCAGCCTCTTTTCACTGGCGCCAAACCCCTTGTCAGACCGCCTCGCCGACTTACCGATCAAGGTCCCGTTTCACAGCATCATTGGCCACCTCGGCGGAGACGGCAGACCCGGCGGCTCGGATGGAGTTGTCGCTTATAAAAGCTCCCATCTAGACGGAGCCGCCTCAGAAAAGATCGTTTCAGCAGGGCACGACCTAATAGCCCATCCCGAAACCGTGGCCGAGATCAAACGCATTTTGGAAGAAAATATTTCGACAAGTTCTAGAAAAAAGCGGCTCTAAGGGTGCGATCTTAGCGGGATTTCGTGATAGTCGGTATCGCTATGCTACGAAATCCTCGAATGCTCCGTAGTATACTCATTTTCCTTTTGATGGTCATGTGCCTGGGAGCGGCCAACATCGCCCCGACTTGGACTGCTACCGATGCGGTCCGGGCTCTCTTTGGTTACGACGAAATCTCTCCAGAAGATCGAGCCCAAGTGCGGCGGCTGGATGCTGCTACGTTTCAGAAACTTTCACCCTATCTTAGTCCCGCATTACAAGCTGAAGTGCAGCGTTACATGGAGACGGTGAACCATTTCCAGACTCTCGTGCAAAAGATCGAAAAACTCCAAGGCAAGCATAGCGGTTCAGTGACTGAACTTCCCGAAGTGACCCAACTGGCGTCGAAGTTCGGATTTCCAACCAATAAGCTCGAGGAGTTCATCTTAGACCACTCGAATTTACCGGGAGACCCATTAACGAATCGGACCCAATACCCGACAAGAGTCAAAGTCTCATCCGAGAGTCTTCACGGATCCGAGACCTGGATCCACGTGACCGACCACTACCTCGATCGCACCGGCGGGGATCAAGGATTTCAGCACTTCCTCGTTAAACTCAGCCTCATCGATTCATCTTGGCGAATAGTTAACGTGCAAAGTGATCGCACTTTCTGTGGTCCGATCCCTGGTATTCATGATCTGGTTACCTTCCTGCAAAGAACCACCGATTCGTTCTACGAAGCGGAGGAGTGAATAAGATATTGTACCTAAAGCGCCCGGAAAATTTGACTTCGAAAAGTCGAATCTTAAGCTGTTGCGCCGTCCTCGATCCCCAATTTTCGAGTGATTAAATGATCATGAGCGCCAAAGCTTCTCCATCCGAATACCTTGTAATTTGTAGGGGCCAATGGGATAAAAACGCTTCTCGAGACCAAATCGGGAAGGCGATCGACCAATTCTACGTCTGGCTCGATCGATTGGTAGCGGACGGGAAAATGAAGCCGGGACAACGGTTAACGTACGAAGGTAGAACCGTCGGTCGTCGCAATGTAATTACCGACGGACCTTTCGGTGAATCGAAGGAAGTGATCGGTGGCTACTGGTTCGTGGTCGCGAATAACCTCGATGAAGCTGCCCAAATCGCCGCGGGTAACCCCTGCGCCGAATACGGCCTGTTCATGGAAATCAGACCGGTCGATCCGGATATCGCTACCACCGACAATACCAACTGGTAGCAATAGCCGGTGGCAAAATCGCTTCTTGGCATTTGTGGGATCCCTGCGTCCACACGCGATTAGTCTGGACCATATTTGTCCCGAAGAACCCCTGACCGGTAGGGCGAACAACTCGGCGCGCCCGAGATAAGGTTGCTCCTCCAGGCTGCTTCGCGCCGGTTTTGAGCCGTTCCGTGCGTTCGCCATGCCGCCAAGGTTACATAACGCCGGGAGCAGTTGATATCATAAGCGGTGAACAACAGACGCTGCCACGTCCACGGAGCGGCTCAAAACCGGCGCGAGACGGTTGTCGACGGTTACACGAATGATGGGCGCGCCGAGTTTTTCGCCCCACCCCGCCCGCGGAGAGCTGTCGACCTTCAGCAATTATAGTTTTTTTAGTTAGTGCCAGTAGATCAATCCGCTGCCACAAAGATTACAAAACGTTCTCATTAGAATTACAAAAGTCCCCCAATCGTTAAGAAAAAGGCACACACTTAAACTGGCGGGACGCAGGATCACCTCTGTAAGGTGCACGCGTTTTCTGCAAAAAGCGACTAACCCGCCGGAACCGCTTCTAGAAACACAACACTTTAGAAAAGGGAAATAAACGGAATGTTTGGCAAGAATAAGGCTATTGGTCTCATCGCGTTAGCAACTAACCGCAAGATTTATATCGCTTCCGTGGCGGCACTCACGCTAGCCGGATTCAATTCCCGGGCTCAAACTGCTGATCCAACCAATCCATCAGGGACGGCCGACACTACCTCTTCCGATCAGACCGCCGGAAGCACCACTGAGAAAAAGAAGGGGGGTGATTTTCAGCTTACTACCGTCGTCGTGAGTGGACAGACGCGGCTTGATCAAGCGGCCGCGTACGACACAGAACAACAAGCTACCTATCAGCTAAATGTCCTTTCCCAGCAGGCCATCCAGCAGACACCAGCCAAGACCGTTGGACAAGCAGTCGCTATGCTTCCGGGTGTTGGCCTTCAGCACGATACCGGCGAGCCTCGCTTCGCGCAGATTCGGGGTACCGATGAAAACTTGAACACCCTTCTCTACAACGGGGTGGTTCTTCCGTCTTACTTTCCGGGATACCGGGCTGTGCCGGTGGATTCCCTTCCGATCGGTTTAATTTCAAACATCGATGTGGTTAAGACGCTACTTCCATACATGGATGCAGAAGGAATTGGAGGACAGTTCAACCTCGAGCCCAAAAGTGCCTTTGATTACAGCGGCCTCCATGCTGAGGTTACTGGTGAGGGTGGATATGTACCTTACCGCAGCTCGCCCATTGCTTACGGTAGCTTTACCCTGGCGGATACTTTCAAGCTGGGGGACGAAGCAAAATTAGGGATCCTGGTTTCCGGTTTGTACGATTTTAAGCGATTCGGCATCGATGATGTGGAGGAAGCTTATTCGACACCTGGCACCGCTATTGTTGACAAATCCATCAGCAACTACACTCTGCGCTACTATACCTACGAACGGACTCGGTTCGGCATTGGAACCAATATTGATTTACAGCTGAACCCGGATAACCGGTTCTATCTCGACTTCGCCTACGGCGGCTACAACGAGCGGCGGGTACCACGTTTTGAAACTGTCTATGGCGGCCTGGATGTGACTAATCAGGCCCAGATCCTCCCGAACGGGAGCTATGTCTCAAACAACAATGGAGTCAGTGTTACAAAGACCATGGAGGACACGCTCCAGGAAAATCGATTCTTCACCATTATCGCCGGCGGCGACAATAAGCTCTATAACGCGGACTTGACCTACAAAGCGGCCTACTCCCAAGCCAGCCAGGATCAGCCTTTTTATAACAAATACACGTTCACCAGCTTGCCCAACTCGATTCAGGGAAGCGTCATTTATAACAACCAGCACAATGGCGGAGACAGCCCGACGATTGATTTGAGTCATTTGACCGGTCAGAACAATCCTCAGAACTATGTGTTCAACAATTTGGTCAACCAGAGCTTTTCCTCGGCGGACAAGATATTTAACATCCAAGGCGATGTTAAATTTTCACTGCCGATTGGCGATAATCCTGGTGTGCTTCAATTAGGCGCCAGCGCGAGACTACGGTGGAGGAATTTTGACCAAACTTATACGGGCCGTACTGCGACTGATACCACCGGCTCGAGTAACTCGCTTTTTCTGAGTCAGGTGCTCAGTCGCAACTTAGCGACCATCTATTATGGAAGATATCCATTAGGGCCGCAGATCTCATTCAACACCGGCAGCGTACTAGCCAGCAATCCGCAATACTCAACACCAACGGATGAATCCTTGGCAAATTCGATCGGAACCTGGTCGGCAAACGAGAATGTCTATGCCGGCTATATCATGTACACGGTTACGTTTGATAAACTAACCATTGAAGGAGGCGTTCGCGTCGAAGGCACGAATTTCGCCTTTGACTATAACCAAGGAATCTTTGACCCGAATAGCGGAGCGCTGCTCGCGACCCATCCCGCCAGTGGATCTAACGACTACGTCAACATATTGCCTAACCTGCAATTGACTTACAATATCAATCCCCAGTGGGTTGCTCGTCTGTCGTATACGAAGTCCGTCGCTCGGCCCACATTCCAACAAGGTGTACCCGCCATCGAAAACGGTGACTTGCAGGCGACGATCCCTGGTACCGAAGGCTTCTCCAGCCAAACATTTGGTAATGGGAACCTGAAGGCGACTCGTTCACATAATTTCGATGCCTCCATCGAATATTACCCGGCGCCGGGCGCTATCTTGCGTCTCTCCGCTTTTGATAAGGAGATCAGCGACTACGTCGTACAGAACTATTTCATCAATTCGGCGGGTGGAGCTAACGTCTCCTTTTCCTCAATCAACCACTCCCGGATCTACGGATTTGAGATGGAGTACGAACAGCAATTCACCTTTTTGCCTCGGCCATTCGATGGTTTCGGCGTAAGGGGCAGCTTTGCTCGTATCTTCTCCGCTGGGGTGACGCACGCCGGACAACCGGCAGGACCCCTGCCCAGCCAGGCTGGGCTCGTGTGGAATGCAGGCCTCTACTATCAAAAATATGGCTGGAGTTTCTTTATCGGCGGTACCTTCACCGGGCATAATTTGCTCGCGGTAGGCGCACCCGCTCGGACACTGAACGGAACTCAAATTCCCGCCTCGGCTGATACCTACTTCGACGGCTACCTCCAACTCGATGCTAAGCTTGCCTATAGCATCAACCGTTACGTTACCGTCTTTGTCGAGGGCAATAACTTGAACAACGGCGCATTACGCTTTTACGCAGCTAACCCGAATCACCCTCTTCAGACCGAGTACTACGGTCCCACCGTCGACGGCGGCCTCACCGTGAGTTTCTGACCGCGTCCGCCACAGAGGAAATCATCCGCAGATTACATAGAACCTGTCGCGCCGTAGGACATTCGGCGAGCTCAGTCGAGTCGCTTTGCGGAGGTGGATTACGCAGATTTCGTTTTGTATTCTGAAGGGCGTCCTTGCCACTCACCCATTAGTCCCATTCGTTTCCCACCCCTAACGCCCGCAAAACATCACGCGACGACACCTAACCCCACACCGTAATCTGCGTAATCTGCGGATAAATATCTGCGAACCCCGAGTTTGACCGGCCATGGCAGCCGATCCGAATCAATCGGTGGTCGGAACCGCCGCTTTGGCGATAGCACCGGCATTGGAGAGTTTTTCCACGTCCCAGCAGAGATTGATTAGCGCATGGATCTGCTCTGGTGTCAGAATTCCTTCAGCAAGACTAGTAAACTTCGATTCTAGATCACTATCCGTCATCGGGGCTTCCAAGCTCCCAATGGCATGCTGGATCGACTTATCCAAATGTCGCCCGTCCTTAAGGGTGATACTCATCTCGACTTGCTCCGGCTTAACCGCAGGATCAACGACTGGAACCACTCGACTGCGAAGGGCGACAATGGTTGGGTCTTGAACCGCTCGCTCGCTAAATTGCCTTTCACCAGCGGCGCCCTCCACAATGGCAATGGCCACGGCATGGTAAATACTGAACTTGCCCTCCAAGCCTACCGTAGGCGTTTTCTTACCGGTTAGCTCTAGTACCAAAGGATTCACCCGAAGATTGATCGCCTCGATTTGATCGGCCTTAATCTGATGCTGATTGGTCTCGTGATGCGACCCGCCCACAGCCACCCCCACCCAATTAAGCAGCGTGCGGATCCCTTCCTTCCGTACGTTCGCCGGCAAGTCTTCGTATCGGGCCGACACAACATACCTGGCCACGATTTTGGTGACTTCCGGAGTCGTTGTAGAAGGCGAAGCCATAAGCTCTTTATTATTGTTGTCGGTGGCCAGAGCTAAGTCAGGCGCTATTGCTCCGGCTGCAACCGCGGTACTAGCGCGCAGAAAAGTCCGTCGATCGATATTTGCCATGGTGGATATATGATCGAGAGATTCGATTATTGTTCCCGGCAAACTGTGACCAAAATAGTTACAGAAAGAATGGCTCATGAAGATACTGAGAATAGCCAGCCTGGTCATAGCCGGAATGTTGGCCATCGGACCAGCCGCACTGGGCGGTGGATTCGGCGACGTCAGATTCCCGAGCGGTCGATTGAACAACACCAGCAGCGCTAGCGCCAGCGAACTTAAAGGCGCTCAATCTGGCACCGCTGCCAATTTTTATGCTCCCTCCGACCAATCGCGGGCCAAACATTGGCATATCCGCCTGGACTGGAACGGTTACCCATTCGGCTTAGCGGTGGTCAACCAGTAAGCACCGGCGAAACTGCGGGAATACGGCGGGTGAGCGGGAGCTCATCCTACCGAAGATGTTCGCATCGGCGTGACAAGATGCGCAATTCCTGATTGTCTTACTTGCGCAGCGCCTATGCGGACCACCCTCCTTGTCGCGGGACTAATTCTTCCGAGTCTTCTATCAGCGGCCGAAGAAGGGTCCCAAAATGCAGCACTACCTGAAATCAAGGCAACGATCCGTTTCCATTCCGATTCCTACGGTATCGTGCCGGATGACATCGAATTACCCGCTAGCACACTCCTTCAGGCGAAACAGCACCGAGTTATCGAAGGGGATTTAGGACGGCTCCCGATTCGCATTTATGTCAGGGAGACTCCCAATCAGCCGCGCCCTACGATCGAAGTGAACGTGGTTAATACCCGAACCAATCAACCCCTGACCGGATATCCAGCTAAGCAAGAGGTAGGTTCGCTTGGGATGCTTAGCTTCAATATTCCCGTCACTTCGGCCGAGATGGACACGCTCGTCCGCACAACTAAAAAGAGCGTTGAAGGCAAACTCGGCAAAGTTGATAGCGTTAGCCTGCATGTGGATCTCGATATTCCGGTTAATCCGGAGACGAATGCCGATGGCGACCCTATCCTGGATTGCGATGAATTGCTGAGACAGGACCACGAAGTTGTAGACGACGTATCGCAAAAGATCAACGACACGAGTACGCACGGGGTTCGTTCTGTTGCCGACGCTTACGTTGGCTGCCTAAACAAGCAGACTGACACGTTGATCACTCAATTGAAGCCGGATGATAAGAAAACCATGGAACGGATCCAGCAATTGTTGCCGGATTTAGCGCCGGTCAGTTTTGATTCGGCAGTGAACGCAAACGGAGGCGGCTATTTCTCCATGCTTTCGCTTGCTGGTGTTGGTGTCGACTGTGTACAGGCAGAAACCCTAAATCGCTTGACCAAGCAGCTCGGCCAGAGCTCCGGTGCGAGTCCGGAAGCGCGAAAAGCGGTGTCGATCGCGCTCGCATCCTGTCAGACCACGTTAAAGAAGCTGGTAGCGGCTCCGGAAAACGCTGGTGACGACGCTAATGTCTCCGATTTGAAGAAACAATTTCAATCGGATCTAACCAAAGCAAAAGCTGCACTAAAAGAGCTACAGGAAATCGCTACCAAATTGCCGGACAATTCTGCCATGCTCCTGGCGCAATCAAGCCTCGCTATTCTCGCGACTCCCATCGGATTTCAATAGGCGCTCCGCATGAAGCGGCATGACCTCGTCACGCACTCCGGTTCGAATAAACGTGATCGCCAGAGTCCGGAAAATCATGGGGTCGCCTTCGGCGAAAAAGCTTGGACAATTTCCTCCAGCATGGTGGCAATGCGCATGTAGCTCTTTTGAGGGTCGGTCACCGGTTTATCCGCTCTTTGTCCCGCTGAAGCGATCCATTTTTCGCTGGTCTCTGTAGCTTGAGACTGCAACGATTTCTCCCACTCTGCCAGGCCCCGTTCGTCTCCGGCCTTGCCGATGGTTCGCAGCGGTTCCTCTCCTACCACAAACTCCCAGTCGCTTGTATCGGCAAAGTACAACGCGGTGATTCCGGTTCGTTCAACGCCAAGTTGGCGGGCAACCGTCTTGGCCAACTCGGTTCGGCTTTGACCGGGAGCCGTGGGCTGAAATGCCTCAAACGCCCGAGCATAAATCTTTACGCCAGTAAAGCGTTCATAGTTGGACAGCTTATTATTGAAGCCCTTCTCTCGCGGCGGTGTCGCCGGCGGCAATATCCCGTCCTCGTCCGAGAAGTGAGAGAAAGCAGCGCGTGGCGCCCTCTCCATCAATTCATTGAATGCTACCTGTTTTGCCTGAAACGCCTCCGCGGCGGACCCCACTCGCAAGATTTTGACCTCCATTTTGTCACCTTTCTGTACCAGCGGCAAAACATCGAGCCCGCTTACAACTTTACCAAAAACACTGTGCAGATAGTTCAGTTGGTTTTCCGCGTCTAAAGTGATGAAGAATTGGCAGCCGTTGGTATCCGGTCCGGAGTTCGCCATCGATAATACCCCGACCGAGTCATGACGGAGTTTGGGTGAGAATTCGTCGGGAAATTCGTAGCCAGGGTCGCCGTTGCCCGTGCCCAGCGGATCGCCACCTTGAATGACAAACCCGGGAACTACCCGGTGGAACGTCAATCCGTCATAGAATGGTTTGCCCGGGTTAGGTCCTAGCGTTCCTTCGGCCAAACCGACGAAGTTAGTGACCGTCATGGGCGCGTCTTGATAAAATAGACGCGCTACGATGGTTCCACGTTGGGTAGTGATTTTCGCATAAAGCCCGTCTGGTAAGGACGGAGGTGACTCAGACGGTGACGGCGAAGCTGCCCAGAGCCGGGCGGCAGCGAACATAGCGACGAGTATGAGCGCACGCATAGTAAGGAGAAGAAGACAAATAGCCGCAAAAAGGCGCAAAAAACGCAAAAAAAAGGATGACGGGCCCATCCCAAACGTCTGGGACAAATTAACGCGCTGGATTGTTCCCGGGAGCCACCACCTCCTGCCAACCGATAGAATTGCCCACCTACAAAGCGGCTCCCCTCCAGGCTGGGCCCTGTTAATCTGACGGCCTTCTTTTTTGCGTTTTTTGCGCCTTTTTGCGGCTATTCTGTTTTTGGGTCTGCTGCTGCCAGCGGCACCTCAGCATTCAACCATTTCGAAAAGCTCTCATTAACCGATTCGGGAGCCAATTCCGCCATGAGATTAGTATAGGTAATGTGCTGCCGGACCACTTCCTCAATTGCGGAACGATAGCCAGGCTGAGTCTTGACTAGGAGCACGGTCTCAGGTTCCTCCACGATCTTGCCTTCCCAGCGATAAGCGCAGGTGATCGGGAACCAGTTAGTGCACACCGCTAATTGCTGCTCCAACAATGCTCTGCTGATGCGGCGAGCCTCATCATCTGTGTTAAGCGTGATGTAGTAGATGCGCATGAAGAATGAATAGCGCAAAAAGAGGAGTTCGAGGAGTCCAAGGAGTCACAGGAGTTCAAGGAGAGGTTCCAGCCTCGTGGAGCGTGCCTCGCTTGCGAGGCCGTGGTGAGCTGCGCTCTTGGTGCCACAGGCTCTCCTTGAACTCCTGTGACTCCTTGGACTCCTTGGACTCCTTAGCCTATCCTGCCGATCGAACTTGAGACTATAAAATGAAAGATTTAATACGGGTGGGATTGGTGGCGGCCGTCGGATGCCTTGCCTCAGCCGGACATGCCGGCGAGAATCCGGACTGGGTACAAAAGAGCAATGAGGCCGCGCAGCCGCTGCTAGAGTACATCACCAAGTACACACCCGAGTCTGGCTCTTCCATCGGGATCGACCAAGCGGATGAAGGTGTGATCGATCTAAAGCCAAATGTCTATGCGCGCAGCAAAGCAGATGGAGAGAAGATCGTACAGCAGCTACAGGCGAAGGAATCGGCCGAGTCAGACCCCAAAGTGCGACGTGATCTGGCGATCTTAATCACCGCCCTTCAGAATGGTCTGGAGACGAGAAGACTCAATCAGGAACTGATGCTCCCATTTTACGACGTGGGGCAGATAGTTTTCGACGGGCTCGAGGTTTTGTTGGATCCACGCAACTCGTCTAGCCGGCAAGCCAAAGCGATCGTTCGATTGGCTCGGTACGCCGGCCAAGGCGCCGGTTCCGAAGCTCTCTCTGAGTTGGCCAAAGCTCGGACCGAAGAGATGCTGGGCAACGCTAAACTGGTCCGCCCGTATGTTGCTCAAGTGAACGACGCGATGAACAACACCCAAACTTATCTGGATGGTATCGCCGAGCTATTCCAAACCGCCAAACTCACCGGCTGGAAACCAGTTCATGCCGCACTAGCTCGGCAACTGATAGACTATAAGGATTGGCTACAAAAAGAGATCTTACCTCAAGCTAGACAAACGAATGTTCTGCCAGAGGCGATCTATGCCGATAATCTGAAGACTAACGGGGTACTGATTGATCCGCACACTTTGATGGAACGAGCTCGCTTTGAATTCATCGAGATTCGGGACGAGATGCAGACGTTGGCCAAGGTGATCGCCCAGCAGGAAAAGCTGAGTACTTCCGATTATCGCGACGTGATCCGGTCGCTCAAACACAAAACCGTTTCACCGGACGAGCTGCTCTCGTTCTATCAAGAGCGGCTCGCGCAGATCGAGAAACTCGTGAAGGATAATGAAATTGTCTCTCTACCGAAGCGGCCTACGATTATCAGGCTAGCATCCGCGGCTGAAACTGCGGAGGTTCCGGCTCCGCATATGAATCCACCACGCTTGATTGACAATCATGGCGAGTACGGTGAGTTCGTCATTCCTAACGGAAAGGATGGCGTCGATGAGGATTTTATTAACGAGGGAGAATCCTGGACGCTAACCGCGCACGAGGCTCGTCCTGGTCACGACCTGCAATTCACTTCCATGGTCGACAACGGGGTCTCGCTTGCACGTTCGGTCTTCGCTGATAATAGCGCCAACGTGGAGGGTTGGGCCGTCTATATGGAGGCCATCATGGAGCCGTATGAACCACTGGACGGCCAGCTTTTCTCGCTCGATGACCGGCTGTTGCGGATTGCCCGGGCCTTTCTCGATCCCATGCTCAATCTCGGTCTAATGAAACCGGAAGAGGCCAGGGCGTTTCTGGTAAACGAAGTCGTTCTTTCGGAATCAGACGCCAAAGGAGAAGTTGAACGCTACACTTACCGATCTCCGGGACAGGCCGCTGCCTACTTCTTCGGCTATATGAGTCTTCGAGAGTTACGAGAACGAACAGAGCTCGCGCTTGGGGCAAAGTTCAATGAAAAGGCCTACCACGACTTTATCCTGTCGCAGGGCCTCCTGCCGCTGAACCTGATGGCCGAGGCCATTGAGGAGGAATTTATTCCCGAACATGCGGCGGGGCCGAGCTCTCACTCGCCGACTGGATCTTTGGGACACTGAACGGTCCCGCCTTTAGCCAGATCCGGGTGTACAAAAGGGGCCGCTAAATCTCAGAGGTCCCGTAAAGCGTGTCGCCCCGTAGTCCTGCGGGCGCGGTAGAAGGTGGATCCCATTTGTACCTCGCCTTAACGCGTCGCAGAACAGTCGACGCGTCCCACTTCTCAAGAACTATGACTACCGCGAATACAACTCGACGACGAGTTGCTCATTCACGATCGGGGCAATCTCTTCGCGCGTCGGAATACGCGTCACTTTACCCTGGAATTGGTCTTTGTCGGTGACTAGCCAATCCGGGATTGGCTGGATCTGGGTCAACTCTAGGTTTCGGGTGACCAATCGGCGAGAAGCCGGTTTTTCCTTGATCGTAATCACGTCCCCGGCTCGTAGGTTGTACGAGGAAACATCCACTTTGCGATTGTTCACCAACACGTGACCGTGAGAAACGATCTGCCGAGCCGCGCTCCGTGAGTTGGCAAACCCTAACCGGTAGACAACGTTATCCAAACGGGTCTCGAGCATCTGCAACAGGGTTTCACCGGTGACACCTCGTTTGCGGAGAGCGCTTTCGAAATACCGGCGGAACTGCCGTTCCATCAGCCCGTACATAAACCGCAATTTTTGCTTCTCGGCCAAAGCTATGGCGTAATCGGATTGTTTGCGCCGGGAACCCTTGGGTCCATGCATCCCGGGAGGATAATTCTTCCGCTCTAGAGCTTTATTGGGGCCAAAAAGGGCGACCCCGTATCGACGACTAATTCTTGCTTTCGGACCAGTATATCTACCCACATTAACTCCTTATCAGACGCGACGTTGCTTCGGTGGCCGGCAACCATTGTGAGGAACCGGGGTCACATCTCGGATTACCGAGATATCGAGACCAATGGCCTGCATGGCTCTAACCGCGGATTCGCGACCTGCGCCCGGGCCTCTCACCAGCACTTCGACTTCTTTCAAACCGTGTCCCATCGCTTGTCGGCAAGCGTCTTGGGCCACCAACTGCGCTGCGTAAGCAGTGCTCTTTCGCGACCCTCGAAACCCGACTTTACCTGCGCTAGACCAACCGATCACATTCCCGGTTAAATCGGTGATGGAAACGATCGTGTTGTTAAAAGTCGCCAAAATATGGGCAACACCAGACCCAACGTTCTTGCTACCCTTGGCCTTAATGATCTTTGGTCGCTCTGCGTCGCCAGAATCGAGCGAAAGCGACGTCTTGGCCCCATCACCGCCGGGCGCTCCTTCTTTCTTCGGAGCCTTAGGCTTTGCCGCCTTAGGAGCTTTGGGTTCAGCGGGAGCTGCAGGGGTCGCCGGGGGCGTCGTTGCAGCCGGGGGCGTCGTTGCAGCCGGGGGCGTCGTTGCAGCCGGGGGCGTCGTTGTAGCCGGGGGCGTCGTTGCAGCCGGGGACGTCGTTGCAGCCGGGGACGTCGTTCCAGCTGGGGACGTCGTTCCAGCTGGGGACGTCGTTGTCGCAGGCGTTGCCGATTCTGCGGGTGCTACTGGCGGCACTGGCGCCTCAGGCGCGGGTTTGCTTTGTTCGTCGTCAGCCATCTTACAAATCCAATTTAAACTTTACCGGCCTTAGCGTCTTTGTTCCGCTGAACACCGACCGTTTTGCGCGGGCCTTTTCGCGTACGCGCGTTGGTTGAGGTTCGCTGACCGCGAACCGGAAGCCCTCGAATGTGCCGGATACCGCGATAGCAACGGATCGCTTGGAGACGCTTGAGATTTGACTGAATATCGCGTCGGAGGTCGCCTTCGATCAACAACCCGCTCCCGTTAATCACGTGCACAATCTGGCCAAGTTGCTCGGGTGTAAGGTTCTTTGCCCGAGTGTTGGGGTCGATATTGGCCTGTTCAAGGATCCTTTTCGACGTCTTCGGCCCGAGCCCGTAAATATAGGGCAAGGATGCTTCGATCCGCTTTTCTCCGGGAATTTCAACTCCAAGTAAACGTGGCATAAACTTATCTAAATCAATGAGCGCCTGTTAGCCTTGGTTAGCCTTGGCGCTGCTTGTGGCGTGGGTTCTTGCAAACCACGCGAACGACGTTCTTTCGCTTAATCACGCGGCAGCTTTCACACAGGCGCTTTACTGAAGGTCTAACTTTCATTAAGTCTTTTCGGGTTTCACCCTCTAAAAACAAATAGAGGACAAAAAAACGCCACCGAAATACCCTTTCGGGAGCGTTCGCTTCGTCCGTTTTCGTCCAACCACCTTACTTTTGCCGGAAGGTTATTCGGCCTTTCGTTAGGTCGTAGGGAGACATCTCTACCATAACTTTGTCTCCTGGCAAGATCCGAATGAAGTGTAAGCGCATTTTTCCGGAAATATGCGCCAGAAGCCTGTGCCCGTTGGGAAGCTCGATCCGAAACATCGTATTCGTATTCGGCAGAAGTTCAACTACCCTGCCTTCAACTTCGATGACGTCTTTTCGCGCCATGTGAGGATTTCAGGTTCGCCTTTTGTGACTAGTATCGTGTGCTCGAAATGAGCAGAAGGCGTGTGATCGGCTGTAACCACCGTCCAATTGTCCGGGAGTAACATGACCCCCGCCTTCCCCAGATTGACCATCGGCTCGATCGCTAGGGTCATTCCGGCTTTAAGTTTCGCGGTCGCTCCCGCCGTCCGGTAATTTGGAATTTGAGGTTCCTCGTGCAGGTGCCGCCCCACTCCATGTCCCACAAACTCTCTCACTACGCTAAAGCCGTTTTGTTCGACCGCATCCTGAATGGCCGCGCACACCGCACTGAGACGACGGCCTTCTCGCGCCTTTTCGATACCGGAATAGAGGGCGTTTTCCGTAACCTCCAACAGCCGCTGCACTTCTTCCGAAACTTCGCCGATCGGAACGGTAGCGGCAGTATCACCGACAAAGCCGTTAAGGATTACGCCGATATCGAGCTTAACCAGGTCTCCGTACTGGATTCGGCGTTGGCTACCGATTCCATGAACAACCTCATCATTGAGCGATATACAGATATTACCGGGAAACTTCTTGTATCCCAGAAAAGCGCTGCGGCAACCGGCATCCGCCATCAACCGTGCTGCTGCCAGATCGACCTCCTTGGTGGTCATACCCGGACAGAGCATTGTCGATATCTCGTCGAGAATCTGGCTGGCCAGGCGGCAGGCCGCCCGCATCTGCTCAACTTCTTGCCGCGTCTTTATTGGAATCATCCTGCTATCAGCCTCGCAATGTCCGCGAAGACAACCTCAGCTTCGCGCCCGGCGTCAATCTCGACAAGAAGGTTTCCATAATACTTATATACTGGGACCGTCTTGTCCCAATACGCTTCCAGCCTTCGCTCCAAAGCTTCATCGTTATCGTCCGATCTCTTCTCTAACGGTCCACCGCAATTTGGGCAAGGATCATGAGGGGATCGGACGTGTCTGCCCATGCTGACCACCTTCCCGCAATTGGCGCAGACCAACCGCAGAGCCATCCTCGTCTTGATCGTCTCTACGGAGACAGCCAGGGCGACGGCCAGATCCAGACTGGCTTCGTAACGGTGCAGGATGCTATCAAATGCCTTCGCCTGCTCTACCGTCCTCGGGAAGCCGTCGAACAAAAAAGCCTCCCGGTGCGATTCGAGCCACTCCTCCACTAACTGCGTCACCAGACCATCAGGAGCTAATCCTCCTTTGGAGATGATCTGTTCTGCTTCGAGTCCGAGGGGCGTCCTCGCTTTTGCTTGTTTGCGAAGGATTGCCCCCGTCGAAGTAGTTGGGATGCCGAACCGGTTTTGAATCAACTCCGCTTGAGTTCCTTTGCCGGAAGCAGGCGGACCTAAAAGCACGAGTCTTCTTTTCACCCCAACATCAATGGCTAACGAAGATCGAGATGGCGACTCCCGCCACCGCTAGGATAGCCGCTCCCACACACATCCATAGAAGCGCCCCTTCCCTGACTAACGATCCTCGACTCATCGGCGTCCGTTCAAACCGGCCCCGGATTCGCCCCTTACGCAGGAACCCATCGTAATGTCTCTGCAAGAGATGGGTTTCAACCTGTCGCATGGTATCCAGGAGCACGCCGACGATAATCAGCAAGCTGGTTCCACCAAAGAAACGCGCTGTGAGACGAGGTACGCCTGCCAAGGTGATCAACAGTTCCGGAATCACCGCGATCAAGGTCAAAAAGACAGCACCAGCAAACGTTAACCGCGATAACGTAAACTCAAGAAAATCGGCAGTCGGTTTACCCGGTCGATATCCCGGGATGTAACCATTGTATTTCTTAAGATCATCGGCAATCTGGGTTGGCTGGAACTGGATGGCCACCCAGAAAAAGCTGAAGAAGAAAATCAAAGTGCCCGTCATCAAATAGTGCCACGGACCATAGGCCAAGGCGTTAGCCAAACTAACTGCCCATTCTTGGTTCCGGAAGCCCATGCTTAGAATCGTGGAAGGAAATAGCAGGATGGCTTGGGCAAAGATGATCGGCATGACGCCGACGGCGTTCACCTTCAACGGAAGGTATTGAGTTTGGCCACCATAAACTTTGCGGCCGACGACTCTTTTGGCGTACTGAATACTGATCCGACGTTGTCCTTGCGTCAAAGCGATCACACCCGCGATGACAACAATCAGGAACACAATCATCAGGACCAACACCAACGGATTGACCTGATTCTGGTTGGCCGTCGAAGGAACGAAAGTGTTCCAGACCTGAACCAACGCGCCCGGCAAAGTGGCCACGATGCCGACCGTGATGATCATCGAGGTCCCGTTACCGACACCTCGCTCCGTGATTTGGTCGCCAATCCACATCAAAAACATGGTCCCGGCGCTGAGCGTGATCACGGCGACGATCTGAAATCCTAGACCAGGGGACGGAACTAGCGGCCCGAGTTTAGCAATTGAGGCGCCGATCCCCTGGAGAAATGGATTCGATTGCGGGCTCTGCATGGATAGAGCCAGGAGGTAACCTTGAAAGATGCAGAGTCCCAGCGTGACATACCGGGTGTACTGCATGATCTTTTGCCGGCCGCCAGTCTCTTCGCGTGCCAGCTTGTTCAGGCGCGGGATCACAGCCGTCAACAACTGCATCATGATCGATGCGCTGATGTAGGGCATAATCCCGAGGGAAAGAAGTGCGCAATGCTCGAGCGCACCGCCGGCAAAAATATTAGCCAAAGCGGCGATACCCCCAGCTGTCGCGTTATTGGTCTGGCTCTTGAACCAGTCGTTCAAGACATGCGCGTTGACCCCAGGGATCGTGATGGCAGCACCAGCCCGTACGATGATCAGCATCATCAGCGTAAAAACGATCCGCTGACGAAGCTCTGGAATCTTAAAGATATTCGTGAAAGCCGAGATCATCAGAACCCTCGGTTAACCACGAACAACCACTGCTCCCCCGGCCTGCTCGATCTTTTGACGCGCCGATTCGCTGAACTTATCGGCTTCTACAGTCAATTTCTTGGTCAGTTCACCCCGACCTAAAATCTTCACTCCGGCAATATTGCCCTTGAGCAGTCCTTTTTGGCGCAGAAACTCCTCGGTCACAAGGGCATCGGCATCCAGTTTTTCCAGATCAGCCAGATTGATGACAGCGTAAGTTTTCTTAAACGCACCGTTACCAAATCCTCGCTTGGGCAATCGGCGAATCAACGGCATCTGCCCGCCTTCGAACCCTAGACGGATGCTACCGCCAGAGCGAGCCTTCTGGCCTTTGTGACCTTTGCCGCTGGTTTTGCCATGACCGGAACTCTCACCGCAGCCCAATCGCTTGACCCGGTGTTTTGCTCCGGGGCGAGGCTTTAATTCGTTTAACCGCATAATAAAATCGTTCCTTTGCTTCCTAGTAGCCGGGAGAAACCCGAGCCGGCCTGAGCCGATTTATCGGCTTCGAAGGCGAAAAATATCTTCCTTCTGGCGCAACGTCAGCAGGGCCTCCATCGTCGCTTTCACCACATTAGCGTGGTTGCTGGAGCCGAGTGACTTTGCCAAAACGTCCTTTATTCCGGCCGCTTCTACTACGGCCCGTACGCCGCCTCCGGCAATAACGCCGGTTCCGGGCGAAGCCGGTCGCAGCAGAACCCGTCCCCCGCCGAACTCACCAATCACTTCATGCGGGATGGTATTTTCATGGACCGCCACGCGCACCATGGCCTTGCGAGCCGCATCGGAAGCCTTGCGAATTGCTTCAGAGACCTCGTTCGCTTTGCCGAAGCCATAGCCCACCTTACCCTTACGGTCACCGGCAACAATTAAAGCGCTAAAGCTAAAGCGACGACCTCCCTTTACAACCTTGGCGCACCGATTGATAAACACCACCTTCTCGGTGGTATCGCTATTTTTATTTCGATCTTGTCCGTCGTTGCGGCGGTTTCTTGGCTGGGACATAAAAAATTAAAACTCTAAACCTGCAGAACGGGCGGCGTCTGCCAGTGCTTTCACCTTTCCGTGAAAGGTGAAACCTCCTCGGTCAAAAACGACCTGCCGAACGTTCTTCTGTAATGTTCTCTCGGCCAAAAGTGAACCAACCTTCTCGGCGATCGTCACGTTGGCGTGGCTGCGCTGACTACCGCGCACACCTTTCTCCACGGTAGACGCAGCAGCAACTGTTTTGCCCACCGTATCATCGATAACTTGCGCGTAAATATGTTGGCCTGAAAAATGTACGCACAGCCGGGGACGCTCCGTAGTGCCGAACACCCGTTTGCGGATCCGCGCATGCCGTAATTTAATTCGTGTGGTAGAAGCCATAGTTCATTCGTCCTCTTATTGGACCGTCTTGCCCTCCTTCCGCAGCACCTGTTCATCGGTATAGCGGACGCCTTTACCTTTGTAGGGTTCCGGAGGATAATACGCTCGAATGTCGGCAGCGACCTGACCTACTTTCTGGCGATCAATCCCTTCAATCAAAACCTTAGTGTTCTCTTGGACGGTGACTTTAATGCCGTCCGGAATCTGAAATACGATCGGGTGGGAAAAGCCCAAACTGAGGTTCAATTTTGCCCCTTGCAATTGGGCACGGAACCCGACTCCCTGAATCTCCAGCGATTTTTGAAATCCCTGGCTAACCCCGGTCACCATATTGTTGATGAGACTTCGGGAAAGACCGTGCAACGCTTTCACCGCGCGGGTTTCAGTGGTCCGGTCCAGCATGACCTCTTTACCTTCGACGCGAAGCTTGATCTGCCGCGGCAAGGTCCACTCCAACTTACCTTTAGGCCCTTCAACTGTGACTGCACCTGAGTCCGTGCAGCCGAGCTTCACTTTATCCGGAAGCAATACACTCTTTTTTCCAATTCGCGACATACTCAACACCTCACCACACAATAGCCAGGAGCTCGCCTCCGACTTTTTCTCGTTTGGCTTGCCGGCCCGTTAAAATCCCCCGCGACGAGGAAAGAATGGAAGTTCCCATTCCACCCAGCACTCGAGGAACGTCGTCAGCTCCGACATACTTTCGTAGACCCGGCTTGCTGACTCGCTTCACTCCGGTCAAGGCGGGAGTCCGATTCACAAATTTCATCGTGACCTTAAGCAACGCAGGACGCACAGAATGGTCCACCTCGTAGTTGGCGATGTATCCCTCGTCCTTTAGGATCCGGGCGATCTCTTCTTTGATCTTCGAATACGGAGCCGACACATCCGCTCGGTGCGAGCCGGCGGCGTTGCGAAGCCTGGTCAGGAAATCGGCAATGGGATCAGTTAATGTACTCATACTCTTAGACAGACTCCTTGGCCGGCAACTTACGATCGCTGAACGGCACGCCGAGTTCGGTTAACAATGCTTTGGCCTCGTCATTCGTTTTTGCAGTGGTGACGATGGTAATATCAAAACCGATGTTTCGCTTGATCTTATCCAACTCCACCTCAGGGAAGATCGCCTGGTCTTTGACCCCCAACGTGTAGTTACCCTTGCCGTCGAAAGCCTTTGGTGAAATTCCGCGGAAGTCTCGGATACGGGGCAACGCCATTCGAATCAAGCGCTCCAGAAATTCGTACATCCGGTCGCCGCGCAAAGTCACTTTCGCGCCGATGGCTTGTCCTTTACGCAGTTTGAAATTCGAAATGCTTTTCTTGGACTTGGTTTCGGCAGGTCGTTGCCCGCTGATCAGCCCAATTTCAGCTTTCGCTTCTTCCAAAGCTTGTTTGGCGTCGGCTGAATGCGTCGAGACACAGCTGTTGATGACGACTTTCTCAACGCGCGGAACCTGGAAAATGTTCTTGTACCCCAGCCGCTCGCGCAACGCCGGAACAACCCGTTCCTTGTATTCTTTATAAAGCTCGGCTTGCATAGCCTATTCCGCCTTCCCTTTCTCCTTCTTTGTGCGCTTTGGCTTGGTCTCCACGATCTTGACGTTCGAGATGTGGATGGGTCCCTCGCGCGTAATAATCGCTCCGTTAGGATTATCCTGCGATTTGCGGACGCTCTTCTTGATCAGGCGCACGCCTTCGATCAGCACTTGCTGTTTCTTAGGCAACACTTGCAAAATTTTTCCTCTGGCTCCCCGATGGTTGCCGGAGAGGACCTGGACTTCGTCCCCTTTCTTTACATGGAAACGCAGCTGCATCACAGAACCTCCGGCGCCAGCGAAATGATCTTCATGAAGTTCTTCTCGCGCAATTCTCGCGCGACCCCTTTTTTAACGGTACCGTTGGAAGCCGCTTCTTTAACGTTGCACGTGATCACGTCGCCTACCCCCGCATAAAGGGTCGCTTTTCCGATGACGCCAATCATGGTCGCCATCCTCGCTCCGGTGTTATCGGCTACATCGAGCCGGGATCGAATCTGAATCATTGGCTCCTCCTAATGCTTTAGAACTTCAATTAACTGCCAATGCTTCAGCCGGCTGAGCGGCCGGGTCTCTTGAATTCGAACCAAGTCCCCGATTTCGCACCGGTTTTCAGCGTCATGCGCATAGAACTTCTTCGTGCGTTTCACGATCTTCCCGAACTTGGGATGCGGAACTCTGCGCACAACGGCAACGACTATGGTCTTATCCATTTTATTGGAGACCACCTCCCCGACTCTGGTTTTCCGAAGATGCCGCTTCGGAACATCAGACTGCTGCGCCTGGGCTTCAGGCGCCGTGGCAGTACCTTCAGTCTTTCGATTTCGTTCCGTCAAAATTGTTTCGATCTGCGCCACCTCGCGGCGGTTGCTTCGGAGAACGCTCGGCTTTTCCAGCGATCCCGATTGCTGCTGCAGACGTAAATTAAAGATCTCTTTTCGGAGTTCGAAGCGGCGTCCGAACAGCTCGTCGTTGCTAAGTTCGCGTAATTCTTTGATTTTCATGTCAATCTCGCGATCTAAGCGACTAGCGCATGCCGGGTCAGGAACCGGGTGCGGATCGGAAGCTTAGTCGCCGCCAGGCGAAGGGCTTCCCGCGCTACCGATTCCGGTACACCATCGAGTTCAAAAAGGAGGTTCCCTGGGCGAACCGTCGCCACCCAAAACTCCGGGTTACCCTTTCCTTTACCCATTCGGGTTTCCGGCGGGCGTTTGGTCACGGACTTGTCCGGAAAGATCTTAATCCAAAGTTTACCTTTTCTTTTCATGTGACGAGTCAACGCCACACGAGCCGCCTCGATCTGTGTATTCGTTATCCAGGCGCGTTCCAACGTTTGCAGGGCATACTCGCCAAATGCGATCGACACGTTGCGAGTCGCATTTCCTTTGCGGCTACCTCGTTGGTTTTTTCGGTATTTAACTCTCTTTGGTAATAAAGGCATACGACTTCTCCTTCCCTCTTAAGAAGCGGATGGGGCCGGCTTTTCCGGTGCGTTCGACTTACGCTGTTGCTGCTCGGGCTCCACTACCGCCTCAGCCTTACAAAGCCAGCACTTTACTCCGATCTTACCGTAGATGGTGTTGGCTTCAGCAAACCCGTAGTCGATCGGCGTTCTCAAAGTATGAAGGGGAATCTTTCCTTCGCGATACCATTCTGCTCGGGAGATTTCAGCGCCTCCCAATCTTCCGGCACAACGGATCTTGATGCCCAAGGCGCCGAAGTCGCGGGTCGTTTGAACCGCTTTCTTCATTGCCCGGCGGAACGAGATACGGCGTTCGATTTGTAACGCCACATTCTCAGCGACCAATTGAGCGTCCAATTCCGGAGTCTTGATCTCCTGAATATCAATTTTGACCTGTTTACCACCGGACATCCGGGTGATCTCATCGGTCATGCGCTCGATTTCCGCGCCTTTCCGGCCAATCACGATACCAGGTCGAGCCGTATAAATTGTTACCCGGATGCTATTCCAGGCGCGTTCGATCAATACCTTCGAGACCGCTGCCAAAGAAAGCTTCTGCTTTACGTATCGGCGGATTCGTAGATCAGAATGCAGAAACTCCGGAAATTCTTTCTTAGACGCGTACCAACGGGACCGCCAATCCTTATTTAAAACGAGACGAAATCCGATCGGATTAACTTTCTGTCCCATAAATTATTCCTTCTCCTTCTTTTCCGATGACTGCCCCTTAGTGGTTTTACCTTCCGTCGAAGCCTTGGGCGTTCTAGCAGACGCCTTTCGACCGGAAGACTTGCGAGCACCCGATGTCGTGCCTGGCTCTGATGTAGCCTGGTCGTCCGCGACAACCGCCGCCGCTTCTGCGGATTGAGTCTTGCGGGCCCGGCCGCTTGGGGCCGTCGAAGCCAATTCGTCCGCTAGTACGATTCGGATATGACTTGTCCGCTTCCGCAAAGGACTCGCACTTCCACGCGCGCGGGCTCGAAAACGTTTGAACGTAGGTCCTTCCCCAACTACCGCCTCCTTCACCAACAAGGTATCGACTTTCAGATCGGCGTTGTTTTCCGCGTTGGCGATCGCGCTCTTCAAAGTCTTGCGCACCATCACGGCCGCTTTCTTAGGGCTGAAAGTCAGGAGATCGAGCGCGTCCGAGGCCGAGCGGCCTTGAATTTCTCGAGTCACTTCCCGCGCTTTGAAAGCGGAGATTCGAGCATAACGGTAGGTGGATGTTACTTGCATTGCCTGACTCCTGACTACTTCGCGACCTTCGCGGTATGCGCGCCATGCTTCTTGAACGTGCGCGTCGGCGAGAACTCGCCAAGTTTGTGTCCCACCATGTTCTCGGTAACGAACACGGAATTAAAAATCTTGCCGTTGTGGACCAGAAACGTATGACCAACGAAGTCCGGCGTAATCATAGACCGGCGCGACCAGGTCTTGATCGGCTTTTTCGGTCCGCCCTGGCTCATCTTATCGATTTTCTCGAGTAGCTTCGGCTCGACAAACGGGCCTTTTTTTAATGATCTGCCCATTGCTTATTTCTTCTTGTGGGATTTCCGACGCTCCAAAATGAAAGCGTCACTGGATTTATGCTTGCGGCGAGTTTTGAAGCCTTTGGCAAGCTGACCCCACGGGCTGACCGGATGATGCCGGCCACCGCCGCCTTTGCTCTTGCCTTGACCGCCTCCCATGGGGTGGTCAATCGGGTTCATTGCCATACCGCGAACGTGAGGCCGCCGACCTAGCCAACGGGTTCGTCCAGCCTTACCGCTCGAAACGTTCATGTGATCGGTATTACCAACCTGCCCGATGGTCGCATAAGCGCTCTCGTGGATCTTGCGGATTTCACCAGACGGCATCCGCACCAAAGCATAACCGGCCTCGCGGTTATTCAGGACAGCCTGTTGACCGGCGCTGCGAGCGATTTGACCACCTCGTCCGGGAATAATCTCTAGATTATGAACCACCGTTCCTAAAGGAATCGCTTTAAGCGGAAGCGCGTTCCCAACCTCCGGGGGAACATCGTCGCCGGCGATAACCTTCGCCCCGACTTCTAATCCATTCGGCGCCAAAATATAGCTCTTCTCTCCGGTCTTATAGGCCAACAACGCAATCCGGGCCGACCGGTTCGGATCATACTCGATAGCTTCAACTGTTGCTTCAACCCCGCGCAGACGGCGCTTGAAATCAACGATCCGGTATTTCCGTTTGTGCCCACCACCGATATGACGCGAAGTGAGACGCCCACGGTTGTTGCGTCCACCGGTCTTCTTGAGAGGTTCAACCAGCGACCGCTCTGGACGATCTTTCGTAATATCGTCGTAAGCAGGCGTCTGCTTAAACCGCTGAGTCGACGTGAGAGGTCTAAAAGTCTTTAATGCCATTGTCAGTTACTCCCCTAAGCCAGTTCGATTTTTTCCCCCTCTGCGAGGGTCACCACTGCCTTCTTCCAGTGAGCTTTGCGGCCGAAATCTGCGCGGCGTTCTCGCTTCTTTTTGCCCGCGTGTTGGGAGGTGTTAACCCGCACAACTTTCTTTCCAAACAGCTTTTCGATCGCCTGCTTGATCTCGATTTTGTTGGCATGCGGCGCCACCCGAAACACGTACTGATTGTTCCGTTCCCCGAGCAGACTGGCTTTCTCGGTGAGCCGGATATTAGAGATTATTTGGGTCGGTTCCTTCATGCTACCCTTTCCGAGAGCTTGGTAAGAGCGTCTTTAGTGACGATGATCTTGCGATAAGCGAGCAACTGCTCGGTGTTTACTTCGCCCGCCGTGTTCAGCAGAACCGGATGTACATTCCTGGCCGCGCGATAGGTCTCAGCGCTATATTGGTTAGCGATAACCAAGACTCGCTCTTCTTCGGTCAGTGATTGCAGCAGTTTAACAAAATTTTTGGTTTTAGGTTCAGTAACCGCGACATCGTCGGTCACGAGCACATCCCCACCCAAGATCCGCGCGCTCAATGCCTTCAAAAAAGCGAGCTTCCGGACTTGTTTACTGACCTTCTTTGAGTAGTCACGAGGCTTAGGCCCGAAGACGACACCACCGCCGGTCCACACTGGAGACGAGGTATATCCCGCTCGCGCGCGTCCGGTCCCTTTCTGCCGCCACGGCTTCTTTCCCGAAGCAGTTACTTCGGCCTTCGTTTTCGTATTGGCAGTTCCGCTGCGGCGATTCGCCCGCAAAGCCACAACCACGTCGTGAACGGCTTGCGTACCACGGCCATTCTCGATTACCGAGATATTAGCTTTTTTCGCGGCGGCTACTGTAAGCACTGTTGCGCTCATTGCTGCTTGGCCTCACTTGATTTCTTTTTGGCTGGACGGACCACCACGTAGCTTCCATTGGCTCCAGGCACTGCACCGGATATCAGAATGACGTTTTCCTCGCTTCTGACTTGAACCACGCGGAGATTTTGAACGGTTACCCGGTCATCACCGAGATGTCCCGGCATTCCCATGTTCTTCCACACCCGCCCGGGAGTGGATCGGTTACCGATAGCACCGTTGCGCCGGTGCATCTTTGAACCGTGGGCAGCTGGTTGCCCAGCAAAGTTGTGCTTTTTGACTACGCCCTGAAACCCTTTTCCTTTGGATCTCCCGATGATGTCGACAAACTCGCCCGGTTGGAATTGGTTTACGCTTAAGTCGACATCCCCGGTGACC
>WNFI01532449.1_pt1 | contig 27537 bp, 21 predicted proteins | sample 5400471 | NCBI WGS metagenome assembly WNFI01 (sample SAMN13153348, study PRJNA577476) | soil metagenome | isolation source: 100 cm saprolite on Douglas fir-dominated hillslope | place: USA:California | collected 2013-09-17
ATCCTTGGGGAAGCAACTGCCGCCATAGCCCAGGCCAGCATCGAGAAAGGCTCGTCCAATACGTTTATCCTAGCCCATACCCGCCGCCACTTCTTTTACATCGGCTCCCAGGCGTTCACAAATCTGCGCTATCTCATTGATAAACGAGATTTTCGTGGCCAGGAAGGCATTGGAGGCATACTTGATCATCTCCGCAGTGTAGAGATCGGTGATGACCAGGGGAGTGCGTAACGATAGGTAGAGCGTCGCGACTTTGCGTGCCGCTTGTTGATCAGACGAACCCAGGACCACGCGATCGGGATGTAGAAAATCCTGGACGGCAGAACCCTCACGCAGAAATTCAGGGTTGGAGACCACCGCGAAATTGACATCCGCGTGTGCAAGATGATTGCGCACTATGCGTGTCACGAAATCACCCGTACCCACAGGTACCGTGCTCTTATTGATAATTATGGCTTCGTGGTCAAGTTGCCGGGCAATATTACGCGCAGCGCTCTCCACGTAGCTCATATCCGCCTCACCCTGGCTGGTACCTGTTGGCGTATTAACGGCGATAAAAATAAAATCGCCGTTATCCAATCCCTCGCTATAGCTGGTTGTAAAGTGCAATCGTCCCGCTCGTACGTTACGCTCCACCAGTTCCTTCAATCCAGGCTCGTAAATGGGCAACGTACCCTGCCGCAGCAAGGCAATCTTCGCCTCTACAATATCAACACATGTCACGCGGTTCCCCATGTCGGCAAGACAGGTACCCGTTACCAGTCCCACATAACCCGTGCCAATTACACAAATCTTTGCCATACTATCTACGTTTCCTTTTTTTTACTGTATATGCTTATTAGCAGAGCAACAGCTCCGACCATGCCTCTCTCAAGCCTGTTCAAATTTCGACGCGCGACCTATAATGGCGACGTCAGCGCCCTTTCAATGAAATAAGCACTGACAGTCGCAGGTGTGCCAGTGTTGTATTGCTCTGACCACAACTGGAACATCAGCAGTTGCCAGAGCTTATGCGCATGATCACGCGTCCCATCCAGGTGCTCGGAAATAAGCCCCTGGACGTATTGAGGGTGAAAGATCCCCTGCTGACTCAGGCGCGTGGGCGCAAGCGCATCTAGCAAAAGGTCACGCAGTTCACCCCGTAGCCAGTTTTTGTAGGGCATGTTAAAGCCCAGTTTCGGACGATACAGGATCTCCGCAGGCAGCACATCTCGCATCGCACGTTTGAGCAGGTACTTACCACCCAACCCAGGCATACGCAGTGACGCTGGTAGGCGTGCCGCGAACTCTGCAAGCGTATAGTCCAGAAATGGTCCGCGTGTCTCCAGCGAAACAGCCATGCTCATGCGATCCACCTTAAACAGATTATCATCGGGCAGATAGCGTTTGATGTCAGCATACTGCTGCTGGTCCAGCGGCTTCCTGCTGCCGCTGGCGGCGAAAAGTGTCAGGAAAGATGCATCACTGGCCGGGTAGATCTCATTTTCTGGAATGGTCAACAACTGCGACAGGGCATTGTTATCCCAGAAGGTCTGCCAGCGCGTGTGCTGCATCTCTATTGGCAAAGTGGCAACATCCAGGAAACGACGCGCGATATTACGCAAGCCCTTCTTTTTGCTGGTCGGCGGAATGTGCTCGGCCAACGTTACAAGCTGCTGCCGTATACTACGAGGCAGACGATCTATGGTCGCTGCAGCAGCCTTCTGAGCACGATACCAGTTATAGCCTGCGAAAAGCTCATCGCCTCCATCTCCCGCCAGCGCAACCGTCACATGCTTGCGTGCCATGCTCGAAACCAGGTAAGTCGGGACAGCCGAGGCATCGGCAAACGGCTCATCTAGAATACCCGCAATAGTCTGAATAAGCTCGCCAATGTCAGGCTTGAGAATGGCAGTATAGTGATCGGTGTTAAAGTGACGAGCCACAGTTTGCGCATAATTTAGTTCGCTGAAACTCTTTTCCTCAAAGCCAATACTGAAGGTTTTCGGCCTCTCATTGCTGACTTCGGTCATCAGCGCAACCACGCTGCTTGAATCGAGACCACCACTCAGAAATACACCCAGAGGGACATCGCTGATCAAGCGACGGGCAACGGCGTCCTTCAACAACGAGCGCAGTTCATAGGCGTAGTCGTCCAGCGAGCGCGGCTGCGCCTCCGCAGCTTGAAAGTGCACATCCCAGTACTGGAGTGGCTGCCAATCAGCGGTAACGCGACCTTGAGCAGAGCCATCAAGTCGTACTTGCAACCAATGGCCAGCTGGCAGCTTTTGAATACCCTTAAAGATGCTTTCAGGCGCTGCAATATATTCGTAGACAAGATAGGATTGCAGAGCGCGCATATTCAGCTCACGCGGCACCATCGGCGCTGCTAGCAGGGCTTTAAGTTCAGAAGCGAAGGCAAAGCGTCTTCCATCGCTCCAATAATAGAGTGGCTTCACGCCCAGGCGGTCGCGCGCAATAAAGAGCACCTGCTTGCGGCTGTCCCAAATCGCAAAGGCAAACATACCATTCAGGCGTTGGAGGCATCCTATGCCCCATTGTTCATAGGCATGGATTAGCACTTCGCTATCACAGCGGGAGCAAAAGCGATGACCGGCTCGCTCCAGTATGGGTACAAGTTCCTGAAAATTGTAAATCTCTCCATTGAAAACAAGCCACACTGTCCCATCTTCGTTTGACATTGGCTGGTGACCCGCAGGCGTCAGATCAATAATCGCCAGGCGACAGAAGCCGAAGCCCACGCCTGGTTCGCACAGATAACCTTCATCATCTGGTCCGCGATGCCTCTGAGTAGCCGTCATCTGATGTAAGATCGGCTCGGCAACTCTGCCCTCGCCATCAAGATGGATTATTCCGCATATACCACACATCACATATTTCCTTTTTAGCCTGGCTCAGGCAAATTCTATTTGCTGTAGCGCATCTACCGCACCACCCATTGCTTCCGTTGCAAAGTAATTCTCAGTACCTATACCCTTTTATATCCCATACCCCTACTCCATCAACCGCCACGCAAATAAATTGCTGATCCATATCCTTCACACACCAGGTGAAAATCAGGTGGGAACACAAAACGTTGTGCCTTGATCAACCCCCATTGGTACGGCCCATTGTCCGTGATAATCCAGACACGTGGATGCGCTGCAAGCACCGCCTGGAAATCACTCTTATTAAACAGGGGTGTTGAACCTGTCGGCGTATCGGTAATATGACTGTCTTCCTCAAACAGGTAGAGCGCTCGATTCACCGAAAAGAAGTAGTCGACGTGGCCAACATAATACAGGACAGAGATAGCTGGAGATACACTAATCACCACATCTCCCTGCTGCCAATGCTGGTGCATATACTGTCCAACCGCGTCATAATCACTGTAATGACGATGGTAGGCAAGTCCCGCCGCGCGGCTGACGAAGAGGCTAAAGTTACCCACAGGCAACAACGGCAAAATGAGTACACTGGCACACACTAGCGCCGCAGAAAATCCCAGCATCAGGCGCATCAAGAAGAAAGGGGGCTTGTACGCGACAGGTCCTGAGCTGCGACCAATATGTCGCCGGGCAATCAGTGCACGCGCAAGTCGCCAGACGCCGCGCACGCCTACCAGCAGTGCCTGCGCTCCGATTACGTACATAGCTGGTAACAAAGGGTAAATGTAGCGGTCAGATGCCAGGCTAAATGTCACGGCCAGCGTCAACAGGGAAACAAACAGAAAGACCGCACAATATATCATACGCACATCCATCCTGCGTATACCCCAGCAAAAGGCAGCTATAGCCAGGCAGACATTCAAGAGGATGTTTGGCTCTAAATTACTCACCGCTCCAGGCATGAACAGAAGCTTCATATAGAAACTCAGGTTGTCAGTACCCAGGCTTATCAGTGGCTGCTGGCTCTGATCCGTACCAAGAACGGGTGGGTGCGATACCTTGACCACCAGTAATTGTAGCCCTATCACACTGATACCCAGCAGAGTCGCAAGCCACCAGTGCTTCTTGTACAGGACCCAGGGTAGGCGCTGGCCCGGCTCTCTGTTCCTCCAACTTTCTATGAGTACGCACAACACAAGCGCAGGCAGGATAATGAAGGTCTCCTCGTGACTCAGGTACATTACAATCAGAGAAACCATAGCAAGATACACAAGGCGTGTACGCTGGCGCTCCTGCAGCGCTCGATAAAACAGGTACATAACGATAATCGTCATAAGTTGTGCTTGCTCATACATACGCGCTTCACCGGCCCAGCGAATTGCGTAGGGAGAAAGTGCCAGCATGGCTGTTGCCAGCAAAGCGACACGTCGCTGAAAGAAGTAGCAAGCAATACCATAAAATACCGGTAAGCTTACCAGGTATTCGATCACACTGGGAATGCGCAAGGCACCATTTTGCTCGCCAAAGATAGCTATACTCAAAGCAAGTACATATGAGTAGAGTTCCGCCTTAGGATACAAAAAGCCTGAAGGTAAGAAAGGCAGTCCATGCGCCAGGATACCCTTCGCCGCGTAATAGCTCGTGAGCGAGTCTTGCCAGTAGGGTTCATAGGTCCAGCTGTAACAAACCATCGGTATAGCCAGTACGACCACCACGACTAGTCCCCAATGGAAGCGCATCCAGCTCAGCAAGGGTCCTCGCCAGCTTTGGCGAACCTCTCCGACACTCCCAACTATCTTAGTAGACAACGCTTTTCTACTCTTGTTGAAGAAAGCCACCACCCGGCGCGACGGCCGTACCCAGGCGTCTAACCAGATACAGAGATAGCCAATGACAACGCACGCCAGCAGAACCATCCCCCACTGCCTGGTATAGAGAGAGAGTTGGGTGAACTGCGGCTCACGTGTGAGTACTATCAGCAACCCTTCCAGGGCGAGGGCTGGTAGGTAGGCCATGCTTAATGTCTGCAGCGCATCACGGCGCGAAGCAAAACCGCCGCGCAGCACAAACAGTGACATCAACAGCCAGAGTCCGAGCACCGCTGCAGCGCTGCCCAGGACGACCTCTAATAGAGAGCTAAAGGGGAAAATATTTGCATCACGCGGCGTCGAACTGCTGGGCAAGAAGATCGCCTTGCTCACTCCAGGGCGGCTTACGAAGAAGGGAGCGGGCCACGCAAGAGTTGCGTCCGACCCCTGTTCCCATCCCGCCACCGGCTGTGCCGAGGCATGCCAGCCCGTATCGACAGTAAACCAGGTATTGCGGCCATGCGGGTTATCGGTCAGGATATCCGCTGAGAGCGCCGCACTGAGCATACTTAACCCAACACCGGTAGCGCTCAATCCAGGCGCGGTAACGTGTATCGCGATGGTGTTCGTCCCCGAGTGGAGGTAAGGTGTAATATTGTAGATCCCCAGCATCAGCCCCTTTTGATATTGCACCACAGTATCCTGGCTGCTGAGAAAGTCAGCCACAGACTGTTGAGGTATAGGCGCCTGGCCATTCCAGGCCATCTCTAGCTTGCCATTAATAAAAATGCTGGCCGGTCCGGTGGCAACAATACGCATCCAGGCGTCCGCTATATCCAAAGGCAGCGAGATCGTCCGCACCAGGTAAGCCTCATGACTGGCACCCGCATTGATCCACCGCGTCGAAAGGGGCCGCTCATAGAGCAATGGATTGGCCCTCAGCAAAGGGGAAAATGGGGCATTGGCGATTTTTTGTATTGGCAACCACGAACTGGCATCAAAAACATTTGTGGTCCAATCCAGCATTGATATGGGAGAGGCATAGCGATGATAGACCAGGCTACTCTGCGTAGTCGCTTGCCAGCCCTCGCCCGTCCCGCTAGAGGAAAAAGCTTCACCATGGACCATACCAAAATTCGCGCGTACGGAGGGGGCCTGCTGATCAAGATTAGCCACGCGTATCCCCAGCACATTTACCCCAGCTTGCAGCGTAGAAGCCACATCATAGATATATGTGCGCGGCCCTGTCCCTTGTACTATATCAGTGGCATTTGACCCAATAAAGACGCCGTTCACATAGAGACGAAAAACCTGGTTTGCGGCGATGGTTACAAAGCCAGCATCAGGTAATGCATTGAGATCGATGACATCGCGAAAGTAGGCCACAGGAGCATTTCCATCCGCCGCTTGCACCCACTGCGCGCCTTGCCAGGGCGGCGCAAAAAGAGGTGGCTCTGGCGCGAGAAAGTATTGATAAGCAAACCAACTGGCTCCTACACACGCCAGTAGCAGGAAAGTCCAGGCGCTCAACCAGTGCGATTGTTGTTTGCGAACAGGTCCTTTTGTCGCAACGTCGGCAAGCGCCTGCTCAAGCGGTCGTCTTAATGTATCGGAAGAGATCACGGGTACATCCCCTTTCTACCACCCCTAATGCAGCCCCGAGAGTTCTTCTCGAGCAATATTATTATGATAACCTGGATCTAGCTCTATCGCCTTGAGAAGCAATTTGCGCGCATCCGTATAGTTCCCTTGCCCCTCTGCGCTCAACCCCATATATGTATACGCTGATGACTGAATTGCAGGATTATGATTTAAGAATAATACATTCATCATATATTTTGTACATGCTGAATAATTATGCAAATCATATTGCTTACGCCCTTCGAGATATTGAGCGTAGAGGTTAGCGTTATCTAGTTGTAACAGCGTTTCTAACCACGGCACTACCGGCACATCGCTATCGGCTAATTTTACTGGTAATATACTGGTCGATTCTATATATTCTGCTTGCATTTCAAGCGTCCTGCTCATCTCGTCGAGCATCCAAATGGACGTAGGTTGCCCTTGCCAACCTGCCAGAAGCTCGTTATAGGCATCCACATCATCACTCTGCCCGCGATACACACTGGCCAGATACGCACGTGTGTTATCGGTCTGCTTGCCCGGTTGTAAAAAGTACAACGCCTGTCCCCGCTCTTCATGATAGGCGGGAAGCTGGTTAAACGCCGGATTCAAGGCGAGCGCACTATCCAGCCAGCGCAGAGCATCAGAATAGTTGCCCGCGGCTAGTGACAATTTGGCCTCATAATTACAGATCGTCGCCATAGGAGCGCGGCCGAGTATGATCAGGCCGGCCAGCAGCAGAGTGATTACCAGGATTCTCCTTCCTGGCTCCTTCGCAGTAGCTGCCCCGGCAGGCGCACCACCCAGGCGTTGGTAAACCAGCAATAGACACCCACTGGCACACGGCAAGATCAAACCATAAGACACCTGGTTTATAAGCAGTTCGAGGCGCCCCAGCAGGGTCACAGCAGTTACATCGAATGGCCGTATGGGGATGAGCTGGTTAAAGCTAACGTAGCCAAAGTGCTGCTGCATCAATAATACTTGCGTCTGATGCTGCGCAAGCAATTCAATTGTATGCATATCCGCAAACAGGCACTGCCATACAAAGAGCAAAAACGGCACCAGGCAGAACCATCCCACCCATACATGCGCTCGCCCTGGCAACCAGCACCTGTAGGCGGGCCTCCAGTAGGCCAAAGCTAGACCAAAGGCGAGCAGTGCACCACACAGGCACAGCAAACCATAGGTAAAGTAACTACTCTGAATCTGCCAGCCAAGATCAATTGGTAACTGCCAGGCGGAAAAGTTGCCCGTTGCAGCATCTTTGAGCCACGGCAGTTCACTCGCCGCCAGCATAAAACACCCTGCAAGCGCGGGAATAATGTAGTGCGCGCGCCGCACAGGAGCTTCTTGCGCTTCCTGTCGTTGACGAGCAGAGAATGCGTCAGCTCTCCCTGCCATTGTCGCATCCTTCAAAGAACTCATGGAGCCTACCCTTCAACACCACTGACGTGCACTATTTGACCATCCCGCACATTATCGATCCCCACCAGCACAACCTTGTCACCAGGAGCAAGCCCCCCGCTGATAAAGACCGTCTCGACAGTACGTCCTACAACGTATACCGCCTGATTGTGCACCCGTTGGTTTCGTACAACAAAAACGGCTGGCGCATAATCGAGATTAAGGACGGCCAGGCGCGGTAAAGCCAGGGCTTGACTGGGAGTTTGAATATGGACGAAAGCGCTCATCCCCGGCAAAAGCTGCCCCTGCGGGTTGGCAACATTCACCCACACCTCAAAGGCGTCGGTTTGTGGATCGGCCTGGGGAATAATCGCGCTTACCGTTCCCCGCATACTGGTGGAGGGCAAAGCCGACGGAGTAACAGTCGCTTGCTGGCCTGGATGGACCAGGTTAAGATTAGCCAGGGGCACTTTTACCCGCACAATGACCGTTGATTCATCCATAATTGTCAACAGGGGCGCATCAGCCGCAAAGACTTCACCTGGATTCACATTTACTATTGTAACAATCCCCCGCATAGGTGAAATCAAGTTGCCATTATGCAACAAGGGCGAGGAAGCTTGCGCAACCAGGGCGTTATATCTATTCACCGCGAGATCGTACTGCTGTTGAGCCTGGGCCACATTTACACTGGTGCCACTGGCGGAAACGGCATCCAGATAGGCACGTGCCGCTGCCATGTCATCAGAAGCCTGCTTGATTTGCACATTCAATTGCGAAGGATCAAGCTGAATCAGTGATTGGTTAGGATTAACATGGTCACCAGCCTTGACCAGGACATTAATTACCCGTTCGGCAACCGGATACGAAACATCGAGCTGTTGATAGGGGTAAATCAGTCCTCCGCCGCCAACGTCCAGGCTGATTTGCTGCATACTCACTTTATACAGCGTCACATCTGGCGCGGCGTTTGCATTGAGTTTCCACACGGCGAACACTACTGCCGCTATCACGAAAAGCGTACCGAGCACAATCACAACTGGTCTTCTCTTCCGCTGTAGCAACCTGGCAACACTAGGACTGACTCCAGGTTTCACACTGGATAAGGGTCCTGTTGGCTGCGTATCGAGAGCGAGGGCCGCTGCAGATGGTGCTTTCTCAGCATGTACTGCCTTATCCAGCTGGTTTTCATCCTGCGTTGAGACAGTTGAACGCACAAGCGTTGATGGCTTCTTGGATTGATAATCATTATTCATAAAAGCATGCCTCATAACATCTAAAGTCCAGTTTAACCAGACCTATTACACTTCTAATGGCGATGTAGCCTCGACTCCTAGGAACCCGTTGTTCGTTGATACAATGCATCAAGTTTGGGTTCGTTTTTCTTGCTACTCATAGTCAGGTAGATGCAGCCTCCCAGCAGCCCAAAGAGTAGCATCTGGGCATCCACCAGGAGCACTAAGAGTAGCGATGTGGCTACGGGGACATGAATAGTCGAGAAGAGATAGACAAAGGCTCCCTCTCGCACCCCAAAACCATTGATTGAGATAGGGAGAGCAGCAATAATCGAGACGAACGGAAGAGCAATCACGTAGAAATACAGCGGCACATGGAGCCCAAGAGCAGTTCCATAGCCATAGTAGTTCAGAAAACTTGCCACCCAGAACAGCATGCCATACAGGCCAGATGCACACAGAGCACGTGGCTTGCGCGCAGTAGCGCTTAAGGCGCTACCAATCTCGATAACTGTTACAAGCATACGCTGCCACACCCGCGGCCCTTTCAAGAATCTCGTAGAGATTCTGGGCAAGAGCGCCGAAATCAGGATCGTGCTAGCTATCGCGCCAAGCAAAAGCAGACTGAGTAGCACCAACCAGATTGTCACCGCGCGAGTAAAATGCTCATGCATAATGGCGAGCGTAGGCAAAACGATAAGGAGCATACCCATAAAACTGGTGATGCGACTCATAAGTACCGCACTCGTCGCGCCAGGATAATTGCCCGAGTCACTTCCGACGTAAAACGCCTTGACAGCATCTCCACCCATATTGGTAGGCAGAAAATGTCCGAAACCAATCCCCACCAGGTAGAGGTTGATCAGGCGCGCAAGGTCCACCTGAATGCCCTCGGCAAGAACAAGGCTGCGCCACCCATAAGCACTAAAGAGCAGGCAGAGTACACCGGCTGCCCATCCCATCAACAGAAAGGTATGTTGCACCTGAATAAGTGTCCTCCATAGCGTTGCCCACGACATAGACTTTAATAGGAAACCAAACAGCAATATGGTTATACCAGTACGCAGGGCAAGCTGCATCCATTTTTTCTTTGCACGCCTCCCCAGCTCCCGTGACGGAAGCGTTGGCTCAGGTGAACTGGTGGCTTCTTCAAATGAAAGCATAGGTTCCGTTCTAGTCATCAGTTGATGCTCAATCATCACTTCGGGCTGAGCCATCGATTGAGATGAAGTCAATGGCACAGGCGGAACGGTTTGTTTAGAGAATGAAAGGGTCAAGATGGTATTCCTCCCATACTGTAGGAAGCGAGGCCATTTAGCCCACAGTCACAGTATTGGTCTGTGGTAGTTTCGCGTTCTCATACAGCGACGTGATATACGTAAACTCCTGTGCAAGACCCTCGCACAGGGAAACTACAGGACGATACCCGATCAGGCGTTCCGCCAGTGTTGTGTCCGCGAAGGTATCCCGGACATCTCCGTGCTGCTTGGCCTCAAATGGTAGCCGTCACCGTAGACAACAAGTGGTCGACGCTCTAAAACAGCTTTACAAAAATGGTGGAAAGCCATATCTGGCCTCTGACGCGGTCCATAGACCGTAAAGTAGCGCAATGCCACCGTTGGTACCTCGAAATTGCGATGGTACAGCGTGCATAGGTGCTCAGCCGCTAACTTCGTCACGCCATAAGGGGAGAGTGGTTGAGGTGTCACCGCTTCGCTGACTGGCAGCACAGTCGTATCCCCATAGACCGATGAAGAGGACGCGTAGACAAACCGCCGTAATCCTTTGATAAGTACAACTGCCTCGAGCAGGCGTTGTGTCGCCAGCACATTATAATCCTCATAGCGGGCAAATTCTTGCCCCCAGCTGGCTCGTACACCTGCCTGTGCTGCCTGGTGAAAAATCCAGTCAACGCCCTCGAGCACCGGCACCAGGTCGATGGTTAACAGATTGCCCTCGACAAACGTAAAACGCTTCCACGAACGCGGCCCCTCCAGGTTACGCTCCTTGATATATCGCGGGTAGTAGTCAACAAATCCGTCAATTCCACACACCTCATGTCCATCAGCCAGCAGCCGTTCAGCGAGATGTGATCCAACAAAACCTGCGACACCTGTCACTAAACAACGCATACATTCCTCCTTAACATCAAATAAACAACAATCCTTAGCCTTGAACCGTTTGCACCAGGCTTATGCGTTCACTATGGCACTGAACTGCCCTCCCCCAAACTCGCTGTAGGCCAGGCGATTCTTCTCTAAAAGAGCCAGTCTAAAAAGGCCAGTTGTAGTTCTTTAAGGTGTACCTCTCGGTTCCAAAAAGGGCTCAAGGGCGAGCATTATAATTCGCATGAATTCGATTCCTTTCGGTATGAACTCAAAAGCACAGGTCATTCAAGCCGCTTCATGCTTGCCTGGCCTGGATCGATGTAACGGCAAGGAGTTCTTCACCGTATATGTTGTCTTACCTTGAGATTCGTGATATGTACGCATCAGTACCTCTGCCAATATGCCCAGCATGATGCACTGTATCCCGAAACCTGAAAAGTGTAGCAATGGTGCCAGGGGATTGGAACGGGCGCGCTGAGGGGAGTTCCGCTGGCCCAGGCTCGCCAGGAAGGCGATCATCCCTAACATAAATGCGCAGAAACCTGGAATACCAAAGGCATACATAGGCTTGGTACCAAAACTCCCCAGGAACTTGAGCGTGATCAGGTCCAATAAAACACGTATAGTGCGAGAAATACCATATTTTGATACGCCAAAACGTCTGGCATGATGGGTTACCTCTAGCTCTGCAACCTTCGCACCGGCAAGCGCCGCATACGCAGGCAGAAAACGATGCATTTCACCGTATAGGCGCAGGTGTTGAAACACCTCCCAGCGATAGCACTTTAAAGTACAGCCATAATCGTGAAGGTAAACTCCCGTTACCCTGGAGATCAATTGATTGGCCAGGCGCGAGGGTAGCTTGCGACTGAGTTCCCCATCCTGGCGATGCTTGCGCCATCCGCTCACTACATCGTAACCTTCATCCAGCTTTGCTAACAGGCGAGGAATATCAACCGGGTCATTCTGCAGATCACCATCCATAAACACCAGGATTTCACCTGTGCTATGATCCACCCCAGCTGCTAGCGCGGCCGTCTGTCCAAAGTTTCGCCGCAAACGAATGACCTGTACCTTTTGGTCCTGCATTGTCACTGTTTGCAACTGTGAAAATGTGCCATCACTGCTCCCGTCATCAACGTAAATGATTTCATAAGAAAGTTCCTGCTCTTTCATGACGCGGCTGAGTCGCTCATGAAGAAGTGGTATACTCTCCTCTTCATTGTAAACGGGAATGATGATAGTCAAAAAATTTGATCGTTCCTTCATAATCGCCTTCGATTCGTTTAATAATCTCACTAGTTCCGGAGTTTTTTTGATGCAAGGTTGTTTTATCGCATCACTTTCACTATACCCACCTTCTTAATAGATAATTCTAAATAAGAGAATTGATCGGTGAATGGCGATTAAGCAATTGCGTAACGCCAGTACATAGATTGCCTGTTTGCTTAACATAAACGTCGATTAAAAGAGCTTATAGAGGGGTACTATGACCTGATTAACCTGATTTTTTTCGCATTAACTGCGTTACAGGACATTCGCCTGCCAGTTAACCCCTACAGCGCTAGGCAGAAGTACTGATACCAATTTGCGTTCTAACGGACGAAATTCAATCACAAGTGACGCGCTCTGCTGCAGAACAATGGTATCTGTTAGAACGCGACTTGGTATGAGCTCTATACTGCGAACCGCTTTTGTAGTTGGAGCTATAGTCAATGGTGAGAAGCGGCAAAACTTCAATGCTACCTATTAAGTACGAACCGCTTTTGTAGTTGGAGCTATGGCCAATGGTGAGAAGCGGCAAAACTTCAATGCTACCTATAACTACGAACCGCTTTTGTAGTTGGAGCTACGGCAGCTGCAAGCTGCCGTAGCTCCAACTACAAAAAACCTCTGCGAACTGCCGCAGGCAGTGAGGATTCAAAAAATATGCAGGCGCTTGTTAAGAAAAAGTGCCCTGTTGTTAAGGGCAATTGTAAACATTTGCTTCTCCATCTCTTGATACTTGTTGTGTGTGAACTCGTTTGCCAGATGAAACGCCCATAACATCAGAATTTGTCTGCCTGCTTCCTTTTTCCCTTTGGTAACCGTTATGGAACCTGGCTGCTGAGGTGTTGTACCTCCGAAAACCACAGACGTGAAGTACCCCAGGTTGGAGCTATCCCACATACCAAGGGAGTTCTCAGGAAGAGATAGGGGGGCAAGGAGATCTTCGGCTTTGCTTAAGAAATCCCGGTTGTGGGTCATTTGATAGGTATGCAAGAGCGAAATGATCATCTGGCTAATACCTCCCGTGCGCATAATATTGCCACGTACAGTATAGTTTCTAAATGTACCACCGTAGAACACTTCAGAAGGATTGACTGTACCACTCGGAGTTAACACCTGATCCATTTGATCTGCAAAGGTATGGTAAGTCGGAATATAGGCATGTGCATAGAGAAAATTCAGCATGGTTTGCCCTTGCTGCACCCAGGTAGGATGGTTAAACAGCGTACCCGCTTGGATGAGTGCACATGCTGCTTCCAAATCATCACTTGGTCGGTAATATCCTTGAGGATAAAGGTCATTTTTCTTGTAAAAAATTCCCACAGATGGATCAATGGCTTTCGCATATCCTACAGCCATCCCTTTGGCCGCGTCCCGGTAGAATGTATCATGAGAAAGGTTGTATAAATCTAAGAATTCTTCATCAAATAGCCAGCCCCTCTGACTGGTAGTGCCAGCAAACTCAGCTTTCACAATAGGAGTATATTTGGCAATTTCACTCTCATAGCGCGTGTCCTTGGGATTTTGAGACGTATATAACCACAGATTATGGAGATAGCGAATATCGGTTAAAGGGTCATGACCGCTACCTGGCCCTCCTGCTATGCCGGAGCCATTGATATTGGTCTGCAATGGATCGGTCCCATAGCGCCAGTTCACCCATAATCCTGGTGCCTGTGAGTTAAAGCCATTTTGCTTTATATTGTCTAGTATCGATATCTCAACACGCTTAACAGTTGAACTCACGGGTCCTGGAACTGGATTCACAGGACCAGGAGTCGGCGTACCCCGATGTATTGTTTGTTGCTTCTGCGTAAAGAAGAGATAAAGAAAAGGAAGAGCAACAATGAGGAGTACAAGCAGCAGAAAACCAAGTATTCTTCTATAACGTGATCGTGAGAAAAAATGTGTCTTTTGGTGTTTAAAATCTTTCACAAGTTCTTCCTTTCACCGCTTTAAGATTGGCGCAGTTAGCAAGCTCGGTCTCCGGGGGAGAAGGCATGACGATATGCTCTCCCTACTCTATACGGAGCGGCGTGAGAGACTCTTGGGGAGTATAGTAGAGGCATTCCCCATAAGCGCGGACTTTAGGAGGTGCGGGCGATGTTCCAGGGCGGGGGCAAGCCCCGCCCCTACTATACATGATGCGGCTTGAGAGGCGCTTTCGTGTATAGTAGGGGCACCCCTTGCGGGTGCCCTGGTCCGCGCGGTCGCCCTGACCCTTAAGTCCGCGCTTATGGGGGCATCTCCTTGCGGCTGCTCTGGTTCCCGGCCCACTTTCAACCATCCTTAAGTTGGTGCCAATGGGTGAGGTTTGCTCCCGCCCTGGAACACCGCCCACTCTTCCCTCACTGACACCAACCATCTTCTGTCTGGCAGTGACATCCAACCTTATCTCAGTCCTCTTGCGTCGCATGCACAAGAGGTTCGCTCCCGACTGCATCATTGGTGAGTTCAGTTATGGGCGATAGCTGTTTGGACTGTCGGAGATCTCCAGGCTTCACACGGCCAGTAAAAGCATCGTAGGCCTGGCCGTTCTTTTGCAAAAAAACAGGCCAGCTAAGTTGTTCGTCGGCCAGTTTTTTCCCATTTGCTCCCAGCGTGTGAGCTTTCTCCGCGTCACGTAGCAACTCCAGCGCTCCCTGTGCTAGCCCTTCTGGAGTAAGTGGAACTAACAAGCTCGTATCAGAAGAAAGCAACTCAGTATGTGAATAGGTTTCCGTAGCGATAATAGGTTTGCCTGAGCGCAAGTATGTGTACAATTTCAGTGGCGTGTTGGTGCCTTCACGGCGTGGGCTCAGCAGAATATCGGCCAGCGCCATATATTGTGGCATCTCTTCCGGGGGACGTTGTCCCGTAAAATGCACAATTTCAGTGATGCCAAGCTCCTGCGCGAGTTGGCGATACGTCGAGACCTGCTGCGGATGACCGCCCACCAGAACGTAATGAGCTGAAGGAATCTCTTTGTGGACAAGAGCAGCGCTCTGAAGTAACAGGTCAATCCCCTGGTAGAATTCCAGCGTTCCTGTATAGAGCAATACGGAGGCGCTACCAAGCTGCAATTGCTGGCGTAGTCGTACAACGTCCTGTTCGCTGGCTGGTGGCATGGCTTCATCAACCGCGACGTTCCGAATCAAATGGACTGGCTTTCCAGGAGCGATTTTCTCGACAGTCTCCTTAAGTTCGGCTGTGACGGCTATGACGATATTCGCGTGACGTACAACCCATTTTTGAATTGCCGCAACATAGCGAACCAGCAATGGATGTTTGAAAAAAGGAAACTGGGCCACCATCAGGGACAGATCCGAGTGCATGTCAAAGAGATGTTGACAGCCAAAGATGAAGGACAGGACCACTCCCATGATCCCGGCTTCCTCATGTGTATGCAGGTAGTGGTAGCGTCCCTGACGCAGCCGCCGTACCGCTGTGAAGAAGAGCAACAGGTCGAGTGGGAATTTCGCCAGTGAAGGCCCTATCTTGACCATATGAATAAAAGGCAAAGTAGGAGCGCGATAAATGTTCAGGCCGCGAAGCTCCACCTGTTTGCCAAGGGGGTAGGTGACCAGGTCTACCTCATAGCCCAATGATAGCAACGCTTTAATCCGGTAATACACGCTAAAAGGTGTGCCCCTTGGCTCAAGAAATGGTTCTGGGGCAATCATTAGAATTCGCATAAATACTCCCTTTCCACAAATAATCCCCTCCAATTTTGAATGTTCTGCTTTTGACAGAGAAGCCGGAAATATTGCTTTCACCGTATATACCAGTATTTCCGGGGATTCGCAGTAAATACGACTCCTTTCTTTAGTATACCGAAGTATACCTACAACTATTATAGCGATGGTCAGAACAGGGAGAGAGCCGTTTGTGCGCTCGATGCAATGAGACTGAGATAAAGAGCCGTGAGCCTCACGGCTCTTTATATTTTATCTGAACATCTCTCCCTTTTGCCGCTGTAAGAGCGCCTGGACTTCGTTGAGCGTCACACTGGCAATATCGCCAGCAATGCAGCATATCAGAAGGCATAATCTTCCTTCCTACCAGGCGCTACAAACCCTGAACAATCTCTTCTATCCCTTGACCGCGCCCGCCGTCAGGCCACTGACCAGTTGTTTCTGGAACAGCGTGAAGAGCACCACTATCGGCAGCGACACCACCACACTGGCCGCCATCATATCCGGCCAGCGGTCCTGGAACTCCCCAATGTAGGTCAGCACAAATCCCGCCGGAATTGTACGCATATCCGGACTGCTCGTCAACGTCAATGCGTATAACAGCTCGTTCCACGAGTTCAGAAAGGCGAAGAATCCGACCGCTACTACTCCGGGAATGATGATCGGCATCACGATCGACCACAACACGCCTAACCGGCTCAAGCCATCCACCCGCGCCGCGTCCTCCAGATCGGTGGGCAGTGTATCACAAAAGCCCTTGATCATCCAGATACTAAACGGCAGCGAAAACGTCGTAAACGCCAGGATTAGTGCCGGGTACGTGTTGAGCATCCCCAATTGCCGGAAGAGTGTGTATAGCGAGATCAGGATCGTCACATACGGAAACATCTGCGTCGCCAGGATCAGCAGAATCAGGCTGCGAGCACCTCGAAACTGGAAGCGCGAGAGCACATAGCCGCCAGGTGTGGCCGCCAACAGCGTTAAAAACGTCGTTGCCAGGCTCACAATCAGGCTGTTCTTGAAATATTGTACAAACCCCTGCTGGTCCTGTGGCAAAATCTGATAGCTATAGAAGGTAATCTGCCGCGGCCACCACGTCGGTGGGTTCTGGAACGCCTCCAACTGCGGCTTGATCGACGTCGAGAGCAGCCAGAACGTCGGGAAGAAGGCGTAGACCAGCAGCAGCGCCAGCGCCACGTACAACAGCGCGCGCCGCCAGCGCCGTCCTGTCTGCTGGCGGCGCTGCGCTCGTTTGCGTTCAGTCAGCTGCTGCGCCTCCTCTTCCGCGGAGGGAGTGGCCTCCACGACCGCAGCATCTGGCTGGGCTGATGCCGCAAAAGGATGATGGTTGGAACGTGAAGCAGGGGTACTCATTGCGCCGTTGCCTTCCCTTCCATGATACGAATATAGAAATACGTAAAGGCCAGCAGCATCAGCAGCCACAGCACGCCCATGGTCGCTGCATAGCTGATCTGTTCGTTGATAAAGCCGGTACGATAGATGTTGACCACCATGTTATTGGTAGCTGTGCCTGGACCGCCATTGGTCATGGCCCAGATGATGGCAAACTCGTTGAGGCTCCAGATCAACTGCAAGGTGGTAGTGATCACGATGATGCCGCGCAGTCCCGGCAAGGTCACATGCCAGAAGCGATCCCACGCCCCGGCGCCATCCACCGTTGCCGCGTCCAGCAAATCCTGGGGAATGGTCTGCAAGCCCGCCAGCAGCATCAGCGTGAAGAAAGGAAACTTGTTCCAGATGGCGGCAAAGATGGTGGCAACCACCGCCAGTTTTCCCGTGCCGCCAAACCAGCCCAGCGGTTGGGGGAAGGGGCGCCAGCCAAAGAGATCGAGCGAGGTCAGCAGGTGGTTGATGATGCCGTACTGTGAGTTGAACATGTAGAAGAAGAGATAAGCCACCACTACATAGGGCAGCACCCAGGGTACCAGGGCTAAACCGCGCCAGAGCAGTTGCAAGTGCAGGCGTTGGTTGAGCAGCAGAGCAAAGGCCAGCCCGATCACAAAGGAGACCACCGTCGCACACACGCTAAAGACTAGGCTGAACTGCACCGAGGACCAGAAGCCAAAGACCGGGTCCAGCAGAATCTTGCCATAATTGTCCAGGCCCACCCAGTGATTGTCGAAGGGATCAGCCAGGTTGAGCGACTGAAACGAAAGCGCCATCGTATTGATCACCGGGTAGAAGATAATCCCGGCGAGCAGCAGCAGGGAGGGCGTCAGTAACACCCAGATGAGCATGGGACCATCCAGCCCCTGCCTATAGTGGGTCATTCGTATGCTTGCTCCCTGGTGCTGAGACGGATCTATTATTGCCATGCCGCTTCCTTCCCTCTATAACATGCTTACTATCCAGAACATGTTTACTATCCAGTACAGAAAAGGCTTACGCTCTATCTCGCAAGAAAGGTTCACAGTACTGCCATGAACCTCTGGCCCGAGACATTTATTCTACATGTACGGCTGCCCTGGTTCCTATCTTAGGCATATACCGTCTTCACTTCATTAGTAAGCTGGGTGAGGCGCTGTTTGACGTTGGCACCACCCGCGATTTCCTGCAGCGCGCTGACCACGAAGCTCGCAGCCGTGCTATAGTGTGGACCATAGGCCGGCGGCCGCATAGTAGGGATCACGTTGTTAATAAACGCCTGGTCGATGGTATCGGCATAAGCTGAAGCATACGGCCCCGTCGTATTGTAACTCTTACGCGGCAACATACCCCCCTGCGGAATTAAGAACGTCGTGATCACCTCTTTGGATGTGGTCAGGAACTGAATAAGCTTCCAGGCCAGTTGCTTATTCTGTGCTTGCGCCGAAATACCCAGGTTGTGAATATCAGCACAGGTAACCGGACTGCTCACACCCGGACCGGTCGGCGTAGTCGTCACCCCAAAATGGGCATTCACCGCTGCCTTACTATTGAGGGCCGGATTGGTGTTGGCAAAGATGCCAGACAGGTAGGGACCGTCTAACTTAAAGGCGATCTTGTTGTTGGCCATCAACTCGCGCTCGGCTTTGATCGCCTGGTCGGGCGGCGTCCACTTCTTGTTGACGGCGTCCTGCAACCACTGGAAGGCGGCGACCGTCCCACTATCGGCCCAGTTGATGGTCACGTTGCCCTTCCCATCGTCAACCATCGGATTGCCGCCAAAGGTCCAGATCCACGGCCAGAAGCCAACCAGGGCATATTCCGTCTTGGAGATGTCAATGCCAATTGGATAAGCATCGGCAGGCAACTTGGCGCGCAAGGTCGCCATCATCTGGTTCAGCTCATCGATCGTCTTAGGCGGCTTGGTCTCATCCAGACCGGCCTGCTTCATGAGGTCTTTACTGTACCAGAAGCCATGCGGCGTGACAGTGAAAGGGACAGCATAGGTTTTTCCCTTGTACGTGCCCACCTCAAAGCTGTTGGTGAACGCGTCGCTTTTCCAATCGGAACTCACATACGAATCCAGCGGCTCTAAAGCACCGGCACCACCAAGTGCATACGGCCAGTTACCGCTCAACTGCATCACGTCGGGGGGATTGCCGCCATTGGTCATGGTCGTGAGCTGCTGCAACACCTGGTCGAAGGGGATACCGATGTTTTGAATGGTGGCGTTGTTCGAACTCTCAAATACTTTCAACGCCTTGTTGATATTGTCCCTCGTGGCGGATTCCGCCGAGGCCCAGTTGGCAAACTTGAGCGTCGTGCTGTTACCAGACGGTGTGGAACTACCACCGCCACAGGCCTCCAGCAGCGCCCCCAGGCTGCTTAGAGACACGCCTAATGCACCTGCCCGGGCAAGAAAATCACGTCGGGCCAATTTGCCCTGCAGTAGCTCCTCCATTGGATCACGCTTGTCATCAGTAGTCATAATTCCTTCTCCTATTGATGTAGTGAAATCTTTATCGGATGATACCGATAACCCAAGGACATAACTTCCTTCGCTATCCCCTGCTGTCGGGGCACTATATCGCCTCTCCTGGACTCGTAGATGCCCTCGCACCTGCGCGCCACGTATAACGATGTCCACACCGCACACCTGGCGCGGCAAAAATATGCTGGAACATTATATCGTTATAACGATATTACCTACATACTCTGCGTTTGTCAAGGACTAAAGCAGCATATGTCTGCTCTCCTCCCCCCAGCAGCACCCGTGCCGCTTCATCCTCGGGCAGGATGTCGTTTACGATCACCTTGGCCCCGTGTTCAGCCAGCACCCGCACAACCACGCGCCCAATCGCTCCACAGCCGCCGGTGATGAGTATTGTTTTCCCGCTTAAATCTAGCAAGTTCATGCTCCCGATCCCCTTCATCAGTTAGCTACTGAGCAGTCCAACCCGCGTCTACCGGCAGGGCAACGCCCGTCACAAAGCGCGACTCATCCGAGGCCAGGAATAGCGCCACATCGGCTACCTCTTCGGGCGCACCCAATCTACCGACCAGCGGTTGTCGCTGCCGCATCGCTTCCACAATTTTTGCTGCGCTTTGCGCTCGCGAGCTCATGTTCGTCACGATTAGACCGGGACAAAGACTGTTACAGCGGATATTGCGCGGAGCATAGTGCACAGCCATCGCACGGGTCAGGCCAATGATACCCGCCTTCGCTGCTGCATAGGCGTGCGTGGCAAAGTTTTCATCACCCACCAGGCCTAATACAGAAGAGAGGTTGATGATCGATCCTCCACCTGAAGCTAAAAGCGCGGGCACTCCATACTTGCAGCATAGGAAAATGCTGCGTAGATTCAGATTGAGCGTCGCGTCCCAGCCTTCTTCAGTACACTCATCCACCGGACCATCTCCAAAGGCGCGTCCACTGCCACCGGCCCCATTGAACATGACATGCAGCCCTCCATATGTAGCAACAGCAGCGCTAACGGCCTGCTGTACAGCTGTGCTCACTGTGACGTCGGCGGGTACAGATATAGCAGAACCATCTGCTGCTACAATTTGAGCTACGACCGCTTCGAGCGGCCCCGCGCTGCGAGCAACTGCAACTACTCTCGCCCCTTCCTCGGCAAAGCGCAAAGCTACAGCCCGCCCAATGCCGCTGCTCGCTCCGGTCACCAGCGCCACTTTACCTTCAAGACGCATACACTATGCTCCTTCACAGATGGCACTACTGTAATGCAAGCCCCAGCTCATGCCATGCTAAACAGTATCTCCACGCTTGTTCAACCTTTGCAAGCATCCACATACTGGCGCACCAGCACGGTAAGAGTGGCCCAATCCTTCTGACGAGCAATTTTCTTACTTACCAACTTACCCCCTATCGCCACGGTATAAGCACCGGCATCGAGAAATGCCGCGCAGTTATCCAGGTTTACTCCGCCGGTTGGTACTAGCGGCACATCGGGTAGCGGTGCCAGCACGTCCTTAATATAGGTTGGACCTAAGCCGCCCGCGGGAAACACCTTAACAAAATCGGCTCCCGCTCGCCAGGCCGCCAGTATCTCTGTCGGTGTGAAGGCCCCACACATGACCGGTATGCCCCCGCTGCGACCAACCGCTATCACTTCGGGTAGAAAAGCAGGGGTCACCAGGAATTGTGCTCCCGCGTCGACAGATGCGCGAGCGCTCTCAGCATCCAGCACGGTACCGGCACCCACCAGCACATCCTGTCCTACTTCCCGCTGTACCCGCCCAATTACCTCGATAGCTCGCGGGTTAGTAAGGGTAAACTCTATCGAGGTAATACCACCCAGCAACAGCGCTCGACTCAGCTCCAGGGCATCGTCAAGGTTGTCCAGGCGGACAATTGCGATTGGTTTACGTGGCTTTATTTTTTCCCTGCTACTGGCAGCCTCTGTCATTTTCCTACTCTCTTTCCCCATGTGACGCTCTACGCCCAAAGGCCCGCGCCGGGTTATGGATCATGATATCGTCAATAATGTCTTGCGGAACGCCTTCGCTCTTTAGTCGCGGTACAAAACGCTTCAGCAGATAGTCAAGGCCTGGACCGCCGCCATAGGCCCGCAGGTATGAGGTTCGCGCCATATCACTGCCAAGTAAGAGCTGCTTGCCATACCCCGCGCTAAGCATACCAATAACCAGGGCGATCATCTGGCTGTCCGGCCCATATTTGGCCCGCGCCGGTCCATCGTACACGATATAGGCTCCACTGCTCGCGACCTCCTTGTGGTAGCTCAGATCGGCCAGCCGGTCAAGGTGTCCCACTATGACACTACCTGGAGGAATGCCTGCCTCTTGCAACCACTGTACCTGTTCAATCCCCAGCGTGCCGTGCTCGGTGTGTGTGCTGATGGGGAAACCCGTGGCCGCATACACGACGCCATATGCCTCTATCAGCTTGCGCTGCGTCGGGGTCGCGGCATAGTAATCAGTCGCCAGCTTTACCACTCCTGCTCGCGCCGGCAGCCGCTCTACAAGCGGCCCATTATAACTGCGCCTATCCATACCCACCGTGAGTTCAAGAATTAACAGATCCGCGATCTGCTCAGCGCTGTAAGTATGAATCCAATGCTCGTCATCGTAGTACATATTCTTATGGAAACCTGTAGCTGCGATCACATGCACGCCGGCTTGCTGGCTGATCGTCACCAGGTCAGCAGGCTGGCGACCAGCATCGAGCGGCATCATATCGACAAGGGTTCTTCCTCCCAGAGCTTTAAAAGATTCTAACTCGGTAAGCATCTTTTCCACGCTGGGAACTCTGAACCCCGGCTCTTTCACAAGACCCAGACCCCCGCGAATAATCAAGTGCTCATGACTATAAGTAACGCCCAGTTCCCCAGGCGCTACCGCACCCAGCACCGTCTGTACGCTTCCTACAGGGATAAGGCCCTGCTTCCGCTCATCCATATCGTCTCCTTTATATATTGGAATCCAATGCGCTGCATCCAGCATAGGGACCAGACGACCAACCTTCTACCTTTCCAGCATGGTATGCTGGCTATCATAGAGCACGGCTCCATTGGCCAGCAGGCGCTGCTGAAGCAGGTCTACTGCCAGTTCTCGTGGCTCTTTCTTGAACTGGACACATAGGGCCGCGGCCGTACCCGCAGCCTCGCCCATCGCCATACACTGGGCCATCGAGCGGCAGCTAGCATGCGCCTCGTGTGTCGCGGAGAAACAGCGTCCAGCCACCAGCACATTGTCCAGGCCCTGTGGCAGCAAGGTCCGGAAAGGTATATCATAGACGCCGCTATCGGGAATGTAGCGCCACTTTGTGTCCTTACCGCCGTGGTGATCTTCCACCGGCGCTCCACATTGTCCAATTGTGTCGGGAAACTTGCGCGCCTCCAGCACATCCTCAACGGTCAGGCGATAGTCGCCATACACGCGACGCGTCTCACGAATGCCTATCTGTGTGCTCAGAGCTATCAGTCGCGCCTCTTTATAGCCTGGTACGTTGTCCGCCAGGAAGCGAATGTATTCTCGCGCCTGGCGACGTCCCTCTATCTCTGCCATCGTCAGTGAAACGGGATCGGTAGGATCATAGCCATCGATGCGCGTCATGATAGCCAGCATCACTCCTGGTACAGGCGTGCGATGTATGCTACCTTCTTCACGCGGCAGCCGGTAGTTGCCGCTGGCATTGGCCGCGCGCATCAGTTCATGCAGTTCGCTCTTCTTCACAGCGCCGGCTCTCTCTATGTCCACGTTTGCCAGGCGGAAGGTCGTGGTTAACGTCTGCGCAGCTTCAAGCTCACCCGCTTTTTCAAAAGGCGCTCCCGCCCGGTAGCAGATGTCAGCATCACCTGTAGTATCCACAACCTGTTTGGCATTGATGCGCAGCAAGCCACGTTTACCGTCAACCACAATACCCGTTACCCTGCGCCCATAGTCGCCCATAATCACATCCGTGCAAAAGGAGTGGTAGAGCAAGTGCGCTCCGGCCTCCAGGGCGAGATCTTCCCACACCATTTTAAGAGTCTCCGGATCATAGGTAACGCCTGTACCCGCGCCATATGTATTGGGACGCGTAAAGGCCGTACCTCGCTCCACCAATTGTGCCACCACTTTATCGGGTACGCCTCCCACTACCTTCTTGATAACGCCCGGCGTATAGAAACCGTAAAAGGTATCGAGCACCCCCGTGCTGATACCACCTAAATAGCCATAGCGCTCGATTAATAGCGTACGCGCGCCCGTCCGTGCCGCTGCGATGGCCGCGGTACTTCCGGCCGAGCCCGCGCCCACGACAACCACGTCAAATTCATCTAATACAGGTAGTTCAGCGAAATAAGCTTGCACGACTTCTATCTCCTTTTTATACATAGAGCAACCATCACCCAGTTTTATGCTGAAAGATGGCAGTGGAAAATTTATGGGCACTCCGCCATGAAAGCGAAATCTGCCGCTAAATGCTCGTACAGGCGTACATATGTTGCATAGATGTGGTCATAACGCGCGCGATACTCAGTTCGCACCGCGTACTCACGCTCAACTTTTACCATCCTGCGCGCCATCTCGCCTGCGTCCGCGATCAAGCCTGCACCTACCCCAGCAATTAGCGCATCCCCTACCGGAGCGCCGCCGCTCTCTACCACCCTGAGCGGTTGGCCCGTCACATCGGCAATAATCTGGCACCATGGCTCACTGCGCGTGGGACCTCCTGATGCATACAACTGCTGAACGTCGGCACCCGCCGCTCTCGCCACGCTCAGATTGTGGCGGATAGCCATGGCGGACCCCTCCATCACCGCCCTTGCTATGTCCTCACGCCTCGTACCTATTGAAAGGCCGAAGAATACGCCGCGCGCGTTGGCATCCAGGATAGGATGTAACTCTCCAGTAAGATAGGGAAGGAAGATAACGCCATTAGCTCCAGGCGGGCTCTGCTCCACGGCGCTATTGAAGCCGTCATAGTTCTGCGGCTGCAAACCATAGGAGACCCCAAACTCACGCGCTAGCCACTCCACCGCCGCGCCCGCTGAACTCATTGAGCCGCTGGCGATCAGCAAGTCCGGCAAAACATGCGGATAGGTCAATATCCTTGGCTCCCCCAGGCTGTAACCCGCAGGCAGGCATACACCCACTACTGCCGCCGTCCCCAGAGAAAGGAAGGCATCTCCTGCTTGCGTGACCCCAACCGAAAGCGCCGCAGCCGGGCTATCCTCACCTCCCGCCACAACAGGCGTTCCTGCCGGTAAACCGCTATCCCTGGCCGCCGAGCTTGTCACCTCTCCAATTGGCGCCGCACAGGGGTACAGCGGCGGATAGAGTTCAGGGCGCACTCCCATCTCCTCCAGTAGCGAGCGACTCCAATCTCCCCTGGCGAGATCGTATGCGAACAGGATGCCGCCATCGGCGTGGTTCATCACTGCCCTACCTGTCAGTCTGAAGGTAATATATGCCGTTGTGGTCAATGTATACGCGGCCCGCGCATAGACCTCTGGCTCGTGCTCGCGCAGCCACAGCAACTTGGGCTCGGTATTATACGTGCCCACGCCATTGCCGTTCAAACGCAGCACCTCATCGCCCCAGCGGGCGGCCATGGTCGCTGTTTCCGCCGCCGCGCGCGTATCCATCCAGATAATGGCAGGTCTCAGTACAGCGCCCTGTTCATCTACCAGGGTACAGGCGCAGCCCTGGCCGCTAATAGCTACGCCAGCTAACCGCTCACTACCCTCTACCTGCACGCACAGCTCGCGTATAACGCCACAAGCGGCCTGCCACCAATCCTCCGGATTCTGCTCTGCCCAGCCCGGCTTGAGTTGAGATATGGGGTATGGTGTGCTGCTCGCCTCGGCCACCACCTGACCATCAACTCTCAGGAGTACACCTTTGGCGCTGGTAGTGCCGATGTCCAGCCCTAATAGCATGTCAGCCATGATATCCTGCTTACACCTTGTTATAGCGCCGCTTCGTCTCAGAGTAGTATGCTGCGAGATTCTTTTCTGAACGCTTGTCACCCACAAAGTGGGGACTGCCCAGGATTAAAGGCTTATAGCCACGTGCCACGAGTTTCTCAGCCGTCAGCACATTCAGCGTCTGCACAATACTGATAACTGCCAGATTGGAGCCTGATCCCACAGGATAGTCACAGCCCTCCACCTGCACCGTTGCGTCTCCCGGAGGTGTGCAGTTATCAATGACAATGTCCGCTACCTCAACTAATCTCTTACCTGAAGGATGACGCGATTGCGTAGCCATCTGGTGAGCCACCGAAGTGATGGCAATGACGGGCAGGCCGCGTTGTTTAGCCCCTAAAGCGATTTCAACCACGACGTTGTTGATGCCCGTGGACGAAAATACCGTCATACAATCTTCCGGCCCAAAATCGTAATTCTGCAAAATAGTCTCACCGTAGCCATCCACCCGTTCCAAAAAGAGCGCCTGCCGCAAGCCATTTGTCCCTATCACATCCGTATAGTTCGTCAACGCCAGCTCTATCATAGGATGAAAACCGACAATGGAACCAATGCGCGGAAAGGTCTCCTGCACACCCACACCCGAATGGCCGCCTCCATACAGGTGCACAAGCCCATCGCTACTGATAGTCCTGGCATATTGTTCAGCAGCACGGTGCAAATTTTCACCTTGCGTACTCTCTATACAATCAATTATCTTGTGTGCTTCATGCAGAAAGCGCAGGTCACCCATATTATTATTCCTCTATATGAATATAGCCACTAATGCCCTACATGTGCCGTATAGCTAAATTTATCAGACCGATTTGTCACAACGGCGACATACAACGCCTTGCCAGACGCATCATATGACACACGTGTCACCTGCAATAGCGGCGTCCTTGCCGGAATATGCAAGAGCTTAGCTTCCCAATCCGTTGCCGCACGAGCCTCGACTTTATCCTCAGCACGTACAGGCTTGATGTTGCCGTGCGCAGCTAACGTCGCATATAGCGAGTCATCTACAAGGCCCTGTTCGGCCAGACCAGGGACCAATCCTTGCGGCAGATAGTTAGTCATAAGGCAGATCGGTTCGTCGTTTGCGTAGCGCAAACGACGAATGCGCACCACCCGCTCATCTGGCGCTATCTTGAGCATAGTACTCAATTCCCGTGTAGGCTCCACCAGATCTATCTCACAACTGATGGTCTGGGGTTCATAGCCCATCTGACGCATGGCGACCGTCCAGGACATCAGTTGTGTGAGTTCTTGCGTGATACGCGGCTCACGCACAAAGGTTCCTCTGCCCTGTTGGCGTACGATCAAGCCATCCGCTTCCAGTTCATCAAGCGCCCTACGAATGGTGATACGGCTGACCCCGAAACGCTTTTCCAGCTCCGGTTCAGTCGGTAGAGCATCCCCCGGCTTCATATCGGCCTCGATCTCCCGCTGCAGCATCTCCTTTATCTGGGCATATAAAGGCATGGGGCTTGAGTGCTTTATTGTCATCATAGACTATTAACCCACCATCAAACTTTGCTTCCTAACGGCGAACAAAACATCATATCGTTATAACGATTTTACGTGGTTGACTCATTGTTTGTCAAGCTCTAAATTCACTGATCCCATCCTAGACTCTATTAGCTGAGACAATCACAGTTAGTGGTTGAACTTAACATTCTCTATTGATGGCATATATTTTCTTATGTGCGCAACCGTGAAAGGAAA
>WNFI01050938.1_pt1 | contig 27536 bp, 23 predicted proteins | sample 5400471 | NCBI WGS metagenome assembly WNFI01 (sample SAMN13153348, study PRJNA577476) | soil metagenome | isolation source: 100 cm saprolite on Douglas fir-dominated hillslope | place: USA:California | collected 2013-09-17
GATCTGCGCCCACAGCCGATCCGTGCTTCGGTGATAACAGGCCCGTGCCGTCGTCCTGACATTGGAAACGCCACAGCCGTCTGTTGAGGATGATATACTCGCTCGTTTGGTGCAATGCAACAGAAATATTGCGCTGCACAATCAAGTGCCGGTTGTACCAGCCTTTTTTCGACCTGAACTGGCTCGCAGCAGGCGACCATCAGCGTTTCGGCGCAGCCGCGTCCTTTGCCGCCTTGCTGGTGCTCTCGCCTAGTTCCCTCGCCTGCTCGGTCAACACCTGCATCTGGCGCTTGATATAGTCGCCCTGCAGTCGCAACACGTCCTGGATGTCTCTCGCCCGCATCAGTTCCTGGGCAAATTCGAACGCGCTCGCGATGTTTAGCTCGGCGAAAGTCATCGCCTTTTCGGTTACGTCCTTGGCCCCCTTGCGGGCGGTCTCGGCCTGCCCTTCGAACGCGCTCATCGCTTGGTGCGCCGCGGAAATAAAGCCGTCAAAGGCCTGCCGCGCCTGCTCGACACTCTTTTCCGCAAACGCCCGCATTTCCGGGGGAACATCGAAACGATCGGTGGCGGCCATAGTCATCTCCTCTTGTGGATCGGCGTGGATTGCTATGCGGTCAAGGCGTGCGACCTGCTGAAGTATCAACAACCCAAGCGCCCCTTGGCTCCTGTGCAAACGGAGGTTTGAGCGGAATAGAACCTTCGAGCTTGCGGGCCGCACTGTAACAGGAATCGCCAGGAATAAAGCCCAGATGCGTATCGTCGACATCCGCGAGTGCGCGGTCCCGCTCAAGTCGGACATCAGGAATTCAAGCTTCGATTTTTCCGAAATGACGACCTCGGTCGTGGCGGTCATCACCGATGTGGTGCGCGATGGCAAGCCCGTGGTCGGGTTCGCCTTCAACTCGACCGGCCGCTATGCCTGCGGCGCGGCGATGCGCGCGCGCTTCATCCCTCGCATCCTCGCCGCTGATCCGCGCTGCCTCCTCGACCAGACACAAGAGAACTTCGATCCCGCACAAATTCTCGCCGTCATGATGCAACGGGAAAAATCCGGTGGTCACAGCGAGCGCTCGATCGCAATCGGCACGATCGAAGTCGCCGTTTGGGATGCAGTCGCGAAGATCGCTGGCAAACCGCTCCACCGCGTGCTTGCCGAGCGTTATAACGGCGGCAAGTCCGCCAGCAAGGTCTTCTGCTACGTTGGCGGCGGTTGGTACGCCCCCGGCCAGACCGTCAAAGATCTGCAGGACGAGATGCGTCGCCATCTCGACGCCGGTTACACGATGGTGAAGATGAAGGTCGGAGGCCTCCCGCTCGCCGAGGACGTGCGCCGAATAGAAGCCGTCAAGACGATCTTGCCCGCGCATGCGCAGCTCGCGGTCGATGCCAACTCCAAGTTCGGCCGCGAGGAAGCCCTCGCATACGCCAAGGCGCTCGCGCCGTTCCGGCTGCGCTGGTTCGAGGAGCCATGCGATCCGCTCGATTTTTCCCTGCTCGCGGAGATCGCCGACGCGTATGATCCCCCTCTCGCAACCGGAGAAAATCTTTTTTCGACGCAGGACGTGGAAAATCTCGTTCGTTTTGGTGGGTTGCGCGCGGACCGCAACGACGTCATCCAGGTCGATCCGCCGCAGGCCTACGGCATCGTGCAGTACGCGCGCACCGTCGCGATGGTCGAGCGCCACGGCTGGCCGCGCAGTGCATTGTTCCCCCACGGCGGCAATCAGATGTCGCTCGCGATTGCCGGCGGTTTCGGTCTCGGCGGCGCGGAATCCTATCCCGGCGTATTCGGCGCCTTCGGCGGCTTTGCCGATGACGCCAAGTTGGAGCGCGGCTATCTCCCGCTGTCCGACAGGCCGGGCGTCGGCTTCGAGGGTCAGTCCGCGCTCTATTCCATCATGCGCGCGCTTGCGGCGTGACAATGGGCATCGCGAGAAAAGAAACGGCCACAACGCTTTTTGCCTCGCAGCAGGCCAAATTGCCTAGCATCAGTGGGGACATGATCTCAATTTGACCGCCGCGGTGCCCTTACCCCATGCGCAAGCCAGTCGGAATCGGCTATCCTGCAAGCTGCCGCCTCAGCGCCACTGGACGACGCCGCTGCGGCGACGCCATGGAAGGACGGTCATGATCCGGCTCGGAAAATGCATGAGGGTACCTGTTCGGTGCATGCTGGCGCTGGCCGCGCTGCTCCTGATCCAGACGGCATTTGCGTTTGCGGCGGAGCAAGTCGACCTGCTGCTCGTGCTGTCGTCGGACGTGTCGCGCAGCGTCGACCATCCTAAATTTCTGCTGCAGCGCGAAGGCTACGCGGCTGCGATCTCCGATCCACACGTGATGGATGCGATCAAATCCGGCCCGCAGCAGCGCATCGCCCTTTGCTTCGTCGAATGGTCGGGCTTTGGTGCACAAAAGCTCGTTATTGATTGGACCATCATCGACGGCCCCGACGCGGCACGCAAATTCGGCGATCAACTCCTGGAATTGCCTCGCTCGTTCGCCGACCGTACCTCGATCAGCGGCGGCATCGAGTTCGCGGCCGCTCAGTTGGAGCGTGCCCCATTCGGCGCCGCTCGCCGTACCATCGACGTCTCCGGCGACGGCACCAACAATGCGGGCCGTGACGTGAAGCTTGCGCGCGACGAGACCGTTGCCAAAGGGGTCGTCATCAATGGGCTCGTCATCCTGAGCGACCGGCCGGTGCCGTGGAACGCCGAGCATACCAATCCGCCTGGCGGCCTCGAGAAATACTACCAAGACAACGTTATCGGCGGCCCGGGCGCGTTCGTTCTGGTGGCCGAGAACTTCAACTCGTTCGGCCGCGCCATCATCAAGAAACTGATCGCCGAGATTGCCGCGCTCTCGCCAGCATCTCATCCAGCGTCTCACATTGTCGTGCGCTGAGACCCGTTGCCGCATGTCGGCTGCGGCCCCCCGCACGAGCGGGATCGCGACGCGTCCTCAACGCATAATCAACTTTCTTCGAATCGTTCTAACCGAGGGGGCACACTGGAATTCATCTAAGATATTGAAGATGCGGAGCCAATCCATTTGACGCCGGCCCGCTCCCTCCCCTACGTCAAGCGAAGGTCGCGATGGAGGATTGGCGATGAAGACCGTTCGCGCGCTCGCGCGTGGTGCCCTGGTCGTAAATGCGATCGTTGGTGCCGGCTCAGCGTTCGCCCAGTCGGGCGACGTCAATGTCTACACTTACCGCGAGAGCAAGCTCATTCAGCCGTTGTTCGACGCCTTCAGCAGGGACACCGGCATCAAGGTCAATGTCATCTCGGCAAGCTCTGGCCTCGAACAACGCATCAAGGCCGAGGGCGCCAACAGCCCCGCGGATGTGCTGCTCACCGTCGATATCGGGCGGATCGAGGACGCCGTGCGGGCCGGCATCACCCAACCCATCAAGTCCGACGTACTCGATAAGATCGTGGCGCCCCAATATCGCGATCCCGAGGGGCACTGGTACGGCATTTCTATGCGCGCGCGCGTGGTCTACGCCTCGAAGGATCGCGTGAACGAGACTGCGCTGAACTACGAAGACCTCTCCGATCCGAAATGGAAGGGCAAAATCTGCATCCGCTCCGGCCAGTACATTTACAACAACGCGCTGTTTGCGGCCTTCATCGCCCATCACGGCGAAGCCAAGACCGAAGAATGGCTCAGCGGCCTCAAAGCCAATCTCGCGCAGAAGCCATCGGGCGGCGACCGCGAGGTCGCCCGCGATATCGCGGCCGGCAAATGCGACATCGGCGTTGCCAATACTTATTATTGGGCGCTGATGCTCAACAACGAGCCCGACCGAAAAGCGTGGGCGCAGGCGACCAAGGTCATCCTGCCGAGCTTCCAGAACGGAGGCACCCACGTGAACTTGTCAGCCGTCGTCCTGGCCCGCTACGCGCCCAACAAAGGTAACGCCATGAAACTGGTCGAGTGGCTGGTCGGCGAGGAGGCGCAGCATATGTATGCGGACTTGAACTACGAATATCCGGTGCGCCCCGGCGTCGCCGTCAATTCCATCATCGCGGGGTACGGCAAACTCAATGCCGATACGATCCCGCTGTCCAAGATCGCCGACCACAAGAAGGCGGCGGCCAACCTGGTGGACAAGGTCGGATTCGATAACTGACCTGATGATCGATGCCCATCCTGCGGGCCGGGCCATCCATGGATCGATGGCCGGCCCGTTTTCATTTGCGCTGGCAGGCCCCTGCCTTCGGGGCAATGGCCGTGACGGCAGGCCTCGCGGCGATCGCGCCATTGGCCAGCCTGATCGTTCTTGCACTCGGCGAAACTGGCGACCTGTGGACCCACCTTGCACGCTATGTCATTCCGGCGGCGCTCGCGCGGACCGCGTTACTCCTTGCCGGCGTCGCCGTGGTGACGATCATCATTGGCAGCAGCGCGGCTTGGCTCGTCACCACCTTCGCCTTTCCCGGCCGTGATGCGCTGAGTTGGCTGCTGCCGCTGCCGCTTGCGATCCCAACCTACATCGTGGCTTACGTCTATGTCGACATTCTCGACGCGCTCGGGCCCGTACAGTCGGCGCTGCGAGCGGTTTTCGGCTGGCACTCCGCCGCCGATTATTGGTTTCCGAACGTCCGCTCACTCGCCGGCGCAATTCTCCTTTTCGGTTTCGTCCTCTATCCATACGTTTATCTCGCCGCGCGCGCGATGTTTCAGACTCAGGGCCCGCTATTCACCGAGCCGGCGCGCATGCTCGGCGCGCGACCATGGGAACTCGTGCGGCGCATCACTTTGCCGCTGGCGCGGCCCGCAATAAGCGTTGGCGTGTCGCTTGCCTTGCTCGAGACACTCAACGACATCGGCGCGAGCGAATATCTCGGCGTGCACACCCTGACGCTGTCCATCTTCACCACCTGGCTCAATCGCGGGAGCCTCGCCGGCGCGGCACAGATGGCCTGCCTCATGCTGCTCATCGTCATTGCGCTGATCGCGCTCGAACGCCGAGGCCGCCGCCGCCGCGGTTTTGCGGTGTCGGCCACGGACCTGCGACGCCTCTCACCGATCACGCTGACGGGGCCAGCACGATGGATCGCCCTCATCGGCTGCTTCGTTCCGGTCGTGCTCGGTTTCCTGCTGCCGGCGGGGTACCTCCTATACGAGGTGATGGTGCGTGGGCTGCTTGTGGGCTTTGACGTCAGCCTTGCCCGCTACGCCCTGACGACGGTCGCACTCGCCTCCATTGCGACCGCGGTCACGCTAGCCCTCGGATTTTCGGCGGTCGCGGCGCTGCGTTATGAAAAGCATCCCATGATCGCAACAAGCGTGAATGTCGCCGGCATCGGCTACGCCGTGCCGGGGACGGTGGCAGGATTTTCGCGCATTTCGATCGACCTCGACGACGTCGCACGCTTGCTCGGCGCGGGACCGGGGACCCTTGCGCGTACGATCCACCTGCCGCTCGCCCAGCCAGCGATCTTCGGGGCGGCGCTGCTGATCTTCGTTGATTGCCTAAAGGAACTGCCGGCGACGCTGCTCCTGCGTCCCCTCAACGTCGAAACGCTCGCGACCTATATCTACCAATTCGCCACCCGCGGCAGCTTCGAACAAGGCTCGCTTGCAGCCCTCATCATCGTTGCCGTCGGCATTCTGCCGGTCATCCGCATCACCCGCTACGCCGACATCGCGACGAGGCTCACACTGGACGCTCGGTCATGAGGCCACCCCGACCCGCCGGCAAGCCTGGCGCAACGGACATTGCAGCCTTTGCCGCAGCGCGGTAGAAAATTCCGCCCATCCACGGCTGTGTCGCCTGCGGCATTGGCCTTAAGTCAAGCGGGGAGTTCATGCAAAAAGTCTATCCCGATACCCGGGCAGCGCTTGCCGGCCTGTTGAAGGACGGCATGCTGATCATGGCCGGGGGGTTCGGGCTTTGCGGCATTCCGGAGCAGTTGATCCTGGCCATCCGCGACGCGGGCGTGAAGAACCTGACCGTCGTCTCCAACAACTGCGGCATCGACGGGGTCGGCCTTGGGCTGTTGCTCGACACCAAGCAGATCAAGAAGATGATCTCGTCCTATGTCGGGGAGAACAAGACGATTGCGGAGGGCAAGGAGCAGCGCGAAATTGACGGCGAGCTCTACGTCATGGAGCGCGGGCTTGTCGCCGATCTCTCGATCGTCCATGCTTGGGTGGGCGATACCGAGGGCAACCTCGTTTACCGCAAGACCGCGCGCAACTTCAATCCAATGATGGCCACCGCGGGCAAGGTCACCGTGGCGGAAATCGAGCACCTCGTGCAGCCTGGCGATATCAATCCCGACCACATCATCACGCCAGGCGTCTACGTCAAGCGCCTGGTGCATGTGCCCAACGCGATAAAGCACATCGAGCAGCGAACCGTACGCAAGCGGACCGCCGCGCCGGCGGGGACCGGGGAGGAAGTCTGATGGGATGGACACGCGATCAGATGGCCGAACGCGCCGCCAAGGAGCTGCGTGACGGTTTCTACGTCAATCTCGGTATCGGCATCCCCACGCTCGTCTCAAACTATATCCCCGCGGGCATGAGCGTGCAGCTGCAAAGCGAGAACGGCATGCTCGGGTTCGGTCCGTTCCCTTACGAAGGCGAGGAAGACCCGGATCTCATCAACGCCGGCAAGCAGACGGTCACCGAGATACCGACCACCAGCTATTTCTCGTCGGCCGACAGCTTCGCCATGATCCGCGGCGGACATATCGATCTTTCGATCCTAGGCGCAATGCAGGTCGCCGAGAACGGCGACCTCGCCAACTGGATGATCCCGGGCAAGATGGTCAAAGGCATGGGTGGTGCCATGGACCTCGTCGCCGGGGTCAAGAAAGTAGTGGTGGTGATGGAGCATTCGGCCAAAAACGAGCCCAAGCTCCTCAAGCACTGCACGCTGCCGCTGACCGGCGCGGGGGTCGTCGACATGGTGATCACCGATCTCGGCGTTTTCACCATCGACAAAAAGGGCGGCGGGGGAATGACCCTGGTCGAGCTTGCACCCGGCGCGACGCTCGACGAGATCCGCAACAAGACCGAAGCCAGCTACCGCACTTCCAACGCACTGTAGCGCCGACGTAAACGGCGCGGAACGGGCCTGAAAATGCGGTCGGATTGGTGCCCGACCGGCCACGAAAGCGTCACAGAGCGATTGCAACCTTTCGCTCTCAGGTTGCAAGTTTGTACCCTTCGTCTCCCTCGGTAATGTCGGCCGGGCTTATCCGGCGAGGATTTTGAGAAAGACGCGTCGTGACCGCGGCCGTTGACATCAAGCGCGTTGGCTTCATCATTTTGGCCTTGGCCGCCGTCGGTATCGGCGCTCTCGTGATCTTGCCATTTCTGATGCCGGCCGACGCGGTGCGCGAGGCGGTCAAGGCCGAAATCCGCGCCGTCACCGGGCTCGACCCCGTACTGCGCGGCGGAACCTCGGTATCGCTGTTCCCAACGGGGGCGGTGAGCTTCGACGATGTGATCCTGGGCGACAACCGCACCGGGGCGCCGGCGCTCACGGCCGAGCACGTGATTGCGCGCTTGCGCTTTTTTCCCTTCTTGGCTGGACGCATCGAGATCGCGGACATCTCGCTGGTGCGCCCGACCATCGCGATCATCTTCAATGCCGACCACAGCTCGAACTGGTCGGGCCATATCGAGACGCTGGCGCGAAACCTCAAACCTGGTCCGGACCGCCCGGCGTCGTTTTCGGAGATCCGCATCGCCGACGGTACCATCATCCTGCGCGACGAGGCGTATGAAATCGTCGAGACGCTCGCGAACGTAGAAATGGCCCTTGCCTGGCCGTCGATCTCCCGAAGCTTTGCCGCCACCGGCCGCTTCGCATGGCACGAGCAGGCAATCGACGCCACGATCAGTCTCACCGATTTCGTCACCGCGCTGCAGGGCGACCGGTCGGGCCTCAAGATCCGGCTCGCGAGCGCACCGTTCAAGTTCGCATTCGATGGCTACATCAGCTATCGCCCCACGCTCAAAATGGAGGGTACGCTTGCGGCCGATGCCGCGTCCTTGCGTGACACGCTGCGCTGGGCCGGTCAGCAGGCCCCGCCGGGCGGCGGGTTCGGCCGCTTCGCGCTTAAGGCGCAAACCAACGTGGTCGGCGGAACCATTGGACTTTCGGGGGTCAACATCGAGCTCGACGGCAACGCCGGCGAGGGTGTGCTGACGTTCGATGGGCGGCAAACCTTGCAGGGAACGCTGGCGGCCGAAGGGCTCGATCTGACACCTTACATCTCTGCCGTCCGCTTGCTGACCAGCGGCGAGCGGGGCTGGGACAGCAAGCCGATTGCGCTCGATGGCCTCGAAGGCGTCCATCTCGACCTCAGGCTGTCAGCCGCGCGCGTCAATATCGCCAGTGCCAAGCTCGGGCGCACGGCGGTCGCAGCCAATCTGCGCGGCGGCAACCTCACGGTCGCGGTCGGCGAATCGCAGGCCTTCGGCGGCGTGGTTAGGGGCACGTTCGGGCTGGCGAAATCGCCGGCCGGCGCTGATTTCAGGGCCCAAATGCAATTCTCCAATGTTGATCTCGAACAGTGCCTCGGTGACATGTTCGGCATTCGCAGGCTCGAGGGTAAAGGCAATCTCAGTTTCGCGGTCGAGAGCTCCGGTCGCAGCGTCTACGACCTGACCAAGGCACTTAACGGCACGGCCGGCCTTACGAGCCGCAAGGGCGCGATCGCGGGGTTCAATGTGGAGCAATTGCTCAAGCGTATTGAGCGCCGACCGCTCTCGGGCGGCGGGGAGTTCCGCACCGGCAAAACGCCCTACGAGACGCTCACGCTCAACCTGAAAATCGTCCAAGGCGTCGCCAACGTCGAAGACGTACGCATGGAAGGGCCGAGCGTCGGCCTCGCCCTGGCGGGTTCGGCGTCGATTCCTGAGCGCGAACTCGATCTCAGGGGAACCGCGAGCCTGCTTTCGATTTCCGCCAGCTCGAATGCAGCTGCAACCGCATTCGAGTTGCCCTTCATGGTGCAGGGGCCGTGGGATGACCCGATCATATTGCCCGACCCGCAGAGCCGCATTGAACGCTCCGGCGCGGCGCAGCCGATTTTGGATGCGCTACGCAACCGCGGTCCGCGTGACCCAATACGCTCTGCAATCGAACGGCTGACCCGGACAGCGCCAGCGGACCCCGCCGAGACTCCGCCGGCGCCAGCAGCGCCGGCGCTGGCGGGTAGTTCCGCGCCGGCCGAGAGTGCACCCGCGAGCGGGGATTCGCCGCCCGCGAAAGCCGAGCCGAACGCCCCGCAAGAGCCCCAATAATCGGCCCGATGCGGGCGCTGTCTTGCGCCCTTTTGTTTTCGTCCGCGCGCGCAACGACTGATCGCGCCTTCACCGCGCGGCAAGTCCTCCGATGCCGCCACGCCCGACATCATGAAATTTCGCGAGCAGTGACGCGCCCACAATGCCGGTTGCAACGATCGCGATCAGGATCGAGCAGATGGCGTTGATCTCCGGTTTCACGCCGAGGCGAACTTCCGAATAGATCCGGATCGGCAGCGTGGTTGCGCCGGGACCGGTAGTGAAGCTCGCCACCACCAGATCATCGAGCGACAGCGTGAAGGCGAGCATCCAACCCGAGGCCAGCGCCGGCGCGATCAACGGCAAGGTCACAGTCAGAAACGTCCTCAACGGCGGGCAGCCGAGATTCATCGCCGCTTCCTCAAGACTCGTGTCGAAAGTCAGCAGCCGCGATTGCACGACCACCGTGACGAAGCACGTGATCAGCGTCGTGTGAGCGATCGTGATGGTCCAGAAGCCGCGATCGATATCGACCGCCACGAACAGGAGCAACAGGGCAAGCCCGGTGATGACCTCGGGCATCACCAGCGGCGCATAGACCATGCCGGAAAACAGCAGCCGGCCGCGGAAGCGTCCGAACCGAACCAATGCGATGGCCGCAAGCGTGCCAAGCACGGTCGCCGCCGTCGCCGACAACAGAGCAATGCGCAGCGTCACCCAGGCGGATTCGAGCATCGCGCGGTCGGCGATGAGCTCGGAGTACCATCGCGTCGACCAGCCGCCCCACACGGTGACAAGCCGGGAGGCATTGAAAGAATAGATCACCAGAATGACGATCGGCAGATAAAGGAAGGCAAGTCCCAGCGCGACCGAGCCGACATTGAACCAAGACGCCTTGCGCATGGTCAGCGCCCCCCCGCGGGATCACGCGTCTCCATCTGCTGGTAGACCACGATTGGCACGACCAGCAGGCAGAGCAGCACGACCGCGACCGCAGATGACACCGGCCAATCCTTGTTGCCGAAGAACTCGGTCCACAGGGTCTGGCCGATCATCATGGTCTGCGAACTGCCGAGGAGATCGGGGATGACAAACTCGCCCACGATGGGAATGAAGCAAAGCAAGGCTCCCGCGACCACGCCAGGGCGCGACAGCGGCAGCGTCACCAGCCAGAATGCTTTCCAGTTTGGACAGCCGAGATCCGCGGCGGCTTCGATCAACGTCTCGTCCATCTTTTCCAGCGTGGCGTAAATCGGAAGCACCATGAACGGCAGGTAGGAATAAACGATGCCGATATAGACCGCCGTGTCGGTCGATAGCCATGCCGGCGGTGCGTCGACAATGCCCAGCGCAAGCAGAACCTGGTTCAGTAGGCCGTCACGTTGAAGGATGTTGATCCAGGCGTAGATGCGGATCAGGAATGACGTCCAAAACGGCAGCACCACCAGCACGAACACGATCGGCTGCCAGCGTCGCGGGGCGCGCGCCATTCCGTAAGCGAGCGGGAAGCCGATCAGCAGCAGCAGCAGGGTCGAGCCGGCCGCCACCTCCAGGCTCTTGAGATAGGAGGCCAGATAGAGCCAATCGGAAGCGAGCAAGGCGTAATTCTCGAACGACAGCGCGGACAAGGCCTGCTTGAGACCCTCCCACCCCGCAGCGGGATCGAAGACGGGCGTATAAGGCGGTTGGGCGATCGCCGTGTGCGAGAAGCTGATCTTGACCACGATCAGGAACGGCAGAAGGAAGAAGGTGGCGAGCCAGAGGTAAGGAATGAACACGATCAGCCGCGTCCCCCAGGATCTGCTGTGTTCGCCACGTTTTTTGATTGCTCCATGCATCGAGTTCGCCTCGCTTATCGCGTCAGGACCATGGCCGCCTCCGGGGCCCAGCTGAGCCAGACGCGGTCATCCCACCCGATCGGCCGCTCGACCAGTCGCGTCACGTTGGCGACGGCGGCTTTCATGACGATTCCATTGTCGAGTCGGACCTTGTAGACCGAGAGGTCGCCGAGATAGCCGATGTTTCCCACCTGCCCGACCACGCAATTCTCGCCTTCGGTCGGCGGCGCGTGCGCGATCCGCACTTTCTCGGGCCTGAGCGCCACCCACACCACATCGCCCGGCTTTGCATCCGTGGGCGAAAGCGCGCGCAGCCGCCCGGCGGCCGCGCTCGCGATCACGGTGTCCGACGCCCCCACGTCGACCACGCGGCCTTCGATCAGGTTGATCTCACCTATAAAGTCCGCGACCCAGCGCGAGTTCGGCCGCTCGTAGATTTCGGGCGGAGTGCCGACTTGGATCAGACGCCCGTGGTCCATGACGCCGATACGGTCGGCGACCGTCATCGCCTCCTGCTGGTCGTGGGTGACGATGATGAAGGTGAGGCCGAGCCTCTCCTGCAGCTGCATCAACTCGAACTGCGTCTCGCCGCGCAGTTTCTTGTCGAGCGCAGCGAGGGGTTCATCGAGCAGGAGGACGCGCGGGCGTTTGACCAGCGAGCGCGCGAGCGCGACGCGCTGGCGTTGGCCGCCGGAGAGCTGGTGCGGCTTGCGCTTGGCCAAACCTTCGAGCCGCACCAGCGCCAGCATCTCCTCGACTCGCGTCATGATTTCAGACTTGGCAAGCCCCTCTTGCTTGAGCCCGAATGCCACATTGCCCTCGACCGTGAGATGCGGAAACAGCGCGTAGTTCTGGAACATCATGTTGATCGGCCGCCGATACGGCGGTACCAGCGCAATATCCTCACCATCGAGCAGAATGCGTCCTTCGTCGGGCGTGTCCAAACCGGCGAGGAGGCGCAGCAGCGTGGTCTTGCCGCAACCCGACGGGCCGAGCAGCGCGAAGAATTCGCCGGCGAAAATGTCGAGCGACACGCGCTCGACCGCAGCTACGGCAGAAAATTGCTTGCGCACGCCGTCGAACCGCACCAGCGCGCGCGCAGTTAAATCTGTCCACGGCGCGAACGTTCGGCGCCTGCCCTGCTTGTGCGGGTCGTCCCTCGTATCGGCGTCGCCGTTCCCCATGCAGCCACGCTAGCGGCACAGGACGCGCGGCTCAATCTCCCACGCGCCGGTTGCCGAGATTGGTCACCTGGCGAGCGTGCCTGCGGACGCCATAAGCGCCCCCTCTGCCTTGCGCATCGGATCGGCCAGCGCGGCTTGGAAGCGGAAAATGATGAGTCAACCCCGGCTCAGCGTACGTGCCACCGCCTCGCGCCATCCCGCCCACTTGCGCTCGCGCGTCATGGCATCCATCCCCGGCTCGAAACGCCGCTCGCACCTCCACATTGCGGCGAAGTCCGGCAAATCCGGGCACAGTCCCGCGGCATAGCCCGCGAGATAGGCAGCGCCGAGCGCGGTCGTCTCCATCACCAGCGGCCGATCGACGGGCGTCGCCAGAATGTCGGCCACGAATTGCATAGTGACATCGCTCGCCGCCATGCCGCCATCGACCCGCAACACCGTATTCGCTCCGGCCCCCGGCCAGTCGGCACGCATGGCCTCGAGCAAGTCGCGGGTCTGGTATCCAACCGCCTCGAGAGCCGCGCGCGCAAGCTCGGCCACGCCGGACTTGCGGGTGAGCCCGTACAGGGCGCCGCGCGCCTGCGCATCCCACCACGGCGCGCCGAGCCCGACAAAGGCAGGGACGAGGTAGAGCTGTTCCGCCGGGTCGGCCGCCGCGGCGAGCGCGTTCACGTCGGGGGCCGCCCCGATCACCTTGAGCGCGTCGCGCAGCCATTGCACCGCGGCCCCGGCGATGAAGATCGCGCCTTCGAGTGCGTAGGTGCGCTTTCCGCCGAGTTGGTAGGCGACTGTGCTAAGAAGGCGGTTCTTCGACGCAATGGGCTGATCCCCGGTGTTGAGCAGCGCGAAGCAACCGGTGCCGTAGGTCGACTTCATCATGCCGGGCGCAAGGCAGCCCTGTCCTATCGTCGCCGCCTGCTGGTCGCCAGCGAGCCCTAGAATGCGGATCGGTCCGCCAAACAGATCGGTAGTGCCAAAGTCGCCCGCGCAATCGCGTATCGGCGGCAACAGGGCGTTGGGGACGCCGAACAATTCACAAAGGCCTGCGTCCCAGTCCCCGCTGTGAATATCCATCAACAGGGTACGCGCCGCATTGGTGGCATCGGTCGCATGCACTCTGCCGCCGGTGAGCCGCCACAACAAGAAGCTATCCACGGTGCCGAAGGCAAGCCTGCCCCTCTGCGCCGCCGCACGCGCGCCCTCCACGTGGTCGAGCAGCCACGCGATCTTGGTGGCCGAAAAATAGGGATCGAGCACGAGCCCGGTGCGCGCCGTGATCAGCGGCTCATGTCCGCCCTGCCGCAACGCGGCGCAGGTATCCGCCGTGCGGCGATCCTGCCAAACGATGGCATTGTGGATGGGGCGGCCGGTGGCCCGCTCCCACACAATCGTGGTCTCGCGCTGGTTGGTGATGCCGAGGGCCGCGATATCGCTGGGGGGAGCCCCCGCCCGCGCAATGGCTGCGCGCACCGTTGCTAGCGTCGTCGACCAGATATCCTCGGGATCATGCTCGACCAGGCCGGGCGCCGGATAGATCTGGGTAAATTCCTGCTGCGCACTCGCGACCGGCGTCAGCGCGACATCGAACAGGATAGCCCGCGTCGAGGTCGTGCCCTGGTCGATCGCGAGAAGATAATCGGGCAAGCTTGTTCCTTTGCGCCGCCACGGCCGCCGACGGCCCCGCTCGGGCGCCGACGATCAATTCACGTAGCATATCGGGGTCCCAAGGCGACGGCATCTGTCATCCGCCGCCACCGGCCGTGGCGGCCATGAAATTTGCCAAGCGCCGCCGCTCTTCCGATGAAAAGTGCAAGCCCAGCTTCGTGCGCCGCCACAGCACATCATCCTCGGTCTGCGCCCATTCCCGCTCCATCAAATAGCGCACCTCAGCGCCGGTGAGATCGGCGCCGAGGCACGGCCCGAGGTCTTCGAGCCGCCGCGCCGGCCCGAGGACGCGTTCGACGCGGGTGCCATAGGCGCGCACGAGGCGCAATGCGTGTTCTTCGCTCAGAAATGGTCGCGATTTGCGTGTTTTGGCCACTAGTGCCTCGACGCCATCGTAGGGAAATTCGCCACCCGGCAGATGCGAGTCCTTGGTCCACGCCCGTCCGGTCGCGATGACGTGCGCAACTCGGTCAAGCGCATGTTCGGCCAGGCGGCGATAGGTCGTGATCTTGCCGCCGTAAACGGTCAGAAGCGGCGCCTCGCCATCGCGTTCGTCGAGGGTGAGGACATAGTCGCGGGTTACGTCCTGCGCTTTTCGCGAGCCGTCATCGTAGAGCGAGCGAACGCCCGCGAACGACCAAACCACGTCGGCGGGACCGAGCGTCGCGCGAAAGTGCTGGTTCGCCACCTCGCAGAGATAGGCAATCTCGTCGACCGTAGGCTCCACGCCGCTCGGATCGCCGGTAAAGCCCCGGTCCGTGGTTCCAATCAGCGTGAAATCCCGCTCGAACGGCAGCGCGAACACGACCCGCCGGTCGTGCGTTTGAACGATATAGGCGCGATCGTGCTCGAACAGACGTCGCACCACGATGTGGCTGCCCTTGTCGAGCCGCGCGGGCACGTCGGTCGCATCACCGAGCACACCGCTCGCGAACAGCTTCAGCCAAGGCCCAGTGGCGTTGACCAGGACGCGAGCGGTGGCGACGTCGCGCCGGCCCCGCACGTCGAGCATAAGCCGCCATACGACGCCCCGTTCTGCCCTGATGCAGCGGGTGCGGGTACGGATTACGGCGCCGCGCTCTGAGGCATCGAGCGCGCTGAGTACGACGAGACGCGAGTCGTCCGCGAAGCAATCCGAGTATTCGAAGCCGTGATCGTAACGCCGCTTCAACGGTGCGCCGAGCGGGTCGTTTGCGAGATCGACGGCGCGGGCCGCAGGAAGAATTTGCCGGCCGCCGAGGTGGTCATAGATGAACAGCCCCAAGCGCAGCATCCAGATTGGACGCAGGCCTGGTTCGCTCGGTAGCACGAAGCGCATGGGCCGGATCAGGTGCGGGGCCATGCGCAACATCACTTCGCGCTCGAGGAGCGCCTCGCGTACCAGCCGCAGCCATCCCTGCTCAAGATAGCGCAGCCCCCCGTGGATGAGCTTGGTCGAGGCGGACGACGTGCCGGACGCGAGATCGTTCTGCTCCACCAGCAGGACACGCAGGCCGCGGCCGGCGGCGTCGCGAGCGATGCCGGTGCCGTTGATGCCGCCGCCGACGATCGCCAAATCGAACTCGGCCATCCTCGTTGATTCCTTCCGAGCGCGGGCGTGGAGCATGGCGCGGCTGGCTATGTCGGCTCAAGATAGGGGCGCACGACGGCCTTGCGTCGGTTGAGCCGTGGACGATGATGCAAGCGCGTTTGCAAGCACAAGCAAAGGGAGGGGCCGATGGACTATCGCGATCGCCATGTGATCGTCACCGGCGGAACCGGAGCGCTCGGCACCGCGATGGTTGGCGGGCTGCTCGAGGCCGGTGCTGTCTGCCACGTGCCATATATCGATCGGGCGGAAGCCGATCGCTTTGCGTTCCGTAACCGTGCCGAGGTCAAGCTCGTCCCCGGTATTGATCTGACCCAGGAAGCAGCCATTGCCAAGCTTTACGGCAGCGTGCCGAAGCTCTGGGCTTCGATCCACATCGCCGGCGGTTTTGCCATGGCGCCCGTCGGGCAAACGACAAAATCCGATTTGATGAGGCAAATCGACATGAACTTCGTCACCGCCTTTCTCTGCTGCCGGGCCGCGGTCAATGCCATGATCCCCACCGGGGCAGGCGGGCGCATCGTCAACGTCGCGACCCGCCCTGCGCTCGAATGGCGCGCGGGCGCCGGCATGGTCGCCTATACCGCCAGCAAGGCAGCAGTCGCCGCGCTCACCGTTGCGCTGGCCGAAGAGGTCGTGAAGGCGGGCATTCTGGTCAACGCCATCGCGCCTTCGACCATGGATACCCCGGCGAACCGGCAGACCATGCCCAAGGCGGACCATGCCGCCTGGGCGAAAGTCGAGGAGGTAGCGGCGACGATCCTGTTCCTGGCGTCGCCGGAGAATCGCGTCACCCGCGGCGCGGTGGTGCCGGTTTATGGACGAACCTAGGACGAGGCGGCCCTCACTCTGCCGCTGGAGCGACATCGCGCGTCGGCGCGCGCGCAAGGCGCGTCACCGCGCCTGACGCGACGATTGCGTGCTGCTGCGCATACGCCTCGTGGTTCTGCTCGATGTGTTCGAGATCGTAAAGGTAATTTACCATCAAACCATGTGATTGCTGCAGCGCCCGCTCCGACGTGTCGGCCAGAAAGTTGAGCCGCTCGAGCCGCGCGCCGTTACCGAGGTGGAAGCGCGCAACCGAATCGAGCGGCGTGCCGCGGGCCCCGCGCACACGGAGATAGTACCAGGCAGCTGCCCGCAACAGCGGCTCGCGAACCATCTCCGCGGTCGCCTCATCCCGCCACCAATCAGGACGGTCGAGAACGGCGAGGGCGGCGCGATCCTCCGCATTGAGCGCAACCGACTCAGCCTTGGCGCGCTCGCGCTTGAGCCACTCGGCGAAGTTCGGCGCCGGCGACAATGTGATGAAGGTCGCCAAGCGCGGAATTTCGCGGCTGACTTCTTCCACCACCTGCTTGATGAGGAAATGGCCGAAGGACACGCCGGCAAGCCCGCGTTGGCAATTGGAGATCGAATAAAACACCGCCGTGGTCGCTCGCTCGGGTTCGACCGGCTCGCGCTTGGCCGACAGGATCGGATCAATCGCCGCCGGAATGCCCCGGGTGAGCGCGACCTCCACGAAGATCAACGGCTCGTCGACCAGGGCTGGATGAAAGAAGGCGTAGCAGCGCCGATCCGGCGAATCGATGCGCGCGCGCAGATCGTTCCAGTCGCGGATCGTGTGCACCGCCTCGTAGCGGATGATCTTCTCCAAAAGGTTGGCCGGAGTCGACCAGTCGATGCTCCTAAGCAAGAGGAAGCCGCGGTTGAACCAGGACGAGAACAGGTGAAGGAAGTCCTCGTCGATGACCGCGAGATCGTCACGATGGTCCATTGCGTCCATCAACTGCTCGCGCATGCGCACCAGCGCCGCCGTTCCGCCCGGGGCGAGGTTGAGGCGCCGGAAGAGCTCGAGCCGTCTCGGCTCGGATGCGCGGTGGACCTTGGATGCGGCTGCGTCCGAAGGCGCGGTCAGCCAGGCGTTGGCGGCGGCGCTGAGCCGGTTGCGGTCGGGGCCGAAGCGGCTTGCCAGCGCCTCGAAGAACGCGATGCGGGGACCGGTTTTGAGCTCGCCGTAGCGCGAGAGGATTTCGCGAGCGAGCGCCACCCCCGAGGCTTCGCCGCGGCCGGACAGGAGATCCTCGCAGAGTTGGGCGAGGTTGGCCGAGCGCTGCTCGGCAACACCTCGCCGGTCGCGCGTGCGGTCGATGAGCGCGCGGCCGCGTTCCGCGATGGACTGCAGCATATCGCTGAAGGATGAGGTACTCACAAGGGGCTCGAATCTCCCGCCGCGTTGGATGAATAGATAGTGTCGTCATGGCGAATTCACAAATCATGCCAAATCGCCGCGTCCGCCGGCTATGGACAAGATAGGGTGGGCAGGCCACACAAGCGGCTGTTTTCTTGACCTGAAGCGCCCGCCACTCGCCCGAGGGAGGAATGGTCGATGCCAGGGCCTTTGGCCGGATTACGCGTGCTCGAGCTTGCCCGCATCCTGGCGGGGCCCTGGGCTGGGCAGATTCTCGCCGATCTCGGTGCCGACGTCGTCAAGGTCGAGCGCAAGGGCACGGGCGACGACACGCGGGGCTGGGGACCGCCCTTCGTCGAGGCCGCCGACGGCAACCATCTCGACGCCGCCTATTTCCATGCCACCAACCGCGGCAAACGCTCGATCGAGCTCGATTTCGAGAGCGAGGATGGCCGGCGCATCGTCAAGAAGCTGGCGGCACGCTCGGACGTACTGATCGAAAACTTCAAGGTCGGCGGGCTCGCGAAGTTCGGTCTCGATTACGCCAGTCTGAGCCAGGACAATCCGCGGCTGATCTATTGCTCGGTCACCGGCTTCGGCCAGACCGGCCCGTACGCCTCACGCGCGGGCTACGATCTCATGGCCCAGGGCATGGGCGGGATCATGGATCTGACCGGGGCGCCGGACGGCGAACCCCAGCGCGCAGGTGTCCCGGTCGCCGACATTTTCACTGGGATCTATTCGGTGGTGGGCATTCTCGCCGCGCTCATCGAACGCGGACGCACCGGCCGTGGCTGCCAGGTGGATACCGCACTGGTCGACAGCCAAGTCGGGGTACTCGCCAACCAGGCGCTCAATTTTCTCGTCTCCGGTAAGGTGCCCAAGCGCATCGGCAATGCGCATCCTAATATCGTGCCCTATCAGGTTTTCCCGGTGGCGGACGGCCATATCATCATCGCCACCGGCAACGACACTCAGTTCGCCAAGCTGTGCGGGGTTCTGGGCGAACCCGAGATCTCCGGCGAGCCGAACTACCGCGCGAATTCCGATCGGCTCCAGCACCGCGAAGAGTTGATCGGGCGTCTGTCGGCGCTGACCCGGCGCCGGCGCGGCGCCGACCTCTTGGCGAAGCTCGAATCGGTGCAGGTTCCCGCCGGCCCGATCAACCCGCTCGATCAGGTCTTTGTCGACCCGCAGGTGGTCCATCGCGGGATGCGGATCGACCTGCCAAGCGAGGCCGCCAAGGCCGGAACGATACCGGGCGTACGCACGCCGATCATCATCGGCGGCAAACCCATGGCGGCGGAACGGCCCTCCCCGCGGCTCGGCGAACACACGGCGGAAGTTTTGCGCGAGGTCGGCGAGGGGTGAAGCGCGCGACCGACCGTGGCTATTTGACGCGCGCCGTTCGTCCCAGCGGCATCGTCGATGTGGAGCAGCGCTCGGGCTGACGCGTGAGTGCGCGTTCGTGTTAACGTTGCAAGCATTAAGCCTGATGGGAGATGTGAATTGGTTCGCGCGTCGATCCAGCAACGATCGGTTATATTGCACTTATTTTCATCGGACTTATATTGAGCCGGCCAAATGATTTCGGCCTAAATTCAACCGCGGTCGCCCGGCAAGGCCTCGGACAGAGGCGACCGGATGGGGAGGATGAACATGACCATCAGCCGACGCTGTGTTGTTGCCGGTGCGTTGAGCGCGCCCGCGATCGTCGCTTCGACACGATTGGGCTCGGCTGCGCCGGCCCAGACCTTGAAAATCTCTCACCAGTTCCCCGGCGGCACGATCGACGACGGTGATTTCCGTGATCGGCTATGCCGCAAGTTCGCCGCCGAGCTCGAGAAGCGGACGAATGGCGCGCTCGCCACACAGGTCTATCCCAACTCGTCGCTGATGAAGACCGTGGCGCAATTTTCCGCGGTGCGCAAAGGCGTGCTCGATTTGAGCCTTTATCCGATCTCCTATGGCGGCGGGGAGTTCGCCGAGCTCAACATCGGCCTGATGCCCGGATTGGTGAATTCCTACAAACAAGGCGCCGCCTGGAAGCAAGCCGAGGTCGGCCAGAAATTCAACCAGTTCCTCGCCGGCAAGGGCGTCGTTATGGTGTCCTGGATCTGGCAAGCCGGCGGGGTGGTAAGCCGCAGCACGCCAATCGTCAATCCACAGGACGTCAAAGGATTGAAGGTGCGCGGCGGCAGTCGCGAGATGGACATGGTGTTGCAGGCCGCCGGTGCTACGACCCTGACCTTGCCGTCGAACGAACTCTACGCCGCGATGCAGACCGGTGCTTGCGACGCCGCCATCACATCCTCGACCAGCCTGATCTCGTTCCGGCTGGAAGAGCTCGCCAAGAATCTCACCACCGGGCGCGGCAAGTCCTACTGGTTCATGCTGGAGCCGTTGATCATGTCGAAGCAAGTCTTCGATGCGCTGCCAAAGAATCAGCAGGATGTAATCATGTCGCTCGGCGTTGAAATGGAGCAGTTCGGCACCAAGGAAGCCATGGCCGACGACGAGAGGATCTCCGAGGTCTACGCCAAGAAGGGTGCCAAGGTGTTCGATCTCGACGAAGCAACCGTCGATAAATGGCGCGCCATTGCCCGTGACACCGCGTGGAAGGACTACGCCCAGAAGACGCCGTTGTCGGCAGAACTCCTCAAGCTCGCCGAGGGCATCCAGCTCTCCTGACCTCGGCGAGGCTCTGCGATGGCTCACGGCCTCGACGATGTCGAGACCGGGCAGGGAGAGACGCTCCCCCGGGGCGCCGCTGACCGCATCCTTGCATTCGTCAATGACCTGATGGTCAAGGCATCGTCGGCCGCACTGGTCGCGGCCGGTTTTGTGCTCACTTACAGCGTCATCGTCCGCTATTTCCTGAAAATCTCCACCGACTGGCAAGATGAAACGTCGGTCTTCCTGATCGTCGGCGCGGTCTTCATGTCGTCCGCCGCGGTGCAGGCGCTGCGCGGTCACGTGGCGATCGAGACAATTGTCGGGTTTTTGCCGGCAGGAGTGAACAGGGCTCGACAGATTCTGGTCGATGTCGGGAGTCTGGCATTCTGCGCCTTCTTCGCGTGGAAATCCTGGGCCCTTCTGCATGAAGCGTGGGTGGACGACTACCACTCCGGATCGACGTGGGGCCCGCCGTTATGGATACCTTACTCGCTCATGACGATCGGCATGGCGCTGCTATCCATCCAGATCCTGCTCCAGGTCATGGGTGAGCTCAGGCGCCGGAGTCGCGCCCGATGAGCCTGTTGTCGATCGGCTTGCTTTATGGCGGCGCGACCCTGTTCGTGATGTTTCTCGGCATGCCGATCGCATTCGCGCTCGGTGCAGTGGCGACATTGTTCATGATCATCTTCATGCCGAGGGGTTCCGTCGACACGATTGCCCAGAACGTTTACGAGGAAATGGCCTCCATCACCTTGCTGTCGATTCCGCTGTTCATATTGAAAGGCGCGGCCATCGGACGCTCGCCGGCGGGTCGAGATCTTTACGGTGCGTTGCACGCTTGGATGCATTGGATTCCTGGCGGGCTCGGGATCGCCAACGTGTTCGCCTGCGCATTGTTCGCGGCAATGGCCGGCTCCTCGCCGGCCACTTGCTCGGCGATCGGCTCCGCCGGCATCCCGGAGATGCGAAAGCACGGCTACTCGCCCGGATTTGCCTCCGGGATCATCGCAGCAGGCGGCACGCTCGGCATCCTGCTGCCGCCATCAATCACCATGATCCTCTATGCGGTCGCCGCCGAGCAGTCGCTCGGGCGGCTTTTCCTCGCCGCCATCGGGCCAGCGCTCTTGCTGGTCGCGCTCTTCGCCGGCTACGCGATGTGGAAGTTCCGGCGCGAATACCGTGCGGCGCTGGCTCAGTACAAGCTCACCGGCGCCCAATCGGAGCTGCTGCGGGTCGACACGCTCACGGTGTACGACAAATTCGCGCTGCTGCCCCGGGTCCTGCCCTTCGTCATCCTGCTGACCGGCGTGATGATCGCGCTCTACGGCGGCTACGCTACGCCGTCGGAAACGGCCGGATTGGGCGCCGTGCTCGCTCTCGCGCTGATCGCATCGATCTACAGCGTGTGGACGCCGCGCGATTTGGAGCCAATCCTCATCGCCACGCTACGCGAGTCCACCATGCTCATGATGATCATCGGCATGTCGCTGCTCTATTCGTACGTGATGAGCTATCTGCACATCAGCCAATCGACGGCACAGTGGATCGTTTCGTTGGAGCTCTCGCGCTGGGTGCTGCTGGCGGCGATCCTGCTGATGGTTGTCGTGCTCGGTTTCTTCCTTCCACCGGTTTCCATTATCCTGATGACGGCACCGATAATCCTGCCACCGCTCAAGGCGGCCGGCTTCGACCTCATCTGGTTCGGCGTGATCATGACCATTGTCATGGAGATGGGGCTGATTCATCCGCCGGTAGGCCTGAACATTTTCGTCATCAAGAATATTGCCCCCGATATCCCTCTGCGCGACGTGGTATGGGGCGTGATGCCGTTTGTCGGACTGATGATGCTCGCCGTCGTCGTGCTGTGCATCTTCCCGGAGATCGCGACCTGGTTGGCGGACGCGATCATGGGCGCAAAATAACGTGATTCTCGGGCGCCACTACCACGTGAACGTGCGCACATTGTCGGCGAAGACGAAATTCTCGAGATAGCCCGGCGCGCCGAGCTGCACGCCCGGCACGATGTCGTCGAGCTTGAAGCCGAATTCAGAGAGACACGGTTGGCAGATCAGCACGATGGCGCCGTCGCGGATCAAGTCGGCGACGATTTCGCGCGGGACCTGCGGCATCGAGGCCTTCTTCTCCTGCTCGCCTGTACGGAGCGCAAGCCGGACCGCGTCGAGATTGAGAAACACGGCCACGGGGTGGCCGAGAGCGCCGGTGAGGTCATCGTGCGCTTTTCCCAGCGGGACCGACGCCATCAGTCCCCCACCGAGGACAAGACCGAGCAGAAAAATGACGATCCGTTGCATGGGTGTGACCTCGCTCCAACACGTCGGCTCCGTAGGCTAGATGCTACTCTCTCCTGAATCGGCTGCAGGGTCCATGGCGGGAGTCTTGACCTGATCGCGCGGACATCGAAGCATTGCACGCAACACGAGGTGTCCGCGCTCTGCCGCGGGGCGTGCAGGCGAGGTTTGCCATGATTCGGCTGCTATCGATTGCGTTGGCATCGGCGGTAATCGCGACCTCCGCCATTGCCGAGGCCGGCGAGGACGGATGGCCGGAGCGGCCGCTCCGCTTGGTCGTACCCTTTCCAGCCGGTAGCAGCACAGACATCATTGCGCGCATCGTGGCGCAGAAGCTGAGCCACCGGCTCGGCCAGCAGGTCGTGATCGAGAACCGTGCCGGCGCGAGCGGCAATATCGGCGCCGATGCGGTCGCCAAGGCCGCGCCCGACGGCTACACGATCGGCATTGCCACCGCGAGCACGCATGCGGTCGCCACGAGTCTGAGCCCCAACCTGCCGTACGATCCGATCAGGGATTTTGCGCCGGTGGCGATGATCGGCAGCCAGCCCTACGTGCTCGTGCTCCATCCGGCCTTGCCCGCGCGCAATCTCGCCGAGCTGATTGCGCTCGCCAAGGCGAAGCCTGGAACGCTCAACTACGGCTCGGCGGGCATCGCCAGTCTTGCGCATCTCGCCACGGAACTGTTTGCGAGCATGGCGGGCGTGAACATCATTCACGTTCCCTACAAGAGCTCGTCGCAATCCATGACCGACATGATCACCGGCCGGCTGGACATGCAGTTTGCGACCATCGCTCCGTCGCTTCCCACTATCCGCGCCGGCCAGTTGCGCGCGCTCGTGACCAGCGGCAAGACGCGCGTCGCTGCGCTGCCGGAGTTGCCGACTGTGGCGGAAGCCGGCATTGCCGGTTACGAAGCCGCCTTGTGGGTTTCGTTCGTTGTGCCGTCCGGAACCTCGCCGAGGATCATCGCGCGGCTCAATCGCGAGGTGAATGACATCCTCGAATCCAGCGATGGGACCGAGGCGCTGGTTGCGCAAGGCATGGCGCCGGAACCCGGCCCACCCGAAGCGCTCACCGAACGCATTCGTGGCGACATCGAGAAGTGGCGGGGCGTCGCGGCCAAGGCCGGCATCCGCTCCGAGTAAAGCATTGACGGGCGGGCAAAGGAATCGAGGCCAGCGGCTATTGTGCCGCGAAGAAAACGATCGCGCTGGCAGAGCCGCCCAGCAAAGGCAGCTGATGCGTGTCTCAAGGCTTGGCTCCCACTCTAAGGCGGGTCTTCCTGCAATACATTTGCGACATTGCTTCGGCTTGCTTCAGGTGAGGGCGCGGTGGCGAAATTGCGCGCGGCAGGAGCGAGCGACGAACGGTCGCGGTCCGCTCAACGGCCGCCAATGCCCTTGAACCACGGGCGCAAAGCGGCAAAATGCCGACCAACACAAGAAACGCTGCGGCGGGCCCTTGCTCGTGCGTGCGTGGAATTCAGGGAGGACAGGATGATCCAGAACATTTGCCCGGGCGCCGGCGCGGCACTGGCGATCGCGCTGGCGACGGTACCGGCTGTCGCGTGGGAACCGAATAAGCCTGTGGAGATCGTCGTTGCCGCCGGCGCCGGCGGGGCGTCCGACCAGATGGCGCGGATGATGCAGGCCGCGGTTCAGAAGAACAATCTGATGAAGCAGCCGATGGTGGTCTCGCTCAAGGGCGGCGCGTCGGGGGCCGAGGCGCTGATCTACATGAAGTCGAGCGAGGGCGATCCCAACAAAGTCCTCATCGCCTACTCGCTCATCTACATGCTGCCGCTCTCCGCCAAGATCCCGTTCAACTGGCGTGATCTCACCCCGGTTGCCGTCATCGCCCTCGATCAATTCGTGCTGTGGGTGAACACGCAACTACCCTACAAGACGGTGAAGGAATTCGCCGCCGCCGCCAAGGCGGCCTCGCCGCCGTTCAAGATGGGCGGCACCGGCTCGCGCCGCGAAGACCACGTCCTCACTGTCTTTCTGGAGCAGAAGACGGGCGCGAAATTCGCCTATCTGCCTTACAAGTCGGGCGGCGAGGCGGCAACTCAACTCGTCGGCAATCACACCGCCGCCAATGTCAACAACCCGTCGGAGAATCTCGAAGTTTGGCGCGCCGGCCAGGTGCGAGCGCTGTGCGTATTCGACAAGGAGCGGATCGAATACAAGGCCAAGGTCACCGGCGACATGTCGTGGAACGACATTCCCACCTGCAGGCAAGAAGGTCTCGACGTCCAATACTTGATGCTGCGCGCCATGTTCCTTCCGGGCAAAGTGACGCCGGAGCAGACCGCGTTCTACGTCGATCTGTTCAAAAAGTTGACTCAGACCGCCGAATACAAGGACTACATGGAGAAACAAGCGCTCAAGCCGATCTTCCTCACTGGCAACGACATGGTGAAGTTCCTGGAAGAGGATGACGCGCTGAACAAAAATCTGATGACCGAGGCTGGGTTTGTCGCCAACTAGCTCGCACGTTCATGCCTCGTCAGAACGGGGCATCCAGCATCCTTCCGGCGCTGCGATCGGGAGCGGGAGCGGCGGTCTACCGGATCATTCGTCTTCACGGATGATGACCCGGGTGCGCGGAGATTGCTGCAAAAAGACCGATGGCCACACCCGAAACTGAAATCGTCGTCGAAGATCCGACCGCGCCGGCGGGCGACTCGCCGTCGGTCGTCAGCACCCGTACGGTCGATATCGTGGTTTCGCTGCTGTTGCTAGCATTGGCGGCCCTCCTCTGCTTCGACAACTGGCGCACCGGCATCGCATGGGCTCCCGACGGCCCGCAGGCCGGTTACTTCCCGTTCTACCTCGGACTCATCCTTGCCGCGGCCAGTCTTTACGGCCTCATCACCACGTTGGTAACGGGCGCCGGCGCCACGCAGATATTCCTCACTCGCGACCAGCTCCTCCGAGTGGTGCAAGTCTTCATTCCCACGCTGCTGTTTTGCCTGCTCACGCAGTGGCTCGGACTCTACGTCGCAAGTTTTTTCCTGATCGCGGGCTTCATGCGGATCATTGGGCGCATTGCGCTGTGGAAGTCGATGCTCACCGCACTCCTGTTCGCAATCATCATGTTCGTCACCTTCGACATTGCGTTCGACGTCATCATGCCGAAAGGCCCGCTCGAAGCGGCTTTCGGCTACTAGGCTGGTCCCCGATCCCGAAGTTCGCACAGATCGTGCTGCAAGGGCGGCTGCGAACTTCGGTTTCACAAGGGCACTAGAATCATAGAGTAGCTAGCGTCCCTTTGATTCCGAAGTCCGCATCAGAGGGTTGCGCAAAGGCGTGCGAACTTCGCAGTTAGGACGCTAGTCGCGATGGAAGCCTTCGGCCTGCTGCTTCACGGCTTCGCCGTCTTGCTGACGTGGAAGACTCTGGCCGTGATGATGGTCGGACTCGTGCTCGGCATTTTCGTCGGCGTACTGCCGGGATTAGGCGGGCCCAATGGCGTCGCAATCCTACTGCCGCTCACCTTCACGATGGATCCGACCTCGGCCATCGTCATGCTGTCCTGCATCTATTGGGGCGCTCTGTTCGGCGGCGCCATCACCTCGATCCTGTTCAACATCCCGGGTGAGGCATGGTCGGTGGCGACCACTTTCGACGGCTATCCGATGGCGCAGCAGGGCCAGGCGGCCGAGGCGCTGACGGCGGCCTTCACCTCATCCTTCATTGGCTCGCTGGTGGCTGTCCTGCTGATCACGTTTCTTGCGCCGGGCATTGCCTCGTTCGCACTGCAATTCGGCCCACCGGAGTTCTTCGCGGTGTATCTATTGACGTTCTGCTCGTTCGTCGGCCTCGGCCGCGAGGACAAGCACAAGACCGTCATTTCCATGACCCTCGGCCTGTTGCTCGCCGGTGTCGGGATGGACACGGTGTCCGGCACGTTGCGCATGACTTTCGGCTGGAACGAGCTCTTGCGCGGCATCAATTTCCTGGTCGCAGTGATCGGACTGTTCGGCATCAGCGAAATTCTGCTGACCATGGAAGAGCGGCTCGCGTTGCGTGGCCACACCGCCAGCATCAGTCTGCGCGTGGTCCTCAAGGTGTGGAAGGACGTGCCGCGCTACTGGGTGACGCTGCTGCGCTCGTCGGTGATCGGATGCTGGCTCGGTATCACGCCGGGCGGGGCGATTGCCGCCTCGTTCATGGGCTACAACCTCGCCAAGCGCTTTTCCAAGGACAAGGACAGCTTCGGCAAGGGACGCATTGAAGGCGTATTCGCGCCGGAGACGGCGGCGCATGCGTCGGGGACCTCGGCGCTGCTGCCGATGCTGGCCCTAGGCATTCCAGGCTCGGGCACGGCCGCGATCCTGCTCGGCGGCTTGATGGTGTGGGGGCTCAATCCCGGGCCGCTGCTGTTCGTCGAGCACAAGGACTTCGTGTGGGGCCTGATTGCGTCGATGTATCTCGGCAACGTCGTTGGCCTGGTCTTGGTGCTCACCACGGTGCCGGTCTTTGCCGCCGTCCTGCGCGTGCCGTTCTCGGCGATTGCGCCGATGATCGTGGTGTCATGCGCGATCGGCGCCTATGCCATCCAGAACGCCATGTTCGACATTTGGCTGATGCTGGTTTTCGGCGTGGTCGGCTACGTGTTCAAGAAGATCGGCATTCCGCTGGCGCCGTTCACGCTCGCCTTGGTGCTGGGCAGCCGCGCAGAGGACGCTTTCCGCTTGGCGATGATCGGCGCGGGTGGGGATCTGCGCGTGTTCTGGTCGAACGGGCTCGTGGGCTCCATCACGACGCTTGCGCTGATACTGCTGGTGTGGCCGCTGTTCGGGCCGCTGTTCCAACGGGC
>WNFI01343612.1_pt1 | contig 27531 bp, 29 predicted proteins | sample 5400471 | NCBI WGS metagenome assembly WNFI01 (sample SAMN13153348, study PRJNA577476) | soil metagenome | isolation source: 100 cm saprolite on Douglas fir-dominated hillslope | place: USA:California | collected 2013-09-17
TGGATGACCAACTAGAAAAGAAATCTTCATTAAGTGAATATTTTCTTGAATGGTAAGGTACTTCCATAATTAACTGTAGTCCGAAGTAAATACGAAGTCAAGAAAAACTCGGAGGCCACGGCGAGAATCGCACTCGCGCATAACTGTTTTGCGGACAGTCGTGTTTTCTGCTTCACCACGTGGCCAACCCTGCTTATTTTAACACACCACTCTCTCATGCTACACTTTAAATTAACTCCAATGAAAACAAAGCGATTTATAATTATCTTAATTGTTTTTTCTACCATCGGTATTGGTCTTTTTTTGGTTGTTAGCGGATTCGGTAAACAAAAATTTGCCAGTCTTATGGTTCAATCAAATTCAACATCAAACGTTTTTGTAGATGGAAAAAAGGTCGGACAAACTCCTTATATCGGCACTTTTGAAGCAAAAGAAATAATTCTTGATGTAGGTAATTATCAAACAAGAGTGAGTTTAGAGCCAGGAATTAAAACCGTGGTAGAACGTGATTTTGATAGTTCAACACCTGATTCATCAGGAGAAATTATTTCATTTGAAAAAATAGGTGGAAACGCTACCAGTTTGGCAGTAGTTACAACCCCAGATTTAGTTTCTGTTACTCTTGATGGAGTATCTCGTGGCAAATCACCTCTTAAAATTGATGGATTAACGTCAGGAGTCCATAACCTTTCTGTTACAGAAATTGGATATGTGGAACGTAATTTTTCTATCAATCTGGTGCCAGGTTATAAATTAACAGCAGTAATTGATTTAGCTTCAATCGCTTTGGTTAAAAAGCCAGTAATTCAAATCAATCCAAATCAAATTTTTGTACAAATCCTTGAAACCCCAAATGGATTTTTAAGAGTAAGAAGTGCACCAACAGTAGCATCCATAGAAACTGGGGAAGTGCACCCTGGTGAAAAATATCAATTAATTAGAGTAGACGATAAAACAGGCTGGTATGATATACAATTAACAGCAACAAGCTCAGGTTGGATTAGTAATACTTATGCGACTTATGGATTGAAGTGAAACATAATTCCTCCATACAAAATCCAAATAACAAGAATTATCCATGTAGCAACAGATATCACAAGAGCTTTATCTTTTAATAAAACTTTTTCCGGAGCTTCTGATTGTCCTCTAAAAATCAGCCCTTCATAACGCATGATCCCAAATATAACCACGGGAATTGTTATCATCAATAACTTACTTATTGTTGTCGTTTTTGAAAATTCAGCCAGGAAAAGCCAAAGATTTTTAGGTACAGCCGGACTTTCAAAAAAAGTAAAAAGAGCCCAACTCATCCAGGCAGCATTACCAAACATCGTCACATATGAATTTAATAGCTCTTTTGGGTAATTAGCAAGAGAAACGCGAGTTTTTCCATCTTTACCCAATATTCCAAGTTCAGCCCGACGCTTTCCAGATGCAAGAAAAAGTGCTACAGAAATAACACAAAGAAGAAACCAGACAGAAAGATGGGCATTAATTGCAAAAGCTCCAGCATAAACTCTAATTACAAATCCTGTTGCAATTATAATAATATCAATAATAGGAAGATTTTTGAGAAATGATGAATAAAGAATTTGCATAATTAAATAAATAAGAGTCAAAAGGAATAAGGCACTTGAAATTAAATTAGAAAGTGTGAGAGCAAGGACAGCAAAAAACACACATTCAAAAATTGCTAACGTTATTGGAAGATTTCCACTTGCAATAGGGCGATTTTTCTTAATCGGATGAAGCCTATCTCGTTTAGCATCGAATATATCGTTTAATATATAAGTCGAGCTTGCCGCAAAACTAAATATCCAAAACGTCAAAAAAACATTTATAAAAAATATTTTATGATAAAGCTCACCAGCAAAAATTAAAGCAGCAAAGACACTAAAATTTTTAACCCAATGGATAGGTCGTGCTACTTTAACTAGTGATTCGATTTCGGTCTGTAAGTTAGCCATAAAATTAATCCACTCACAAATATCCCTACGCCAATTATAGTATAAAATTTAGAGCTGGTGTTTAAACTCAAACTAGTCAAACCTAAAATGGCTGTTGCGACCCAGTAAAATAAAGCAACTTGCGGAACCGTTAAGTGACCTTTATCTAAAAGTATGTGATGAAGATGGCCTCGATCTCCCCAGAATGGAGATTTTCCAGCAGCTACTCGTCTTACGATTGCATAACCAGTATCAATTAATGGAATAGCTAATACAACCAATAGCGTGCCAACCTTAGCAGTAGAAAGTACCGAAAGAATTGCAAGAAAATATCCGGCCAAATTAGATCCACTAAAGCTTGGCATAATTTTCTGTGGATAAATATGCCATGGCAAAAAACCCAAAAAACTTCCGGCCAGAATGATAGCTAAAATTATAACAGGCGTTTGACCGGTATCTCCACTAAATCTCAAAGAAAGAAGCGCAATTGTGATTGCAGCAATTACAACAACTCCAGACAGTTGTCCTGCTACCCCTTTTGCACCAAAGTTCAACCCATTCATTAAAAATACAATCCAAAAAATTGTCACAAAGCTAGCTAATAATGTCGGAAGATTTATAATTCCACCAGCAGGATTTGTAATAAAAGAAATGGTAATCCCCGCCATAACAGGGATTGCTGCAGCAACAAATTGAATGACCAATCTCAGGTACGGACTTAAGTTAAATTTATCATCCAAAAGCCCAATTATTAAAATAATTATTGCTCCAAGTAATATTGCGAAAAGTCGAACATCAAAGTGTAAAAATATTAAACTAGAAATAAAAATTGAAATAAAAATTGCAAGTCCTCCTCCTCGAGGAGTAGGTTTGGTATGAATTACTTTTGGGTGTTTATTTTTCTGAGGATCATCAATAAGCCCGAATTTCCAGGCAAATTTTATTACAAAAGGAGTTGATAAATATGCAATCAAAATGGAAATTATTCCAGGCCAGATGATTAATTTTTGAATATTCATACCAATAAAATTATTTTTACAACACTAATTAAAGAAAGAGCCGTCAAAGTAATTGTAACTCCGGTTAATATTTGTTCTAAAAAGGGATCTTTAAGTAAACGATTTAATCCAAAATTAAGGATTACTGATAAGCCAGAGATTACAGGGGAAATAATTAAACCAATATTGGGAGCAAGTTCGCTTTCAGAAACTGGTAAACCATAAAATAAAGGAATTATTGGAGGTAAGTTTCTTCTTAAAATTAATATTGCGATAATTGTAATTAAATCAATGATTATGCAAATAACTGAAAGAATTCGTAATGATCTTTTCTCCATCAGCCAATTCTAGCTCAATTAGCAAGTAAGTGCCAAATCACAAATCCGTCTTTATTATATATCATGATATATTTAGTTCGCGCAAATTCTTGAAGTTCAGAAAAAGTCTGAGAATTTGGAGGAATTACAATGAATTTTGGCGGATTTGATTCGAGTTGGCCTAACACCTCTTTTTTAGATGAATAATCATTAATGTGGTAGGTTGCTGTATATTTTATTGGAGGCAAACGTCTGGCAAGAGAATATATAATTGGAGCAGTATCTCCCCATATGAAAACTTTATCATTTTGCTCCGATGAATTCATAAGAAATTGTGCAACGTCATAATTTCCTTTTGTATATTTATCAAAACTATTAACATAATCCCATTTCGAAGTTTGTCCCGAGGAAAAATTTATAAATCTAACGTAATATGACGAAGTCGAGTAGTAATAAAATTTATAATAGACAGGCACAAAAATGGCAATAGACAAAGGAATAATAGTAAGGACCTGTTCAAATTTAGGAGAAGTCACAAGTAGCCCAACCAAAATAGAAATAGCAGGGATCGCCTGTATCATATAATGTGGGTAAGGGCGTTCTGAAAGAGTGACAGCAAAAAGAGAAGTTAAAAGCCAAATAGTAGCAATCAAAAACGGTTTACTTAATTTTCCACTTTTAATTCTTAACAAAATAAAACCAATCAAAACTATTCCAGCTCTTATTAATAATGACGCATGTTTTACTACAAAAGATTGTTGAGGCCCACCGTTCCAGGAAGATATATAACCCAAGTTTTGCAAAAATGCAGCTTTAATATAATCAGGTAGTGCTCCTCTAAAAAAGTACCAGACAAAAGTAAATAAAATTGGAATAGAAAATCCAATAGCTAAAATAAAAGTTTTCTTAGCTAGTTCAAAAAGACTTTTAAAGTCCATGTGTTCGGCAGTTACAAACCAAAAAACGACTATTACAGGAACATCAAAGCTTGCTGGAATTTTAAACAATGCACCAATTGCAAATATCATTCCAGAAATAAATATATTTCTATATGTTGGCTTTGAAAGCAAAATGGTTAGGCCTAAAATTATCGGTCCAATTAAAAATAATTCAGCATTGACAATATTTCCTTCGAAAAGAGGAATGGTTGTAAAAACAGCAAAAAATATTACAGATACGTACTGAGCCATTTTGTTTTCTGCAAAAAGATTTTTAACTAAATGCCAAAAACAAATTGTTGTAGCAATCATCCAGAAAGCCAAAATTGCTTTAAACCAAAAGAGATTGCCAGCTGCAGCTGCAGTGAAGTAAATTAAAGGAGGTTTATTGTCAAAAATTTGTTTATAAAGAGTTAGACCTCGCCTGATCCCGATCCCAAGTGTCATATATATCATTTCATCCCCGTAATAATAAGGCTCAAAAAAAGAAGGAATTCTAAAAAGAACAATGAAAGCAATTACAGCCAAAACCCAGTGGGGTGGCTCAATTTTGGTAATCAATTTATGAAGATCTTTCATGAATAATTCAGTATAAAGAATTTATTCAAGTGGAGCAACGCTAGTTCTAGAAACGATCGCAACCCCCTTAGAAATTTATTTAAAAGCTATGGTAGGGTCCTGATCAAGAAATGGTTTTGATTCATTGTCTCGTGTTTGCACCAGGTTAAGGAGCCCTTCAGGTTTTTGGCAATTTAGGTTTGTTGTTATTGCATCTATATCCACCTGGATTGGACGATAACCAGTTTTTTGAGATAAATTATTAAGTATTTTCAAAGCAAAACAAATTTCTGAGCATTGAAAATCTGGCTTACATATTTCTAACATCAGTTTCTGTATTTTAGCGAGTCTTTAAGATTTGTCAAACGACGACTTGCTTGTTTGGTCGTCAATATTTTGTTAACATATTCTTATGGCCAAAGAAAAACTAGAAAGATCAAGTAGAGTCGCAAGACTGGCGGCATATATTATTGACATCATAATACTTCTACCAATAATACTCATTTTAAGAATTTTTAGAATTCCACTTTTAGGTTTCTTTGTGGCACCCGGCTACAACTGGATTGCAACTTCTTTGTATGGCCAGACATTAGGCAAGAAGCTTTTTGGTTTGAAAGTCGTATCAAATAACAACTCTAAAATTACTTGGGGACAAGCTTTTTTGCGCGAAGTAATTGGGAAATTTGCCTCAGGAATAGTAATTGGCCTTGGATTTGTCTGGATTTTGTTTGACGAGAAAAGGCAAGGCTGGCACGATAAAATCGCAGAAACACAGGTGTTTCAAATTACACCTTTAACAGGAATAAAGAAGGTTGTTGCCTATGTCCTTGCATTTATTTTTCCAGGCCTTTTCCTTTTACTCATTTTTATAGCAATAATCGTAGCTGCAATTAATCCTTCAGCCCAAATTCAAAAAGCAGAAAAAGCAAAATTATTACAGCAGCAACAGCAATTCCAAATACAGCAATATAATCAAATATATCCTCAACAAATTCCTTCTCGATAATTTTCTTTGACAAATCAAATTAAGTTAGCTAAGATTAGCTAAGTATGATAATCGCAAATATACACAAAGCAAAAACTGACCTCTCGAAGCTGATTGTAGCAGCATTAGCTGGAGAAGAAGTTGTAATTTCTAACAACAACAAGCCTGTTGTAGATATTATCAAACATACAAAGAAACCAGAAAGAAAACCAGGACTTTTTAAAGGGCAGGTTTTATTAAACGATGACACTTTTGACAATGAAGATCCCAAGATTAATAAACTTTTTGGAGTTGAATGAAATATCTTTTTGATACACATGTGCTTATCTGGTTTGCAGAAGATAATAGAAGATTAAGCAAAGAATTTAAGGACATAATTGCTGATACTGGGAATGACTTATATGTTAGCGCCGCAACAATTTGGGAAATAATAATTAAGCAAGCTTCTAAAAAAATTAAATTAAAATTTTCTATTGATGAAATGGTTAGAATTTATAAGTTTCCTGTTTTGGACATAAAGATGGACCACGTTTTAAAAGTTGCCCAATTACCCAATATTCACAAAGATCCATTTGATAGAATTTTAATTGCTCAAACAAAAGTTGAAGGACTTATTTTACTTACCGCCGATAAAGTTATCGTGAAATATTTTTCTAGTTAGTTAAACCTTCTCAGTAACTTTATATTCAATATATTTGCCAAGCATTAGTCTTGTGTGTGCATCAATCCCAGGAAGAGCAGAAAAGAAAAATCCAGCTACAGGCATCAAAACAAACTCAAATGGAGTAAGTAATGCTCGCCACAAAGGAAAGTGTGCCGGTCGCTTAGGTTTATAAAAACTGTCGATTATGATCATCAATATCAAAAAACCTAAGGCAATAGTAAGGATAGTTGATGATATTTTTGGAACCATATAGCCCAAGGATGTCCTGCCAAAAGCAGGATTAATAAGAGTTGGGAGGGTTAATCCAATAGTTATTAAAAACCAGTTAACAGGCCAAAGAAAATGAGACTGAATTACATATAAAACACGCATTGTTTTATCAAAAAAAGGAACATCGGCAGTCAAAAAATAATATTTAATTATCCAAGGGTCATCAGACACTCCCCAGGCCCAGCGTTTAAGTTGTTCATATTGAACTTTAAATGTTTTCCATGTAGAAGTTCCCTGTGCAGAATCCGCAAAAAGAGGGAGATAAATTGGTTCAACTTCTATTTTCCCCTTCATTTTGTAATATGCCTTAAAAAATATTCCCCAATCTTCAGGGATTTTATCAGCATCCCAATAATCAACCTCTTCTAAAAGTTTAAAAGAAAGTGAATAGTTTTGCTGGTTAATGAGTCTATCTTTTCTGGGGAGTTGTGATAAATTCCAAATAGATCCAAGAGTATTTTGAACGCGAGTTAGAGCAGGAATTTCCCAAATATTATTATAAAAAAGCACCCCAGGCTGCCAAAAGAAATTATATCTTTTTGGATTATCTAAAAATTTAAAACTAAGGCAGGCAAAGTGTTTTCTGTGATAAACATGATCAGCATCACAGCTTGTAATTGTAGTATATTTCATATCAAGAGTCATATTTTTTCTAACGAAAATTGCGGCAAAGCGTTCATTACTAGCTTTTCCAGCCACTTCACCAGGAGTTAATTTGTGTACTGTAATAACGAAGTCTCCAAAAACGGAACCAAATTCTTTTTTAAGAGCAAATACTTTTTGCAATCGGTCTTCTTCTGGTTCTTTAAATTCCATAGCAAGAACTACTATTAATTGTGTGCGATCAAGTTCCTGGTTTTTAAGTGAATTAAGTGTTCTTTGTAAAATATGAAGTGGTTCTTTGTAAGTAGGGATTATTACAACATGGCAAACCTTATTTGCATCCGGAAAAGATTTTAAATCAGCGACCCAATCATAATTAATTGCAGCTTGTATTCTTAAATGCGAAATAATAATTGTTATTCCAATCGTAAAAGATTGATAAAACCAATAAATATTAAAAAACAGAATAAAATAAGCTACAACAGTTGGAATTACAAAAATCCCCCAATATGGAAATAAAATTAAGTTCCACGAAACAAATCCAGGAAGAATTTCAAGCACTCGTTGAATTTTATGTTCATGTTTTAAAGCGAAAGATCGAAATATACTCATAACCTCGGGAAAAGTGGTTTAGCTGATTTAATTTTAGAGATACCATACTGTTTTTCTATTTTTTCTGCAGTTTCTGGCAAAAACGGCTTAAGATCGGTTGTGATTTGGCGAATATCTGATATTAAAAAATCTAAGACCTTTTTTAATTCATCTCCTTCCAGAGTCCAAACCTTTTTATGATTAATTAAAATATCAAGTTCCCTAATTTTACTCCAAATAACTTCAAGAGATTTATTAAACTCAAATTTTTTAAGACTTATTTCCACATCAGGGTCAAATGATTTTGTTTCCTCTGGAAATTCAAATCCAGATTTTTCAGCCATTGCAGCTACCCTTGAAACTAAGTTACCAAGCCCGTTAGCAAGATCAGCGTTAAATGCATTTTCAAATTTTTCATATGTAAAATCTGAGTCATCAAAAGGGTTACATTTAGCAAGAAGATAATATCTTATAGCGTCTGTTCCATATTTATTAACCAAATCGTATGGATTTACTACATTACCTAAACTTTTACTAATTTTTTGCCCATTAACATTTATAAATCCATGAATAATAATTTGTTTTGAATTGGGTAAGTGAGCCGACATTAACATTGCTTGCCAAATTGCAGACTGTTGCCGTAAGTTATCTTTTCCTGCAATTTGAATTCCAGGCCAAAAATCTTCAAAATTCTTTGTGTTTTCCGGCCACCCTAAAGTTGAAATATAATTAGTTAAAGCATCAAACCAGACAGACATAACTTGATCTGGATCATTTGGCACATCAACCCCCCAGGGCATTTTTGCTTTTAAGCGAGAAATACTAAAATCTTCTAACCCATTCTCTACAAAGGTATTAATTTCTTTAAGTCTAAAATCTGGCAAAACAAAATCAGGGTTTTCTTTATAAAATTTAAGAAGAGACTCTTGATATTTAGAAAATCTAAAAAAATAATTCTCCTCATTTATTATTTCAATATCCAAATTGGGGTGAAGTGAACATTTACCATCCACTAATTCTGAGTCTGTTTTTTCAAGCTCGCATCCCACACAGTATTTTTGTTTGTAATTTTTTTTATAAATGTCGCCATTCTCAAGACAAAGTTTCCAAAATTCTTGTGCCGCATTTTTATGACTTTTGTCAGTTGTTCTAATAAAATTTGTGTACGTCAGATTAAGAGCATTTTTTAATTCATCAAATTTTTTAGCATATTCGTCGACATACTCTTGAGGACTTTTTTTCCCAGCTAATGCCTTTTGGTAAATTTTCTGGCCGTGTTCGTCAGTTCCAAAATTGAACACAACCTCCTTTCCTAAAATTCTCTGATACCTTGCAATCACATCTGCTTGAACAATTTCTAAAGCAAAACCAATATGTGGATCAGCATTCACATACGGAAGAGTCGTTGTTATATAAAATTTGCCGCTCATGAGTATATTTTACAGCTTTTTCAGCCTTCTTGCCCATTTTTCTGCCCATTCGTTTGCATCAAGCTTTTTAAGAGCATACTTGATAGCCATTTTGTCAATAAGATTTTTAGCATCAGCTATAGTAGTACTACTTACTTTTAAATTATTTTTAATGTTTTCATGGCTTCTTTTCTTTGTTAAATAATAGGAAACACTCAAGCGTTTACTTAAATTTTCTAGTTCTTTTTCAGATAAAAAACTTCTCAAAAAGGCAAGTGCTTCTTTTTCATTTTTAAAGTCAGAAAAAACAAGAGCAAGATTTTTTTCAATTTGATTTTTGAGAGTACCATTCATATACAATTCCAAATCCGATTATCAACATTAAATTGATAATATTTCCCATTCTGATATATCTCAAAAATAAAAACAAGGAGATTCCTGTTGTAATTAATAGTTTGCGGCGCATTGTTCTCATAAAAATTGAAAGACAACTAAAAATAGTAATTGAAAATAAAAAGAAGAAAAAAGGAATAGCGCCATATGTATTTGGATCGACAAAATAAACGACCAAAAAAATACAAAGTATCAAAGCAGAAGTTATGAGAAGACTGAGAAATAAATTTGTATAATTCTTCTTTTCTTTTGTTAAAGTTTTTTTATATCTTAATATCTTTCTCTTCATTGTATAAGCAAAGCTTGTAATTGTATTATAATTGTAATATGGATTTAGTAATTATTCTTATAGCATTAATTATTGGATTTATTGCAATTGCAATTCTTGTAAGTCGGAAACAAAAGCCTTCAAATGATCTTCTGGAATATTTAAGAACTACCAATAATAGGCTCGAAAATCAGGGAAAAAGTTTTAATGAAAGACTCGATAATGCAACCCAAGTAATTTCATCAGTACAAAGAAATATCGGAGAAATGAGCGAGATAGGTAGATCTATGAAGGATTTACAAGAATTTTTACAAAGTCCAAAATTAAGGGGGAATATCGGAGAGCAAGTTTTAAATGAACTTTTAGGTCAAAGTCTTCCAAAAAACAGTTTTAATTTACAATATGAATTCAAAAGCGGAGTCAAAGTTGACGCAGCAATAAAAACTTCAGGAGGAATTATTCCAATCGATTCAAAATTCCCAATGGTTAATTACAGGCGCTATGTGTTAGCAAAGGGAGAAGAGGAAAGTAAAGTCGCAAGGATTGATTTTGAGAAAGACGTTAAAAAGCATATAGACGATATTGCAAAAAAATATATTCTAACAGACGAAGGGACAATTGATTATGCTCTAATGTATATTCCAAGCGAGTCAGTTTACTATGAAATAGCAAATAATCTGAACTTGTTTGAATATTCAACTAAGATGCGAGTTCTCCCTGTTTCTCCAACAACGTTTTATGCATATATGCGTGCAATACTAATGAGTTTTGAAGGGCAAAAGATTAACGAAAAAGCGAAAGAAATTTTATCAGCTCTTCGCGCCGTAAAAAAAGATTATGAAAAAGTAGAGGGTGAACTGGGAATCCTCCAAAAACACTTAAACAGTGCTTATAATAAAATGGGAGATGTCTTCAATTCATTTGGAAGATTAGGAAACAAAATCAATTCAACTCATGAGTTAGATGAAGAAGAAAAAAATAAATTAGACTCTTGACTAGTTTTTATTTAAGTGTCATTCTCACTACAATGAATAGAGACAGACAACCAGTTGATGTTTTATCAGATACAACCCAAGCCTTCGAACAATTGAGAGATCTCTTATTTAAAAGCGAATTAACATTACTCAATACAAGCTATTTAGGTGATATTGTAAAAACAGTAGCTGGTGTAAGTGCCAATTCGTTTAATGAACAGGGAATAGCTGATTTAACTAGTGGTAAAAAACTTCTTCTTATATCAAATCGATTGAGAACAGGTATTGTAATGACTTGTCAAAGAGATGAAAGGTCTGGTCTTTCTTCAATAACAACATTATTCGGGGACGAAAAAGGTCACTATAGTACATCAAAAGCTGACAGTTCTATTATTTTCTATGGTAGAGAATGTCAGTTCCGTTGGGGATTTGCAGATAATCCATTATTAAAATAAACATATGGACGAATTAATTCTTGTTTATACAACCTGGGAATCCATGGATCAAGCAAGAGAAGCTGGCAAACACCTCCTTAAAAAAAGAATTTGCGGATGTGTAAATATTTATCCTGAAATGGAGCCAATGTTTTGGTGGCCTCCAAAAGAAAATAAAATTGACGAATCAAAAGAAATCGTAATGATAATTAAAACTCTTAAAGAGAAATATGAAGAATTAGAAAAAGAAATTTATAGCATCCATACTTATGACACTCCGTGTATTATTGCAATTCCCACTTACAAAGTGAATAAAGATTATTATGAGTGGATAAAAAGCGAGATGAAATTTAAAGGATAAATATGAAAGTAATTTTATACATAGCAATTTCAATCAATGGGTATATTACACAAGGAAAGGATGATTCTGAATGGGTTTCAAAAGCTGATCGGGAACAATTCGATAAATTAAAAAGAGAATCTGGTGTTATGGTAATGGGAAGAAGAACTTATGAACGGTTTAGTGATGATTTTCCACAAGATGGAGCTTTGAATGTTGTGATGACTCATCAACAAGAGTTACTTAATAAAAGAGTTGACGGAGCTATGTTTACCGACAAAACGCCTCGAGAAGTAATTAAAATGGTTGAAAAAAAGAAGTTTACACAAATTATGCTTATTGGAGGAATGGAACTTATAACTTCATTTATGAAAGATAATTTGATTAATGAAATATGTTTAAGTGTTCACCCAATTTTAATTGGCGAAGGTTTAACTATTATGGATAAATTTAAAATTTTCAAAGATTTGACGTTTTTGGACTCTAAAAAATTAGAAGAAGGATTAGTTCAATTAAGGTATCAAATAAAATAATCTGTAGTGGTACAATAGCTTCGTGGTGACTTCAAACAAAAAACTAAACAAAGAACAACTTCAGGCAATTCATCACAAAAATGGGCCACTTTTAATTATTGCAGGGGCAGGGACAGGCAAAACTACAGTTATCACAGAACGAGTTAAATATTTAATAGAAAAGGGATTTGCAAAACCCGAAGAAATTCTCGCTTTAACTTTCACAGAAAAGGGAGCCAAAGAAATGGAAGAAAGGATTGATATAGCTCTTCCATATGGATATACAGATATGTGGGTACTTACGTTCCACTCTTTTTGCGAAAGAGTATTAAGACAATCCGCACTTCATATCGGATTAGATCCAAGATTTAAATTAATGACAGAGGCAGAAACGGTGCAATTGATAAGGCAAAATCTATTCAAATTTAATTTGAATTACTTCAGACCCCTCGGAAATCCATATAAGTTTATCAGTGGAATAATACAACATTTCTCTCGTTTGCAGGATGAAGATATAAGTTCTAGCGAATATCTCAATTGGGTTAATTTGCAAAAAAGTGAAGAAATAGAATCACAAAAGTGGCAAGAATTAGCAAATGCTTATCAAACATATGAAGAGTTAAAAACACAAAACGGTCTGATGGACTTTGGCGATTTAATTACAAAGACTTTAAAGTTATTCCGTACTCGCCCAAATATTTTAAAGGAATACCAAGAACAATTTAAATATATTTTAATTGATGAATTTCAAGACACCAATTATTCACAAAACAAACTTGCAATTCTTTTAACAAGAAATTCAGAAAACATAACAGTAGTTGGAGACGATGATCAATGTTTACCTAAAGATGCAAAAATATCTACTTTAAATAAAGATATAAAAATAAAAGACATAAAAGTAGGAGATAAAGTTCTCACTGCAGTGGGTAAAGGTCACATTTCTGTTTCTAAAGTAAGCAAGGTCTTTAAGAAAATCAGAAATACATCTTTTTTAACTTTTGAAACAAAAAGTGGCAAGAAAATAGAAGTTACTAGTAATCATAAGATGTTTTGTTTTTTACCTGCACATTCAAAACTAAAAGACAGACACTTTGTTTATATTATGTATCAACCTGTTTTAGGTTGGAGAATTGGAGTGACAAGAGATTTACCACAAAGACTAAAACTAGAAAGACAAGCTGATAAAATAATAGGTATTGGTTCCTATGAAACAGACAAAGATGCTAAATTTTTCGAAGCTTACTACTCTGCAAAATATGGAATTCCGACAATACCCTTCATTCCTAGGCCCAATCAAGCGATTACTAAAGAATTATTAGTAAGATTATTTAAAAACATCGACACTCGAGCAAACATTCTGAAATTAGCAGAAGATTTACAAATTGAACTTGATTCTCCACAGTTTATGGTTAATGCCGTTACGAGAGGTGAGACAAGAAGAGTAAAAATAAATTTTGAAATGTGCTCAAGAAATTATATAAGTAAATCAAATAAAGACGGATTTGTTGGTAATCCTTTGATTTTACATAAAGTATCTCTAGAAACTTCTAATCCAGAAATTCTTAAAAAATTAACAAAAATCGGAATAGAGTTGACGAAAGCTAAAAAAGGCATGAGAGTTCAAAAGACCTTTACTGATATAAAAGAAGCATGGAATTTTGCAGATAGACTAAAAGAAATTACGGGAGGACTTATTGATAAGAGATTTAAAGTCGGAAGATTTAATTCTCAACATTTGTCAGCAAGAATTGTTCCAGCAAGTCATGTTTTTCAAGGAATGTACTTACCTGTTTTAAATGGCAAGCAGATTGTATATGAAAAAGTTGTCTCAAGAGATGAAAAAATAAAAAAAATAGCAACATATGATTTAGAAATAGAAAAAACACATAATTTTATTTCTGACGGGATTGTTGTTCATAATTCAATCTATAGATTTAGAGGAGCAGCAGTAAGTAATATTATTCAATTTAGAAAAACTTTCCCAAAAACAAAAGTAGTAGTCCTTACAAAAAATTATCGCTCAACCCAAGAAATATTAAATCGTTCTTATGATTTAATACAGCATAATAACCCAGACAGGTTAGAAATAGTAGAAAAAATTGACAAAAAACTAATTTCAACAAGAAAAACAAAAGGCGATAAAGTTAAATTTATCCATACAGATAGAGTTGAAAACGAGGCAGATGAAGTAGCAAGTATCATTCATAAATTATCAAAAAAGTATAAATATAAAGACTTTGCAATATTAGTTCGAGCCAATAATCATTCAGAACCCTTTCTACAAGCTTTAGAACGATTAAACATCCCAGCCCAATTTTTAGGTCCTGCGAAACTTTTTAAACAAGGAGAAATTGTAGATTTAATTTCATATTTGAAAGTTCTTTATAATTTTGAAGATTCAGTAAGTTTTTACAGAGTTCTTTCGATGGATATTTTCAATATAAACCCTCGTGATATAGCAGTTCTTGGAAACTATGCAAGAAAATATAATATTAGTTTATTTGAATCAGCTGAAAAATCAGAAAATAAAAAAATAACGGCAGTTACAGATTTAGTTAAAAAACACTTGGGATTAATCAAAAAAGAAACGGCTGGGCAAATCCTATATCTCTTTTTAGAAGAAACAGAAATACTAAAAAATTTAATAAATGCTAGTGATGAGACAGTTGAAAGGCAGACTAAAAACATTTCTAAATTTTTTGATAAATTAAAAAGTTATGAAGTAACCCATCCCGATGCTAATTTATTTAATGTTGTAGACTGGCTCGATCTTTTACAAGAATTAGGTGAATCACCAACGGCAGCTGACATAGATTGGGGAGAAACCGATGCAGTCAATATTTTAACAGTACATTCAGCAAAAGGTCTAGAATTTCCGGTTGTTTTTCTGGTTAATTTAGTAAGCCAACGTTTTCCAACGATAGAGCGCCGTGAGCAAATTCCAATTCCAGAAAAGTTGATTAAAGAGATTCTACCAACTGGCAATTTCCATTTAGAAGAAGAACGAAGGCTTTTTTATGTAGGAATGACGCGAGCTAAGGATAAGTTATATTTAACAGCAGCAAATTATTATGGAGAAGGTAAGCGCGACAAAAAGCTAAGTCCATTTATACTCGAATCGTTAGGTGATTTGTATGAAGACACAAAACAAATTAAAAAAGCAACCAACTCTAAGCCTTTAAATTATACTGATGGAAAAGTTGTTCAAACAAATCACTCAAGTGATTTGAATATTAGTTATCTTTCATATTCGCAAATCGAAGCATTTAAAATTTGTCCGCTCCACTATAAATTAAAATATATACTTAAAATTCCCTCAGCTCCATCAGCAAGCTTGAGTTTTGGAATTTCAATACATAACACTCTTAGAGATTTCTTTGCAGGAACAGAAAAAAATATAATTAAACTACTAAAACTCAATTGGATAAAAGAAGGGTACACCTCAAAAGCACATGAAGAAAATTTTTTCGAAAAAGGACAAAATTTTTTAAAAGAATATTTTAAACAAAATCCCCCAACTCCAAACTCTGGCGAAGCCATTTTGGTAGAACAACCATTTATCATCCCAATTTCAGACAACCTAAAAATAGGTGGAAAGATTGACAGAGTTGACGAACTTCCAGATGGAACAATAGAAATTTGGGATTATAAAACTGGAGCAAATATCCCAACTCAAAAAGAAGTTGATAAAGATTTACAGCTTACTATTTATGCTCTTGCGGCAAGTACTTTAACAGAAAAACCATTTGGTAAAAAACCAAAAGATATTAAATTAAGTCTTTATTATTTTGAAACTCAAACAAAAATAACAACTACACGATCGGAAAGTGATTTAATCAAAGCCAAAGAAGAAATATTAAATTGGAGAGAGAAAATAGAAAAATCCGATTTTAAATGTAGTGGAAGTTTTTTCTGCCAAAACTGTGAATATAAATCACTTTGCAATTCAGAAGAATAATTATTTTAAAGATATAACAGACAATCCATATTTTTCAATATCTTCTTTAGACCAGAAGAGTTTATCAATTTTAAATGTCGCAGTATAAGTTACTTCCTTTTCAAGAGTTCGACCCGTAAGTTTTTCAATCTTTGGATCCCATTCTTGAAGAACTAATATATCTCCAGGATTAGGTTGGAAATTACCTAGACGAAGCTCGTAATTCTTTTCACCAGACAAAAGTCTTTCAAAAAACTCAGGCCAAACTTTCTTTTCAATTCTTGCCATGTACTTATTTTACCAGAAGTTCTACATAGATTCTATCTGAATCATCGAAATAAATTCTCTTTATCTAGATATTTTTATTTCAATTATCCAAGTTGCGAGTTTATCTCTATCTATAAGAATGCAATTGTTTAACCTTGCTAATTTTTTTGCATTTTTAGTAAAGTAGTTATTAGTAACGACCATTGCTTTATTGCATCTATAATATTCAATTGCTGCAACTGCATCACTTACAGCTGATCTACCAACTGGTTTTGAATAACGCTTTAGTTGTACTGCATACTTAACTTTATTTTTTGCTGCAATAATATCTGCTCCATAGTCATTAACAATATTAGTATAATTTATTTTATAACCCTTATTAAGTAAAAGTTTACCTACATACTTTTCAAATTCGATTCCTGACATTTTATCGACATCCGAAATTTCCAAGGCTTTGATTTTGGCTTTTTCTTTTTGTTTAAAGACGACAAGGGTAGTAATAGTTACCAATACTAAAAATGAAATTCCAATTAAAAAGAAAATTATAATAGATTGTATGTCAGGCAATCTATCTTTATTTGGATAAGTGATCATAAAAATAATAAGCCCAATCAAGATAATAATTATTTGCCAGGATTTCAATGGTTTTCTTTTTCTTCTAGACATAGTTTATTATATTTTACTTTGAAATTACTTTTTAATAAATAGGTCTTGACAAAAGACCTGTTAATAATAGTCATGTAGACATGACTAGCGTAACAATATCACAACTTAAAGCCAATCCTTCCGCGGTAATTTCTGCTGCGGATAATTTTCCTGTCTCTATAAAAAATAGAGAAAAAACTAAAGCTTATATCCTTGGAAAAGATATGTTTGAAAAGCTTATTTTGTATTTAGAAAATGTTGAAGACAAAAAAACTATTGCTTCTATTGATCTAACAAAAAAAAGAGATTTTGAAGATTTTGCTGTGGAATTGGGGATATGAAGTTAACAATTAGTGAACATGTTCAAAAGCAAATCAAGAAAATTTCCAAGCCTTACCAAATAATCGTCGGTAATAGGATAAGAAGGTTAACAGGGCAATTTGTATTAGGAGAGGAAAAGCTTCAAGGATATAAAAATTATTATAGAGTTAGAGCTGGTGTTTACCGAATTATTTTTATGAAATATGCCTCAGAAATTGAAATTGTTTTGATTGGACATAGAAAAGAAATATATTTGTTACTTAAAAATTTTTAGGTTAAACTTTGATTTTACAAAACTTTCTGGATATTCAATTTCATATCCACCAAATCCCTTTTTAAATTTGGTAAACCCTTGCCAGGTTTTTATAGGAAATCTTTCATCGTATATTCCATCAAAGTCAAAAATTTTACACCCCATTTTTTTAGCCAAAATAATCGCATTCCAAGTAAGAAGAGTTGGAGCAAATAATTTTTTCCCTTCGTTACAACTTGCTGCGTACATATAGTACATGGTTTTATCAAAAACCAATAGAAATAAGGAAGCAATAATTTGGTTCTCTTTTTTAGCAATCAAAATCTTTGAGTCATTACCAAAAGCATAATTTAGAGCAATGATATTTTTTTGTTGAGAAAGTATTGGAAATCTCTTTTTTTCAAAATTTTGTCTCCAAAAATCAGTAAAGTCTTCTATATTTTTTGATTCAATTATTTCAACTTGTCTTTTTTTAGCAAGATGAATATTGTAACGAGTTTTTTGCGATAGATTTTTCAATAAATAATCCTCACTCTTATCAAGATCGATTTGCAGAGTCTTTGTTGGGAGAGAAGGTGATTGAGATAATTTAAAGCCATTAGTAATCAGCCATTGTCTATTAACAGTTCCTGCCGGCTCTATAGAAATCTGAAACGGGTTATATCTTCTTTCTAGGGTTTTAATATCATCATACTTAAATATATTCTGAGGTCTCTGAATTTTTATAAACCAACCAAATATAGGTATTTTTTTCAAAAAAATATGTGTCCTATTAATTTTTTCAATTTTCCACCCAATTGTTTCTAAATATTTCGCATATTGAGGAGATTGCCGAAGATCTATCATTTACTGATTTTTTCTAAAATTATCCTCCAAATTTTTGGAGATTTTACCGTTTTTACATGTCCTATGATATTTGTTTTTATATTTTCAGCATTTTCTAAATATAAACTTTTGTTAGGAATAATTACGTTATCAAAAACCCCATAAATGTTTAATACCTTTTTCAACTCTTCCTTTTGATTTCTCAAGTCCTGAATTATTCTTGACCAGGGAATTAATTCGTGTGCATTATTAAAACTATAAAGACCCAATATACTTCCCTTATTCGGTACAGAAATATTTATTACTTTTTTAATTTTATTTTCTATTTCTTTATCATTCAATAAATACCTAGATATTATTCCACCTTTACTGTGAGCTATTAAAATTACGCCATCTAATTTGTTCTGTAAAATATAATTTTTTGTTTTCTCTACAGAATATTTAATCTTATAAATATTTGGCTCAATATCGGAAATTGTATGAATTTTAAAACCATTTTTGTTGAAGAAATTCCCTAAGTCTTCCAGATACTTCCATGTTCCCGTAAAACCAGGAATTAAAATGATATTTCTATTTCCATACCTCCAATTCTTGGGTGGATTATTTTGCATAATATTCTAAAAACTTGGGCTTCTAAATTTACTCTCAAATCTCAGTTTTTGCCAACGCATAGAATCCATAAACTTATATAAATAATACATCGGTTTATTTATTACTAAATCCCATGTTCCAAGAAATTCCACAACTTCTGGATTATATCCTTCTTTAAATTTAGTAAATCCTTTTCCAGGTTCACGTCCCCATAAATCAAAAATTTTTAATTCTTTCTCTTTACCAAATTTAATAGCTTCCCACATCATAAGATTAGGTGCCATAACATTTTTATATTTGTGAGTAGAAGCACCGTATGGATAATATAAAACTCCATCATAAGCAAAAACTATCCAGGTAACTACAATTTCATTGTTATATTTAGCTACCAAAAGATGAGCAATATTTTCTTTCGACAGAGTATCCCACATTAATCTGTGATATTTTTTATTATGAGCAAAAAATTTATCTCTCTCGGTAGTTTCTTTCATTAATTCAAGATATTTTTCAAATGCTTTATCACTATTGTCTTCAGAAACAGTAACACCTTTTTTCTCAGCTAAACGAATATTGTAACGAGTTTTGCTTGAAAAACTTTTCAATAATTCGTTTTCAGACTTTGTCAAATCAATTTGAAAAGTGGTTGGAGTAAATAAAGTCTTACCTTTTATCGCACCCGCAGCGCGTAATAGCGCAACTGATTTCTGATTAAAAACAACATTTGGTTCTAATTTTATAAATATTAAATTATTTTTTTTTCCAAAATCTTTCAGTTCATCAAGTATTTTCTTTGTTGGAATAGTTCCTTTTTCGAAAATACCAACTCTTTTGTTTAATAGGGGTACCCTATGTAAAGTTAACAAATTACCATCCACACGGACAGTTTCATTTCCCCATTTCTTTCGAAATTCTTCCCACGCTTTGGTTTGAAGTGGATGTGTAGTCATGTATTTGCTGCAGTGACAGGTATTTGTATCCTTGTTCCATTATTATATAGATTTAGAAAATCTTTAACATCTTCACTTTGTGGATTGGATAAATCGTAGCGGCGAATAGATATACCCTTTTGTTCTGAGAGAAAATGTTCAAGATCAACCTGTAGTTCATATATTTTTCGAGGATTATTAGTTCGGAGTTCTTCCAAGATATAAAATAGTTTTTCTACATCTGGAAGAGCCTCTTTATTTGGAACATATTTTTTTGTTTCCTGGTTTTCTTTAACAAAATTTCTTGCCGTCTGTTGCATAACTTCTTTACTTATATTTTCGGGACTGAAATGGACCACAAGTACACCTTTAGGGTAGGTTAGAACTAAATCACTAGTTTCCTCACCTTTTTCAGCTAAGTAGTCTTGCATACTAAAACAGTCATTAATGTGGGTTTGTGGATTAGCTGCAGCACTATTTGGTTGGTAAGGATGAGAATGGCCATTTACTAGTACCGGTCCATATTTTTGAGACATCTCGCGAGCAGAATAGCTACCCTCATGTTTTCGACCGCCAACTAAAACAATCCCACTTTGAGTTTTAAGAATATGGTATTCTGCTGGTGAATTCCACACCTTTTTTAGAAGCGGATATGTTAATTCTGGTATTCTTTGATGTTCTCTCTCTAGAGGTAGTCTAGATAAAAACCTACCCATTTCTGTAATAATATCCATTAGCTTATTTTACCAATTAATGTCTTCCTGATCGTCGTCAAAATTGTATTCTTTTTTATGATTACTCTCAATTGAATAATAAACTTCAAGCAAACTTTCTGGAATATCAATTATAAACCTGCTTGGAGGGTTACTGGTGTTTTGACCAAAGAATAATCTTTTATTAGCATAAGTAAGATATAAAATTTCTTTAGCACGAGTTATGCCAACATAAGCAAGTCTTCGTTCCTCTTCAAGTTGTGCAGTATCAAATAGACTTCGTGAATGTGGAAATATTCCTTCTTCAAGCCCGACAATAAAAACAATCGGAAACTCTAATCCCTTAGCAGCATGTAGCGTCATCAATGTTACTTGATTATTTTTATCACCCTTAAGCTTACTCGATTCTTCTTGTTCAACTAATGCAACATTTTCTAGAAATTCTTGAAGTTTGGAAAATTGAGTTGCCACACTTCTTAATTCCTTTATATTTTCAAGGCGCGATATATTTTCTTCAGATTGGCGTTTGTATAAATCCAAATATTCAATTTCGTTCACTAAATTATCCATAAGTTCTAGAGTAGTAAACCCTTCTAAGTTTTCAATTTTTGATTTCCAATTTTCAAATTTTGCAAGTCTTCGAACTCCTAGTTTTTCAATTCTTTTTTGTGAAACTTTATCTTTGGGATTTGATAAAACTTTTAAATAGGAAATAATATCTTTGACTTCTTTTCTTTCATAAAATTTCGTCCCCCCAACTAAAATATATGGAATGCCTCCATGAAGTAATGCTTCTTCAATTGTGCGGGATTGTGCATTAGTGCGATAGAGAACTGCAAAATGATTATATGGATGAGTGTCACCAAGAAGATTATATATTTCTTTAACTATAAAACTTGCTTCATCAAGACCATTTTGAGCACTATGGAGTTTAATCTTTGTTCCTTTTTGGTTATCAGTCCATAATTTCAAAATCGGGTGCTTTGTATTTTTGGAAATTACAGCATTGGCCGCATCAAGAATGACTTTAGTAGAACGATAATTTTGTTCCAGATTTATTACTTTTATTTCAGGATAATCTCGAATTAAATTGTTTATATTTCTGTAATCAGCTCCTCGCCAACTATAGATTGAATTGTGAACGACAATATTATTGGCAATATAGTTATGTACCTTATCAACATCGAGATCGTAAAGGATACCTTTGTATTTTTCAGTTTTTATTTCATCAATTTCTTCTTCACTAATCACTCCATTTTCGTAAAACCCGACTACCATACCAGGTTGAATATGGCTTGCTGGTTGAAAATATAATTTACTTTTTTCTTTTATCAGAAATACTTCATATGATATATCTATATCTCCAGCTGCATTACTTAAATCCTTTGCAATGCTTTCTGCTTCCTCGTAAGATATTTTTGAAATTTCAGTTCTCCATGTGTTTTTCCTTCCTTCCCGTGTATTAAAACCAGCTTTTTTGACTCGTAAATTCAGGTCACTATCTGTTGTATTTAATGAAATTTTATGCATTCCCCATGGGTTAATTTCAGATCTTCTTAGATCTTCAAAAAATTTCAAATGTACAACCTGTCTATCTATATCTTTATACCCCACTCCTCCTTTTGGTCGATGATGAGGAAATCTTGGATCAATTTTTAGGTCTTTCATGAGTTCTAAAGCTCTTTTGTGGGTGTCTATCTCTGAAAATACCTTATTAATATTTTCTTGGGTAAAGAGCATTGACCTTCCTAATTTACTAAAGACTAAAGTCGGAATACCATATTTAAATGCAAAAAAACATTCCCAATAATTTGCTTCAGATCTATTTCTACAGGTTTTTAAAATCCACATTTTATCCGCAGATTCCTGATTCCCTCTTGTTGCAATTCCTACTAATGGCTGATATCCATTTTTTGAGTTTCCTGCTCTGAATCCTTTTGCTAATCCTATCCGAAAACCTTTATCTTTTCGATACATTAGATATACATAATAGAAGTCTTTTTTTGGAGTAAGTCTAGCAAATAATATATGATTTGGAGTTAATTTTAGAGTTTTACCTGATTTAGTTTTTAAAACCACAAGTTTATCTTCGTATTCTCTCTCGTGAATTTTATTAATAGGGAATTGTTCAGTTAATCCACGTCCTGTCGCAGAGATAACAAGATCTTTTTCATGTAGGTCTTCAATTTTTTTAAGTCCTTTTGGGGTGTTTATTAACGTTCCCCCTGGAAAACATTGACTGGCATCTCCTACAGCAGTTAGATTTCCAGACCTTCCAATCAATAATTTAATTAAAGTATATTGAATTTTATTAGTATCCTGCCATTCATCAACTAAAATATGTGTTAATTTTCTTTGCCATTTATCTAAAACCTCGGGTTTTGTTTTGAAAATTTCTACTGCTTTTATTAAAATGTCATCAAAGTCTAGGGCGTTCGCTTCCTTTAACATTTTTTCGTAAAGATTATAAATTTGAAAAACTTTCTCTTGATAATCTCCCTGGGCCATTTCGCCGTATTCTAAAGCAGTTACCATTTGAGATTTAGAACTCCCAATTTCATTTAAAATATTATTCGGGTTATATGAATCATCGGGTAAATTCAAGTCTTCTAGAATCTGTTTTACAATTTCTTTTTGATCAGAGCCATCATATATTACAAAATTTGGATCAATTCCAATTTCTTTCCCATCCATTCTTAAAAGCTTCACACAAAAAGAATGAAACGTTCCAGCAAATCCAGGCATATTTGAAACAATCTGACTGATTCTTTCCTTCATTTCCTTTGCAGTTTTATTGGTAAAAGTTAGAAGAAGAATATTTGTCGCTGGGATCTTTTTTTCTTCAATAAACCACGCTGCACGGTGAATCAAGACCTTTGTTTTCCCGCTTCCCGCCCCAGCTAAAACCAATAATTTATCATGATCATTTGTAACTGCCTCTAATTGTTTTGGGTTAAGATTTGGTATAATGGACATGTGCCTAACCAGTTTATCACGAACCATCATCTTCTACTCAAGAAATTAAAAAGACAAATCTTAAGCCATGTCAAATTTGTTAGGCTAATAATTTTGACAATATTTTTGTTTCTTATTTTTCTCACCTTCCTTATTGCTTACAAAGTTATAGCTAATTCCGTTATTGGTACTTATATTGGTCTTGCTCGCGATTTTGCCCTCCCTTCAACTTCTAGAATTATTACGGAAAACGGTAAAATAAATATTTTAATAATGGGAAAAGGAGGAGTGGGGCACGACGCACCCGATTTGACCGATACAATGATTCTAGCTTCAATTTCGACCATTAATAAAAAAATGACTCTTATCTCAATTCCCAGGGATATATGGATTCCTAAGCTCTCTGATAGGATAAATAGTGCATATATGTATGGAAAGCAAAAAGAGCCAAAAAGCGGTGGCTTGACTTTAGCAAAAAGCATAACTGAAGAAATAGTAGGTGTTCAAATAGATTACGCAACAACTCTCGATTTTAATGCATTCAAAGAAGTTATAGACGCTCTTCATGGGATTACAGTTGATGTCAAAACCGAATTTACAGACACTCAATATCCAATTATTGGCCTTGAAGCTGATAATTGTAACGGTGATAAAACATTTGCATGTAGATATGAAACAATCACCTTCAAAGCTGGTTTACAAAATATGGATAGTACAACTGCTCTAAAATTTGTAAGAAGTAGGCACGCAAACGGAGTCGAAGGTAATGATATAGCAAGAGAAGTTAGACAGCAATTAGTGATATCTGCAATAATCAAAAAGGCCATAACTCCACAAGTCTTTACTAATTTAGGAATAGATAGTAAGTTACTAAGAATTGGCTCTTCTAGTATAGAAACAGATTTAAAACCAAGCGAAGAGGCAACCCTCGCCCGTTTTATGTTAAATGCAAAAGGCGATATAAAGTCTTATACCATTCCAGATAACTTACTTTACAACCCACCAAACGAATATAAGTATTTTAATAGCATATATACCCACGCCTTTGTGTTTATCCCGAAAAGATCTGATGGATCATGGAGTGATGTACAAAATTGGGTCCAAGAAGTCTTACCTTAAAAACTTACAAGGTTTAATTTATTGATTAGAATTACTCCCCAGCTATTTACTATTATACTAATGAATAGTAATGCCCAATGGTGCCATCTTAAGTTATTTTTTGATAAATATTTTATTATTAAAAAAATTAAGAACGGATAAAAATCAACTGCAAAACGGTATCCAAACTGAGCATAACCAGTTTCTCCGTGCATTGATACTATTAATAAAATAAAAAAAATAGATAGCCAAGCAAGTTTTATTGATTTTTCTTTGATAGAAATAAAAAAAGAATAAATAAAAGCAGGTGTTGTAATCCATATAGCTAGCCCGCCCCAACTCGGAATAAGATAAGGAAATCTTCTCGAATAACTAGGGAAAGATGCAAACATAACCTTCAAATTTTGAGGAATATATGAAAAATTTATAACCCCTTTGGCATACCACGGTTCTTTTAAGACTCCTGGAATAAGTGTATAACCAGTCTCAAATGGATTATTAAAACGAATAAAATTATAAAATAAATAAAAAACAATAAAAGGAATTAATCCAAAAAGAAGTTTTATACGTTTTTCTTTTTCTAAAAGGAAAAAGAAAAATGGTAGAGCAAAAATTATTTCAATTCTTGATAAAAAAGCCGCTCCAAAAAATAGACCAGTTATTGAAGGGTTTAGTTTTTTTTCTAAAGAAAGAATTGCAAGTAATAAAAAAAGTACTGTAGTAATTTGCCCTAAATACCAAACCGAACCAACGCTCGACAGGAACCAGATAATATTTCCAAACGCGACTAATAAAATTATCCAAAGAGTTTTTATTTTATTATTTGTGATTTCCCAAGCTAAAATTCCTGAGACAACAACAATTAATGCGCCAATCATATTTGCAAAAATATTTTGAGGAAAATTAACTCCAAATACTGCAACATATGGTATCAGTAGTATTGCTGGCATTGGTGGATAAACTATATAAAATTTATGGTGAGGAGCTGGAATTAATTCGCTTAGCCAGGAAGGATTGTCTGTTATATAATACTTTCCATGGACAAATGCATCAGCTAATCGGGTAAAATAGTTGTAGTTAGTCGTTCCAGGAGACGTAAATAAATAAACAATGAAAGTAACACAAAAAATTACAAGAAAAAACTTTTTCATAGTGCCCTCTATTGTAATTCTTTTAGTACTTGGGTTTCTAGTTAGAATTTGCCTTTCCCCATTTGGTACTTTATCAATTGATCAAAATACTTTCATTGCATGGAGTTTGCGGTTAGCTCAAGTTGGTTTTTCTAAATTTTATTTTGGAGCATGGAGTGATTATTTACCAGGATATTTATATATACTTCGTTTGCTTGCTGAAATAAACAAATTAAATATTCTTTCCTTTACATTATTATATAAATTGCCAGCAATATTGAGTGATATAGGGACTTCCTTTTTGATTTATAAAGTTGTCAAAAAATTAAAAAACGAAAAGTGGGGATTAATAACTGCAGCTCTTTATTTATTTAATCCAGCAGTAATTGCAAACTCAGCTCTTTGGGGGCAAGTTGATGGTTTTACTGCCTTTTTTTCTATACTTACTTTCTGGTCACTAGACTTTAATTTCTATTTATCATCATTTAGTCTTGCCATTGGAACTTTGATAAAGCCACAAATGGCAATAATAAGTTTAATAATTCTTTTTTTAATGCTCCAAAGAAAATGGAGAATAAGAAAGATTATTACATATATTCTTTTTTCAGCCATTTTTTTTGTTTTGGGGTTTGTCCCATTTGCAAACGGAACAAATATATTTACTTTTATTATTTCAAGACTCAATATAAGCCTTAATCAATATCCATATACAAGTATTAATGCTTTTAATTTTTGGGCAATCTTTGGACTATGGAAGATAGATGTAGGTTTAAATATTATTGGAGGAATTATAGTTTTAATTTTAATTTTTCTTTTCGCCAAACGTTTTTTGAAACAAAAGGGTGGAGAATATATTCTACTAGCATTCACTAATGCAGTAAGTTTTTTATTTATGACTAGAATGCACGAAAGGCATTTATTGCCAGTTTTCGCTCCACTTACCATAGCTGTCGCAATCGACCCAATTTTTATATTTGCTTTGATTGGTTTCTCGTTTATATATACAGCAAATCTTTACTGGGCATGGAATTGGGTGACAAATAGTTTTAAGATGGCTTTTGACGAGGCAATTGTAAAAATGCTAAGTATTGTTAATATTCTCATGCTTTCATTTTTCTTAATACCAGAAAAAATTAATTCTTTTTTCCAATCCTTACACTTTAAAAATTTTTTCCTTCACAAACCAGATAAAAAAGTTACGAGTCGAAAATTTTTAGATAGTGTAAATATATTTCCTCAAACAAAAATAAATTCCCAAAAAATTAAAATCCTCTTTGTTATAGTTATTTTTTTTGCAGGTTTTACGAGACTCTATAATTTAAATAATCCCCCAACTCATTATTTTGACGAAGTCTATCATGCTTTTACTGCACAAAATATGCTCCATGGGCGTACTGCTGCTTGGGAATGGTGGAATACAAATCCAGCAGGTTTTGCGTATGAATGGACGCACCCTCCATTAGCAAAAGAGGGAATGGTACTAGGAATGGCAGTTCTTGGAGAAAACGCTTTTGGTTGGCGTTTCCTAGGTGCAATGCTAGGAGTAGGAAGTGTTATTTTAATTTTTTTCATAGCAAAAGAAATTTTCAAAGATGAACTTTTGGCATTAATAGCATCAATCGTTTTTGCTCTAGACGGGTTAGCTCTCGTTCTTTCAAGAATTGGGATGA
>WNFI01705146.1_pt1 | contig 27529 bp, 28 predicted proteins | sample 5400471 | NCBI WGS metagenome assembly WNFI01 (sample SAMN13153348, study PRJNA577476) | soil metagenome | isolation source: 100 cm saprolite on Douglas fir-dominated hillslope | place: USA:California | collected 2013-09-17
CGGCGACCAACGGCACGATCCCGATGCCGCCGCCGCTGATCCTCGGCCACGAGGCCGCCGGAGAAGTGGTCGAGGTGGGCGAGGGCGTGGACGGGTTCGCCGTCGGCGATCACGTCGTCTCCTCGTTCATCTACATGTGCGGAAAGTGCCGCTTCTGCTTGGCCGGCCGCCCGGTGCTGTGCCTCGAGCAGGGCAAGGCGATCAGCACGCTCCCCGACGGCACGCTGCGCACGCGCGACGCACGGGGCGATCCGCTCAACGTCTTCTCGGGCTGCGGCGTGATGGCGGAATACGCCACGGTCCATGGCAACAATCTGGTCAGGATCGATCCGAAGATCCCGCTCGACCGCGCGGCGCTGGTGGGCTGCGCAGTGACGACCGGGGTCGGCGCCGTGATCAATACCGCCAAAGTCACGCCCGGGTCCACGGTCGCAGTGCTCGGCTGCGGCGGCGTCGGCTTGAATGTCATCCAGGGCGCGCGCATAGCAGGCGCAGCACGTATCATCGCTGTTGACACCATGGAAGCGAAACTCGTGCTGGCTAAGAAGTTCGGGGCAACCGCCACGCTGATCGCGAAGCCCGGCGAGGACCTCGCCAAGGCGTTGAAGAAGCTCACCGGAGGCGGGCCCGACTATGCCTTCGAGTGCGTCGGCAACGGCGAGCTCGCCGCGGCCGCGTACCGCGCCATTTGCCGCGGCGGCGTGGCGGTAGTGGTCGGCGTGGCGAAGCCCGGCGACTCGACCGCAGTGCGCACCATGACGCTGCCGTTCGAGGAAAAGACGCTGACCGGCAGCTATTTCGGGTCCTGCGTGCCGCGCATCGACTTCCCGCGCATGCTGGGCCTTTACCTGGGCGGGCAGCTGAAGCTCGACGAGCTCATCACCCGGCGCTATTCGATCGACGAGGCGGCGCAGGCCTTCGCCGACCTCGAGTCGGGCAAGAACGCGCGCGGCGTGATCGTGTTCCCGCAATGAGCGGCCGCATCCTGGTCGTCGACGATCAGCGCGCCATCGCGGAGATGATGGCCGGCGTGCTGCAGGGGCGCGGCTACGAGGTGTTTACCGCCTTCGACGGCGAGACGGCGCTGCGCCAGGTGCGCGCCGAGCGGCCCGATCTGGTGGTGTCGGACATCCTGATGCCGGGGATGGACGGCTACGAGCTGTGCCGCCGGGTGCGCTCCGATCCGCTGACCGCCCTGCTGCCCATCGTGCTCGTCACCTCGCTCGAGCCGCAGGCCGAGCGCATCAACGGCCTGGAGGCGGGCGCCGACGATTTCCTGTCCAAGCCGGTCAACTGGGACGAGCTGTTCGCGCGCGTGAAGTCGCTGCTGCGCGTGAAGCGCCTGCAGGACGAGGTGGTGAGCTGGAACTTGGAGCTGGAGGGACGCGTGCGCGACCAGGTCTCGCAGCTCGAGCGGCTCTCCCGGCTGAAGCGCTTCTTCTCGCGGCAGGTGGCGGAAGCGATCGTCGCCGGCGGCGAGGAGATCCTCAAGCCGCACCGGCGCGACATCACCGCGGTATTCCTCGACCTGCGCGGCTTTACCGCCTTCACCGACCGCGCCGACCCCGACGAAGTACTAGAGCTGCTGCGCACCTACCACGCGACGCTCGGCGTGACCATCGAGGAGTTCGGCGGCACGCTCGAGCATTTTGCCGGCGACGGCATGATGATCATCTTCAACGACCCGTTCCCGGTGGAGCGCCCCGCCGAGCGCGCGGTGCGCATGGCGATGGCGCTGCAGCACGCTTTTCGCCCGATTTCGCGCGCCTGGGCGAAGCTGGGCCATGACGTCGGCCTGGGCATCGGCATCGCGCAGGGCGAGGCGACGCTCGGGGTGATCGGCTTCGAGCAGCGCTGGGAGTACGCGGCGATCGGCAACGTGCCGAACCTCGCGGCGCGGCTCTGCGGCGAGGCGGGCGCCGGCGAGATCATTCTCGACGCGCCGACCGAGCGCGCGGTCGTCACCGTCGCCGCCACCGAGCCTGTCGGCCCGCTGACGCTGCGCGGTTTTCAGCAGGCCGTGCCGGCGTTCAAGCTGAAGGCGTTGAGGTAGCCGAACAGAGGGGAAATACAGGACACGGAGATAAAGGATCGATCTGCTTTTGAGATCGTTCTGTGCTTTCTTCCGGCCTCTTGCGAGAACCCAAGCGCCGACTACAATCGTCGACGGGAATCTAGAGGGGCGGCTCTGTTCCAAGTTCTATTCCGGTTCTGCTTGACCGTGCTGCTGGCGATCGCCAGTTCTCATGCCCTTCGCGCGGAGCAGCCTACCCGAACCTGGGACTTCGACCTTAAGACCCCCGGAACGTACAAGCTTCAAATCGAGCATGCGATGACTGAGGCGCCGGGGATGAAGGTGTCCTACACGATCTCCATCGGCTCGGAGACCAAGACTCGGGAACTGGAGCTGGTGACCAATCGGCCTTTCATTCCGCTCGTGGCCGACGTTCCGGCTAGCCAGAAGATGCGTGTGGCGATTACGGGGCTACCCGAGGCGGCTTTGAAGCAGACGCGCGTATATGCGTACAACGCCGACCACGTTCCATACGGAGAGTACTTCGATCCGAAGAATGACAGCGGGCTTCAAGAAATTGAGCGAGTGCGCAAGATTCTCTCCCAGCCGGATGAAAAGATCGACCTCGGCAGAGTCAAGCTCACCATCGATAAGCTGGTGAGTCCGAGCATCGATATCGAGCAGGGCTTAAAACAGATCGACGCGATGGTGCGGAAGATAAGAGCCATGCCAGAATTCGGAGCGACGGCCACAAGCAGGGCCATCGCACTTCAGCGCTATATCTACACGGCAGGCGCATGGAATGCCAACCGGTCGTTCGAATACGACCTGGATGATCCTCTTGGCGCAAATCCCCAAAATAAGCTGCTGCCGACCTATCTCTCCTCCAGGAAAGGCAACTGCGTCACCATGCCTTTCCTGTTCATTATTCTCGGCCAGCGACTAGGCATCGACGTAACTGCCTCAACGATGCCGAATCACTTGCTAGTGAAATTCAGGAACGAGATAGGAATCTGGATCAACCTAGAGGCGACGAGCGGCGCCAACCCGGCTCGAGAAGTCTGGATTCGCCAGCAGAATCCCATACTAACGGACCAAGCGCTCGAAAACGGCATCTATCTTCAGCCGCTCACGAAGAAGGAAACCGTCGCCGTCATGGCAGGTTTTCTGGCCGAGCACTACTTTAAGCAGGAGCAGTACCAAAGGGCCATTGCAGTCGCCGATCTTTTGCTTGAGTACTATCCCAAGGACGTTGCAATGATCACGCTGAAGGGCGCCGCCTACGGCCGGCTGGCGCGCAAGTACTTCATCGAGAAGTATCCGTCCCCAAGCCAGATATCTCGGGCTCAGACGTGGTACTACGAGCATCTGTCGCGGAACAATCAGCTCTGGTTCGCCAAGGCCGAAGCATTGGGTTGGCGCGAAGAAACGAAGGAAGTGAAAGAAGCGTACTTGCAGCGTATCCGAGCAACGCGCCAAGAGAGAACTACAAACTAGGGAGAACGCAGATGTCAGTGCGGAACGCAGTCTCCAGCACGCTGGTCATCACGCTTACCGGTTATTGCGGCCTTGCGTCAGGCCGGTATATCCAGAGCGATCCGGTTGGCTTGGAGGGCGGTCTCAATACGTATGTCTACGTGAGGGCCAACCCATTGAGCTATATTGATCCAGACGGCCTAGAAGTCAGATTCATGTGCCGGGCCCTAGCAGGATTGGCTGCCTACACCGGTAAACAGCACTGCTTCGTGCATGTCACGTGCCCAGAAGAAGGTTGGGCGAGAACGCTGTCACTGTTTGGAGGCAGCGGAATGTGGCCTAAGACAGGTTACAAGGCGGTCAACGATCCTAGTGACAATCCAGCCGGCCCGACCCGGGTCAACCAACCTGTGAATCAAAGACAGTGCTTTCGGGACACCTGCGCATACGAGAAAGCCGTTTGGGATCGATTCAATTCCTTTCCATCGGGAATGGTCCCATACAACGCGTATGGCCCAAATTCGAATTCGTTTGCTCAAGACCTGATTACTGGTAATCCCTATGGCGGCACCTTGCCGGTTGGTGTCCCAGGGCCGAATATCGCTCCCGGCATCGACATGCCACATCCTAACTTCCCTAGGTAGAGAATGCGATGCTCCGCAACACGATCGTAACAATTGGGTTAGTGGCTTTGTCCACGATCTACCTATGGGTGGTAGCAGCCTTTGTACCGGACAGGTACGCCCTGATCGTGAATTTCATCATCGTGCCCGGTTTGATCGGGGCGCTCGCCGCGTACCTTCTTTCCGGCACTTTGATAGCGAAATTGCTCTTCTCACTTGCCATCCCTGTCATTCATGTGGCGGTCTTCGGCGGTGATCCTGCAAAACCAGGGCTTGAAAACCTCTTGGCGCTCGTCGAGCTCGTGCCGTTGTATGTAGGGTGCATCGTCGTTCATCTGCTTCTTAGCAGGCGGCAGCCGCCCAAACCTATTGATGCGTAGCTCTCAGGTCACCTCGAAGAGGCCGGCGGCGCCCATGCCGCCGCCGATGCACATCGTGACTACGACGAGCTTCGCCTTGCGGCGCCGGCCTTCGATGAGCGCGTGCCCGGTGAGCCGCGCGCCGCTCATGCCGTAGGGGTGGCCGAGCGCGATCGCCCCGCCGTTGACGTTGAGTCGCTCGTCGGGGATGCCGATGCGGTCGCGGCAATAGAGCACCTGCACCGCGAAGGCCTCGTTCAGCTCCCACAGGTCGATGTCGCCGACCTGCTTGCCGGTCTGCTCGAGCAGCTTGGGCACCGCGAACACCGGGCCGATGCCCATTTCCTTCGGGTCGCAGCCGGCGACCGCGAAGCCGCGAAAGATGCCGAGCGGCTGCAGGCCGCGCCTTGCCGCCTCGCGGCCGCTCATCACCACCGCTGCCGCGGCGCCGTCGGAGAACTGGCTGGCGTTGCCGGCGGCGACGCAGCCGCCCTCGATCGCCGGCTTGATCTGCGATACGCCTTCGTACGTGGTGTCCGGCCGGATGCCCTCGTCCTCGGCTGCCGTCACCTCGCGCATCGTCTCGGCGCCGGTATTCTTGTCGACCAGCTTCATCTTGGTGGTGATCGGCACGATCTCGTCCTTGAACCGGCCTGCGGCGCGCGCCTTTGCCGCGCGCTGCTGGCTCTGCACGCCGAAGCGGTCCTGCTCCTCGCGCGGGATCTCGTAGCGCCTCGCGACATACTCGGCGGTCTGCAGCATCGGCCAGTAGCTCTCGGGCTTGTGGCGGTGCAGCCACTCGTCCTGGAAGTGATACTTGTTCATCTCGTTCTGCACCAGCGAGATCGACTCGACGCCGCCGGCGACGTATACCTCGCCCTCGCCAGCCAGGATTCTCTGGCTAGCGAGGGCGATGGTCTGCAGGCCGGAGGAGCAGAAGCGGTTCACCGTCATGCCGGGGACCGAGCTCGGGCAGCCGGCGCGCACCGCGATCTGCCGCGCGATGTTCCAGCCGGTGGCGCCCTCCGGATTGGCGCAGCCGATGATCACGTCCTCGACCTCGTCGGCGTCGACCCTGGCGCGCTCGAGCGCGGCGTGCACCACGTGCCCGCCCATCTTCGCGCCGTGCGTCATGTTGAGCGCGCCGCGCCAGCTCTTGCAGAGCGGCGTGCGCGCCGTGGAAACGATGACTGCTTCGGTCATGAAAATTCTCCTCGGTCAGACGTTGAAGCGTTTTCCCTCTTTGGCGAATTTCGTAAGCAGGGGCGCGGGCTTCCACTGCGCGCCCTGGTAGCCCTTCTGGAAGCGCTCGATGGCGGCGAGCACCTTGTCGAGGCCGACGCTGTCGGCGTAGAACATCGGGCCACCGCGGTACGGCGGAAAGCCGTAGCCGGCGAGATACACCATGTCGACGTCGGAGGGGCGCAGCGCGATGCCCTCCTCGAGAATGTACGCGCCTTCGTTGGCGAGCGCGTACATGCATCGCGCGATGATCTCCTCGTCGGAAAGCGGGCGCGGCTCGACGCCGATCTCTTTCCTGTAATTCTGCAGCAGTGTTTCCACTTCGGGATCGGCAACGGGCTTGCGGTTGCCGGCGTCGTACCGATAAAAGCCCTTGCCGCTCTTCTGCCCGAACCGGCCCAGCTCGCAGATGCGGTCGGCGAACTTCGAGTACACCATGTCGGGCCGCTCCTTGGCGCGGCGCTTCCTGATTTCCCAGCCGATGTCATTGCCGGCCATGTCGTACATCGTGAACGGGCCCATGGCGAGGCCCCACTTCTGCAGCGCGTTGTCGACCTGGGCCGGCGTCGCGCCCTCGTCGAGCAGGAACAGGCTTTGCTGCACGTACTTCTCGAGCATGCGGTTGCCGATGAAGCCGTCGCAGACGCCGGACACGACGGGCACCTTCTTCAGGGTCTTGCCGAGCTTGAGGGTGGTGGCGAGGACGTCCTTGCCGGTTTGCTTTCCGCGCACCACCTCGAGCAGGCGCATGACGTTGGCCGGCGAGAAGAAGTGGGTGCCGATCACGTCCTGCGGGCGCTGGGTCGCCTCGGCGATCTGGTCGACATCGAGCGTCGAGGTATTCGTGGCGAGGATCGCGCCGGGCTTGGCCGTCATGTCGAGCTTCTTGAACAAATCCTGCTTGACGTCCATGCGCTCGAACACCGCCTCGACGATGATGTCGGCGTCGCTCATGTCCTCCAGCTTCAAGGACGGCGTGATGAGGGACATGCGCCTTTCCATCTCCTCCTGCTTCAGCCGCCCTTTTGCCACCGTGCCCGCGTAGTTGCTCCTGATATTGGACAGTCCCCTGTCCAGCGCCTCCTGCTTCATCTCGACGACGGTGACGGGGATGCCGGCATTGGCGAAGCACATGGCGATGCCGCCGCCCATCGTGCCGGCGCCGACGACGGCGGCTTTTTTGATCTCGCGCACCGGCGTGTCTTCCGGCACGCCGGGAATCCTGGTGGTCTGGCGCTCCGCGAAGAATATGTGGCGCAGCGCCTTCGACTCGGCGCTGTTGACCAGATGCGCGAAGCGCTCGCGCTCGAACTTGCGCCCCTCGTCGAAAGGCCGCGTAGCCGCGGCTTCGGCGCAGGCCACGATCTCGAGCGGCGCCGGATAGCCCTTCGACTCCCTCGCCACCTGCTCGCGCACCTGGGCGAAGAAGGCCTTCGGATCGCCGTCCACCTTCGCCTGCATGTCGCGGATACGGCGGCGGGGCCTGCCTTCCTTGAGTAATCTGGCCAGAAAAAGCAGAGCGGACTCCAGCAAATCCCCTTCCACGACGTCGTCCACCAGCCCCAGCTGCTTCGCTTTCTCCGCCGCGATGGGGTTGCCGGTGGTCATCATGCGCAGCGCCTCCGCCATCGCGATGATGCGCGGCAGGCGCTGCGTGCCGCCCGAGCCGGGAAGGATGCCGAGCTTGACCTCGGGCAGCCTTGAATTCGCGGATGTCCGCGCCGCCGGAAAACGCCTTCGCCGAGCCGATCAGCACCGCCCCCTTGACTGCCGGATCCCCTTCCGCCTTTTTCAGGTATTCCATGATCGCGGCGCGCAGCGCGTTGCCGAGGCTGTTCACGGGAGGGTGCCTCAGCGTGATGACGGCGACACCATCGCGAACGGCGTATTGGGCCACCTCGCTCATTGGGGGATTCCTCGATTCAGACCGCTGTTTTCAGACCGAGCCGCGCGAACAGGGCGCGATCGCGTGCCGCTTCAGGATTTCCCGTGGTCAGCAGCTTCTCGCCGAAGAACACCGAGTTGGCCCCGGCGAGAAAGCACAGCGCCTGCACCGCGTCAGACATGCGCTCGCGCCCCGCCGAGAGCCGCACCCACGCCTTCGGCATGGTAATGCGCGCCGCGGCCACGGTGCGGACGAACTCCAATGCATCGAGTTCTTCAGCCTGCGCGAGCGGTGTGCCTGCCACGGCGACGAGAGCGTTGATCGGCACGCTTTCCGGGTAGGGATCGAGGCTCGCCAGCTGAGCGATCAGCCCGGCGCGGTCGCGGCGCGACTCGCCCATGCCGACGATGCCGCCGCAGCAGACGCGCAGGCCGGCGTCGCGCACGCGCTGCAGCGTCTCGAGCCGGTCGCGGTATTCGCGCGTGGTGATGATCTGCCCGTAGAACTCGGGCGAGGTATCGAGGTTGTGATTGTAGTAATCGAGCCCCGCCTCGCGCAGCCGCTCGGCCTGGCCGGGCTTGAGCATGCCCAGCGTGGCGCAGGTTTCCAGGCCGAGGGTTTTCACAGCACGCACCATTTCCAAAACGGCGTTTAGATCCTTGTCTTTCGGGCCGCGCCAGGCGGCCCCCATGCAGAACCGGCTGGCCCCGTGCGAACGCGCGGCTCGGGCAGCCCGGGTCACTGTGACCAATGAAAGCACTTCTTCGTCCTCGACCCCCGTGCGGTAGCGCCGCGACTGCGGGCAGTAGGCGCAGTCCTCCGGGCAGCCGCCGGTCTTCACCGAGAGCAGGGTCGAGAGCTGCAGCGCCGCCGGGTCGTGGTGCGAGCGGTGCACGGACTGCGCGCGGTAGATCAGCTCGGGGAAGGGCAGCTCGAGGAGCGCAGCCACGTCCTTGACGTTCATGGCGCTAGGATAAACTACATTTCATCGCGAGGAGGGTCCCATGCAGGGCCTGATGATGGACATGCCGCTCCTGATCAGCGGCCTGATTACGCACGCTGACCGGCACCACGGCGACACGGAAATCTTGTCGAAGACCGTGGACGGAAGCGTGCATCGCTATACCTACCGCGACGCGCATGCGCGCGCCCGCAAGCTCGCCAACGCGCTGCAACGCCTCGGCGTCCAGTCGGGCGAGCGGATCGCGACGCTCGCCTGGAACAGTTACCGGCATTTCGAGATCTACTACGCCGTCGCCGGCTCCGGGGCGGTCATCCACACGATCAATCCGCGGCTGTTCCCGGACCAGATCACCTACATCGCGAACCATGCCGAGGACCAGTACGTCTTCTTCGACCTCAGCTTCGCGCCGCTGTTGGAGAAGCTCGCGCCGCTGCTGAAGACGGTGAAGGGATACGTCGCGATGTGCGCGCGCGATGCGATGCCGAAGGGGAAGATGCCGCATCTTCTTTGCTACGAGGATCTGCTCGAGAAAGAGAAAGACGATTTTCAGTGGCCGTCGTTCGACGAGCGCACTGCGGCCTGCCTGTGCTACACCTCGGGCACCACCGGAAACCCGAAAGGCGCGCTCTATTCGCACCGCTCGACGATGATCCATGCCTATGGGGCGGCGCTGCCCGATGCGCTGAACCTCTCGGCGCGCGACGTGGTGCTGCCGGTGGTGCCGATGTTCCACGTCAACGCCTGGAGCCTGCCTTACTCCTGCGCCATGGTCGGGGCGAAAATGGTGTTTCCCGGGCCGCACCTGGACGGCAAGAGCCTGCACAACCTGTTCGAGACCGAAGGCGTGACCTTCAGCGCCGGCGTTCCCACGGTCTGGCTCGGGCTGCTCAACCACATGAAAGAGCAGAAGCTGAAATTTTCCACGCTGAAGCGTACCGTGATCGGCGGCTCGGCCTGCCCGCCGGCGATGCTCCGCGCCTTGCAGGACGACTACGGCGTGGAAGTGCTGCATGCCTGGGGCATGACCGAAATGAGCCCGCTCGGCACCGTGACGACCTTCAAGGCGAAGCATGCGGACTGGGCCGAGGAGCAGCGCTGCGCGCTGCAGAACAAGCAGGGCCGGGCGATCTTCGGCGTCGACATGCGCATCGTCGGCGAGGACGGACGCGAGCTTCCCAACGACGGTAAGGCGTTCGGCGACCTGCAGGTGCGAGGACCCTGGGTGATCCGGAGCTACTTCAAGGGCGAGGGCGGCGATCCGCTCAAGCAGGGCTGGTTCCCCACCGGCGATGTGGCGACGCTGGACCCCGACGGCTACATGCAGATCACCGACCGCTCGAAGGACGTGATCAAGTCGGGCGGCGAGTGGATCAGCTCGATCGACCTCGAGTGCATCGCGATGGCGCACCCGGCCATCGCCGAAGCGGCGGTGATCGGCATCAAGCATCCGAAGTGGGACGAGCGGCCGATCGTCGTCGCAGTGAAGAAGCCAGGCCAGGAGGTCTCGAAGGAAGAGCTCCTCAAGTTCTACGAAGGCAAGATCGCGAAGTGGTGGATGCCGGACGACGTGGTGTTCGTCATGGAGCTGCCGCATACCGCGACCGGAAAGCTGTCGAAGCTCACGCTGCGCCAGAAATTCACCGAATACCGCCTGCCCCGCACATGAGCATCAAGTCGAAAGTCGAGAACCGCGTCGCGTCGGTCGAGTTCGCTCGGCCGGAGAAGAAGAATGCACTGACGGCCCGGATGTACCAGCAGCTTGCCGCAGCGCTCGCCGCGGCCGACGCCGATCCGCAGGTGCGCGCGATCCTTCTCCATGGCTCGCAGGAGTGCTTCACCGCGGGCAACGATGTCGGCGATTTCCTCAGCCGCCCGGCCGGCGCGGAGCCGCCGGTCGTGGAGCTGTTCAAGGTGCTGCCCAACCTCGCGAAGCCGATCGTCGCCGCGGTGGGCGGGCCGGCGGTGGGAATCGGCAGCACCATGCTCCTGCATTGCGATCTCGTGTACGCAGCGACCAACGCCCGCTTCCAGCTGCCGTTCGTGCCGCTGGGCATCGTTCCCGAATTCGCCTCGACCTACCTGCTGCCGCTCCTCGCAGGCTACCAGCGCGCCGCCGAGCTGCTGCTCCTCGGGCAGCCGTTCAGCGCGCAGAAAGCGCAGGAAATCGGCATGGTTTGCGAGGTGGTTCCTGCAGAGCAGCTTTTTTCAAAGGCCAAAGAAGCGGCCTCCATGCTTGCCGCGTTGCCGCCCGAATCGCTGCGGCTCACCAAGCGGCTGCTGAAGAAGCGCCATGGCACGGCCATTACCGAGACCATCGCCGAGGAGACTAAGATCTTCAGCGAGCGGCTTTCGTCCCCCGAGGCCAGGGAGGCGATGTCCGCGTTCCTCGAGAAGCGCAAGCCTGACTTCTCCCGCTTCTAGGACCCTGCTTGCTTTTCTGGTGGCCGTCGACGTCGGCCACTACCACGGCGAGCCCGGCGTGATTTCCGCGAGCGGCCGCGCGGAATTCGAGTACAACCTCGAGCTGGCTTCACAACTAAAAGATTTTTTGAATCAGACGGGACTGAAAGTGCGCATGATCGGCGAGCGCGGCGACTACGCGATCTTGCACTACCGCACGCGCGACGCGGCGGGCGCCGATCTCTTTGTGTCGATTCACCACGACTCCGTGCGCCTAAGCCAGCTGCCGCACGCACACCGATTCGCGGGCTTCTCCCTTTTCGTGTCCCGGAGGAATCCCCAGGCCGATAAGAGCCTCGCCTGCGCCTCGGCCATCGGCGCGCGGCTGCGTGCCGCCGGCTTCACGCCATCGCGCTATCATGCCGACCCGGTGCTCGGCGAGAACCGACCCTTCGCGGACGAGATAAACGGCGTGCATTACTACGACAAGCTCACGGTCGCACGCAGCGCGGCGATGCCTGCGGTGCTCGTCGAGGCCGGCGTGATCGTCAATCCCGCCGAGGAAGCCCGGCTGCGCGATCCGCGCCTGCGCGCACGGATGGCGCGTGCGATTGCCTCCGGAGTGCTGGCTTGCCTTTCGTAATTTTCTTTTGCGTGCTCTTCACGGCGCTCCCGGCGCGCGCCGACCTCTATCGCTGGATCGATCCGGAAACCGGCGCCATCAAGTATTCGAGCTATCCCCCGCCCTGGGTGGGCGATGCCGAGCGCGAGCGGCGCTTGCCGCCGGTGGAAGTGCTGCGCTACACGCCGCGGGGCGCGGCCAAAACGCCGGAGCGCGACAAGGCGATCGCGCCGCTCGAGGATCGTCGCAGGCGCCTGCTGCAGGAGCTTCTCGCGCTTCCCGAGCGCAAGGACCGCGGCCCCGACGAGATCCAGCGCCAGCTGCAGGTGTACCAGCTGCTCGCCGACGAACTCGACCGGCTCGATCCCAGAGGCGCGGCAGCGCGCAAGGCCGAGGACTACGAGGTCATGGAGAAGCTGCGCAGGCGCCTGGAAGTCAACGCGCGATGACGAGCGTACGCGATCTCGAGAACCGCGTCGGCGAAGAGATCGCGGTCTCGCCCTGGGTCGAGATCACGCAGGAGCGCATCGACAGCTTCGCCAAGGCGGTCGAGGACTTCCAGTGGATCCATGTCGATCGCAGCCGCGCGCAGTCCTCGCCTTTCGGCGGCACCATCGCGCACGGCTTTCTCACGCTGTCGCTGCTCTCGCACCTGTCGGAGATGACCTTTTCCTTCAGCGACCGCCGGATGGGCGTCAACTACGGGCTCAACCGCGTGCGCTTCACCTCGCCGGTGCCGAGCGGCTCGCGCGTGCGCGCGCGCTTCACGCTCTCGAAATACGACAGGCTCGACGGCAACGGCGTGCAGGTCACCTGGAACACGGTGATCGAGCGCGAGGGCTCTGACAAGCCGGCGCTCGTCGCCGAATGGATCGGCCGGCATTACTACTAGATCAAAAACAGGGACAGACCACGTTTTATGAAACCGCGTTGGCAGCAGCGGCCTCCGGGATCCAACTGGGGCGAGTTCGGCCCCGACGATCAGCGCGGCCGCATGAACCTGGTGACGCGCGAGAAGGTGCTCCAGGGCGTCGCCGAGGTGAAGGAGGGGATTACGTTCTGCCTGTCGCTGCCGCTCGACTATCCGGGTGGAAGCGTGCTCAATCCCCGCAGGTCGCCTCCAAGGCTTGCCGCCACCCTTCGAGGAGGTAAACAGAATTTCTGTTTTCCGCTCGCGGCAGAAAATCCGGACTTTACCGATGTCATCAGCGACGACCTCGTGCTTCTCACGCTTCAGTACTCGACGCAGTGGGACTCGTTCGCGCATATCGGCAGCCGCTTCGATGCCGACGGCGACGGCGAGCGCGAGATCGTGTTCTACAACGGCTTTCGCGCCGGCGCGGACGTCAGGCCGGCGCCGGAGAACGCATCGGCTGAGCCCTGGGCGAAGTACGAGGGAACCCAGGCGCGCGCGCTCGGCATCGAGAACCTTGCCGAGCACGGCGCGCAGGGCCGCGGCGTGATGATCGATCTGCACCACCATTTTGCGCGTCGGCGCCACGCCGTCACCTACGATGAATTGATGCAGGTTCTCGACCAGGACAAAGTCGAGATCGAAAAAGGCGACATGGTGTGCCTCTACACCGGCTTCGCCGACGTGATCCTCGAGCTGAAGAAGAACCCGGATCCCAAGCTCCTTCGCCGCTGCACGAGCACTGTATCTTCAAGAACGGCATCCATCTCGGCGAGCTGTGGTACCTCACCGGGCTGGCGCGCTGGCTGCGCGAGCATGGGCGCAACCGCTTTCTCCTCACTGCGCCGCCGCTGCGGCTGCCCGGCGCCGTCGGCTCGCCCGCCACGCCGATCGCCACGGTCTGAATTCGTTCGATTACGTCGTCGTCGGGGCCGGGTCCGCGGGCTGCGTCCTCGCCAATCGCCTCACTGAAAGCGGCCGCCGTCGCGTGCTTCTACTCGAAGCCGGGCCGCGCGACACTGATTTCTGGATCCACGTGCCGCTCGGCTACGGCAAGCTGTTCTCGCGCACCGACCTCAACTGGGCATACGAGTCCGAGCCCGAGCCGGCGCTGAACGACCGGCGCATCTTCACGCCGCGCGGCAAAGTCCTCGGCGGCTCCTCCTCGATCAACGGCCTGGTCTATATCCGCGGCCAGCGCGAGGACTTCGACGGCTGGGCGATCCCGGGCTGGGGTTTCAACGATCTCCTGCCGTACTTCAGGAAGTCGGAGAACCAGAGCCGCGGCGCGGACCTCTGGCATGGCGTCGGCGGAGCGCTCGCGGTGTCGGACCTGCCGCGCCACGAGCTGTGCGACGCCTTCATCGCGTCGGCCATGGCGCTCGGCATTCCGCGGAACGACGACTTCAACGGCGCCACGCAGGAAGGCACCGGCTACTACCAGGCGACGGCATCCAACGGCCGCCGCTGCAGCACGGCGGTCGGCTACCTGCGGCCGGCCGAGAAGCGACCGAACCTGAAGATTGAAGTCAACGCTCTCGCGACCAGGATCCACTTTGCGAATCGCCGTGCGGTCGGAGTCGAGCGGCGCATTCAACTCGCCGCAGCTTCTCCAGCTGTCGGGCGTCGGTCCGCGAGCGCTGCTCGAGCGGCACGGCATTCCGGTCGTGCACGAGTCGCCCGGCGTCGGCGCGGATCTGCAGGACCATTTCTACGTGCGCACGTTCTGGCGCTGTTCCAAGGCGATCACGCTGAACGACGACATGATGAGCCTGTGGCGCATGGCGCTCATGGGTCTGAGGTACTTCCTGTTCAAGCAAGGACCCCTGACGGTAAGCGCCGGCCATGCCGCCGCGTTCGTTCGCACCCGGCCGGACCTGAAGCGGCCCGACGCGCAGCTCTACTTCATCAATTTCTCGACTGCCAGGCGCGGCGGGGTCCTGCACCGGCATTCCGGCTTCACCTGCGCCGTATCGCAGCTCCAGGTGGAGTCGCGCGGCTCGGTGCACCTGCGCTCCGCGGACCCGGCCGCCGCGCCCGCCATCCGCTACAACTACCTCGCTACCGAGAACGACCGCCGCGTCATGGTCGAGGGCCTGAAGCTCGTACGGCGCCTCGTCAACACGGCTCCCCTGCGCGATTACGTTCGCGCCGAATACCTGCCCGGGCCGGGGGTACAGGGCGACTCGGATTGGCTCGACTACTGCCGCGGAATGGGAGAGACGGTGTTCCATCCGACTTCCACCTGTCGCATCGGCGCCGTCGTAGATGAAAACCTGAAAGTAAAGGGCCTGGGGGGATTGCGCGTCATCGATGCATCCGTCATGCCGGCGGTTCCCTCGGGCAACATCAACGCCGCGGTGATCGCGATCGCGGAAAAGGGCGCCGATCTCGTCAAGCAAGAGAACGGATAACATTCGGGACGAGGAGACTATGGATTCGAAGCGGCGTCGGCTTCTCAAAGTAGGTGGAGCGCTCGGTGTCTCTGGAGCCTTGGGCGGCGGCATTGCACTGACTGCTCTGCTCCCGGATGCGCACACGGCGGCAAGGCGACATCAGCATCGCGCCTCCATGCAAGCCGATACCGCTGCCCGAGCGCTTACGAAATTCGTGGACTCAAGAAAAAATTGCATCGCGACCTGCCGCCGACGACCTTGTGGGGCTACAACGGCGAGTATCCCTCTCCGACTTTCGATGTGCGGCGCGGCCATCCCATCGCGGTAAAGTGGCAGAACGATCTTGCGGGCACGCATTTCCTGCCGGTCGACCGTACGATCCACGGCGCGGAGGCGAACCTGCCGCAGGCGCGCACCGTAGTCCACCTCCACGGCATGAAAGACATGCCGGACAGCGACGGCTATCCGGAGGCATGGTTCACGAACGGATTCCGGCAGAAGGGCCCGTACTTCACGAACCAGATCTATCGCTATCCGAACGATCAGCAGGCGACCACGCTCTGGTACCACGATCACGCGCTAGGGATCACGCGATTGAACGTCTATGCCGGTCTCGGCGGCGGGCTTTACCTGCTGCGCGATGACCACGAGGATTCCCTCGGCTTGCCGAGCGGCCATTACGAGATTCCCCTGGTCATCCAGGACCGCTTCTTCAATCGCGACGGCGCGCTGCTCTATCCGGTGCAAATCCCCGGGGATCCGGATCCGCGCGTGCCGCCGGTCTGGATTCCGGAATTCTTCGGCGACACCGTGCTCGTCAACGGCACGATCTGGCCGTTTGTGGAAGTCAAGCCGCGCAAGTACCGGTTCCGCATCCTCAACGCCTCGAACGCCAGGTTCTATCGGATGACGCTGCAGGAGAGCTCGGTCACCGGCCAGCGCCTGGGCCGGCCCGGGCCGGTATTCCACCAGATCGGCAGCGACGGCGGCCTCCTGCCTGCTCCGGTCACGCGCACGCAACTGCTCATCGCGCCGGCAGAACGGCAAGACGTGGTCATCGACTTCTCCGGTTTGGAGGGGAGGACCTTCATTCTCGACAACGACGCCAAGGCGCCATTCCCTGACGGCGATGATGTCGTGCCGCCCGACGTGATGCTGTTCAAGGTGAGCGAGCGCCTGCGGGGTCCGGACAGGAGCCGTCTGCCCGCGACGCTCAACAGCGTGCCGTTGATCAATCCGGCCTCCGCAGTCGCCACCAGGGATCTCGTGCTGAGCGAGCTCGATTCCGCGCCGCCGTTCGAGAACCCCATCATGGCGATGATCAACGACGCGCATTGGGACGATCCGGTCACCGAGAACCCGAAAGCGGGCTCGATCGAGATCTGGCGCATCATCAATACCACGGGGGACGCGCATCCGATTCACATCCACCTCGTGCAGTTCCAGATTCTCGACCGGCGACATTTCGACATGACTCGATACCCTCCCGTCGCCTTCGACCAGCCGCCGCAGCCGCCGGAGAACAACGAGACGCCGGCGTGGAAGGACACGGTGCTCAGCTATCCGGAAACGGTGACGCGGGTCATCGCGAGGTACGATCTTCCCCGCGAGGCGCGTCCGCGGCCCGGACAAAAGTTCCGCTACGTGTACCACTGCCACATCCTGGAGCACGAGGAGAACGAGATGATGCGGCCGTACGACGTGGTCGGATAAGACGCTCAGGCACGCAGGAAGGCGGCCGATATAATCCGCGGCTTCATGTGGGAAGCCGCCGCGATCATTCTCATCGTCGCAGGGATATTGCTGTGGGTCGACAGCCTGCGTGCGCGCGAGCGCGCGATCCAGGCAGGGCGCACGGCGTGCGAGCGCTATGCGCTGCAGTTCCTCGACGAGACGGTGTCTTTCGCGCGCCTGCGCCTGGCTCGCGACGAAGAGGGCCGCCTGCGGATCCTGCGCGTCTACACTTTCGAGTTCTCCGAGACGGGAAACAACCGGCGCAATGGCGCGATCGTGATGCTCGGTCAGGACCCGAAAGACATCCATCTGGAGCCCTATAGACTCCAATGAGCACGCAATGGCTCGAGGCGAAGGTGCTCGACAACCGGCATTGGACCGATACGCTGTTCTCACTGCGCGTTGAAGGGCCCAGGCTGCAATTCGAGGCCGGGCAGTTCGTGCGCATCGCCATGGACATCGACGGCGAGCGCATCGCGCGCCCCTTCTCGTTCGTCAACCCGCCGGCGGACCCGGTCCACGAGTTCTACGGCATCGTGGTGCCCGAGGGGCCGCTTTCGCCGCGCCTGGCACGCCTGCAGCCGGGCGACACGCTCTACGTGGCACCCAACCCCGCCGGGTTCCTCGTGCTGTCCGAAGTGCCGGACGCCGAGACGCTGTGGCTCATCTCCACCGGCACCGGGATCGCGCCGTTTCTGTCGATCCTGCGCACCGAGGCGCCATGGCGCAGGTTCAGGAACGTCGTCCTGGTCCATGCGGTGCGCCATGCGAGGGAACTGGTTTACCGCGAAACCATCGAAGAGCTGATCATGCAGAGGCAGCTTCGTTACGTCAGCTTCGTGAGCAGGGAACCCAATTCGGGGTCGCTGTCCGGACGCATCCCGGCCGCGGTGCACGACGGCCGGCTGGAGCAGGCGGCGGGTCTCAAGATCGCTCCTGAATCGTCGCAGGTATTGTTATGCGGAAATCCTGACATGCTGAAGGACGCCACCGCCGCGCTCGTGGAGCGCGGCCTGCGCAAGCACCGGCGCCGCAACCCCGGCCAGATCAGCGTGGAGAGCTTCTGGTAATCGCGTCCCCAAGGCTGGCCGTGATCTGCGTCACGCTGTCGCTGCTCGCCGGCTGCAGCGCGATACGGCTGGCTTACGACCACGCCGATAGCTGGCTGCGCTGGCATGCGGGAAATTATCTCGACGTCCACGGCGAGCAGGCCGACGAGCTCGACGAGCGCATCGATGCGTTTCACGACTGGCACCGCGCCAAGGCGCTGCCGGAGTACGCGCGCCTCTCCGAAGAAGCAGCGCACCGCCTCGACGACGGCCTCTCGCGCGAGGACATCGTTTGGGGGTACGATTCCCTGATGGCGCAGGCGCGGGAAAGCCTGCGTGCGGCTGCCGAAAGAATCGCTCCCATGCTCGACCGCCTCAGCCCGGAGCAGGTCGGGCACATGGAGAAACGGTTCGCCGAGGACAACCGCAAGTTCGCGCGGGAGAACTTGCGCGGCAGCGAGGCCGAGAGGAGAAAGCGGCGCGCGACGCGCACGGTGGACCGACTGGAGGACTGGGTGGGAAAGCTGTCGAAGGCCCAAATCGAGCGGGTGAGGCTATTCTCGGCGCGCGCGCCGCTCTACAACGAGATGCGCGCCCGCGACCGCAAGCGGCTGCAGGGCGAGCTGCTTGCCATGGTCCGCGCCCGGGAGGCGCAAAAGCGACTGCCTGAGCACGCCGCGAACTTCGACCAGGGGCGCGACGCGGCCTACGCCGCCGCGAGCGAGGCCGCGCGGCAGGAGTACTACGCCTTGCTGCTCGATCTCGACCGCACGCTGAGCTCCGAGCAGCGCGCCAAGGCGGTGGCCAATTTCCGCCGCTACGCCAACGACTTCACGATCCTCGCGGGCCGCGCAGCCCCGGAGCCGCCGCCGCGGTGAACGACCCCGCCCTGCGCGGCATCAAGCCCGTGCTCGAGTCGCCGGGGGAGAGCTATGCCGGGCGCACCCGGCATACGCAGCTCGAATACGAGGCGCTGCTCGCCAACGTCTCCATCGGCATCGCCTTCACTCGCGAGCGGCGCGTCTTCCTCTGCAACCAGAAGTTCGCCGAGATGTTCGGCTGGGGCCCGGACGAGCTGATCGGCCAGCCCGGCGAGGTGATGTATCCCAGCCGCGAGAGCTACAACGCGCTCGGCGAGATCGCCGTGCCAATCCTTTCCGTGGGCCGGCAGCTCGACCTGGAGTGGGAGCTGCGGCGCAAGGACGGCTCGACGTTCCTGTGCCGCGTGATCGCCAAGGCGCTCGACGCCGGGAACACGCACCGCGGCACGGTCTGGATCGTCGAGGACATTACCGACAAGCGCCGCCACGCCGACGAGGTGGCGCGGCTGCTGCGCGAGCAGCAGGCCATCCTGGGCACCGCGTCGATCGGCATCCTGTTCGTCCGGCAACGCCGCATCGTGCGCTGCAACCGCCGCTACGAGGAAATGTACGGCTACGCGCCCGGCGAGCTCAACGGGCAGCCGACCACGGTGCTGTATGCCGATCTCGCCGATCATGCGAAGGCGGCCGAGGCTTATGTCAACCTCGCGCGCGGCGAGACCGCGCGCAGCGTCGAACTGCGTCGCCGCAAGGACGGCAGCACCTTCTGGACGCGCGCCGACGGGCGCGCGGTCGACCCGCAGAACCCGGACCGCGGCGCGGTGTGGATCGTCGAGGACGTCACCGAGCAGCGGCGCGCCGAGGACGAGCTGCAGCGGGTGCTCGCCGAGCAGCAGGCGCTGCTCGACAACGTGGTGGTCGGCATCGCGTTCACCCGCGATCGCAAGACTGTGCGCTGCAATCGCCGCTTCGAGGAGCTGTTCGGCTTCGCCCCCGGCGCCGCGGTCGGCAGCTCGGCGCGCGAACTGTACTTCACCGAGGAGGAGTTTGAGCGGCGCAACGAGATTTACGAGCAGCTCAACCAGGGGCGCACTCACTCGCGCGAGCAGTGGCTGCGCCGCCAGGACGGCTCGGGATTCTGGTGCCGCATCGCCGGCCGCGCGGTCAAGGCGGGCGATCCCGCGAAGGGCCAGGTGTGGCTGTTCGAGGACATCACGCATGCGCACGACATCGAGGAGCGTGTGCAGCGCGCGGCCGCCGAGCAGGAGCTGATCCTCGACAACGCCTCGGTCGGAATCGCCTTCGTGCGCAACCGGGCGATCCAGCGCTGCAACCGTTTTCTGGAGGACATGGTCGGCGCGGGCCCCGGCGAGCTCGCCGGCGAGAGCTCGGCGGTGCTGTTCGCCTCGGAGGAGGGATGGCGCGAGGCGGGCATGCTCGCCTATAGCACCACCACCCCCGGCGAGACGCACGACAGCGAATGGAAATTCAAGCGCCGCGACGGTACCATTTTCCATTGCCGCACCCGCGGCCGGCGCATCGACGCGGGAGGCGAGGAGCAGGAGTGGATCTGGAGCTTCGAGGATGTCACGGCCGAGCGCGAAGCCGAGGTGCGCGTGCAGCAGGCCCTGGACGCCCTCGAGCGCAAGGTGGTCGAGCGCACCGCCGAGCTGGAGGATGCGAAAGGCCGCGCCCAGCACCTGGCCGGCCATGATGCGCTGACCGGGCTTCCCAACCGCAGGCTGCTGGAAGACCGGCTCAGCCAGGCGCTCGCCTTGAGCTACCGCAACCGTCAGCAGACCGCGGTGATGTTCATCGACCTCGACCGCTTCAAGACCATCAACGACTCGCTCGGCCACGGCGTAGGCGACGCGCTGCTCAGGGAAGTGGCGCAGCGCCTGGTGAAGCAGCTGCGCGTCGGCGACAGCATCTGCCGCATCGGCGGCGACGAGTTCGTGGTGGTGCTGCCCGAGGTCAAGCGCTCCTCGGATGTCGCCAACGTGGCGCAGAAGGTGATCGATGAGCTGTCGAACCCCGTGCTCATCGAGGAGCGCGAACTGGTGGTCACGCCCTCGATCGGCATCAGCGTGTTTCCCGACGACGGCCGCGACGCCGAGACGCTGATCCGCAACGCCGACGCGGCCATGTACCACGCGAAGGAGATGGGCCGCGCCAACTACCAGTTCTTCACCGAGCAGATGAACCTGGCGGCGTCGCGCCGCCTGGCGCTGGAGAGCGACCTGCGGCGCGCGCTCGGCCGCGACCAGCTGCGCGTGCACTACCAGCCGATCGTCGAGGCGAAGAGCGGGCAAGTCGTGGCGCACGAGGCGCTGGTGCGCTGGCAGAACCCGCATCGCGGTCTCGTCGGCCCGACGGAATTCATCCAGGTGGCGGAGGAGACGGGCCTCATCCTGAAGATCGGCGAATGGGTGCTGAGCGAAGCCTGCCGCTGGGCGACGTTCATCGGCGCGGAGCGCGGCCTGCGGGTTTCTGTGAACCTCTCCCCCCGTCAGTTCAACGACCTCAAGCTGGTGCAACTCGTCGCCAAGGCGCTCAACGACACCGGTTTGCCGGCGCGGCTGCTCGAGCTCGAGATCACCGAGTCCACCGCGATGCAGCACACCGACATCGCGTTGAGCACGCTCAACAAGCTCAAGGAGCTCGGCGTCTCGATCGCCATCGACGATTTCGGCACCGGCTACTCGAGCCTCGCCTACCTGAAGCGCTTCCCCGTGGACAAGGTGAAGATCGACCGCGCCTTCGTCGCCGACGTGCCCGGTGACGGGGACCAGAACGCGATCGTCGCGGCGATCGTGGCCCTCGCGCACGCGCTCGAGATCAAGGTCGTCGCCGAAGGCGTCGAGACCGCGATGCAGCGCGAGTTCCTGAAGAATTGCGGCTGCGACTTCCTGCAGGGCTATCTCACCGGGCGGCCGGTGGATGCGGACAGCGCGGCCAGGGAATACCTCTAGCTTGCGCATTGCCGCGCTTGCCGGCCTGATGCTCGCTGTCGCCTCGGCCGGCGCTGCGGGCGAGGCAGGCCTGCGCGTGCAGGAGATGTACGTGCGATCCAGTGCCAAAGCCTCTCCGGCAGGCGAGCGGCAGCGTTTCGATTTCCTCGTCTTCTATGCCAACGGCACCGCCTATCGCGGCGATGCGAACCTCTTGACCAACGAGAGCCTGCCCAAGGACCGCCTCGGCACCTACCAAGCTGTCGGAGACGACATCCGCATCAGCTGGCCCGCGAACAAGACCGAGGTGATGCGGCGCCGGGGCGAGCGGCTGAGCGGCGCAGCCGGAACGCGGTGGCAGCGCCTGCCGAAGGTCGACGGGCTGCAGCTGCAAGGCACTTACCTCATCGCCGCCGGCACTGCGGAACCGGTCTGGATCGAGTTCGGGAGCGACGCAACGTTCTGGGACCAGGGCGTGATCAGGCACGCCGCGAACCTGCAGGTCCTGGAAAGAGGAGTGCCTGCTCCGCAAGGGGGCGGAGGTACCTACACCCTCGATGACTATACGCTCACTCTGAGCTATGCCGGCGGGCCGGCCGCGAAGATGTTTTTGTGCATCCTTCCGGGCGAAAAGAACCTGGCGCGGCCGAAGCGGCTGGTCGTCAATACCTACCTCTTCGAATTGAAGCAGTAGAGCCGTGAAACACGATTCGTTCGCGGCAGGCGCGCGCGCAGCCGTGCCGGTCGTCCTCGGTTATCTCGGCATCGGCATCGCCGCCGGCATCGTCGAGCGCGCGGCCGGCTTGTCGTACGCCGAAGTGCTGTTGATCTCCACGGTGCTGTACGCCGGCTCGGCCCAGTTCGTCGTGACCAGCATGCTGTCGCTCGCGAGTCCGGCCTCGGCGATCGTCCTCACGGTGTTCTTCCTCAATCTGCGCCACCTGCTGCTTTCCGCGGCGCTCGCGCCGGCGCTGCGCGGCGTTCCGGCGTGGAAGAACGCGCTCCTCGGCCTGCAACTCACCGATGAGACGTTCGTGGTCGCCTCCGGCCGGCGGCCGCTTTCGCCGGCCTGGATGGCGGGGCTGAATCTCGCGGCGTGGAGCGCCTGGGCGGTGGCCAACCTCGCCGGTGCGGCGCTCTCGGGCGCGGCGCGCGACACGCGCACGCTCGCTTTCGCGCTGCCCGCCATGTTCGCCGGGCTGCTCGTGCTCCAGGTGAGGATCCACCCGCGGTTGCGCGAGGCGCTGGTGGTGGCGCTCTTTTCCGGCGCTGCGGGCGCCGGTATCCAGTTCGCGGCGCCGGGCCCCGGTGCGGTGATCGGCGCGACCGTGCTGGGGGCGACGCTGGGACTCGCGCTCGAAGGATGGAAATCCGGCCCGACATCCTCGCGCTAGTGCTCGCCTGCGCGCTGGCCACCGCCGTGCCGCGCGTGCTGCCCCTCGTCGCGCTGTCGCGGCTCCAGCTGCCGCCCTGGCTCGCCGACTGGCTGCGCTACGTGCCGATCGCGGTGCTCGCCGCGCTGCTGGCGATCGAGCTCGCCTCGGCCGGAGCCGCCGGCCTGCCCGCGATCATGGCGGCGTTCGCGGTCGCCGCCGCGACGCGCAGCCTCCTGGGCACGGTGTTCGCCGGCGTTGCGCTCTACTGGCTGCTAAATTGAGCGGCGCCGCTTGTCGATCAGCAGCTCCTCGATGCCGCGGATGTTGATCTCGACGCCGAGCATGTTGGGATTGACCTCGAGCGCGCGGCGGAACCAGGCGAGCGAGCGCTCGTAGTCCTCGAGCTGGAAGTAGATCTGGCCCAGGCCCGACAGCGCGCCGAAATGCCGCGGGTTGCGCTTCAGCACTTCGTCGCAGTCCGCGATCGACTTTTAGTACTCGCCGGCGAGGTAGTACACCGTGGCACGCCGGTTCCAGCCTTCGGCGAAATCGGGCTTTCTCTTTATAACTTCCGAGAATGTTGCAACAGAGTCGGCGAGCCGCCCCGCCTGCATCTGGTCGGTGCCGCGCGCCATTCGGCGGTCGATCTCGGCGTCCCCGGAGCGGCTCCACAGCAGCCACAGGCCCTGCTCGGCCAATTCGCGCACGGTCTCGCTGTCGTCGCGCAGCCGCTCGTGCAGCAGCGGCGCGTCGGCCATCGCGCCGCGGTTGGCGATCCAGTTGGCGGCTTCGGCGCGCGTTACCTCGCTCGGGCTGCGCAGCCCGGCGAGCGCCTCGCCGCGCGACTTCGGCGGCTCGGGGAATGCGGGCGGCGCGCCCGCTGTTAACATCAGCGCTAACACGAACGCCGAGGAGAGAACATGAAACCGCTGCATCGTTCCCTGATCATAGCGTTGATCGCGCTGCCAGGGGCAGCGCTCGCCGCCGACAGCTCGCCAACGATGCGCGCGGCGCCGCGCGACCCGGTGCTCGAGCAGGTCGCGGCCGCCACGGCGAAGAACGACTGGAGCAAAGCGCAGGCGACCCTGCGTCAGGCGCTTGCAAGAAACCCCGACAACGCCGACTATCACAACCTGTACGCCTACTCGATCCGCAAGGGGCCGAACCCCGACATGAGCCTCGTCTTCAAGCATTACAACGAGGCGCTGCGGATCAATCCCGATCACCGGGGCGCGCACGAGTATCTCGGCGAGGCCTACCTGATGGTAGGCAATGTCGCCAAGGCGAAGGAGCACCTCTCGGTGCTCGATAAGCTATGCTTTTTCCCGTGCGACGAATACAGCGACCTGAAGAAGGCAATCGCCGACTACGAGAGGAAGCAGGTCTCCAGATAGCCTGTTGGATTTCGCGGAGGAGTTGCTGAGCAAGCCCAACTTCATCTTCATTCTCGCCGATGACCTGGGCTACGCCGACCTCGGCTGCTACGGCGGCCGTTCGCACTGCTCGCCGGTGCTCGATAGTCTTGCCGCCGGGGGACTGCGCTTCATTGACGGCTACGCCAACTCGCCGGTGTGCTCGCCAACACGCTTCGCCCTCGCCACCGGGCGGTGGCAGTATCGGCTGCGCGGCGGCGCGGACGAGCCGATCGCCAGCCGCTCGGCGCGCGCGAGCCCGGTGCTCGGGCTGCCGCCTGAGCATCCGACCATGGCGTCGCTGCTGCGCGACGCCGGCTATGCGACCGCGCTGATCGGCAAGTGGCATCTCGGCTTCGCGCCGACCTTCGGCCCGCTGAAGAGCGGCTACACCGAGTTCTTCGGGCCGATGAGCGGCGGCGTCGACTACTTCATGCACTGCGATTCGTCGGGCAAGCACGATCTCTACGAAGGCGAGAGGGAGGTGTGGCGCAGCGGCTACCTCACCGACCTCATCTCCGACAAGGCGGTCGAGTTTGTCGAACGCCAGCGCGGCAAGCCGTTCCTGCTGTCGCTGCACTACACCGCGCCGCACTGGCCGTGGGAGACGCGCGATGACGAGGCCGAGTCGAAGCGCATCTCCAGCATCGTGCATACCGACGGCGGCTCGCTGCAGACCTACCTCACCATGATCCGCCACATGGACGAAGGCATAGGCAAGGTGCTGCAGGCGCTGAAATCGATCGGCGCCGAGCGCGACACGCTGGTGGTTTTCACCAGCGACAACGGCGGCGAGCGCTTCTCCGACAACTGGCCGCTCGTCGGCAAGAAGATGGACCTGCTCGAAGGCGGCATCCGCGTGCCCTACATCGTGCGCTGGCCGGCGCGCGTGCCGCCGGGCAAGGCCACCGCGCAGCTCGCGCTGACCATGGACTGGCCGGCAACGTTCCTCGACGACGCCGACGTCGCGCCGCATCCCGACTACCCGCTCGACGGCGCGAGCCTGCTCCGCATCCTGGCGTATCCGGACGCCGTCTTCGGGCGCGAGCTCTACTGGCGCATGAAATTCCGCGAGCAGAAGGCGATGCGCACGTTCCAGTGGAAGTATCTGTCGATCGAAGGCGACGAGTTCCTCTTCGACCTCTTCAAGGATGTGCGCGAGCGAGCGAACCTCGCCAAGCGCGAACCCGCAAAGTTCACCGATCTGCGCAACCGCTATGCGGCCTGGCACGCCAGCATGCCGCCGATCCCGCCCGATGCTGCGACCAGCATTCCCTACGGCAAATCCGACCTGGCGCAGCCGTCTTAGTGCGCGCTTATCGCACCGCCCCGACCGACACCACGACCTTTTATCCGCGCCTCATCGGCCGGCACGGCGCCGTGGCGGGCAATTCCTACCTTTCGGTCAACGCCGGCGTCGACGTGCTGAAGGCGGGCGGCAATGCGATCGACGCCGCGGTCGCGGCCTGCTTCGTGGAAGGTCTGGTGAATCCGCAGATGCACACCCTCGGCGGCGAGTGCCCGATCCTGCTGCGCAGCGCGGGGAGCGACAAGGTGGTGGCGCTGAACGGCAACATGGCGGCGCCGGCGCGCGCCACGCCGGAGGAATTCCGCCGCCGCGGCCTCGATCACGTGCCGGACGAGGATATTCTCGCGGCCGGCGTGCCCGCAGCGTTCGGCGCGCTGCTCACCGCGCTGCAGCGCTACGGCACGATGCCACTGCGCGAAGCGATCGCGCCGGCAATCGAGCTTGCAAGGAATGGATTTCCCGCATCGCAAGGTCTCGTCCATCAGGAGAAATACGGTCTCAAGTCTCTGCGCGATAAATTCGAGAGCTGGCCAGGCAGCAAAGAGCTGTACATGCCGGTTCCCAGCGTGGGTGCGTTGCTGAAAAACGTGCCGCTCGCCCGGACCTACGAATACCTGGCGCACGCGAAGGACCCTCACGAAGCGTTCTACAAAGGCGAGGTTGCAGCGGAGATCGTGCGCTTCTCCAGGGAGCGCGACGGCCTGCTCGAGCGCGCCGACCTGGAGAGTTTCCAGACGCGGGTCGAGGAGCCCGTTAGCCTGCGCTTCGGCGAGGCGACGATCTACAAGTGCGGCTTCTGGTCGCAGGGGCCGGCGATGCTGCAGGCGCTCGCCATCATGCAGCGCTTCGACCTGCGCGCGATGGGGCAGGGCAGCGCCGATTACCTGCACCTGCTCATCGAGGCCACCAAGCTCGCCTTCGCCGATCGCGAGCAGTACTACGGCGATCCCTCGAAAGCAATGGTTCCTTCCGAGGTATTGCTGTCCGAGTCCTATGCAAGAGGCAGGGCGGAGCTGATCGATATCAGAAGGGCGAGCGACGAGCTGCGTCCGGGCGACGCCTGGCACAATGCCGCGTTGCTGCCCGCCGAGGAGCGCTTCACGCCGCAGCCCTGGGGGCCTGGCACCGTGCACGTCGACGCCGTGGACGCGAAGGGCAACATGGCGTCGTTCACGCCGAGCGGCGCGTGGATCAAGTCGGCAGAGGTCATCGGCGCGCTCGGTTTCCCGCTGTCGACGCGCATGATGACGTTCTATCTCGGGCCGGCGAACCATCCCAACGTGGTCGCGCCGGGCAAGCGCCCGCGCACCACGCTCACGCCTTCACTCGCGTTCCGGCGCGGCAGGCCGTGGATGACCTTCGGCACGATGGGCGGCGACCAGCAGGAGCAATGGTCGCTGCAGTTCATCCTGTACCGCGAGGCGTTCGGCATGACGATCCAGGAGGCGATCGAGGCGCCGAAGCTGTCCTCGGACCACTTCCCGGGCTTCTTCGCGCCGCACGATCACGCGCCGAAGCACGTGCGCATCGAGGCTCGCTTCGGCGCCAAGGCGATCGACGAGCTGCGTCGCCGCGGCCACGCCATCGAGGTGGCGCCCGACTGGACCGAGGGCTTCATTTCCGCCGCGCAGCTCGACGAGGAAACGGGGCTGCTCGAGGCCGGCTGCGACCCGCGCGGCTCGAAGTCCGAGTGCTTCCCCGCCTTCGCCTACGTCTGGTAAGAAAATCGGGGTCAGAACAACTTTTCCGAAACAGGGACAGACCACGTTTTCCGCACAAATGTAGTCCTGCCCCGGTGCTCGCTCCGCCTTCCGAGGCGCCGAAGCGCCGCATCGGCTTTTAGCGCCGCGTTTTCTTCCGTCTCGACTTTGCGGAAATCGGGCGCTGACCCACTAGTGTCCGGAGATTTCAGCGAATAGATTCAACTGATTAGACGAATCGAGAATCGCCGCTGTGGATTCCGTTTGTGCAAGCAGTTGATCG
>WNFI01171663.1_pt1 | contig 27522 bp, 24 predicted proteins | sample 5400471 | NCBI WGS metagenome assembly WNFI01 (sample SAMN13153348, study PRJNA577476) | soil metagenome | isolation source: 100 cm saprolite on Douglas fir-dominated hillslope | place: USA:California | collected 2013-09-17
GCGACCAAGCGGGTTTGCGGCCAACACCCTTCTGTGGGCGCCGCAGATCCGCACTGATGGGGTCGTGCGCTGGCCCTACGGAGCGGCAGCTAGGTCGCTAATCCACGAGCGGGACATCGCGGCTGTCGCGGTCCGCGCACTCACCGAGGACAGGCATGTGGGGACGAAGTATGTCCTGACAGGCCCCCAATCGCTGACTCAAATCGAGCAGGTACACATCATTGGTGAAGTGATCGGTCGCCCGCTGCACTACGACGAGATCGCGCCAAAGGCTGCGCGGCAGCAGTTGCTCACCTCCTGGGGTCTCCCCTCGTTCGTTGCGCGCCTTCTCCCGGCGAACACTCTTCCTCGTCGGATGGTGGATGGCGCGCTCGACACCTGGGCCAAGATGGTGACCGAACCGGAGCGGGTTTCACCCACGATGGAAGAGGTCACCGGAGTACCAGCGCGCCCCTTCCGCGAATGGGCAACCGACCACGCGAGCGACTTTCGTTGAGGAGAGCCAGGTTATGAGGGACCAGACGAAACTCCTCCAGAGCGCATCGGGAAAGAACTGCGAGCATTTTTTAGCAAATTCTCATGATACATGTTGTGATGAAATCATCTGGAAATTTCCATGCACAACTGGTCTCTTGAACCTGCACTAAGTACAATTAACTAACTTTTTAGGCATTGCAGGCGCCTGGTGAGCAGGTTTTATCCAATGAAAGTTGTGTGACTGTACTTAGAGATGATAAAATAGAAGCTAAAAAGAGTTGAGTGGTTGGAAGATGGAGCTAACGAAAGAAGTGAAAGAGTTGCTGATCAAGACAGCAAAAGAGTTAAAAGGCAGTGCTTGTCGTCTTTTTATGGCACGGACGGTACGAGCATTAGGAGAAGGAGGACAACGGCGAGCTGAAGAAGAATTGGGCTGGAATCGTGGACTCATCAGAAAAGGCGAGCATGAACTCAAAAGCGGACGAGTGTGTGTGGATGCCTTCAATCAGCGAGGGAGGAAACGCAGTGAGGAATATCTGCCGAACTTATTGAAGGATATCCCCGCCATCGTGGATGGACAAAGCCAGACTGATCCGCAGTTTCGTAGTGCTCGGCTGTACACGCGCCTGACCGCCGCAGAAGTTCGTCGCCAGTTAATCACAACGTACCAGTATACTGATTCGGAATTACCAACGACAGCCACAATCACCACCAAGCTCAATGAACTGGGCTATTCCCTCAAAAAGGTGAAGAAGACGCAACCCCAAAAAAACTCCCCGAAACGGATGCCATCTTCGATCACCTCAGCCTCGTAAACGCAGAGGCCGATGCGGAAGACTCAACCTTACGTCTTTCGATAGATGCGAAGGCAGTCGTCAAAGTTGGTCCTTTTGCACGAGGAGGAAAAAGCCGTATCCTGACAAAAGCGGCTGATCATGATTTTGAGGTCCAAGCTACCGTGACGCCGATCGGCATTTTCCTTCCCGCATCCGATGAGTTTTTTCTGTATGGGGTGACATCCAAAGTCACCAGCGACTGCCTCGTTGACCGACTGATCCAGTGGTGGGAGAGCGTGAAAGAGCGTTTTGTTCAGATCAAGATGCTCGTCATCAATTTGGATAATGGGCCGGAGAATCACAGTCGTCGCACTCAGTTTATGCAGCGATTGCTTGAATTTGCACAAAAATATCAGATAAACATCCGTCTCGCGTATTATCCACCCTATCATAGCAAATATAACCCTGTTGAACGCTGTTGGGGCATCTTAGAGCAGCACTGGAATGGGGCCTTGCTCGATTCGGTAGATGCCGTCATCCACTTTGCCCAAACGATGACCTGGAAAGGAAACCGTCCGGTTGTCGAATTGGTCACAAACGCCTATCAGACTGGTGTGAGGCTGAGCAAGGAAGCCATGCTGGTGGTGGAAACCCACCTCCAGCGATGGCCTTCCCTGGAAAAATGGTTCGTCGAGATTCCCTCTTCTCTATCAGGCGACTGGGATGATTAATTTTTTGAGAGTCCCTTACTGCCATGACATTCGCAGAGTTAATGATCTCACTCTAAATTTCTAAAGGGGGAAGCCAGCATGAGCGAAGCACTGGCAAAGAATGGTTTTGCGATGCCTGAGCCGTTCTTTGGCGCGCACCAACTCAGTGCGGAGTTGACCAAGGTTGGCAGCACAAAGGTTTTTGAGTTCGCGCCGTTTGAGCAAATTCCACACCCCTTCTTGCGGATTCAGCTCTGGGGCATAGCCAGGCAGCCGTTCCAAATGAATACGCTTGGCTCCCCCAGCCGCCAGAAACTCTTTGATCACGTGAGAGCGATGAATGCTGGCTCCATCCCAAATGACCAGCAGTTTGCCGGAGATCTTACGCTCAAGCATCTGCAAAAAGCGCACGGCATCCGGTCCTTTGTACGAATGGTCCTGCATCTGCATGAACATCCGTCCATCCATCGTCAGACCCCCAATGGCCGAAAGATGATCACGGGTCAGCGGAACCGTCAAGATCGGCGTCTGGCCGATCGGCGCATAGGTCCGCACGGCCATGGGCAAGAGATAAAACGCCGACTCGTCTACAAAGACGATGGTGCGCTCTTCCTCTTCGGCCTTTTTTTTAACGCCGCCACCCGTTGCTCGCGCCACGTTTGGATCGCTTGCGCGTCCTGTTGGCTTGCTCGGCTTTCTGGCTTCTGGACACTGTGCTTGATGGCGTGCAGGAGGCGACTACAATGGGTCGGATGATAGCTCACGCCAAACTCGCGTTTGATCAGCACCGCGACACGCTCGGCGGTCCACACTTGGCCTCGGAACCCATAGGCTTCGGCTCCCTTGGCCAACAGGGCAGGCAATTGGGCACGCTGTTCCGGTCTCAGTTTTGGCGGTGCGCCCGGCGATGGCTGATGGCGCAACGCTTCTGGACCGTGAGCCTTGCCACGGCTTATCCATTGACTGACGGCTACGCGCGGTGACTCCCAGAGCTTCCGCAATCTTTTTCTGTGCCCATCCCTGTTCGTACAATTCCCAGGCGCGCAGCCGTCGTCCTTCGCGCCAATCTTTTGGCAGAGGTGTGCTTGTTTTCATACCTCCTTTCATCGGCTCTTTGGCCGCAAACTTTAGTCCTTTATAGCGAGATCAATAGTAGAGCTAAGTAAGCACTATAATGAGGACGGCAAAATGCCAGAGGATGCGCCGAAAGAGGTTACCGTTTTCGAGGTTCAAGAGCAGATAGCTACGGCGAAGCTTACGGCCTGGTGGGGAACTGATTATATGTGCTTAGCGAAATATAAGGATGAGTGGATGATCGTCAATATCCTTTGGCGGACTCGCCCAGCTCAAAGCAATAGGCTCGCTGATATGGCTAAACTGGGCTCACCCGCTCTTTTGCCGATCAAGATCGAAAGCGGAGACAGCCAAGCGAACTGGACCGAAGAAAGCTCTTTCAGCCAGGCAGAGAGCGTTCCCAACCATTCGGCGTTCTTGACCATCTTTAACCCAGGTACACTAATCTCTCTTTCCAAAAAGCGAACCATTTTTCCGGTATCCCAACGTTGTACAAAACAGAACATCTGTGATGACCTATCGAAAGGGAGAACGCCGAGATGCAGAAAAAGGAACCCACGAACCAACGCTCTCAGGGGGCGCCATCCTCGAGGAAACGAGATCCTCCGAACTCTCGTGCTTCACGACCACCCCAAGCACCATCAATGCCACAGCCACCTGCTCCCCAGACGCCTGAAGAATGGCGCGCTCACTGGGAAGCCCAGGGGCAGCCCTGGCGAACCGAACCAGAGATCGATGCTCAGCGGCAGGCGGAACTGGCAACACGCCGCGCCATCATTCCCAATGTTGAAAAGGGGACCTACCCGTTCAGCGAGGTGAAGTTGAGCAGAGCGGATATCGAGTGGTTGCTGGCGACCCATGAGAATGGGCGCGGGCCGGTTGATTGGAGCGACGAAAGCCAGCGAGAACGCGAGGGGTTGGATCTGCGTGGAGTTGATTTAAGTGGGAGTGGAAAGCAGCGTGCCAATCTTGGCGGTCTTCCGCTTGCACGGCTGGTTGGTGGCCTTCGCCTCGATGAGCAGTTGAATGCAACTGAAGAGGAAGAGAAGTACGCAAGTGTGATACTCACGGGAGCCTTTCTCTACCAGGCGCAGCTAGAGGGAGCCGAGCTCAACCGGGTGCAGCTAGAGAGAGCCAATCTCGGCGGGGCCAAGCTGGAAAGAGCCAATCTCAGCCGAGCCCAACTAAATGGAGCCAACCTCCGCGAGGCTCGGCTAGAGGGAGCTTATCTCGGTGACGCGCAGCTAGAGGGAGCCGATCTCACCAGCGTTCAGTCAGAAGGAGCCAACTTCAGCCATGCCCAGTTAAAAATTGCTTTTTTCTACCATGCTCAATTAAAGGGAGCCAACCTTATCGGGACCCAACTAGAGGAAGCCAACCTCCAAGGCGCCCAGTTAGAGGGAGTCGATCTCACCACGGCCCAGCTAGAGGGAGTCAACCTCGGCGATGCCCAGCTAAAACGAGCCAGACTCCTCGGGGCCCGGCTGAAGAGAGCTGATCTTCGCCGGGCCCAGTTAGGGGAGGCCAACCTCAGCGGAGCGCAATTAGAGGGGGCCAACCTCAACGATATTCTCATTGGGAACAAAAACCACATTGGTCCCCGCCTGGTAGATATCCAGTGGGGTACAGTCAATCTTGCGGTAATCGATTGGTCACAAGTGGTACATCTAGGAGACGAGTATGAAGCCCGGCAGAAGATTGGTAGTGATGGAAACAGGAAAGGGAAAGGCGCGCGTTTCTATGAGTATAAAACAGCAGCGCGGGCGAACCGGCAACTCTCGGTGGTCTTGCAGGGGCAGGGCCTCAATGAAGATGCTGCCCGCTTTGCCTATCTCGCTCAGGTCTTGCAGAAAGCAACGTACTGGTTTCGGATGATCCAGGAGGGCCTGTCGTTGCGCGAGCGTGTGCGAGCATTGGGAAGCTGGCTCTTCTCCTGGTTCGTGTTCCTGCTTGCAGGCTATGGCTACAAGCCGCTGCGCAGTTTCCTGGCCTATCTGCTGGTCATTGCTGGGTTCGCCACGGCCTACTATCTACTTGGCCTGCCCGACCTTGTTGGACCGCATGATATACCGGGACCGCATTATCTCTCCTGGTACGAAGCCTTTGTGGTCAGTATGACCGCGTTCCATGGCCGGGGCTTCTTTGTCGGCACGTTTTCCCCTGGTGATCCGCAAGCGTTGGTAGCTGCAATCGAAGCGTTTCTCGGCTTGCTGATCGAGGTAACTTTTATTGCGACGCTCACTCAGCGACTCTTTAGCCGGTAAACTGATCAGGCTGCGCACAAGGGTGGGGAAGCCAGCGGAGGGACATAGATTTGGTGTCAGGGGAAACGGCTATCCGTAGCGCCTTTCCTCTACAATGCGCGCCAGCTTTCCAAGCGCCTTGATGGTTGACACCCGATAGCAAAAATTGACACCAGGATTGACACCTTTTAGGCCGGTTTTTGGCGAAGAAAGACGAACAACCAAAAACATCCTGCATGCTTCACAAGCCACGAACGCCCCTTTCAGCAGGTATCTGAAAGGGGCGTACACCCGCTATAATCACCCGCCCTGGGTGATGCGCAATCACCCACTTCCGTTCTATACTGGAGAGCAAAGCTTACAAATGATCACGTACTAAAATCACGTATCAAAAATGTATATCGTGTAACACTTTTCAGAAAAGCTGAGCAGCCAAAGGAGCGAGAACTATGTCACAGCAGCATGAGATGGAGTTTGCCGATCTGCATATGGACGGGCCGGAAGCCTCTTATCGCGGATATCGCGGCCCATCGTATCAGGAGTATGAGGCAGGCGCTTATCGCCACGAGCAAGAGCATGTATCGCTCGCGGCCAGGTCTGGCGTGCACGAGAACGCGTCATTCGCAGCAAAACCTGACCTTTATGAAGGCGTCAATCCTACCTTCATGATGCAAATGCGCCTGGGCCTGCTGATTGTCTCGCTGATCCTCTGGGTGATCGTCTTCTTCGGCTCCATCTGGGTCATCACAAGGATTCCCGGGGGTCTGGCCTTTCTCATCGACCCGCTGGTCTTCTTTGGCCTGGCAGCGTTCACTGTCCTGGCGGCGCTGGGCAACGTCCATTTTGGGCGTAAAAGATAAATTTTTAAGTGTATTGAATGACTTAGGAGGTTTTAGAGCGCGAAGCGCTCTAAAACCTCCTAAGTCATTCAATACACTTTTGGTATGTCCTCAGAGCAAAACCCCAAGGATGCCAACCAGGGTGATTACGACACCGAGAATCGTCACCAGCGGCGGAATCTCGCCGAGCAGAAAGATGCCCAGAATGATCCCGCCAGTCACCTCCTGGGTTGCGATCAGATTGGCGTAGGTCGCGTGAACTCTACGGACGGCTGCATTATAGAGTGTGTGTCCGAGTCCGAGGGGGAAGATGCCCAGCGCGATCACCGCAGCTACCGCGGACAATGGATATGGGTGCTGGAAAGCGAAATAGAGTGTGGCGGGTAGCAGCCAGAGCGCGGCGAGGCCGTAGACATTGAACGTATAACGGAAGAGCGGATGGCGGTCGCGCTCGCCGCGCCCAACCACCGAGTAGGTCGCCAGGCAGATTGCCGAGAGCAGAGCGAGGCCATCGCCCAGAACCATACAGTGTCCCGGTTCGTTGAGACTGCAGGCCGTGTAATGTGGCTGGAAGCCTGCCATGATCGCCACGCCAATCACCGCCACGCCGATGCCCAGGTATTTGCGTTTGGGCAGAGGCTCGCGCAAGAAAATGGCTGCGAGAAGCGTCACAAAGATCGGCGAGGTATAGACCAGCGCCAGCGCGTGGGCGATCGTCGTGAAACTTAGTGCCGCGATATAGAACAGGAAGTGCAGGGCCGTGATCAAGCCATAGCAGAGGAAGCGCGGCACCTCTCGACGTTTGAGCAGAAGCCGCGTGCGTGTCAGCAGCCCCAGCACTCCAACCAGAGCTGCCGCGATAGCCAGGCGCCAACAAGCGACTTCGGTTGAGCTGAATGGCGCAGACCAGCGTACAAAGACCGCGCTGGTCGAGAAAAAGCAGACCGCGACGCAGACATAGAGCAGACCAGAGCGAGATTGCCGCACTGGTGTTTCAGCCTGGGATACAGGCGAGGGAGGCGTTTGCTTTGTGTCTTTCATATAGTCATAAAATACAAGGGAATGAAGCTAGCTAATCCTGGTGTCGTAGCGTGTGCTGGCCACGGCGACAGGATGAGTAAAACGAATTAGGCTTTTATTGTACACCATATTGGCTTCTGACACAGCTTGGTTAATAAGCTCATCAAGGTTAGTTTGCAAGTGAACGTTTGCCCGATAACGTGCCTGGTCCCTCTCTACGGGTGAGAGCAGTGACACACCAACCAATGATCTGGCGGAAATACCGCCCCGATCGCCACTACTGTCTCTTGGAGGAGTTGTATCGGGAGCCTGATTTCTCTATTGAGAAGCTGATCTATCTTGTCAATGTCTCGAATGGCGAACAGCAACTGATAGAGGGATATAGAATTAGCTGATCGCATAGAGACGCACACGTCGGTTTTTCTCGATTGCCTCCGCTGTTACCCCCATACCAGCCAGGGCGAGTGCTGCCGAAAGGCGGATCGCGCGTGGTAGGTGGGGACCACTTACTATCTTTTGTAGCTGGGGAATGGTTGCTTTGTCATTTAACACGGTTAAGAGCCAGACGACTGACTGGCGTTCCGCGTAATCGTCGCGGTAAAGCGAACGCACAAGCTGTGTAGCGAAAGGGGTTCCAAAGGTCGTTACACCCTGGAGCAATTGTTGCCGCAATTCACTGGTGGTAATCGTCATATTACTCGTTTGTTGGAGTAATGTGTGTACCTTCTGGCGAACCTGTTTGCGAGCCTCAAGCTCCACAACGTTCCAGCTCTGCTCAAAAGCATTCGGGGTGGCCTGCTGGAACAGCCTGGCGCTTCCTTTTTCCATCAAGATATGTCCTTTTCGAGGTCTTGTTGTGGCCTCGACACAGTGTTTTGATAACACCTATACATAATCAACGTTTGCCGGGCGTCCCTACGCCTCAGTTTGCATCTAGAAATGGCTCGCGCCGCGCGGCAATCAGTGCCAATAGCTCTTGCAAGCCCTGGTGAGCACCGCTGCGCTGTTGTTCAGTCAGTGTAGTATCGGCGGCAAACTCGTCTTCGTCCAGGATCAGCGGCTGACCGGCGGGGCTGACCCACACATCCAGCAGCAGATCGACCTGTTCGATGCGCTCCTCGCTCACTTGCGCGGGTGCGGCGACATTGCAGTACCAGCCCTTGCGCCTGCCTTCTGCGGTGGAGATCGCGAAGATATTAAACCACCGATCAGTGTAAAAATATTCGATAAAGTGATCCCCAGGCTCAAAGATGGTATAGCCCAGGTCCCGCCGCGGTTGATTCCAGTATGCTTCCAGAATCACCCCATTCTTTAAACGAGTGAGTACCTGTGCCGGATACTGAATTTTCTCCTCGCCTTGAGGATTGAGTTTGACAACGGTTATCATTATACCTCCACATTGAGCTACAGGATAGTATAAAGAGGCGTTTTTATTATAGCTCAGGAAAATAGGATGGTGAAAGCCTTGACCTTCCAGCGATGGGAAGGTGTATAGTTCCTCTGTAGGGAGGTAGAAACGCAAAGATGCAAACACAGCACACGCTTGAAGTGCGCAACGAAAGTCAGGTGGAAAGAATGATAACCTGCTTCATTTGGTTATTATACCCATTCATTCGCATGAGCGATTGTGGGTTGTTAGCCTGCGCGAAAGGCAGCAAAAATCGCGAAACCCTACTTATAGTTTATACACGTAGTCAGCGGAAAAAAGCTGTGTTATACTTGCGGCATGTTAAGTCTGGACTTTATTCGCCAACATCCAGAGGTTGTGCGGGCGGGTTTGCAACGCAGGCGCGAGACACAGGATATCGATGAACTCTTGCGTCTGATTGAGCAACGTAGGGGTCTGAGCACACGCTGCGATGGGTTATACGCCGCGCTGAAACGCCTGAACGAGGGTTCGCGCGCCGCACACGAGCGGAAACGCGAGGAGCTTGGGAAGCAGGTCAAAGCTGTCACCAAGGATATTCGCCTGCTGGAGTTGCAGATCAGCGATATTGAATCGCATATGCAACCGCTGCTGTTGGCGCTGCCCAATCTCCCGCATGTCAGCGTGCCAGATGGGGGTGCGCGTGATAAAGATCGTGTAGCGCGGACCTGGGGCGAGCCGCTGCGCTTTTATTTCACGCCCAAACCGCACTGGGAGTTGAGCGAGAGCCTTTGTCTCACAGATTTTGAGAGCGGCGCCAGGCTGGCTGGAAGCCGTTTTGTGGTTCTCAAAGGCATGGGTGCTCGCCTTGAGCGCGCGCTGATCTCTTTCATGCTGGATGTGCATACGCGCGAGCATGGTTACACGGAGATCCTGCCGCCCCAACTGGTCAAGCGCTCGCTGATGATTGGCGCGGGCCAGTTTCCCAAGTTTGAGGACCAGGCCTATCTCTGCACCGAGGACGATCTCTACCTCAATCCCACCGCCGAAGTGCCCCTGGTTGGTCTGCATAGCGATTCTATTCTGCCCGCCGGGACCCTCCCGCTGCGCTATGTCGCATGGACCAGCGCGTTTCGCCGCGAAGTTGGCTCAGCTTCGCGCCAGAACCGTGGCTTGCAGCGTCTCCACCAGTTTAACAAAGTCGAGCTTTTCCAGATCGTTGAGCCGCAAGACTCGTACGAGGTGATGGAGCAACTGATTGGGCACGCCGAGGCCATTTTGCGCGCCCTGGAGTTGCCCTATCGTGTCGTTGAACTCTGTGCGCGCAATCTCGCCTTTTCTGCGGCGAAAACTGTCGATCTAGAGGTCTGGATGGGTGGCCAGAATCGATACCTGGAAATCTCCTCGATTAGCAATTGTGAAACCTTTCAGGCGCGGCGAGCCGACATCAAATACCGCCCCCGTCCGAGTGCTCATGCCGAGTACGTTCACACCCTCAACGCCTCCGGCCTTGCCGTTGGCCGCACCATGGCTGCCATCCTCGAAGCCTACCAGCAGGCCGATGGCACTGTCATCGTGCCGAAAGTGCTGCGGCCTTTTATGGGCGTGTCGGTGTTGAAACAGGTGGAGAAGTAGGCAAAACAGCCCCAAAAGTACCCCTATTTACAGTGTAATACTCCCGATTCAGGTGAATCCGCCCATTAGCACTGGCAAAATAGCGCAAGATATGGTATAGTTTGTCACGGAGGGATGGCAGAGTGGTCTATTGCGGCTGTCTTGAAAACAGCTGAGTCACAAGCTCCGGGGGTTCGAATCCCTCTCCCTCCGCTTATCCAGTCAATACAGGTGCTCCCAGATATGCAGTGCCGCTTACCTGGAAATGGCTACGATGGGACGATCCGGGGGACGGATTGTTTTTCCCTGCGACGAAGCATATAGAGCGTGGACAGCTTGAGCTGTTTTAGCGCCCACAGGACTTTGTCGATGGATTGCGGCGTTTCGTAGTAGGCTTTCGCATTGGTGCAGGCTTCGTCAGGTTGGGATTTGGCGGAGTTGGCGCACGTGCTGGAGGTCGTTTGTGGACGGACGGTGAATTATCGTGTCTCTTATAGGTTCGTTAGAGCAGTTTGATCTCGCAAATATTTTACGGCGCATTGAAGTATTTTCCAAAACTGGCCTTCTTGTGGTGAAACAAGGAGATCTGTGGATTGAGTTTTATTTCCGCCAGGGTCAGCTTGTGTGTATTGGCCCGGTGCGCGCGAATACCAGCCTGATTGATCGCCTGTTGCAGGCGAATTTGCTTTCCTTGCAGACTCTGCCTCGGATTAGAACGCTGGTGGGTTCCTCTGAGTCGAATGAGACGCGCATCGCCCTGACGTTAATTAACGAAGGCTATCTCAGCCGCGAGGTGCTACGTGCCTGGGCCTCGCATGAGACTTCCCAGATCCTGCAGACGATCCTCTCCTGGCCAACCGGCGAGGTCTATTTCGAGGATGATCGTCCAACGCCCGCTGATCGCTTGTTGATCGCGCTCTCTGTTGTAACGCTTCTTGACACGCTGCCCGCTTCTGCCCCTCGGCCTGCCAGTGTGAGCGCTCCATCTACGAATGAACCAGCCTTTCTGCCGCCAACCCAATCTCTGCCGGTGACGCCTATGAATAATCTCGCCACTACGGGGTCTGCCGGACAACTGGATGCCACGCGGTTAATTGAAAAGGTCCCTTCTTTTGCCGCACCAGCTCCTGGAACCCTGAACGCTTCTCAGTTGCTTGAGCAAGCGCCCGCGTTCAATCAGGCGGCTCCTACAGGCGATGGAGCCGCCGCTGGACTCTTTAGTGCTTCTCAGTTAATTGAAGACTTTCCATTTGGTGCGTCTGATGCCGCACCGTTTGCCGAAGAGACTCCGTCACCCTCGTTTGCTTCAGCAAATCCGGCGTCGGCGGTTTTCGGCAGCGAACTCAATATTTCCGCATCCAATCAAATTTCTTTTCTTCCCCCTCAGCCTGTTGCGAATCCACTTCCACCCGCTCGAATCGATACGTCTTTTATGACGCCGGAGCTGGTACTGGTGCCCGTTGACCTCTCGTCGCTGCGCGAGCGCAATCCGCGGGTGCAGCTGACACCTGATCAGTGGCGCCTGCTTGCTATGATTGATGGCCAGAGTTCTGTACAGATGCTCTGTCAGGCGTTGATGGCGTCTCTCGATCAGGTGTGCGGCGTAGCTGGCGAACTGCTGGCGATTGGTCTGGTGATGCCGCAACCAGCAGGTGCCCTGGCCGAACTTCCTTCGCCTGCTCCCAATGGGATGACAAACAGCATGGGTATGGCTCCGTCTGGCCAGTATGCCGCCGCGCAGCCTGCGTGGCCACCGCAGTCGGCTGGCCCAGCACCATTTACCCCGCCAATCGCCACGCAAGCTCAATGGGGTAATGGCAATAATGGCGCGGCCTTCGTGGTAGGTGGAAGCTGGATGCTCTCTGGGAAACAGCCAGTGGTTCAGCCGGGTTACAGCCAGCCTGGCGAGGCCTATGCTCCCGTTGGTGGATATCGCTAATCCTCTCCTTCTTTTCACGCCAATAACGGATATGTAGGAGTTCTGCTCCTCATTTCCTGGCCCGCGTATGGGATTCGTTCCGCAAACGCCGAATTGTGGTGTGCAGTGGCGAACACGTGTTTTTTGTGTCTATGTTGCGAGTGGGGGAATGTATGAAGGGACGCTCTGTCTCATCTGAGTATGCTTACCGGTTGCCTGAGGTGCGGACCGATGAGGAGCAGGCAGCCGATCCCATTGCCAGCAGTGGGCTGATCGTGGGCCAGAGTTCCGCAATGCGTGAGGTTGTGCAACAGATGCGCCAGGTGGCTGCTTCCCCAGATACGACTGTGCTGCTCCAGGGCGAAACGGGCACCGGCAAAGAGGTCTTTGCACGCGCAATCCACACCTTGAGCCGACGTGCCGCGTATCAGTTTGTCGACGTGAACTGCGCGGCCATCCCTGAAACCCTTTGGGAGACTGAGCTTTTTGGGGTTGAGGCCGGAGCGTTTACTGACGCGAAAACCTCGCGTGAAGGCTATCTGCTGCGTGCGGATGGCGGCTCGCTTTTCCTCGATGAGATCGGCTCTATGCCTCAGGCAGCCCAGGCCAAGCTGCTGCGTTTCTTGGAGACGCGCAGCTTCCGGCGCGTCGGCAGTTTGAAGGAGATGCATGTCCATTTGCGCGTCATCTCCGCGACCAATGTGGATCTGCATGACGCAGTCGCCCGCCAGGCTTTCCGCGATGATCTCTATTATCGTCTACAGGTTGTGACGCTCTACTTGCCACCACTGCGCAGTCGTCCGGAAGATATCGAACCCCTGGTGCAGCATTTCTTGCATCTCTCCTCGCTTGAGGGCGAGGAGCCGCTACAGATCAGCGCGGAGGCCCTGGAATTGCTCCAGCGCTATCCCTGGCCTGGGAATATCCGCGAGCTACGCAGCGTCATCCAGCGCGGACAGGTGCTCAGCCAGAATCACGAGATCCTGCCCGCTGATCTGCCTGAGGCGATTCGCCAGAGCAGTTCCGGCGAGTTTGCGCGTCTGCTGGAGTTGCAGGAAAGCATGCACCTGCCAACCGAGGGCCTGAATCTGCCCGCGTTCCTGGCTGGTATTGAACGGCGGCTGGTCCGGGAGGCGCTGGACGTTTGCCATGGTAACCAGGTGCGCGCCGCCGCTCTGCTTGGCATGACGCGCGATCAATTGCGCTATCGCATGCGTTTGCTCTAAGCTTCCCGTTTACGCCTCTGGCCAGTCCAACATCAGGGCGTTGGCCGTTTCGCCTGCTTTGATCTCTACACCACCTTCCGGTACAATCACCAGGGCGTTGGCGTTGACCAGCGAAGTCATGATATTTGATCCCTGGTTGCCAGTGGTGCGGGCGATAAAACGTCCATCACGCAACTCTACATGTGCGCGAACGTAGTGGCGACGCATGGCTTTGTCGCTGACGCCATCCTCGACGACCACCTCGACCTGGGGGCGCAGCAGGCGTGTATGGCCGAGCATTTTGCGCAGCACCGGGCGTCCAAAGAGTTCGAAGGTGACCGCAGCCGAAACCGGATTGCCCGGCAGGCCCAGTAGAGGAGTCGAGCCGATATGCCCAAAGGCCACCGGCTTGCCGGGACGCATGTTGATGCGCCAGAAGTTGATCTCGCCCTGCTCGGCCATGATATTTTTCACCAGATCAAAGTCACCTACTGAGACGCCTCCGGACGTGATGATCAGATCGCTGCCGTGTGCCTGGCTAAATTTCTCGCGCAGGCTCTCGACCGTGTCGCGTGCCACACCCAGACGCACAGGCCGCGCTCCAGCACGCTGTACCGCAGCCTCCAGTAAATAGCTGTTGCTATTGCGAATCTTGCCTGGCCTGAGCGGTTGGTCAATCTCGATCACCTCGTCACCGGTGCCCAGAATCGCCACCTGTGGTTGGCGCGTGACCGGGACTGTGGCTCTGCCGAGCGTGGCCAGGATACCAATTTCCCAGGGGCCAATCTCGCAACCCTGGCGCAGGATAGTCTGGCCACTACTCATATCCTCGCCCGCGGGGCGCACATTATTGCCCGGCGCAACCGCTTCCAGGACTTCCACCCAGGTGCTCTCCGGGCCATCGTAGTTGGTCAGCTCAATTTGAATGACCGCGTCCGCGCCCGGTGGGACAGGCGCGCCGGTCATGATGCGCATGGCTGTGCCCTCTTCCACCGAGTGATCGGCTACATAACCAGCCGCCACGCCGCCCGTCACCCGCAGGCGCGGTGGCTGACCATCACGCGGCTGACTATCCTGGCTGCGTAGCGCGAAGCCATCCATCGCCGAGTTGGCGAACGGCGGCATCGCTTCGTGCGCGACCGCATCTTCGGCCAGCACCAGTCCGAGCGCTTCGGCTAGCGCAACATGGGTCACTGGTAGGGGGTGAATCTCGCCCAGGATACGTTCCAGGGCCTCTTCAACACTGATCATTCGTCTGCTCCCTGAAAAAATGCCACGTTTTGTGGAAACAGTATTCCGAAAAAAGAGAGAAGCCTGTCGTGCCAAAAAATAAATGGGCACAGCAGGCTTCTCTCAAAATACATACCTCGTACGGGATTCGAACCCGTGATCTCCGCCTTGAAAGGGCGGCGTCCTAGGCCGCTAGACGAACGAGGCGCGTGACATACTATTGTTGTGTCAGCGCTTAAGATTGTAGCGTATAACCGGGCTGCTTGTCAAGCGATTTTTGGCCGAGTTTGTTGTTAATCAGTTATATTAGACTTTTCGATTTTGTGGAAACCTCTATTTTCGCCGCGCTCCAGGCGCGGCGAGTGGCCCTTTTATGCACGCCGATCAAAATGGGGGACGGTTTCCAGTAGCCAGGAGATATCGGTGCCCGGCGCGATCTCTTGCGGCTCGGCGTTTCTGGTGAAGAGACGCGCGCCAGTGATGCCTTCCAGGCGCAGTTCGTCTTCGCGCCTGCGCAACCAGCAGCCTTCGCGCATCCCCAGCACCGGCACATCGTTCTCTTCCAGAAACTCCTCAATGCGTTGCGCGCGCGTCTCGCCCATGTGGGTCGAGTTGGGGTCGGAATCGAGGTAGTGCGGGTTAATTTGCACGGGGATCAGGCCAAGAGCCTCGAACGAACCGGGCCTGACGATTGGCATATCATTGGTGGTGCGCAGGCTGGGACAGGCCATGTTCGTGCCCGCGCTCGCCCCCATGTAGCGCAATTCACCGGCGGCCACCTTCTTGCGTATCGGATCGAGCAGGTCGTAATGCTGCAAGGCTTTGAGTAGCCGGAAGCTATTGCCGCCGCCTACAGAGAGCACACGGGCCTCTTCAAGCGTCTGGCGAGGATTGCCAGATGTGTGCAGACCTTTGACTGTGATGCCCAGCGGGGCCAACGCCTCCTGTACCTTCGCGGTATAGCCGTCGCGATTCGCTTGAGCGTAGGGCACAAAATGGATGATGCGCTCATCACCCAGGAATTCTGGCAGAGCGCTCGCCACGTGCTCCAGATACTGTTTGCCGAACACCACAGAATTGCTAAGCAGCAAGAGATTATTGCGCATAGAACATGAGTTCCTTTCAAGCGTGAAGCTTTGCGAGAAAATTTCCTGAGTCTAGTATAGTTGCAGCAACAAACGGGAACATTGGTTATGCTTCCATGAGCAAAGCGCGCGCGAATACCTCAGCAATTTTCTCTCTCATCTTCGACGTTCCATCTGCCCCGTCATCAGGATCGTCTGAACCAGCAGGATGAGCACACCCAGCAGGAGGAGATGTTTCGTAAGATCGCCATCCTGATACTGGATTTGCAGATAAGCGCCAGCGCAGGCGGCAGCAGAGAAGAGAAAAATCCAGCAGCGGTCACCCCAGGTGAAAGATCTGCGTAAGATCCAGCAGAGCGAGATAACTCCCGCAGCCAGGAGTGCATAATTCAGGATCTGGTTGAGCTGAGCTGTGTTAAGCTGCGCGAATATCAGAGCTGAGGGTTGGATATCATGCAGGGTTTGTTGGAGAAAGACGGCACTCGCGACCAGCAGCGCAGCCATGCTCAGCAAGCTTATGAGCACCGCCATCAAACTGCGCGTCATGATAATCATCGCTACAGCCAGAATCAGGGCGAGAGCGGTCAGCCCGGTCTCGGTCGCATGGTCAAGACCCGCGCTATTGCTCGGCCCATAGGGATGTGGAAGGTTAAAGGTCAGGTAACTACCACCTATGGTCAGGAGCAGCAGCAGAAAAAAGATCAGCAGAAAGCCAGGGGTCCAGACGCGCGTGTGGCGAGGCGTTTGTCCTCCGGCTTGTGCGTACGTGGGCGACTGCCCAGGATAAGGAGTCGACGGCTGACCGCGCCTGGGAGAAGCCGAGCCGTGCACAGGTACAGCGCGGAGAATCAGCGGTTCATGAGGCGCGTTCTGTCCAGGCGCAGGCTGGACTGGTTGAGAGGATGGCCTGGGCGGTTGCACGTGCTGCGCGGGTACCGCGGAGGGAACAGCGGTCGCGGCTACAGCCGGAATATGCCCGCTGCTATTCTGCTCCCACATTTGTCGACGGATACGCGCCAACTCCTGTTTCACCTCCTGGGCGCTTGCCGGTCTTTGCTTTTCATCAAGCGAGAGCAGGCGCATTACCAGTTGCTCCAATGCCGCGGATACCTGGGGATTAAATTGGCGCACTGGAGCAAAAGTAAAGCGGTCTGCCGCGTGATAGGGATCGCGGTTGGTCAGGCAGCAATGCAGAGTCGCGCCAAGGGCATAGAGATCTGAGCGCGGATTTGTTTGCCCGCTTCCGTGTTGTTCTGGCGGCGCGTAGCCAGGCGAGCCAAGCACTGTCGTGTCCTGGGATTGTCCCTCTTTGAAGAAACGAGCGATGCCAAAATCGATCAGGTACACGCGTCCATCCTGGGTTGCCATCACATTTGTTGGCTTGAGATCACGGAAAATGATGGGCGGCTTTTGTCCATGAAGGTAAGCCAGCACATCGCAGAGTTGATCGGCGTAGCGCAGCACCTGATCCACGGGCAGCGACCGTCCGGTCTCCTGGAGCAATTGTAGAAGCGTTCTGCCATCGATATAATCCATCACCAGAAATGAGCGACCGCCTGCGCCAAAGGCATCGTAGATATGCGGGAGATTTGGGTGGTTGAGCGTACCAAGCAAATGGGCTTCCTGTTGAAAACGCGTCATCGCCTCCAGACGTTCAGCGTCATCCAGGTTTTCCTGGCTCATCTCTTTAATGGCCACACGTCGCCCGTCCATTTTCTTATCCAGTGCCAGATAAATTGCGCTCATCCCGCCTCGACCAGCAATTTTAATAATCAGATAGCGCTGAATTAACACTGATTGGGGCGTGAGTTTTCCCGTCTGGCTCTCAAAAGTGGACATAGTTCTACACCTCGCTCATGCCTTTTTGCCAACTTCTGTTCCGCATGTGCCTGTTTTGAGCTTAGTATAGTCGATTGGGCAGAGATAATCAATGAACTATTGCACTTTTTCGCCCTTGATCATGCGCATACATCCGAGCAGCAAGCAGAGCAAACTCACCTGGACGAAAAAGAACGTATTGTCATTTACGGCAGGGTTGGTGTAGATGTTTGTGACTTGCAACTGGAAAAAATCGTGCATAGATGCGTTGAGCATTGCCATGATCAGCAAGATTGCTGGAACCAGGCCAAAGAGGAATGTTGGACCTGGGCGTTTTTTCCAACAGGATGGGCGCAGCCACCAGAAGAGGCAAGAGGCGATCAGCGCGGAGGCCGCAATGGCGTTTTCCACGGTCACAATGCTGGCCAGGGGGGTCAAAAAATATGTAAGTGTTACGCCAAGGGCGCTCAGGATAGGCACGAGAAGAAAGAGCCAGGTATCCCAACTGGTCAGGAGCGTGCCCTCTACTGAGAGGCCGGTAGAAGCTCCTAGCAGGGCCATGCAGATCGCGACGTTAATATAGGATTGGACTGGCGTGCTGGGATCGATGCCTTGAGCATTGGTGAAGATATTCAGCCCCATAAAAACCGCCCAGATGCCGCCAAAAATGCAGCCAACGCGTATCCAGCGCGAGCGAGTGACAATGCCCAGGCCCAGCCAGCCAAGCGCTGCCAGGATGACATGTGCCAGAATGATCCCTTGCCCCGTAGAGCTCTTATTGTCCCAGATCTGAGTAAGCAGACTTTCAGCGCTTACTCCTATCACCAACGTGAGCGCAAAGATCAGCAAAAACGCTGGCGTCCAGATGGTGTTTTTTGCTGGAGCATGCGTCACCATCTGCTCATCGTTTTCTATGGCGCTCTCATGAAGCTTCTCTCTCGGCGTGCTCTGCTCTCCTCTGGGCGTCTCAGGCTGCGTAGGCAAATCTTGTTCGTGATCGGCGTCCGGTCGAATAACACTCTCTGGCATGCCTGTCCCCTTGCTTTTGTATACTCTGCGCTCACATTATAAGGCTAATCTGCCCGGTTGTGCAATTCGCTCAGACAAACGGGGTTTGCAATCTCGCGTGGTCAGCGAACATCCGCATATAACTGTTGGAGCCGCGCCGGAGGGGTGCCCAGGCGATAGCGCAGGCGCAGGTACCACATAAAGGGCACGCTTCTGAGCAACCCAAGGCGCGCGTGACGACGGGCCGAGGTCGTGACGTATTCAGTGAGGAGCGTGAGCTTGCCGAGCTTGCGTAGATTGTGGATGATTTCTAAATCTTCCATCAGAGGTTGATCCGGGTAGCCACCAGCTTCGTGAAAGCTGCTGGCCCACATAAAATATGCCTGATCGCCGGTAAAGGTCCCGCTCAGATGCGAACGCAGGTTGGTCGAAAGCGCGACAAGGCGATAGGGCAGGCTGGCGCAATCGAAACGCAAGCGAAAAGCGCCACCGACCACGCCCGGCTTGTCCAGTGCCCGCTCAATTGCTGCGAAGGCGCGCGTGGGTAGCCTGGTATCAGCATGCAAGACATCGACGATTAGCAGTTCACAATCGATGTGGGCGCAGAGCTGGTGGAGATGCTGGAGTTGTTCTTCCAGGGCTGCTTCCTCGTTTAAGACCGGCATAATAATCGAAAAGCGCAATATATTACTCCCTATCCTACAATTTACTCCCCACAGCGATGGCGAGCACATTTCCTCCAACCATGCTGACCTTCTGAATTTGTTAGAGTAAGTATGCTCGCCATGGACCCCACGATGATGCTAATCGGCGGATGTGGCCGTTTCTCTGGTTCGCCGGGTTGGTAGGGGTACAAATGCGCTTTCGTTGGCGCGTGGCTGAGCGGGCCGTACGCGCGCGTTCAGGGCGCAGAATGACATCACTCCGCGTGGCGAGGCGTTGTGGAAGCAGCAGCGTTCAATGCGGCTCATATCCAGGTCGCTCTCGTCCATAAAGGGCTTGACATAAAGTGTGAGCGTCTTATGGTTGGTCCAGATGGACGGATCGGTGCCGATATGTGGCCAGAGCGTGCGAATAAGTTTCAGGCTCCCACCGATATTTGTTACCAACTGGGGCAGAACCGCCGCTCGCCCACGCGTCAGCATGCGCAACGTCATATTTGGGCGCTCGCCCATTACGCTCATGAACTCTTCCAGGGTAAAGTTTGGCGCGATCGGTTTATATCCCTCTTTGGTGTATTTGAGCAGGGTAAAGGCATTGCACAGCGGCGAGCCTTCACCAACCGGGAAGAAGAGGCTTTGCGGAATACCAGTCTGGGCCTCGATTAACTGGAGAATCTCTGGCATGCGCAGTTTGCGCGGTGCCGTTTGCTGGCCGTTGATCTCGAAGCGTCCAAAGGGCGTGGCGGCCTGGAAGGCGATGGCGCAGACTGTCTCAGGATGCTGCCAGGCCACATGCACAATCTGCTGAATCTGGTCGCTATTTAAGCCGTCGTAGAGGGCAACCGCCAGGGTCGAGGGCAATTTGGCGCGTACCAGGGCCGCGAGAGCCTTGACGCGCACATCCCACAGGTCCTCGCCGCGCAGTTTCACGATATCCTCCGGGCGTGTGCTATCGAATTGCAGATAGACCGAGGTAAAGCCCCATTTGACCAGCTTCTCGGCAAAGCCAGGTTCGCGGGCCAGGCGAATCCCGTTGCTGACCATCTCCAGATGTCCGAAGCCTTTGCGTTTGACCATGGCCGCGATCTGCTCCAGATCCTTGCGTACCGATGGTTCGCCGCCGGAGATCTGCAACGAGATGCCCTTACCCTCCACTTCGATCAACTGATCCAGGCGCTTTTCGATCTCTTCCAGTGAATAATCACGCTCGGAAGGGCTGGAGTAAGCGTAGCACATCGGGCAGGTCAGATTGCAGCGCTCGGTCACTTCCAGAATCGCCAGCCCGGCTGGTTTGCGTAGCGGGAAAGGCGAAAGGCCACGCGAGAGATCCGTCTCGCCGCCATCTCCGTAGCGCGCCAACATCAGCTTCTCTACCTCAAAAGATTGCCGATAAAACGTGGCCTGTTGGCCCAGGTCGGTGTCGGTTGTTCCATGAGTCGGACAGGTGCGCGAAAAAAACACCTGCTCGTTCTCCCTGACCTCGTACGTTGCGGGTACAATCTCTCCGCACCCGGAACAAATACTGCGAGTTTGCTTTAATACTTCGGCCAAAGCTGGTTCCTTTCTCCGTAGGTTCGCTGCTACTTTTTAGTGGCACGCGAAACAAGCTGACGCACTATGAGGCTTCTTCCTCTAGGATACGCGTTTTCCCAAAGAAAGGTTGCTAGCAGAAGCTGAAATCTTCTAGTTTCTCTCACAAGCTACCCATCCGCACCCTAAAGATTTTAAATTATTGATGTGAATAGTATACCTGAAAAATCGCGTTCCACGCGATTTTTCAGGTATACTATTCACATCAATAAGAGGGTAAAAGTTCTTTTATTTCCTTCCTATGTTGATGGTAAAGGCTCATCCTTAGTGGTCTTTCCCACCGGTTTTGGCATACAATAGAAGACGAAAAAGTTCTCATGGAGAAAAATGATGGTTTCTACTCACAAACAAGGCTTGATTGAATGTCGCGGGCTCGGCGCCACTGAACTGGCTGAGATTCAACAGCTTGCTCAACTCTGCAACGAACGCGACGGCCTCGACCTTAAACTCATCTGGAATGTCCTGCGTGCTCGCCCAGCGGATCAGCTCAACGATTTCCTTTACTATGTTGATGGTCAGCTTGTCGGTTTTCTTGCCATCTTCAGCTTTAACTCGCAGGAGGGCGAGATCAGCGGTATGGTTCACCCTGACTATCGTCGGTGTGGAATCTTCAGCGCGCTTTTCGAGGCGGCCAGCCAGGAAGGCCGTAACCGTAATCTCCCCTCTTTCTTGCTGATCGTTGAACAAGCCTCGCCTGCTGGTCAGGCTTTCGCAAAACATCTGCCAACCACTTATGATCACAGTGAATACAAAATGGTGCTTGAGGGGCCGCGTTTGTCTGGCAGTTTTAACGAGCGCTTGCACTTCCGGCCAGCCCGCGCCGAGGATGCTCACACAATGTCGCGTATCACCGCCGTGGCTTTCAATATGCCAGAGAGCGATGTGGACTGGTACACTGAAAGCGCGTTAGCGCAGCCCAACGACCGTCGTTACTACGTTGGCGAAGTAGATGGTGAGGTGATTGGCAAAATCGATGTGAGTCTCTCTGAAGAAGTGGGCTTCATCTTTGGTTTTGCTGTCCAACCCGAACACCAGGGCAAAGGCTATGGACGCCAGATGCTAGCTCTTACCATCCAGGAAATTCTCCGTAGCGGTCAGCAGCATATCGGGCTTGAAGTCGCTACAGAGAACAAGCAGGCGCTCTCACTCTACCAATCCTGTGGCTTCAAAGAAACTGGTAGCTATGATTATTACCGTTTACAGTTAATGGCAAAGCAGTGAAAAGGAGTTTCTATTCGATGAGTGGAACCGTTTCTGAGCAGACGTTGCAAACGATGATGACTTATTATAAAGAGCGTGTCCAGGAGTACGACGAGTGGTTCTATCGCCAGGGGCGCTATGATCGCAGCCCGGAGAGCAACGCGCGCTGGTTTGTCGAGGTCGATGAGGTTTGTAAAGCGCTCGCTGAACTGAAGCTGGAGGGTGATGTGTTGGAACTTGCGCCTGGCACGGGGATCTGGACCGAGATGCTGGTGCGCACAGCTGCGACCGTGACCGCGGTGGACGCTTCGGCTGAGATGATGGAGGTGAACCGGGCGAAAGTGGCCAGTGAGCGCGTCACTTATCTTCAGGCAGACCTGTTCTCCTGGCAGCCTGAGCGCACCTATGACGCGGTCTTCTTCGGCTTCTTCATCTCACATGTGCCGCTGGAGCGCCTGGATGGCTTTCTGGCGTCCGTGGCGGCAATGCTGCGTCCGGGTGGCAAGGTATTTTTTGTTGATGGACAACGCGAGCCAAGCAGCACTGCCGTCAACCACCAGTTGCCCGCGCAGGATAGCCAGGTTATGATACGCAAGCTCAATGACGGACGGGCGTTTGAGATCGTCAAGAATTTCTATGATCCCACCGAGCTGGCCGCGCGTTGCGCCAGAGCCGGCCTGGCTGTTGATGTGCGCGAAACCGCGACCTACTTTCTCTATGGCACAGGCACGCGCCGCTAAACGAATTAGTGAGAAGTGAGTGATCCCCGGCGCGAACGTTCGCGCCGGGGATCACTCACTTCTCACTGCTACTAGCTAATCTGTTTGGTTGTACCACTTCAGGCTAGCGATTAATCTGTGTTGTTTACACATCAGGGTTAGGGTGTTTTGGCATTGGATTAGGGCCGGGATAGCTCTGTGGAGACGGCGGAACGGTTTGTTGCCCGTAGCCCTGTTGCCCATAGGTCGGTGCGGGTGGCGAAACCGCTTCATTGGTGCCATAGGTCGGAGCTTGCGTTGGCGTTACCTCAGGAGAGGCATAGTGTTGCCCGATTTGCTCAGAGTGAGTCAGATCCGCGCGAGCCTGCTGCACAATCTGGTTGGGATCATACGGGCGGCTGGCCATCAGGCTGCTTTCACTGCGCGAGAGCAGTCTGCCTGCATGATCGCGGCCACCGAGGCCAAACGCCAGGCCGAAGGCCAGCGCGAGACCGCCCATGATCGCGGTAAAGAGCACTGTGATCAACTGTGGTGCGATCCGTAACTGCTCCAGTGCGATCAGACACGCGAAGCCAATGATTGACCAACGCACGACGTTGCCAATGACATTGGGGTTGCCCGCATTCGACGCGCGCGCAGTTTTACTCGCCAGGTCTGCGGCAAAGGTGGCAAGGATTGTACCCAGGAAGAGCGCCAGGATTGCCACAAACACATTGGGCAAGTAGTCAAGGATGGTACTCAGCGTGTTACTAATTGTCGGTACACCCAGGGAATCGGCTGCTGGAATCAGAAAAATCAGGAAGATGAACCAGAAGGCTACCCGACCTAAGATCTTGGAGCTATCTACCCTCATCCCCATGCGTTGCTCCATCCTGGTTAAGCCAACGCGATCCGAGAGCCGGGCGAAGCCCACTTTGCGCAACAGGGCTGTCACCGCTTTGTCCACTGCCATGCCGACCAACCAGCCGACAAACGCGATAACCAGAAAGCCTACAAGATGCGGTACGAAGTTGAAAAAGGTGGTAATTGCCACCTGAAAAGCATTAAGAATTGCTTGAATCATCGAAAACTCCTTTCGGGGAATTCTCACTGCCTATAGTTTGTAACTGAACATTCTACAGACGACTACTCAAGGTATCGGCATAGGAAGTATAATCATTTATTCAAAGTCATCAATATAAAGTGATCCTGGAAGAGCAGAGGGCCTGCTAAAAAGCGATAACTACCGCTTTTTAGCAGGCCCTCTGCTTTTGTATGTCCTATGAGACGCGTGTTGGGATAATGCGAATGGCCTGGCTATACTCCGCCGCCATTTGCTCTGGAGTGAAGCCAATGCGTTTGATATCCTCGCCATATTTCTCGACGTAAGCGGCTGATGTTGTATCGGCCTCGCCAGGGGCCAACAGCGTGGCCGTACCCTCAATGGTAATTGGATCAGCACCCTCGCGGGTATCGTCAACTGCCAGAAGCACGTTGGCATTGTGCTGGATATTGTAAATTTTCTGATTCTTGGGCCGACTAAAAATCAGAAACGCTTCGCCGTCCCAGAGGAACCAGACTGCGACAGCATGTGGACGCCCATCGGGGCGTACAGTGTTCAGCCAGATCATCGTATTCTCGCGTAAGCGCCGCTCGATATGCGCGTGACGCTCTTTGTTCGGATCCAGGATAGAGGTCATATGTACTCCTTTGTGTACGCTAAAACAATAATCCTAATGCTATAAGGAGTACAACATCGCCTTCAGCCGTTTTCATCCCGTATGCTAGCGTTTAAGTGCCAGATCGATCCCCAGCGCGACAAAGACGCCGTCAGTAGTGTAGTCGATATGCAAGTCCCTTCTGATACCCATCCTTTACAGGCGGAAAATCTGTATGGTATAGTTTGCGAGAGGACCTGAAGCTTTTATTTCCAGGTCACAATAGTCGAACCGAAAGAGGTGATTTCCCATGTTAGTTGCGAGCATCATTTCAACCCCGACTGCGAATGTCATCTATGGCTGTGGCGCTCAATCGGCCACGGCCCTCATTGTCAGAGAGGATAGAATATGCTTGCAAACACGAGGAGGATTAGCTCTTACTCGGTTTATCTGATACTCGAAGGCTTCTATGGTCTGGCGACGGCCACCATTTTCACCGTTAATCTGCTCTACCAGTTCGAGATTGCGCACCTTAATCCGCTGCAACTGATCCTGGTGGGCACCGTTTTAGAGATAAGCTGCTTTCTCTGCCAGGTGCCAACGGGCGTGCTGGCCGATTTGTATAGTCGGCGGCTTTCGGTTATCGTGGGCATCGTGCTAACTGGCCTGGGCTTTCTGCTGGAAGGCTCAATCCCGAATTTCTGGGCGATTGCTGGCGCAATGATCTTTTATGGCGTAGGTTCAACCTTTGTCAGCGGTGCTGAAGAGGCGTGGGTGGCTGACGAGCTGGGTGAGGAGCGAGCTGGGCAGGCTTTTCTGCGCGGCTCGCAGATCGGTCAGTTTGGCAGTATCCTCGGCGCATTCATCAGCGTGGCCCTTGCCAGCATCCGGCTCAATCTGCCGGTACTGATTGGCGGCGGCCTGATCGTCCTGCTGGGAGTGTTTCTCTGCTTTGTCATGCCTGAGCGCGGTTTCAAGCCGACGCCGCGAACAGAACGGCAGTCCTGGCGAGGCTTCGTCAGCACGTTCCAGAAGGGGTTTCGCGCGGCGTGGGCCAGCCCCATGCTCCTGCTAATCCTGGGCGTGAGCCTCTTTTATGGCTTTTCCAGTGAGGGCTTTGATCGCCTGAGTCTTCCCCATGTGCAGGCGGATTTTGCCATTCCCACGCTGGGACCATTCGCATCGGTTGTCTGGTTTGGCATTCTCGCTGTGGTGGGTAATCTGTTGGTACTTGGTGCGACTGAGCTGGTGCAGAGGCGCTTCAATCTGGGCAGTCAGCGCGCAATGATCGGCCTGCTCAGTGCCCTGACGGTTCTGGGCATGCTGGGACTGCTGGCCTTTGCCTTTAGCGGCAATTTCTTTCTGGCCATCGCGGCCTTCTGGTGCGTAGGGATTTTCCGTGGTGTGAAGAGTCCCATCTTCAGCGCCTGGCTGATCCGCAACAGCGAGGCCCGCGTGCGCGCCACGTTGATCTCGTTAGATGGTCAGATGGATGCCCTCGGCCAGATCGCTGGTGGCCCGCCCGTGGGCTACCTGGGCAACGTCTTCTCGCTGCGCATCGCCCTGGCTGCCGTCAGCGCGATCCTGGCACCCGTGCTGCTGCTTTACGCTGCCGCGCTGCGCCGGGTGAAAGCCGAACCTGTGGGTGGTACGTCATTGCTGCAAGATGTGGAAACCTGTAATGACTCCGTAGTCTTACCGGATAGCTCTACGTTCTAGGAACGACAAATTTGTACCCAGCAGTGCTTTTTGTAAGCACTGCTGGGTACAAATTAAGAGGGAATGATTATGCTGCGAGAACAACTCCTTCTTCAACTTACCCATCTCGTTGTTTCGCTTGAGCACTCGCATCCATTGCGCATCGCCATCAATGGTATTGATGCAGCGGGCAAAACTACGTTGGCTAACGAACTCGCTCTCCAGATCGAGGCACAAGGAAGACCGGTGATTCGCGCTTCTATTGATGGCTTTCAGCGACCGCGTCGTGAACGGTATCAGCGTGGCACTGACTCGCCTGAAGGTTACTATGAAGATGCGTTTGATTATGACTCTTTAAAGAAAGACTTGCTCGCGCCGCTTGGGCCGCTGGGCAGCCGGAAATATCGGCACGCAGTCTTCGATGTGTCTACAGATACGCCTCTCACCATCTATGTCTCATTTGATATGACACCACAATGGTGTTATAATAGTGTCATGAAAGAAAAAATTGTACGGATCACCATCCGGTTTCCCGCGTTAGTTGCCAATGATTTACACGCGTTGGCAGAGGAGGAAGATCGCTCAGTCAACTGGGAAGTAGTGGAAGCAGCAAAGCAACTCATTGCAATCAAGAAAGCGGGCAAACATGCAACTGGTCGAACAGCATCTCATCAAGAAGACTGACCCACGCTATCCAGCGATTGATGCCGCGTGCTTTGCGTCCAAAAATTTGTACAATGCCGCGTTGTACGAGGTCAGGCAAGCGTTTATCTTTCAGAGAGTCTACCTCAACTATAATACAATGGATAAGCGCATGCAGTCACATGAGGCATACAAAGCCTTACCTGCCAAAGTGGCTCAGCAGGTGTTGAAGCTGCTGGATAAGAACTGGCAAGCCTTTTTCAAAGCCATGGCTACCTGGAGAGAACATCCTGAACAGCTTCAAGGCAGACCCAAATTGCCCAAATACAAAGACAAGGTAAAAGGGCGTAATATCCTGATTTATACGGCTCAGGCCGTAAGCAAGGCGGCGCTCAAGAAAGCCGTTGTCAAACCGTCTCAGTTGGACATCGAGGTGGTGAGCATCTGTCCTGAAGTGGATCAGGTGCGCATTGTGCCACGCATTGTTAACGGGCGTCCGGTGAAGTCGATCAACCAGTTCTACAACAAGCGGCGTGCTGGTCTGCAAAGCAAACTGGCAAAAGAGGATGCCAACTGGCACACATCCAAACGTTTGGAGAGGCTGACCAATAAACGAACACGCAAGATCGATCACTACTTGCACACGTCATCTCGGCGCATGATTGATCTGCTGGTGAGCGAGGGAATCGGGACGCTGGTGATTGGTTACAACCAGGAATGGAAGCAGGAGGTCAACATCGGCAAACGCAATAATCAGAACTTTGTGAACATTCCTTTTGCTCGTTTTATCCACATGTTAACCTACAAGGCAGAATTGGTTGGCATTCGCGTCGTGCTCACTGAGGAAAGCTATACCAGTAAATGTAGTTTTCTCGACTTTGAGCCAATCGGCAAGCATGACGTGTACGCTGGGAAACGGGTCAAACGTGGCCTGTTTCGCTCAGCGAGTGGGAAGCAGTACAATGCCGATGCCAATGGTTCGTACAACACC
>WNFI01348051.1_pt1 | contig 27513 bp, 40 predicted proteins | sample 5400471 | NCBI WGS metagenome assembly WNFI01 (sample SAMN13153348, study PRJNA577476) | soil metagenome | isolation source: 100 cm saprolite on Douglas fir-dominated hillslope | place: USA:California | collected 2013-09-17
CAAAACGTTTATCTAAGGGTCTCCGATCTTCATATGTACATTCCCATTGCATAGTCTCTTTTTCATCTATAACAACTTTCTTCCCTTGATACTCTAAATAATTACAAGGTTTTCTTGTCATTTGATTAATTGGCGGTAAATCTTCAGGCAAATAGACTCCTTGGTGAAGAAAACGTAGGTATAATTCAGCAGCTAAGGTACTGCCGGCATGTAATTCAAAGAATGATATTTGATTGGGTCTTCCAAGGTGATTTTTATATGCAGTATAAAAACTTGAAACTCTCTGAACTCCTTCTATCACAGACTCTCCATGATTAGATGCAAAGTCATCTTCATAGCCTTGATGAGTTTTCGCAATAACCTCAACAGTATTATATCGTTCAGACAAAACTAAAATGAGATCTCGTAATTTCTCATGTTATTAGGTATAGGATTTCTTTCATAGGCTGCTCTTCCAGGTTGATTCTTGCTTTCGAGATAAGCAAGCAATAATGGAAGTAATTCTGGATTTTCTCCAACGATTGGTGATTCAAGAGGTCCTAATGCAAGTTCTGCTAATCTTCCATCGTAAATTACTCTGCCAGAAGTTCTTTGAAAAATTCTTCCTCGGTATCCTTCAGCTCCTACCCAAGTTCTAAGCAATGGAGATCCATAAATTTGGATAAACTCACGTGGATATCCCTCCAATAAAGCTTCCATATAGTCTTTATCTTCGGCAAGTAAGTCAATTCCATCCCACGTAACAATATCAGCGTCTTTACTAAATGTATTTTCTAGTCCTGGATCAAACTCGCCAAATTCTTTAAGATGGCGTAATTGACGGTTTTCATTTGAGTATGTATGGCGTTTAAAAATTAAAACAGGTGGTCTATTTTTCGCCAAAAATTCTGGAGTTACTTGTAATTCTCTCTGTAATACTGTATGTAAACGATAATCACGTTCACCCATATAACCAGGTATTATATCACCGGAAGCAACCTTTATTTGCTTTTCACGCCTCAGCCCTTTATACTTACATTCATTATGAATCAATCTCACATTAGGAATTTTGCAATTATTGCTCATATAGATCATGGGAAATCGACTCTTTCTGACCGGTTTTTGGAGATTACAGGGACTATTTCGAAAGCGAGAATTGGGGAGCAGGAGCAGTTTTTGGATCAGAATCCTATTAGTAGGAAGCGCGGTATTACAATTAAACTTGCTCCTGTCCGTATGCAGTATAAATCTCCAATTTCAGATTCTGAATATCTTTTGAATCTGATCGATACTCCAGGACACGTAGACTTCTCTTATGAAGTTTCTCGGACTTTGGCTGCTTGTGAAGGGGTGATTTTGTTGGTAGATGCTACACATGGGATACAGGCACAGACTGTGGCACATTACCGTGCTGCGAAAAAAGAAGGATTGGTGATGATACCTGTTATCAATAAGATTGATTTGCCTGGGGCGACTCCGGAGAAAGTTGCGAAAGAATTGTGTACTGCATTTGGTTTTACTCAAGAAGAAATTCTGTTTATCTCTGCAAAAACAGGACAAGGTGTGGAGAAAGTGTTAGAAACAGTCATTGCGAAAGTTCCGCCGCCGCAGGGTAGTCCTACTGCACCGCTTCGAGCTTTAATTTTTGATGCTGTATATGATGAACACAAAGGCGTTGTGGCATTTGTAAGGATCGTAGATGGAAAAGCTGAAAAAGGAAATGGGGTTTTTTTAACGCAGAATCAAAATAAAACAACAGTTATCGAATGCGGATACTTCTCACCAACACCTGTTGCATCAGAGAGTTTGAAAACAGGTGAAATAGGGTACATTGTGACAGGTATCAAAGATATCAGATTGTGTAGAGTGGGAGATACATTTGCGTTACAAAATACACAAGTGACACCTCTTCCCGGGTATACAACACCAAAATCTATGATTTTCTTCGGTGTATATCCGCAATCAACAGACGAGTTCAGTCATTTGCGTGAATCTCTGGGGAAATTTGCCTTGACAGACGCGTCTTTGACATTTCATGAAGAGTATTCACCATTCTTAGGTAGCGGATTTCGGGTAGGATTCCTTGGTTTGTTACATGCTGAAATATTTAAAGAAAGACTCAAGCAGGAATTTAATATAGAGCCATTATTAACAATGCCGCATGTGTTGTATGAACAAAAAGAAGACGGGTCGTATCGTGAGCCATATATGCATTTAACAATTTACGTGCCGCAGGAATATGTGGGGCCTATCATGACAACCTGCCAGAAGAAAAAGGGGAATATGCTGCATATGGAATACCAGGACAGTAATGTGATCATGGAATATGAGATGCCATATAGTATGTTCATCCGGGGATTATCCGCAGAACTCAAAACTGTCTCATCAGGTTTTGCAAGTATTGATTACGAACTGATTGATTACCGCGATGCGGATTTAGTAAATTTAGAAGTTCGTATTAATGATACACCTATTGATGTATTGTCAGAATTTGTCTATCGTACTGAAGTCAATCAAATGTCCCGGCAAAAAGCGGAAAAACTCAAGGAATATTTACCGAGACAGCAAATAAAACAAAAAATTCAATGCATTGGTGACGGCAAAATTCTGGCAAGTGAAGAAGTGCCTGCTTTTAGAAAAGATGTCTTAGCAAAAATGTCCGGCGGTGACAGAACGAGAAAAGATAAATTATTGGAAAAGCAGAAAAAAGGTAAAAAGAAAATGAACTCTATAGCAAAAATCGATGTACCCCAGGAAGCGCTGCTCGCAATGATGAAGGGATAAACTAGTAATACTTACTGGTTTATCCCAATTACGTAAATAATAAAGATCACCAAAAACCCCCAGATCAGTACAGTTGTTAATAGGGGAATATCCGACAGCAAGACTTTTTCCGGGCTTTCTCCTTCATGTTTTTCATAGATATCTTGCATATAGCGCATAATACCGTAGACAACAGGGGGGATAGTAATCATCAGCCATTTTCTTTGCAGATTAGCAGGTAAAAATTCAGGATATAACAAATCATTATTTATGGTAGTTGGTTTGTTGCCAAGAAAAGTAAACAAAGTGTAAAAAATAAATGTTGAGGTTGCAAAAATTGAAGCATACACATCAAGAAGTTTATTGGAATAGTGAGAGAGCGTTTTTCGCGTTGCTTCCAACTGCCGTTCCGGCATATGGGAAATAAGAGTGAGTTCTGATTTTCGTTTGCCTACAGCTAAAAAGAGAGAAATAGAAACTGTAGTTAATAACAGCCATACAGAAATATGAAAACCAGAGATAACTTCTCCTGCGTAGACACGGAGTATATAACCTGCGGCAATTGCCAAAATATCAAGTACTGCGATATCTTTAAAAAACATAGAGTATCCTAATTGTAAAAAAAGATACACCAAAACTATGCCGATAAATGTCAGAGAAATACTAGTAGCCGTAAAAAGCGATACCGCGGTGATTACTATAAAAAGGATAATCGCAAATCTGCCGGATATATCTCCATGTGCTAAAGGACGAAAACGTTTGAAAGGATGCAATTTATCTTTTTGTATATCAAATAAATCATTGATAATATAAATGCCTGATGAAATGCCGCAGAAAACGAAGAATCCTAACAAAACTTTGAAAAAAAGAGGTGCAGTAAAAAGTTGATTGGTAAAAATAATTGAAGCAAAAATAGCAAGATTTTTAATCCACTGTCTTGGACGTAAGAGTTTGATTGTTTTAAATATCTTTCGTTTCATTCGTTTTTCGCAAAGCTATATGGAAGAATACTAATCCTCCGCCAACAATAATAAGCAGCATTATTATAGCAAATGCTTTACCTGTGCTGGTAAGGGAAAGCGCTATAGCGCCTAATAAGGCTGATATGCCCCAATAAAACAGAGCAATCTGCCGTTGATTTAGTCCTACCTGCAAAAGTAAATGGTGCAGATGTTTTTTATCACCCCAGAATGGAGAATGTCCTGTCAGAATGCGTCGTAGTATGGTAAATAAACCGTCTATCATAGGTACACCCATAACTAAAATTGCTGTTGCCAGTTTTGCTGTTGAGAGAATTGAAACAACAGCTAAGAGTAAATATAATGCTGTTGCCCCATAACCGGGGAATATTTTTGCCGGATAATAATTAAATATCAAAAACCCAAGTGCAGCTCCTGCAAGAATAAAGGAGAGTTTTACAGAAATAAGATTTATTGGATCAACAGATGCAAATCTGAGACTCAACATACCAATCACAATTGCAGAAATTGCGACAACTCCCGGCATTTGGCCGTCCACACCTTTGCTCCAGTTCAGCATATTCATGACCCACACAATCCATAGAACAGCAAGCAAATCTGAAAAAATCAGAACAGAATGTTGTCCAAATAAAGAGAAAGAAAAACGGATACTGTCCAGCGGTAAGATGCCGCCAAATGGATTGGTAATAAAGGGAATACCCACACCGCTGCCAACAACAATTACTGCACAAAGAATATTAATACCAAAACGTAAATACCGCGAGAGGTCATACTTATCATCCAATGTTCCCACAACAAGGCTTATGAAAGAAGCAACTCCAAGTGCAATAGTCGTTTTGGTAATTGGTAAAAAAAGTATCGAAGCTACGAAAATGCCAAAAAACAAAGAAATTCCGCCGCCTCTTGGTACAGGTTTTGTATGCAGCATTGCAGGATGTTTATGTTTTTTAGGATCATCAATTAAGCCCCATTTTTTGATATAAATAAGAGCTATTGGAGTAATCAGCACAGTACTCAGGAAAGCTATAATAAATGGAAAGAAGATACTTATGAATGACATAATTACAACACAATACTGATTACTTTGAGTGTAAAAATGCAGGTACAGAGAGTAAGAATGAAATTTATAACGCCGACTAATCGAGCAATTAAGGGAAGTTTTGTATATACTTTGGAAGAAATAAAGGTATTTATCAATAAAAAAACAAAAGCAATTGTCATAGGAATATACAGTTCAAGTTTTGTCCCAAGTCTTTCATATCCCCAGGGAAGCCGGTTATATAAAGGAAGGTATGGTGGTAAGTTCCTGTAGAAAAAAGTAGTAACGGCAATACTGATCAATAACAAAATACTGCTACTTAGAAGTCCCCAACGGGTAATTTTATCTGTTTTAATAAGCCTAAATCCCTCGTTCATAAATCACTGCGCCATCAATAGTCAATCGCTGCGTATAATGTATCATCGAATACGGTAGATTGCCTTGGTTAGGCATAATAATAACATATCTGGGCTGGATTTGCTGTAGGGCAGCTGCTGTTTCCTGTAAAGCATTTTTCACAAATCCCATATGGTATGCAACAATATACCGTCCCGGCGGGAGTTTATTTACCAGCCTGTATAATTGTCCATTATTTCCCCAAAGAAAAATTTGGTCATCAAGACGCATATGTGTTTGCAGAAATTGCCCTAATGCATAGTCTCGAGGTGTATTCCAGTCAAAGAATGCCTGATACTGAGTTTCCGTTTTCTGGCCTGCAATAAATGAAGTAAAATTCTGATAATATGCAATCGTTTTATTATTCAGGTTAAAATTTTTCAGAATAAATATTCCGACGATTAAAAAACATACCATAACAGGAATGCGATATTTTTTACTCTTCCAGATTAGTCCGAAGAATAGTGAAAAGCTAGTTACTAGGACTAGCAAGTAGTGGGTATATGGCCGTTGTGAGAAAAGTGCGCTAAATATAGAAAATGCTAGCCAGAGTAAAACTAATAATGCTGCAGAAGATAGGTTTTTCCGCTTAAAAAACAAAAATAAACAGCACGTGCCAAGTACAATCAACTTAATAATTAATAGTCCCTGTGGAATATGCAAAAAAGTATTTCCGTAGTTTACATAACTGATGTTGCTGAGAAATGCTGAATGGATAAATTCTCCAAGTGCATGGTGGAATACAAAAAAAATTATGGTAACTATTAAAGGTAAGAAAAAACCTACATACAGTGGAATAATAGTAATGATTTGAGAGAAGAGGTGTTTTAGGTCTTTATATCGCGTAAACAACAAAAAGAACGTGAAAGCGCCTAAATCAAATACGGAGACTACTTTGAAAAGAAAAGCCAGGCCGAGAAGAAGACCTGACGTAAAGAGTATGAAGTATTTAGTATTAAGTATTAAGTATGACAAAGAGTGTTTTTTTGTTTGTTTATCTGCAGTATTTAGGATTAGCAATGCGGAGGCAAGGATGAGAGGGATCATAAAGTTTTCCGCATTGGCAATATTGCCCTCAATGAGAGGAGTTCCAAGCAGGAGTGCAAACAAGGTTGTGGTTGTCATGCTGATTTTTTCTTGACGAAATAATTTTTTGGCAAGGAAAAAAAATAAAATGACAGATGTCAAACCGGCAAGAAGTGAAACAAATCGCACAGTTGGTTGATCGCCATTAAATATTGCATATAACAAATATAAAAGTGGAGGTTTGTTATCCCAAATTCCCTGATAGAGAAGCCTTCCGTGGCGCAATGCAAAGCCAATTACTTCATAGATGCCTTCATCTCCATACCAATAGGGTTCAAAAAGCGAAGGCAGACGGAGGAGAAAAAAGAAAAAGGAAATGCCCACAAGAAACCACGATTGTTTGTTCCTTTCGAGTTTTACTAATAACTTCATAAAAAATTTCTAATTCCTAATATCTAATGTCTAATAAAATGTCAAATGACGCAAGAACCAGTTTAGAAATTAGATATTTACTTTATACCTTTTCCGTCACCTTATATTCAATTCTCTTCCCAAACATCAATTGTGTATGGGAAATAATTGCTGGTAATGTGGAAAGAAAAAAACCTACGACCGGCAATAAAACAAATTCCAGAGGGAATAAAAGTTGTTTTACTTTTGAAGCTGTATGGCTGTTGGGTCTGTTGCGAAAGTCAATCACGATCATCATGAGCGTCGCAAAAAGACAAGAAGTTAAGATTAAGCCTGCTAATCGGGGAAGATTATATCCTAACGTTGTATGTGTAAACACAGGATTTACGAAAGGGATAATATTTGCTGCAACAGTGATAATGAACCAATTGACGGGCCACAGAAAATGATCAAGCAAAACATGATACAGCATCAAGGTCTTTCTGAAAAATGGAACTCCGGGAACTGTTAACCACCATTGGATAAACAGTGGATCATCCGATACTCCCCATGACCATCTACGCTCCTGATCATATTTATTTATCAGACTTTTCCAATACGTTGCAGATTGCGGCGCATCCATAGAAGTTTTCAAAAAGATCGGCTCAATCCAAACCTGGCCTTTTTGTTTGTAAAATGCTTTAAAGAAAATACGGTAATCTTCAGGAATTACATCAGTATCCCAAAATCCGATATCAGACAGGAGTTTGAAAGATAAAGAATATGTTGAATTGGAAACTAACCGATCTCCTTGAATCAAAAGAGCAGTACGCCAAAGACTGCCAAAGAATGAAATGATTCGAACAGGGGCGGGTACTTGCCAAAAATTGTTATAAAATACATTTGCCGATTGCCAGAATTTATGATACCGCTTCGGGTCTATTAAGAACACATATGTTAAGTATGCAAAATGCTGAGGATCAAATAATGAATCTGCATCAACTGAGGAAATTGTTGCCATGTCTAAATTTATTTTTCTTGTTTCAACTAGTCTTTTGTACGCTATTTTCGCACCAAATGATTCATTGGATGATTTTCCTTTGACTTCTCCAGACAAATCCGGGTGAAAGGTCGCAAAGATATCTCCAAAAACAGGTCTAAATTCGTGTGTTAACTTTTCCGCTTTCTCTTTTGCATCAGCTTCACGTTCTTCCATTGCTAACACAATATACAATTGTTGGGTAGGCAATGTTTGTTGTACTAGAGAAAGAAGAGTTAGACGAAGTTTTTCATATTTTTCTTTGTAATTGGGAATGACGATTACGTGTGATACTCTCTTAAAATCTTTTTGGGCTTTTGCTTTTTCCAGCCAGTTTTCTTTTTCTGCCTTCTGAATTTTTCCCGTCGCAATGAATGCTAGAATTGCCAGTGAAAATGATTTATAGAACCAATAGACGTCGAATAATAAAATAAAGTAGGCTAGAACTGAAGGAATTAATAACGATCCCCAGATAGGGAATAGAATCAAAGTCCAAGAAACAAATCCCGGGAATATCTCCAGCAAACGGCGGGTTTTGATAGGGTAGCGAATAAAAATCTTGTTAAAGAAAGTTGTCATAATGTAATACGTCTTTGCGAACCCCGATTCAATCAGGGTGAATCCCGATAGAAATCGGGAGAAGCAATCCCGTTATAACTTAAATAATTGTATAGCATTACTAGTAGTGTGTTCTCTTACTTGTTCGAATGTCAATCCTTTTATCTTTGCTATTGTTTCTCCAACTATTATAACATATTGAGGCATATTTCTTGTGCCGCGGTGAGGCTCTGGAGTGAGGTAAGGACTGTCTGTTTCTGTGACTATTCTGTCTATGGGAGTTGTTTTTGCAAGTTCGGAAAGAGAGACTTTCTCTCCGGGTGCCAGGCCTTTGTATGTAATATTGCCGTCAAAGCCTACATAAAAACCAAGGTTTAATACACCTTTTAGTACATCCATATCTCCTGCAAAACAATGGAACATGCCAGGAAGACTTAATAGATAAGATTTGTGATGGTTGAGTATCTCCAAAGTATCTTTATCTTTACCTGCATGACGATTGTGGATTTGCAGGGGAAGTTTTAGCTTATGCGCCAACATAATTTGCTGTTCAAATACATCTTTCTGTAGTTTGGGGTCAACAATGCCATTTGATTTATAGCTAAAATAATCCAGACCGATTTCACCAATTGCTACTACTTTTTGCTGTTTTGCAAGTGTTTCAAGTTGCGTTATCCAGTCTGATGATAATTCTTGTTTATCTGCATGATGCGGATGCACACCGACTATTGCATAGAGGTTTTCATATTGCTGAGCAAGCTTGACTGCGTGTTCACTTGAATCAATTTTTGTTCCTACATTGATAATTTTTGTAACGCCAGCAGCGTAAGCTTGTTTAATTACAACATCATAGTCTTTCTCAAACGAATGGAAGTTTAGGTGACAATGAACATCTATCATATCCTCGGAAACAATGGTTTCTGTGCTTTTATTTCCGGTCCCCTAAACTGTTCTTCTATTTTGATAGCAGTCTCGGGCATAAAGGGTTCTAGAAGTGCTGCTGTTTCCTGGATTTGGTCTACGCAGTGAGCTAAAACGTCTTTGATAGTTGGCTTGCTTTGCTTGATCAGTTCCCAGGGTTTTTCGTCATTGATGAATTTATCCAGGGCTTTAATTTTCTGCCAGACAAAGAACAACGCGTCATTAAATCGATACTCATCCAACGCCTTTGCGTATTCATCTATAGACATCAAATGTGTTGATTCGCGGCTGGCTGTGCCCATTTGCGCATAATGTGCTGTTTCACAAAGCTTTGCAACTCTGGCAATGACATTGCCCAGACCGTTTGCTAGATCGGCATTGTACACGTCTTTTAATTTTTCTTCAGAAAAATCACCGTCACCTGTTGGTGAAATTTCCTTCAGCAAATAATAGCGTAATGCGTCAGCGCCAAACTTTTCTATCATTTCTAATGGATCAATGACATTGCCAAGTGTTTTGCTCATTTTCTGACCGTTAATAGTTAGATAGCCATGAACAAAAATTGACTTAGGAAGTTTTAGTTTCGCGGATAAAAGAAACGCTGGCCAATATACAGCATGGAAGCGTGTTATCCCTTTGCCTATGACATGCAGATCTGCAGGCCACCATTTATGATAATATGTATCATCAGAACCAAACCCAAGACCGCTTTGGTATACATTCAAAGCATCAAACCATACATAGATACGTTGATTTGGATCTCCTGGTACTTGCACTCCCCAATTTTTAGCCCGTTCATTTGAGCGGGAGATACTGATGTCTCTTAAACCTTGTTTTAAAAATGCCAACACTTCATTCTTTCTTGTTTGTGGAATAATTTTAAGCTTGTCAGAAGATATTAGTTTTTCAAGTTGTTCTTGATACTTTGATAGTTTAAAAAAGTAATTTTCCTCAGAGACCTCTTCCAATTTTTTTCCCGGATGTTCAAAACATTCTCCATTCTCATTTAATTCTTCCTTTTCGTAAAATGTTTCACATCCAACACAGTACAAACCCGTATAAGTTTTTTTATAAATGTCACCATTTGCCGCACATAATTTCCATAATTTTTGTGAACCTTGATGGTGCTGAATACTGCTACCTTTTTCAAAAATGTCAAATTCAACAGATAGTTTCTTAGTTAAATTTTCAAATAATTCACTGTTTTTATCTACAAATTCCTGAATAGGAATTCCTGCTTTTTCCGCAGCTTGTACATTTTTTATTGCATTTTCATCACTGCCACAGAGAAATAGTGTTTCATCACCGAGAATTTTGTGATACCGTGCAATGGTATCGGACTGAATAAATTCTAATGCATGACCAATGTGAGGTTTTGCATTGACATATGGTGTTGCATTGGTAATATAAAACTTGGACATAGGGTGATTTTAGCAGGTTTGATGTAAATTTGACAGATACCAGTGGCATTGTTACAATGCTTTTCCTATGCAAAAAATCCTTTCACTATTTGGTAAATTGTTATTTTTGATCTTAGTGATTTTGGGATTAGTGGGCGGGGGCATTGTATTGGGTAGGCGTACTTCGCAGAAGAAACCCTGGGCAACACAACCAACTCTGACAATCATGCTTCGTATAGTTACGGTGATACCCACTTCTACATTTACTCCAACTCCAATTCCAACTGCTTCTCCTGTAGCAACCGTAAGTGCCGGATTGAAAACAATGGCTTTGTATACGATGTCAATCTTACCCGGATGGACAGTAAAAAGAGAACACATCGAAGAACTTCCTTCTGATAAAGTAACAGTTACAAAAGACGATTATCAATTGATAATCAATCAAGCACCATTTGGTGGCGGACCATGTTTCTATCCAGGGCAAACTCCAACGCCTCCTGGAGAACTGTTTAGCGCCTATATAGATAACTATAGTACTCATGGAGTTATTTTCAGACGCAGTAGAATACAAGCATTACTAGGTGATAAACAAAAGTTTTCTGTATGCCAGAAAACTACAGATGGCAGTTATGGTAACATAACAACCTTCGGTCATATAGATTATTTCGCACCTGCAAACTATAAAGAAGCAACTATTGATGAGATGGATAGCATGGTTGGATCGTTGCAAATTGCCCATTGACTGAGAAAAAGAATTATTGTATTATTCATTCAACCTTCAAAAAGAGGTTATTTTTTTAAAAATCATGGCAGACAAATTCATACGTAATAAACCACATTTAAACATCGGAACAATTGGTCACGTTGATCACGGCAAAACCACAACAACCGCAGCAATTGCAACAGTTCTCTCAAAGCATAATCCAAATGTCAAAGCAATGAAGTATGCAGATATTGATAATGCTCCTGAAGAGAAAGCACGTGGCGTCACTATTAATATTTCTCACATTGAATATGAGACAGCAAAAAGACATTATGCTCATATCGACGCTCCAGGTCATGCAGATTACATAAAGAATATGATCACAGGCGCAGCGCAAATGGATGGAGCAATTCTTGTTGTTTCAGCACCAGATGGTCCAATGCCTCAAACAAGAGAACACATTTTGTTAGCTCGTCAAGTTGGCGTGCCAGCAATTGTTGTCTATCTTAATAAAACAGATATGGTACAAGATGCCGAGCTTTTGGATTTAGTTGAAATGGAAGTTAGAGAATTGTTAACAAAGTATCAATATCCAGGAGATACAACACCTATTATCAGAGGTTCATCTCTTAAAGCATTAGAAGGTGATGCAGAAGCAGAAAAACAAATTTTAGCCTTGATGGATGCAGTTGATAGCTTTATTCCAACACCAGTTCGTGAAATTGATAAACCATTCTTGATGCCTATCGAAGATGTTTTCTCAATCAAAGGCCGTGGAACTGTTGTAACAGGAAGAGTTGAAAGAGGACAAGTCAAAATTAATGAAAATGTTGAGATCGTAGGGATTAGACCAACAAAAGCGACTGTTGTAACTGGTGTTGAAATGTTCAAAAAACAACTTGATGAAGGTCAAGCTGGAGATAATGTTGGAATTTTGCTTCGTGGTGTGGAAAAAAATGATGTTGAACGTGGACAAGTTGTAGCAAAACCTGGTTCTATCACTCCTCACACAGATTTTGAAGCTGAAGTATATATCTTAGCAAAAGAAGAAGGCGGCCGACATACACCGTTTTTTGCAGGATACAGACCACAATTTTATATCCGAACAACTGATGTAACTGGAAATGTGACATTACCACAAGGGGTAGAAATGGTTATGCCTGGCGATAGCACAAAAATGACAGTAAAACTCATTGTACCGGTTGCTCTTGAAGACGGTCTAAGGTTTGCTATCCGCGAAGGCGGCAAAACAGTAGGAGCTGGAGTCATCACAAAAATAATTGCATAATTTTGCAAAGCAGAATTCTATTGAACCCGCCGAAAGGCGGTTTTTTTTTATACAATAAATTTAACAAGTGAACTATTTTCCGTGATTAATTCAATTCTGGACAATAGAGTTTGGCTGCTGTATAATAGCAAAATAGATTTAGTACTTTAAAAGGGAGAGATTATGCCAAAAGGACGAATTCGAGTTAGACTCAAAAGTTACGATGCACGCGTTATTGATGCGTGTTGTCAACAAATTTTGGATACGGCTATCAGGACCGGTGCTAAAGTTGTTGGTCCAGTGCCTCTTCCTACCCAACGCAGCGTATACGCCATCAACAAATCCCCTTATATTGACAAAGACGCCAGAGATCATTTTGAAATCAGAGTCCATAAAAGATTAATAGATATTGTCTCTCCTACTGAAAAAACCATGGACAGCCTCGGTCATTTAGAACTTCCCGCTGGAGTTGATGTAGAGATCAGGATGTAAACTTCTTCTTGCTACATTCTTACCTTTTTGATACAATCAATAGTAATGAAGTCATACCAAAATTTCTTTGGAGGTGATTTACAAAAATAATCGGGCGCGGTAGATAAAAACACTTAAAATTAGTTTTAAGTGGCCGGGCGGCCGCTTTTTTTGCGTTTAATACTATGCAGGTAATATTAGGAAAAAAACAATTACAAACACAGAAATTTTTAACAGACGGTAGACGTATTCCAGTCACTGAAGTTTTAACACCCGATAATCCTGTTATTTCAATTAAAACCCAGGATAAAGATGGATACTGGGCTGTACAACTCGGTTTTGGAAATAAAAAACATCCATCAAAAGCACTACAGGGGCATATAAAAGGGGCAAGTATAGAACAAGCCCCGCTTTTTTTGCGCGAAGTGCGTTTGACTAATCCCAAAGCTGACGAAATGCCAAAAGCAGGTGAACATATCAAAGTTATGGATGTACTAAAAGAGGGCGATATTGTGGAAGTCATGGGAACTTCTAAGGGAAAAGGATTTGCCGGAGGAGTAAAAAGATTTCACTTCAAAGGCGGACCCAGGACGCACGGACAATCAGATCGAGAAAGAGCGCCTGGATCTATCGGTCAGACAACAACCCCGGGAAGAGTCTACAAAGGCAAACGCATGGCAGGAAAAATGGGCAATGAGCGAGTGTCAGTTGCAAATTTGAAAATTGTCGCTGTCAGTTCTGACCGTGTGTGGATCAAAGGTTTAGTTCCGGGAGTTAGAGGTGGTTTGGTTACTATTACAAAAACCGGTGAAGATAAAAAATTTGTATCATTAGTTGCTAATACACTGAAAGTTGAAGAACCAATCGCACAGGAAACAGAATCAAAGCAAGTAGAAACAGTTTCACAAGCTGCTTAGCGCATTGTCATTCCCGCGGAGGCGGAAATATATATTTATAAATATGGCAGAAACGAAAGTTAAAAAAACAAGTTCAAAAGAATCTAAAGTTACAAAGATGCAAAGTGATAAAGTAGAAAAACGTGCTAAGGCTTCTGTTGTAAAAAAAGAAGTTAAAGTAAAACCTGTAAAGAGTGAAAAAGTTGAAGCCACACTACCAGTTTCAGAAGATAAAAAAGTAAATACAAAGAAAGCTGATAAAAAACAGAACACATTGACGATTTCTGTATTTAACACAAATGGAAAAGAATCGGGTACTGTTGCATTGCCTGAGGAAATTTTTGGGGCGAAAGTGAATAAGGTATTGATCGCGCAGGCAGTTCGGGTCTACTTAGCTAATCAGAGACAAGGGAATGCTTCAACAAAAACAAGAGGTGAAGTTAGAGGGTCTACGCGCAAGATTTATCGACAAAAAGGTACTGGACGCGCGCGCCATGGAGGAATTCGAGCGCCGATTTTTGTTAAGGGAGGTATTGCGCATGGTCCAAAACCCCAAGATCATTCATTAAATTTGCCGGTAAAAATGAGAAGATTAGCATTATTTGGCGCATTGACTGCAAAGTTGCAGGATGGTGGGGTTAAAATTGTTTCCGGAATAGAAGCACTAGAACCCAAAACAAAAGCTATTGCTGCTTCATTAAAGAATTTAGGTTTACAAAATACCAAGAAAAAAGTAACAGTTTTGCTTGTGTTACCAAAAGATGCAGAGACAATATATCGCTCAGCAAGAAATATTACAGGTGTGACAGTGATGGCAGCTGATCGTTTAAATACATATGAAGTTCTGCAAAGCAGAACTTTGTTATTAATGCGAGACTCGATTGAAACAATGAAGGAGACATTTTTGAAATGAGTATTCATGATATAATCGTCAGACCAATTATTACGGAAAAATCAATTGCAGACGCAGGCAAAGGTAAATTTACCTTTGAAGTGTTACTTCAGGCTAATAAAGATGCAATTGCTTTGGCTATTGAGAAATTGTTTCAAGTTAACGTGGTTGCTGTTGCAACAAGTATTCTTAAGGGAAAATCCAAGCGAGTTGGTGCAAGAAGAGCAGAAAAAGCGTTAAGATCATGGAAAAAAGCGACAGTCAAGCTCAAAGAAGGACAAAAAATTGCTTTATTTGAATTGGGAGAACAGAAATAATTCAGAATTTGCAATTCAGAATTAAGAATTATAATATGAAGAGATTAAAAATAATAAAAAAAAAGCATTCAGGACGTGACGCGACTGGACGGGTTGTCGTCAGACATCAGGGCGGACAGCACAAGCGGTTTTTACGAGTTATTGATTTTCGAAGAAACAAAACAACGGCTGGAAAAGTTATTGCTGTCGAATACGATCCTAATCGAACTTGCGATGTAGCATTAATACAATATGCAGACGGAGAGAAACGATATATTTTACGTCCGCAGGGTTTGGAAATTGATGACACTGTCGCTTCGGGAGAAAACGTTGAAATAAAAACAGGGAATGCACTACCGTTGAGCCTTATGCCAATTGGTACAGTAGTCCATAATGTTGAGATTACTCCGGGGAAAGGTGGACAATTAGGGAGAGGCGCAGGTACGGCAATCACCGTAGCAGCACGAGAAGGAAATTTTGTCCATTTGAGAATGCCATCGGGAGAAACAAGACTTGTTCGCAGTGCCGGTATGGCAACAGTCGGACAAGTAGGAAATCTGGATTGGAAAAATGAATTTTTCAGGACAGCAGGAAGAAAAAGACGCATGGGTATCCGTCCAACAGTCAGAGGAGTTGCCCAAAATCCACGCTCGCATCCGCATGGCGGAGGAGAAGGACGCAGCGGTATTGGTATGAATACACCAAAAACCTATGCGGGACGCCCAGCTGTAGGTAAAACCAGAAAACCCAAAAAATACTCAAATAAATTTATATTGCAAAGGAGAAAAACAAAACGTGGCTAGATCACTTAAAAAGGGTCCATATGTTGACCCCAAATTATTAAAAAAAGTAACAACACAAAAACAAGCTGGCGACAGGGTGGCAATTAAAACCTGGAAACGTGCTTGCCAAATTCCACCGGAATTTGTCGGACATACATTTGGCGTACATAATGGCAGGATATTTATGAATGTATATGTTGTAGAAGGTATGGTAGGACATAGGTTGGGTGAATTTGCGCCAACCAGAACATTCAGAACACATGGGAGAGTAGTAGCACGAGAAGTTACAAAGACATAGTATGGAAGTTACAGCAAGAAGTAAATCAATACGAATAACTCCGAGAAAAGTACGGCTTGTCGCGGATAGCATCCGCAATCAGTCGGTAAAGTCTGCTTTGCAGACGCTTATGCTCGTTGAGAAACGCGGTGCATATCAATTGAAGAAGACATTGCAAAGCGCTATTGCGAATGCAGTACATAATAAGAAATTGAAAGCAGAAGATCTGATTATTGATCGTCTGGAAGTTAATGAAGGGCCGTTTTTAAAACGTTTCCATGCATCAACAAGAGGAAGAATAAAACCATATAAAAGAAGAAGTAGTCATATAATGATAGTGTTAAGAGAAAATAAAAATGAAAATATAAAAAATAAAAAAGTTCATAAAGAATAATTTATATGAAAATATCTTGTAATTTTTCATTTTTATATTTTATTTTTTAATTTATTATGGGACAGAAGATTAATCCACATATATTAAGACTTGGGCCAGTGTATAACTGGGAGAGCCGCTGGTTCAGTGACAAAAAATATAAAGAGACGTTGTTTGAAGACTATAAATTGCGTAAAGCATTGATGGAAAAACTGCGATATTCAGGCATTGCCCGTGTAGAAATCGAGCGTTCTATTAATAATGTCAAATTTATCATCTATGTTTCCCGTCCGGGTATGGTGATAGGTCGCGCAGGAACGGGTTTGGAAGACTTAAAGAAATATGTGACAGCTTTGTTTCCCAAAAAGGATGGCAAACAGGGAAAAAATGCGCCAAAAATTGATATTCGGGTTGAGCCTGTGAAAGAACCAAATCTGGACGCGTATCTTGTGGCAAGAAATATTTCAGACCAGTTACTCAAACGCTTGCCATATAAAAGAATTTTAAATCAGACAGCAGAACGAGTCATGGGTGCAGGAGCAAAAGGCGTCAGAGTTGTACTTGCAGGACGAGTCGGAGGAGCAGAAATTCATAGAAAAGAGAAAATTCAAGTGGGCAAGGTGCCATTATCGACAATCCGTGAGCATATTGCTTTTGCATCTTTTCCATCATTAACAAAAAAAGGATATGTGGGTGTGAAAGTATGGATTAATCAACCGGAGACAAAGTAGAAAGGAAAGTTATGTTAGCACCAAAACGAGTTAAGTATAGAAAACAAATGCGAGGGAAAATGAAAGGGGTTGCCCATGCAGGCACCAGTGTCGCTTTTGGTGAATATGGCTTGATGGCTGAAGATATGGCATGGATTTCTTCCCGCCAAATTGAAGCAGCAAGACGAGCAATTACCCATTATACAGCGCGCGGCGGTAGATTGTGGATCAGAATTTTTCCGGACAAGCCAATTACTAAAAAACCGCCGGAAGTACGTATGGGAAGCGGTAAAGGTGATGTGTATGAATATGTTGCACCTGTCAAAGCAGGAAGAGTTATGTTTGAAATGGGCGGTGTGACTAAGGAAATTGCCATGGCAGCATTACGGCTGGCAGCATTTAAATTGCCGGTAAAGACGAAATTCGTCGAACGCATGTAATATGAAAAAACAACAAAAACAAGACATGGGAAGCAAAAATATGGTAGAATTGCGCAAACTCTTGTCAGAGGCTCGACAAGCACTGTTTACGTTACGTATTGATCATGGACAACGGAAACTAAAGAATACCAGCAGTTTAGCCCATAAAAGAAAAGAAATTGCACAAATACAAACAAAATTAAAAGAAATGGAGTTTAAAAATGAAAACGTTTAGTGGAAAAATAGTATCAACAAAAATGCAGAATACTGCTGTGGTAGAGGTGACAAGGCGTACGCCTCACCCATTGTATAAGAAGCTGTTAAAGCGTAGTAAGAAATTTAAAGCAGATACAACCGGCCAAAAAGTAACAGTGGGAGATACTGTTATTATTGCTGAAACAAAACCTATATCAAAAGATAAACATTTTAAAATTCTGGAGGTTAAAAAATGATTCAACACAGAAGTATGCTCAAAGCTGCTGATAATTCAGGAGCAAAAATATTACAAGTGATCCATATATTTGGCGGATCCAAGAGAAAATTTGGCTATATCGGTGATATTCTCAATTGTGTGGTTAAAGAAGCTGCACCAATTGGTGCTGTCAAAGATAGCGAAATGGTCAAAGCAGTGTTAGTGAGAAGCAGAAAAGAATATCGAAGAAAAGACGGATCCTATGTGCGATTTTCTGATAACGCGGCAGTAGTTATTGATAATATCAAAGACAAAAATCCAAAAGGCACACGTATTTTTGGTCCAATTGCGAGAGAAATAAGAGATAAAGGATTTAATAAAATTGCCAGTATGGCTGTGGAGGTTGTCTAATATGAAACTAAAGAAAAATGATAATGTAAAAGTTGTAGCAGGAAAAGATAAAGGGAAGACTGGAAAAATTGAACAGGTTTTAGGAAAAGAAGATAAAGTATTGATTACGGGAGTAAATGAATATAAGCGTCATAAAAAAGGAAATGCGCAAGGGCAAAAATCAGAAATTGTAACCATAAATATGCCGTTATCTATAGCAAAAGTAATGCTTATCTGTCCGAAATGCAAATTACCTACCCGCGTGGGGTTTGGAGAAGAGAAAAATAAAAAAGTGAGAATTTGTAAAAAATGCAATTCCGGGATATAAAAAATAAAACTTAAAAAATAAAAAAGATTTTATAAATTGTTTTTTTAAGATTTTTATCCCTAATTTTTATTTTTTCATTTTTATTTTTTAATTTACTATGAGTGACTTAAAAAAAACATACAAAGAACAAGTTACAAAAAAATTACAGGATGAGTTAAAACTCACAAATGTGATGGCTGTGCCAAAGTTGTCTAAAATCGTAGTAAATGTTGGGGTCAAAAATGCAACTGCAGATAAAAAAAATATTCAGGTAGTAGCAGAAGTTGTTTCTCAAATTACCGGGCAGAAACCGAAAATAACCAAAGCAAAAAAATCAATTGCTACCTTTAAGTTGCGTGAAGGTGATAAAATAGGGCTTATGGTTACCATGCGGGGCAAACGCATGTATGATTTTTATGACAAATTAGTCAATGTAGTGTTGCCTCGTATTAAAGATTTTCACGGCGTCAAAAAAAATGCATTTGACGGCAGAGGTAACTATACGTTGGGAATGAATGAATATATCGTTTTTCCTGAAGTAGATACAGGAAGAGTTGAGAAAATTCAAGGTTTGGAAATTTGTATAGTAACAACGGCAAGAAATAATGAACAAGGGACAGCATTACTAAGAGAATTAGGAATGCCATTCCAAAAATAATTTATACTTATGGCTAAAGTATCAAGTATTGTAAAATTTAATACACCGCAGAAATTTACGACACGAGAGCGTAATCGATGTAATATTTGCGGTAGAGCTCGGAGTTACATGCGGCGATTTGGATTGTGCCGGATTTGTTTTCGGGAGCTTGCAGTGAAAGGAGAATTACCGGGAGTATTAAAGGCAACCTGGTAAAATCATATGAATTATTTAGTTGGTGATGTAATTATAAGAATTAAAAATGCAGTAATGGCGAGTAGAAGACAGGTGACTCTTCCCTACTCTAAAATGACCTTAGAGATTGGTAGAATTTTAACAAAAGAGAAATACCTGTCTCAGGTAAAAGAGGAAGAAATTGAGGGTAAAAAAGTTGTCACGGCAACACTCTTATATGACAAACGTATCCCTTTCTTCACTGATGCAAAAATTATTTCTAAGCCATCATTACGAGTGTATGCAAAAGCAAGTGATGCAGTCAAATTGCGCGGACGTGGTTTGGGCCAAACGATTGTTTCTACAAGTAAAGGTATCATGACAGGCGAAGAAGCATTTAAAAATAAAGTGGGAGGAGAGTTGCTCTTTAGAGTTTGGTAATATGTCAAAAATAGGAAAACAACCAATTAGTATTAAAGATGGAGTTATAATAGCTACAGAAGGGCGAAAAGTAACTGTCACAGGACCAAAGGGGACACTCACATATGAAATTCCTGTTGGTCTTATGGTTACCGTGGCAGATGGTAAAATAACAGTAACACAAGAAGAAAAAATGCGAGACCAGACAAAAGCATTGTTTGGTTTGGCTAGTTTCTTGATTAACAATATGGTAATTGGAGTTTCTGACGGGTTTTCTAAGCGTTTAGAATTAGTTGGTGTAGGATACAGATCACAAATTACAGGAAAAGATTTGACATTATCCCTGGGATTTTCTCATCCAGTCAAAATTCCAGCACCTGAAGGAATTATTTTTACTATTATTGATAATAACGTAGTAATCTCCGGAATTGATAAGGCATTGGTTGGTAACACTGCGGCGCAAATAAGAGCAATTAGACCGCCTGAGCCCTACAAAGGAAAAGGCATTAAATACAAAGGAGAAAAAATCAGAAGAAAAGCAGGAAAAGCAGCAAAGACTGTAGGGACTAAATAGTCTAAAGTATTAAGTATGAAGCATACATTGCAAAAACCAAGAAGAATTACTAGAACGAGAAAACACGTACAAGGCACTACTGAGCGGCCTAGATTGTCTGTGTTCCGATCTAATAGTGCTATCTATGCGCAGATTATTGATGATACGCAAAAGAAAACGTTGCTTGGTGTTTCATTAAAACAGCTTGAAGCAAAGCAGGGGAAAAAGATTGATATGGCAAAAGCATTAGGAGAACATATGGCAAAAAAAGCAAAAGAACAAAAAATTGCCGCAGTAGTGTTTGACAGAGGCGGATATAAATATCACGGACGTGTCAAAGCATTTGCTGAAGGCGCACGAGAAGGAGGGCTACAATTCTAATGGTTACAAGAAATAATAATACAAGAGATTTCAGAGGACAGCAAAGTGAGTTTGTCGAAGATATTATCCAAGTTAACCGTGTATCCAAAAAAACCAAAGGTGGCAATAAAATAGGATTTTCTGTTTTGGCTATTGTAGGAGATAAAAAAGGCAGAGTAGGTGTCGGGTTAGGAAAAGCACCGGATGTTGCTGCTTCAATTAGAAAAGGCGTAGCAGTAGCTAAGAAACATTTGATTGAAGTACCGATTGTAAAAGGGACAATTCCTTTTGGGGTGTATGTTAAATTAGGGGCAGCAAAAGTGATGCTCAAGCCTGCACCGATGGGTAGCGGTATTATTGCGGGCGGTGCTGTGCGCAGTGTAGTCGCAGCTGCAGGAATACAAAATATTTCATCTAAAGTTTTAGGTAGTGATAATCAGGCAAGTAATGTCTACGCAGCTTTGGAGGCATTACAGCAGATTAGTAAGCAGTATAAAAAGAAGAGACAAGATAAATAATATGCAATTACAATCTTTACCAACTATTACACAAACAGCTAAAAAACGTCTGGGTTTGGGACATGGCTCTGGTCGGGGTAAAACTTCGGGGCGAGGGACAAAAGGCCAAAAAGCGAGACGAAAAATCCCATTGCATTTTGAGGGTGGCGCATTGCCTTTGATAAAGCGCTTACCTTTCAGACGGGGAAAAGCAAAAAACTTTTCGTTCAGAAATAAGCCTGAAATTATTAATGTGAAAGATCTTAACCACTTGCAAAAAAATGCAGTAATTGATATAAAAACGTTAGTTGAGTATAATCTGCTTTTAGCAAAAGACGCAAAAGCATACGGTGTTAAGATTCTTGGAGACGGAGAAATCACAGTGCCATTGCAAATTCATGTGCCAATTTCCAAAAGCGCTGCTAAGAAAGTAGAAAAGGCTGGCGGAACGATAGAAATTAAAAGATAAAATATAAAAATGAAAAATGTTTTTTTGAGTTATTCTTTTTAAATTTTTCCTGGTTATTTTTATTTTTTATCTTTACATTTTTCATTGATGAACAGTATTCTCACAATTTTTCGTAAAAGCTTTCAAGCAGAGGATATTCGACGGAAGATTCTTTTTACCGCTTTTATCTTTCTTGTTTTTCGTTTTTTTGCGCATGTTCCTGTTTCAGGAGTTAATCTGGCAAGTTTAAAAAATCTTTTTTCTTCCAATCAATTTTTAGGACTTCTCGATATTTTTTCCGGCGGTACATTAGCAAGCTTTTCTATTATGGCTTTGGGACTCAATCCATATATTAATGCTTCTATTATTTTGCAGATTCTAACCATTGTATTTCCCAAACTTGAGGAATTATCAAAAGAAGGTGATGCTGGTAGACAAAAGATCAATCAATATACCCGTTTGCTCACTGTGCCGCTTGCTGCATTACAAGCTGTTGGTATGTATTTATTACTTCGGAACCAGCATATAATTTCTAATCTTAATCCAATCGGTCTTCTTTCTTTTATTCTGACAATGATTGCAGGGACAATGCTTCTTGTTTGGTTTGGAGAACTTATTTCAGAGCGTGGCATTGGTAATGGTATCTCAGTATTAATTTTTGCGGGTATCGTGGGGCGTTTGCCTATAGCTTTTGGTCAAACACTTTCTACTGCAACCGCGGAGAATACATTGAATATGCTGTTTTTTGTAGCCTTGGGTTTGGCGGTTATTGCAGGGATAGTGATTATCAATGAAGCGACAAGGCAAATTCCTATTTTCTATGCCAAGCGGGTGAGAGGGAATAAAGTGACAGGTGGTCAATCAACCCATTTGCCGCTGCGTCTCAATCAGGCAGGTGTTATCCCAATTATTTTTGCCGTATCGCTGGTACTTATCCCCTCCTTACTGTCTAATTATTTAGTCGGAGTGAAAAATTCTGCTATTCATAATTTTGCCGCGGGTCTTTCCAGCGTGTTTAATCCTTCAGGTGAAGTATATAATGTGTTATACTTCATTCTTGTTGTGGGTTTTACGTATCTCTATACTGCAGTTATCTTTAATCCGAAAAAAATCGCTGAGGAAATTCAAAAATACGGCGGTTTTATCCCCGGTATTCGTCCCGGTACTCCCACAGCAAATTATCTCAGTTATATTTTAACTCGCATAACACTCGCTGGTGCATTATTTTTAGGACTCGTTGCTACTTTTCCCACGATTGCTAAAGCTTTCACCGGTGTGCAGACACTAATTTTAGGCGGTACAGGTGTGTTGATTGTAGTGAGTGTAATCCTTGAAACAGTAAAATCTTTGGAAGCACAATTAGTAATGAGAAATTACGAAAGATTTGCAAAATAACGCGAAAAATGCAAGAATGCATTATCCTAAACTATTTGCAAAACAATTACTAACTGTGTTATAGTAAAGTCTATCTACAGTAGAATTTGTATGAAGCTTATTTTGATTGGAATACAAGGAGCAGGTAAATCTACACAGGGCAATTTATTAACAAATAGCCTTGGTATTCCGTATTTATCCACAGGGCATATTTTCCGTGTATTATCTCAGGAAAAAACTCCACTTGGCCGTTATATCAAAGAAGTAATGAATGCAGGGTATTTGATACCGGATAAAAAAGTGTTACACATAGTGAGTGACTATCTCAAGCGTTCCGAATATGACAAAGGATATATTTTAGATGGTTTTCCAAGAACTATTGGCCAGGCAAAAACGTTTAAAAACGGCATTACCAAAGCAATCTATTTAAAAGTTTCTGATAAAGAAGCTCTGTGGCGTTTGTCTTATCGTGAATCCAGCGAACGCGAAGATGAAACGCTTGGCGCTCTGAGAAAACGCATCGAACTTTTTCATAAATTCACTGAGCCGGTAATTGAATACTATAGAAAAAAAGGATTATTAGTAGAGGTAGATGGAGAGAAAACAATTGATGAAATTCACCAGGATATTCTCAAAGCACTAAAATGAAAAGACTTATTGCAGTTGTCGGCATGCCTGGCGCAGGAAAAAGCGAAGCAGGCATTTTTTTTAAAGAAAAAGAAGGAATGGAAGTACTTCGGTTTGGTTCTGTGATTGATGAAGGGTTACAAGGAGAAGGATTACCATGGAGCGCAGAAAATAATGGTTACTACCGGGAAAAAATCCGCAAAGAACTGGGAATGGCTGCAGTTGCGATTAAAATGATGCCAAAAATTGAGCAAGCGATACAAACTGATAAAGATGTTGTGCTAGATGGATTATATTCCTGGGAAGAATATACGACGTTGAAAGAAAAGTTCCCAAATTTATTGTTGTTATGTGTCTATGCCAGTCCTGCTATCAGATATGAAAGATTATCTTCAAGAAAAGAAAGGACATTTACCAAAGCAGAAGCCAGAGTTCGGGATATTAGTGAGCTACAGCATTTAAATAAAGGTGGACCTATTGCAATTGCTGATTATCTGGTGAAGAATGAGACAACAAAAGAAGATTTGTATAAAGAATTAGAAGCGTTTTTAGAGAGTATAAGGGAAAATTAAAATATTACGTCTTTGCGAACCCCGAGCTTGTCGAAGGGTGAAGCAATCCCGATGCAAATGAATCATATATCGTTTATATGTCTGTGCTAATCTCAAAGGGATTGCTTCGTACCCCAAGGGTACTTGCTTCCCGGAAGCGGCGTCCTACACTCCTCGCAATGACGTGAAGAACTATGGTACACATTAAAACTTTTAAGGAAATTGCTAGTATGAAAAAAGGCGGGAAAATTCTTGCTGATGTGCTGTTTGCTGTTTTAACACAGGCAAAACCAGGCGTTTCAGAGCTGGAATTAAATGATCTGGCAGAACAGTTAATCCGCAAACATGAAGGCGCAATCCCTGGTTTTCAGCGCGTACCCGGCTGGGAACACGCAATTTGTATATCGACCAATGATGTGATCGTCCATGGAATTCCTACAAATTATAAATTAAAAGAAGGAGATATCGTTGGAGTTGACTGCGGGGTGTATTTAGAGGGATTTAATACAGATATGTCGGAATCTATCATTGTTGGCAATGTAAAACACGATGAAAACTATAAAGAAAAAGAATTGTTTTTAGAGACAGGGAAACGGGCTTTGAATGAGGCGATTGCACAGGTGAGGCCGGGAAATAGGATCGGGCATATTTCTCGGACAATTCAGTCTATTGTTGAGAACGCAGGCTATTCTGTAGTGAGAAATTTGATTGGGCATGGGGTAGGCAAAGATTTGCATGAAGAGCCGGAAATACCTGGCTATATTACTAAAAGTATTGATAAAACACTCTTGCTCAAGCCCGGCATGACAATTGCTGTTGAAGTGATTTATAACATGGGGAAAAAAGCAATGATGTACGACAAAGATGGGTGGACAATCAGAACAAAGGATAGAAGTTTGTCAGGCCTTTTTGAAAGAACAGTCGCAGTGACGGAAACTGGGCATGAAATTTTGACGAAATAAAAGATTAAAATCTTCGTTTTGCATTTCGACCGTTGCTCTTTCCCGCACGGTTTGTTATAATTAGGTACTAAAGTATACACATGGCGCATCAAGGATCATATGAAGTGGAAGGGATTGTTAAAGAGTCTCTTCCTAATACATTATTTAGGGTAGAATTACTTGACGGATCAGGCAGTCTTATCATTGCCCATTTAGCAGGCAAGCTCCGGCTGAACTTCATCAAAATTCTTCCCGGAGATAGAGTACGTATGGAAATGACGCCATATGATAAAACAAAAGGAAGGATTGTTTACCGGGGTAAATAAACTATGAAAGTACAAGCAAGTGTCAAACCACGATGTGCGAAATGCAAAGTCATAAAAAGACGCGGTGTTTTGCGTGTTGTATGTGAAAATCCAAGACATAAACAACGCCAAGGCTAATATGAGAATTTCAGGTCTAACTATACCAGATGACAAAAGGGTTGATATCTCACTTACCTATTTATTTGGCGTGGGAAGACAAAATGTTGTTTCAATCCTTGAACAAGCACAAGTTGACGCTGCAAAACGAGTCAAGGATTTGACAGAAGACGAGCAGAAACGAATCCAAAAAGTTCTGGAAACACATAAATTAGAAGGTGATTTGCGTGCAGATATCAATGGTGATATTAAAAGACTCAAAGAAATTAGTGCATACCGCGGTACACGACACAGTAAGGGTTTGCCTGCGAGAGGGCAAAGAACGAAATCAAATGCTCGTACAAAACGCGGAAAACGTATGACAATTGGAGCAATTAAGAAAGAAGTTGCAGCAAAACTGGAAGCTTCTAAAACAGCAAAGAAATAACATATGGCAGACAACAAACAATTAACAGAAAAAAAAGAAAAGAAGACAGCAAAGAAGAAAAGAACTGTTGCAGTGAACGCACAAGGAAAAGTGTTTATTACGGCAACATTTAACAATACTATTGTCACAGTTACCAATGATAAAGGTGAGACAATAGCATGGAGTTCTGCGGGCGCAAAAGGCTTCAAGGGTACACGAAAATCTACACCATATGCAGCAAGTATGGCTTTAGAAGATGTTGCAAAAAAAGCAATGTCACAGGGTTTGAAAGCAGTTGAAGTCTATGTCAAAGGTCCCGGCTCAGGACGTGATTCAGCATTACGGGCTATCAAAAATGTCGGATTATCTATTTTACAAATTGCAGATGTAACTCCTCTCCCCCACAACGGGCCGAGAAGAGAGAAAAAGAGACGAGTTTAATATGGCACGATATACTGGACCAAAACATAAATTAGCTCGAAGGGAAGGCGTGAATATCTTGGACAAACAGTCTAAAAGTTTGCAACGCAGACTTATGGTGCCGCCTGGTGTACATGGTGCAAAACGAAAGCGTAAGCTCTCAGAGTTCGGACAACAATTACGCGAAAAACAGAAAGCAAAAGCTACATATGGATTATTGGAAAAACAATTCCGTAAATTAGTACAAAATGTACAATTACAACCGGGAGAAACAGGTGAATTAGTGCTTGCAATGCTTGAGACACGGCTCGATAATGTTGTCTATCGATTAGGGTTCGCAAAAACACGCTTTATGGCAAGACAATTGGTAGGTCATGGACATGTTGTAGTAAACGGCAAGAAAGTCACTATTCCTTCCTATCAGATAAAGCAGGATGACATTATTTCTATTGATACACAAATGCAGAAAGATCCTGTGGTTGCAAAATTATTGTCAGAAGATTTGCAATTATTACCGTTTTTAGAGCGAAAAGCAGTTCTAGGGAAGCTAATACGCCAGCCAAAACGGGAAGATTTGCATGTTCCTTTCAATGTACAATTGATTATTGAATATTATTCAAGATAATGTTAGAATAGCATCTATGGTTGACATTTCATTCAAAGTTAAAGAAACAAATACAGGACGCGACTATGCAGAATTTGTCATAGAACCGCTTGAATCAGGGTATGGCTACACGCTTGGTCATGCTATCCGTCGCGTGTTACTTACTTCTATTCCAGGTGCAGCAATTACTTCTGTCAAAATTAATGGCGTAAAACACCGCTTTTCAGAAGTTCCCGGACTCAAAGAAAATGTAGTAGATCTTTTATTGAATATCAAGGGTTTGCATGTGCGATTGCCGGAGGGTATAGCAAGTGCAACCCTCAAACTTTTTTCAAAAGGTACAGGGAAAGTAACAGGTGAAGATATTGAATAAAAGATCTACTACATTTTCTT
>WNFI01541773.1_pt1 | contig 27495 bp, 24 predicted proteins | sample 5400471 | NCBI WGS metagenome assembly WNFI01 (sample SAMN13153348, study PRJNA577476) | soil metagenome | isolation source: 100 cm saprolite on Douglas fir-dominated hillslope | place: USA:California | collected 2013-09-17
AAGGCAACGAGTTCGATATCAACTGACCGCAGCAGCCGAGGCGTCATGCCGAAATGCCTCACATCCATTGGCAAACCAGCGCCCGCAACCACCCAACGCTTTGCCACTTGAACTGAGACACCCCAGGTCAGTAGTTCTCTCGGGTGCAAATCGGACATGCGGCGCCGGTTCCAGGTTTTCCCAGTTCAGAGGCTCGTATGTTGCCTGCGCTTGTGCGCAACAGGTGCAGTGCACCATCCGGGTCCGGCGGGTTTCCGGTTGGCTAGGGTCATGAGGTCGCGGTGGGAGGCGTCGAGGTCGCCGGTTCGTTCTTCGAGTTCCTGGCGCAGATCGAGGACCTGCTGTTCCAGCTGGCCGACGCGGGTCCGGAGTGTCTCGGATTCGTCGGTGCGTCCGATGCCGCTAGCCCGGAAGACTTCTTCGGAGGGGTCGGAGCGGAAGTGGCCGCAGCCCAGGCAACGGAACCGGAACGGGCCGCGGTCGAACTGGATGGCCGCCAGGGTGTCCACCGCGGCCCGGACGCGTTTGGCGGTGACCGAGTAGTAGAGCTGAGTCGTGCTCATACCGGGAAAGCCCGCACCCGAACTCCTTCAACGCTGAGTAAGCGATCAGAAGCTACCGGTTACAGTGCGCGGCGTGTGCCGCATCCGGAAGGACGCGCCGCGCACCAAGAACCAACCCCGTCAGATGCCACAGTGCACAGCAGTCACAAGACCTCGAAAGAACAGCACCCTCCCGCTGGCTCCCTTCAGAGGCGGACCCGCGTGCAGTGTCCGCCACCGGATCCGCGGATGGCGACGCGGCGGGCGTGGTTGACGCCGGCGGCTATCCGCCCTACTGTTTACTAGGTGACTAGAGAAGTATTGAAGCAGTCGATGAGCTTCCAGCTGAACCCGGGCTCAGGGCTGCCCGCCTACCTCCAGCTGGTCCACCAGGTCAAGCAGGCCCTGCGGATGGGGATCCTGGACATCGGCGACAAGCTGCCGACGGTCAAGGAGGTGGTGGCCGAGGTGGCCGTCAACCCCAACACCGTGATGAAGGCCTATTGGCAGCTCGAACACGAGGGCCTGGTCGAAGGCCGGCAGGGCGTGGGCACATTCGCCGTGCGCCGTCCCGCGGGCCCGCCGCCGGGCATGCAGCTGCGGCTGGCCCGCAGCCTGGAGCGCTGGGTGCAGACAGCGCGCGATGCGGGGCTCGACGACGAAGGCATCGAATCCATGCTGCGCGCAGCCGCGCGGTCATGTCAGCGCGCTGGTCGGGCCTAACGGAGCCGGGAAGACCACGCTACTGAAGATCCTCGCGGGCCTGAGCGCCCCTACCACGGGCGAGGCGTCGGTGCTGGGACGAGTGCCCGGGCAGACCGGGGAGTTCCTGGACAGCATCGGCTACCTGGCCCAGGATGTTCCCCTCTACAAGCGGCTGAGCGCAGACGACCACCTCGGGCTCGGCGCGCACCTCAACCGCCACTGGGACGCAACCGCAGCCAGGGCGCGGCTGGCCGCGCTGCGGATTCCAGTTGACCGGCCCGTGGCCACGCTATCGGGTGGCCAGCGGGCCCAGGTAGGGCTGAGCCTGGCCCTGGCCAAGCGGCCCCGGCTCTTGCTGCTCGACGAACCCGTGGCCGCCCTGGACCCGCTGGCGCGCCGGGAGTTCCTGGCCTCGCTGACCGAGGCGGCCGCCGACGGGGACCTGTCTGTCATCGTGTCGTCCCACCTGCTGCACGACCTGGAGCGTGTCTGTGATCACCTGATCCTGCTGGCGGCGTCGCGGACGCAGCTGTGCGGCTGCATCGATGACGTGCTCGCCGCGCACCGGGTGCTAGTGGGCCCGCGCCGGGATGTCGCTGATGCCGGGCGGGGCCGCACGGTCATCAAGTCGACGCAGACCATCCGGCAGACGCGTCTTCTCGTCCGCCTCGACGGCCCGGTTCTGGACCCGTCCTGGGCGATCACCGAGGTGGGGCTGGAAGACATCGTCCTGGCCTACATGGGAGAAAGCAGCACGCTGGCCGCCAGTCCGCTGACCGCGACAGGACCATTCCGGTGAACGCCCTGGTATGGCGGCTGCACCGTAATCAGGCTTATATCGCCGGCGCAGCCCTCGCCGCGCTGGGCGCGCTGCTCCTGATCACCGGTATCACCATGACCCACGACTATCACGCCTTCCTGGCCAGCTGCGCGGCGGAGCGCAGCTGCGGTCATGCCGGCCAGTTGTTCGCCGGTGACCGCGCCGTCACCAGCCTGGTGGATGCCACGATGGCGGCTCCGCTCCTGCTCGGAATGTTCTGGGGTGCGCCGCTGCTGGCCAGGGAGTTCGAGGATGGAACGCACAACCTGGCCTGGACCCAGGGCGTCATCCGCATCCGCTGGCTGAACCACACCGTCCTGTGGCCGGTGCTCGCCGCCGCCGGATGGGGCGCAGCGATGGCGGCGCTGGTCAGCTGGTGGCGCGGTCCCGAGAATGCGGTGGCCGCCCCCGTCCGGCTCGCGACCTTCACCTTCGACATCCAGGGGATCGCGCCAGTGGCCTACGCGGTTTTCGCGGTGGCCCTGGGCATCGCCGCCGGGGCACTGTTCAGGCGGGTGCTCCCCGCCATGGCCGCGACATTCACGGTCTTCACCGGCCTGCGCTTCCTCATCGCCGAATACGTCCGGCCGCACTATCTGACCCCGGTTTCCAGGTCATACCCGCCGTTCAGCGACAACGCCGCACCGCATGGTTCCCTGGTCCTGTCGAACGCGACCCTCGGACCAGACGGCAAGGACTACACCGCCGGCCTGGGCATCCAGCAGGTTCCCGCTGCCTGCCGCGGAAAAGCCGCCGGGCAGCTGAATTCCTGCCTGGCGTCCCAGGGGTTTCATACGCAGATCCTCTACCAGCCCGCGAGCAGGTTCTGGACCTTCCAGGGCATCGAGGCGGGCCTCTTCATCGTGCTTGCCGCCACCCTAGTCGCGGTGGCCTACCGCATGGTCCTGGCCCGGGATGCGTGAACAGCCAGGACACGCTTCCTGGCGTGCGCCGCGCAAGCCTTCCCGCGCACCTGGATCTGCCGTGCCGCCGAGCGCTAGCGCCACGCCCGTCCACTGCCCGCAACCGATCACGGTGACAAATAGCTCTTGGCAAGTGACAACTATTGATGGGATCACAACCGTTCGGCATCGTAAGCCACCGGGCCAGCGGCCCCACGGCGAAATAGCTCACAACCGCTGGCAGACGAACGCCCCCAACTGAACAACGCCTTGCCACTCGGACTGAGACACCCCAACTCCTTCAACGCTGAGTAAGCGATGAGAAGCTACCGGTTACAGTGCGCAGCGTGTGCCGCATCCGGAAAGGACGCGCCGCGGACCAAGAACCAACCCCGTCAGATGCCACAGTGCACAGCAGTCACAAGACCCCGAAAGAACAGCGACCTGCTGCTGCCTCAGATCCGATGGCACAGGACAGGTGTTTCAGGCTCGTGCAGCGGTTCGCCGCTATTCCAGCGGGAAAGAACTGCAGCGCCTGTTCTTCACAATCAACCGCCGAGGTCGCAACGTCCTCTTCCACCACCGCCACATCCAGCCCGTCCTGATCCGCGACTGGTCACCCCAGACGGACGGCATCACCGCCAGGCCGCCCGCCGCACGGCCGCCAGCGCCGAAAACGAGGAAACTGCAGCCCAAGGACAAGCTGAGGACGCGGCCGTGCCAGGTGCGTCAGCGTCTCGGCCTGGCCCCGCTCCGCCATCGGCGCGAGACAGGCGCGGCGCCCGGTGGCGGCCGGGGCGCCGTCCGCCGCGGGCGGCTCGCCAGCACCGGGCGCGCGCCGGCGCCAGGCCGCCGCCGGGGCGAAGCTCAGCACCGGTGCCAGCAGCCCGGCAGGGCCGGCCAGCACCAGCAGATCGGGCACGGTGAAGGCTTGTGGCGCTGCGTAGCCGGCGAGAAACGCCGCGCCGGCCAGGACGGCCACGCCAGCCAGGTAACTGCCCCCCAGCAGGCGGCTGCGGCGCCCGCTCCAGCGCAGGGCGTCACGCAGGCCCGCCGGCCTGCCCGAGCCCGCGGACGCCGCGGCCCACACCGCGCCAGTCCAGCCACGGGCCACGACCAGCCCGCAGCCGGCCGCGAGCACCAGCAACACCGGACTAAAGAGCACCGCGAGCACCAACACCGCGAGCGGGCCCTTACTATGCGGGCTGATGGCCGCACCCGCGGCCACGCCGACGGCGATCAAACCCGACAGCGGCAGCACCGGCAGCAGCATGGTGACCAGCATGATCGCCGCTATCGCTCGCCAGCTACGGCGCAGGACCAGGGCGACGTCACCGGCCCACCCGCGCCAGCCCTCCTCTGCCGTCCCGGGCCGGAGCGGAAGATCGTCCGGGGGGCCATCGCTGCCGCCGGGACCACCGGCCCCATCGGGCACCCGCATGACCATCAACCTCCAGAACCCGCCCCGGCCAGGCTGGCCCCTGGAAGGCGATGCAAACAGCTACTACACACACATTGCGGTCCTGCTGTCCAGCGCCTGGCCGTAGCACCGGCTGCTGAAGCGGCGATGCCGCACACCGGAGGTGACCAGCCGCAGACCGGACGCGACGATGATCGCCGAAATCGCAGCCCAAATCTGGACGCCAGTCCACCGATATGCCCGGACCCACCATGCGAAACCCAGCTCAGCGCAAGGGAGCTTCGCAGCCTTCGGGTGGACGGGACAGGACGCGCGCAGCGCGGATGAGCAGGCGGTGGTTCTGGCTGGGTTATGACGGGCGGCCAGATACCGGCGGGCACCGGAGTGGTCGGGAGTGGCGTCTCTGCGTTTCCAGATCATCCACAGCGGGATGCCGATAATGGCCAGGCTCGCCGTGGCCGGGCTCATGGCCGCGATCGTCGCGCTCGGTATCGTCACCTCCGGTGGGTCTGCCTGCCGGTCGGCGGCTTCGAGGAATCATGCCGGGCAGTTCAGATCGGCTCGCTGCCAGTAAACGGCCAACGGCCTGCCCAAGTATGCGGGGTAAGTGGCGAGCTGCGGGCCGGAACAGTCCGAGATGGCGCTCAGCGCGCGTTCAGGTTGCATTCAGGTCCGTGCCGGACCATGGAATCTGACAACGCCGATCAATGCGCGCCGAAGGAGCCGATCGCATGACGAGCCTTTACGATCCGCCGATTGGAACCGGGCCAGGGTCGGCGCCACCAGATGCACCGCCCTCCGGCTGGCCGATGTCCGGCGGCCCAGGCGGCCCGGGCGGGCCGTACGGCCCTTACGGCTACGGCGGCGGAGGCGGGCCAAGCGGCCCGGTTCGCCGGCTGCGCCGCAAGTTCCTGATCCTCCTCTACGTCGTCGTGATCGGCCTGGCCAGCTTCTGGGGTCTGCAGGCATCGCAGGGCCAGCACCCTGCCAGTCAGCAAGCGGGGCTGTCGAACACTCAGATAGCCGCGCAGATTGACCCGGGCCTGGTCGACATCGTCACCACGCTCGGATACCAGCATGCTCAGGCGGCAGGCACCGGCATGGTGCTCACGCCATCCGGCGAGGTCCTCACCAACAACCACGTCATCGAGGGCGCTACCTCGATCAAGGCCGTCGACGTCGGCAACGGGCGCACCTACCGCGCCACGGTGGTCGGCTATGACCGCAGCCATGACGTCGCGGTGCTGCGCCTGCGCGGCGCGTCCGGCCTGAAGACGGTGGCGACCGGCAATTCGGCTCAGGCCGGCGTCGGCCAGAAGGTTGTCGCGATCGGCAACGCCGGCGGCAAGGGCGGTACCCCGTCGCTCGTCTCCGGCCGCATCGTGAGCCTGGGCGCATCGGTCACCGCTACGGACGACGCGGCTGGTACGCGCGAGCGGCTGAGCGGGCTGATCGGTCACAACGCGCCCATCAAGCCGGGGGACTCGGGCGGCGCGCTCGTCACCCGGGCCGGGAAGGTGATCGGCATCAATACGGCCGCCTCCTCGACACACGGGTTTAGGCTCCAGGGCCAGACCCAGGCCTTCGCGGTTCCGATCAACCAGGCCTTGTCGCTCGCTAACCGGATCGAGTCCGGGCGAGGCTCAGCCACGGTACATATCGGTGCAAGCGGATTCGTCGGCGTGGCGGTCGTCTCTGCGGACCAGGCACAGCTGCAGGGCGTGCCGGCCGGGCGCGGTGTCCTGATCAGCGGCGTGTTCTCCGGGTCCCCGGCCAGCGCCGCTGGGCTCAGGGCAGGAGACGTGATCGTTTCCGCGGGCGGACGGCGGGTCGGCTCGCCCGAGGCGCTTCAGTCGGTGCTCCAGCGGCACCACCCTGGCGATCACGTCGCGCTCACCTGGATCAACCAGGGCGGCCTGCGCCACTCGGCAACCGTGACGCTGGTGAAGGGCCCGGCCGGGTAACTGCCCGGACCGGCAGTGGGTAACTGCCCGGGCGGGCAGCGGGTGACCCTCGGGACCTCCGACACTGGCGTGAGTGCTGCCGGCGGCCTCAGACGTAGGCTGCAGAGGAGAAGGAGGCCGCCATGGAGTTCGAGCACATTCTCGTCGAGTGGTCCGGCGAGTTCGCCACCGTCACGATGAACAGGCCGCGGCGCCGCAACGCCCTTTCCCTGGCGCACATGCGCGAGCTGATCGACGCGTTCACCAAGGTCGGCGGCAGCGACGCCCTAGGCGTAGTGCTCGCTGGCAACGGCCCGGTGTTCAGCGCCGGCCACGACTTCGCCGACGTTGCCGATGCGGACCTGGCGGCCGTGCGGTCGCTCCTGCTCACCTGCACCGAGCTGATGACGCTCATCCAGCAGATCCCCCAGCCCGTCGTCGCGCGGGTGCACGGGCTGGCCACGGCGGCGGGTTGTCAGCTTGTGGCGTCCGCCGATCTCGCGGTGGCCAGCGAGGATGCCGGGGGGCTGGTCAACCAGGTCGTGCCGGCCAGCCAGCTCGACTCGGCGACCTACGAGCTCCTCAAGCGGGTCACCAGGGGATCGGCCCAGAGCAAGGGGATCGGCAAGCAGGCGCTCTACGCTCAGATCGACCTGGACCAGCCCAAGGCGTACGCGTACGCCATCGAGGTGATGGCGGCCACCAGTCAGCTGCCCGACGCCCGCGAGGGGATGCGGGCCTTCCTCGACAAGCGTCAGCCCCAGTGGCAGCGCCCCTGAGCTGGTTCCCTGCGGCTGAACCCAGTATAGGTTGAAGCTTCAACTTTTCCGGTAAGCTGCGAACGCGGACGAGATTCATCGGCCGCGGACACCAGATGCAGGGAGCGGACCGGCAGAGATGACCGACTACGGGCACGAGCTGCTCTTCGGCAGCTTCATCACGCCGACCGCCGGAGCGCCGGACCGGGTGGTGTCGCTCGCGAGGCTCTCCGAGCAGGCCGGACTTGACCTGGTCACCGTCCAGGATCACCCCTACAATCCAGGTCTCCTTGATGCGTGGACCCTGCTGTCCTTTGTCGCCGCCGCCACGTCCGGGATCAGGCTGGCGCCGAACGTGATCAACTTGCCGCTGCGCCCTCCCAACGTCCTCGCCCGTAGCGCCGCCAGCCTGGATCTGCTCAGCGGCGGGCGGATCGAGCTTGGCCTCGGCGCTGGCGCGTTCTGGGACGCGATCGAGGCGAATGGCGGTCGGCGGCTGACGCCCGGGCAGGCAGTCGGTGCGCTCGAGGAGGCGATCAGCATCATCCGCCAGGTGTGGGCAGCCAGTGAGCGCGGCGGCGTCCGGGTCAGCGGCGACCACTACCGCGTCGCCGGAGCGAAGCGCGGTCCGGCTCCTGCGCACGACATCGGCATCTGGGTCGGCGGTTATAAGCCGCGCATGCTCGATCTCATCGGCCGGGTCGCCGACGGCTGGCTGCCGAGCCTGCCGTACCTGCAGGGCGGCGTCGCGCGGCTACCTGACTTCAACGCGATGATCGACGAGGGCGCCGCCGAGGCCGGCCGTGATCCCCGGTCGGTACGGCGCCTGCTCAACATCACCGGTGAGTTCACCGGGTCCGGTTCTGGCCTGCTGGTCGGCCCGGCCAGCCAGTGGGTGGAGGAACTGGCCGGGCTGGCCCTGGACTGCGGGATATCCGGCTTCATCATGACGGGCGATGATCCGGTTGCGGTTCAGCGCTTCGGGCAGGAGGTCGCGCCGGGGGTCCGTGAGCTGGTAACTGCCGGGCGGTCAGAACCTGGTGCGCGGCGCAAGAGCGCCGAGCCCGACGGTGCTGCCCGGAACCCAGCGGCTGGCCACGGCGGAAGTCCCGTGGGACCCGCACAAGAATCAGTCGCCATCTCAGCGAGATCGGCTATTGCGGTTGGTGACGGACCGCCAAAGACCCGGCTCTGGGACGAGGGCGCCCGCCCGGTCGCCCCGCCGGCGCCGGCCGGGTACGTCTACTCCGAGCTGGGCCAGGCGGTCGGACGGCACCTGGCCGAGGTGCATGACCATCTGCGCGCCGAACTCGGCCAGGTGCGCGACCTGCTCGAGCAGGTGAAGCAGGGGAGCGTGACGGCTCGCCGGGCGCGTGCCGTGCTGAACCAGATGACCATGCGGCAGAACAACTGGACCCTCGGCGAGTACTGCGCGGCCTACTGCACCATGATCACGCAGCATCACGGGCTGGAGGACAGGGCGATCTTCCCGCATCTGCGCCGGGCCGATCCTGGCCTTGGCCCGGTCATCGACCGCCTCGGGCAGGAACATGTGATCATCCATGAGGTCGTCGAGGACGTCGACCGGGCGCTGGTGGGCCTCATCGCCAACCCGGGCGACTTCAGCCAGCTGCAGGAAGCAGTCGACGTTCTGACCGACGCCCTGGAGTCGCACCTGGCCTACGAGGAGAACCAGATCACCGAGCCGCTGGCCCGGCTTGGCTTCTACCGAGGGCAGGTTTAGGCCGGCAGGCTGAGCTAGCGTGCAGCAGGTGGGCAGACGCTCGCCAGGATTCGAGGTGGCTGGCTGAGGAACCATCGGCTCCAGGTACTCCGGCGCCATCCGCATCCCCAACGTGGCTTCACCCAGGGCCTAGTCGTGCGCGGGACCACGGTCTGGGAGAGCACCGGCCTCTACGGGCGGTCCGCGCTGGTCCGCTATGAGCTCGGTGCCACGGATCCCGAGCGGAGTGCCGGGCTGGTGCCCGAACTGTTCGGCGAAGGCATCTGCTTCGCCGGAGACGTACTATGGCAGCTCACCTGGCGGGAGCGGGTGGCACTGCGCTGGGATCCGCAGTCGCTTGAGCTGCTGGAGACCGTCGCGTACAACCGTGAGGGCTGGGGCATCTGCCAGGCGGGCGAGCACCTGGTGACCAGCGACGGAAGCAGCGAGCTGGTCTGGCGCGACCCGCAGACGCTGCAGCCGCTTGAGATCATCAGGGTGCGGCTCGCGGGATACCGGCTGGACGGCCTGAATGACCTTGCCTGGCACGCGGGAAGGATCTGGGCCAACGTCCTGACCAAGCCTTACCTGGCGGCGATCGACCCGGCCAGCGGCCAGGTCACCGACATCGTGGACGCCAGGGCCGCGAGGGAGCGGTTCACGCGCGATCCCGATGCGGTCATGAATGGCATCGCCGGCGTCGCCGCGCCTGGTGAGTTCCTGCTCACCGGCAAGCGATGGCGCTGGCTGTACCACGTCCGCCTGACCGAGAGTCACCGCCAGGATCTGCGGCCTGAGCGGCTGATTGGCCGCTGAGCGGCCTCCACTAAGCTGGCGGGCGCCGGGTCGGGCGAGGACGGAAGGGGACAGTGGCAGGCATGCAGCACGACGCGCTGCAGTCGGCCGGCGCCGCGCAGTCCGTGCTGCGGCTGGGACGGCACAGCTTCGGGCCCCGGCAGCTCCTCGTCATGGCGATCGTAAACCGCACGCCAGACTCGTTCTTTCGCCCGGGCGATACCTGGGACGAACCGGCGGCGATGGAACGGGTGCATCAGGTCGTCGCCGAGGGCACCGACATCGTCGACATCGGCGGAGTCCCAGCGGCACCCGGCCAGGACGTCGATGTGCCGGAGGAGATCGGGCGCACGGCCGGATTCATCGCGGCAGTGCGCGAGGCCTACCCGGCCCTGGTGATCAGCTCCGACACCTGGCGGCACGAGGTCGCTCGCGAGACCTGCGCAGCGGGCGCGGACCTGATCAACGACAGCTGGGGCGGCTGGGACGCCGCGCTGCCTGAGGTGGCTGCCGAGTTCGGCGCTGGGCTAGTGTGCTCGCACGCGGGCGGGCAGGCTCCGAGGACCAGGCCATTCCGGGTCAGCTATCCGGACGTGGTCGCCGACGTCCTCGCCCATACGAGCAAGCTCGCCGCCCGCGCGGTCGAGGCCGGCGTCGATCCGGCGCGGATCGTGATCGACGCAGCGCACGACTTCGGCAAGAACACCTGGCACTCGCTCGAGGTCACCAGGAGGCTGAGCGAGATGACCGCCACCGGCTGGCCGGTTCTGGTCTCCGTCTCCAACAAGGACTTCATCGGCGAGACACTCGACGTGCCGCTGCCGGACCGGCTGGCCGGCACGCTGGCGACCACGTCGATCTGCGCCTGGCAGGGCGCCAGGATCTTCCGCGCGCACCATGCGCTCCAGACCCGCCAGACCCTCGACATGGTCTCGGCCATCCGGGGGGACAAGCCGCCTGCCCGCGCGGTGCGGGGCCTGGCGTAGCCGATGATCGTTGCCGCCGCCGTGTGCCCGCCGCCGCCGCTGCTGATCGGTGAGCTCACCGGCGCGCAGCAGGTCGCCACGGAGCTGAGGAGCGCGTGCCTGGCGGCCGTGGCCGAGCTGACCGGCTCGTCGCCCGACGTGATCGCGGTCGTCGGCGCGGCGGAGCGGACCAGGACCTGGAACGGCGCCGCCACGCTCGACCTCGCCAGCTACGCACCGGGGGCGCCTCGGCTGAGCTCGGGCAATGGCCAGGCCCCGGACCGAGGCCCGGCCAGCCTGCCGTCCGCGCTCGGCGTCGGTACCTGGCTGCTCGACCAGGCCAGCTGCCAGGTCCTCCGCGTCAGCCGCGTCCTGCAGTCGGTGGCGCAGGACGAGCCGCCCAGTCGGTGCGCGGCCATCGGCGCGAGACTCGCGGCTTCGCGCAGCCGGGTGGCGCTGCTCGTGATGGCCGATGGCAGCGCACGGCGGGGACTGAAGGCGCCCGGGTACCTCGACGGGCGGAGCACCGGATTCGACGCTGAAACCGAGCGCGCGGTGCGGACCGGCGAGATCGGGTCGCTGATGTCCGCCGACCCGGCGCTGGCGCGCGAACTGATGGCAACCGGGCGCCCGGCGTGGCAGGTCCTCGCCGGTGCGCTGCAAGGCCGTAAGGTCTCCAGCGAGGTCCGGTACCGTGACGATCCCTTCGGGGTGGCGTACCTGGTCGCGTCGCTGCGCGTGCGATCGGAGCCGTGAGGTGCCGAAGGTGAGCACAAGGGAGCCTGGGGATGGGTGCCGACGTGCTCGCCGACGAGGCGGTCGGCGCGCTGTTCGACTCGGCGCCCGCGCCGTGGGCAGTGATCAATACCGTCGGCGGATTCGCGCCGCACCGGCCGTTCACCGAGCTTGATCCGGCCGAGCTGATCGGGCAGCTCGATCTGAACCTGGTGTCCGCCGCCTTGATCACCAAGCATGCGCTCCGCGTCATGCAGCCCGCCGGCGAAGGCCGGATCGTGCATACCGCGAGCCGGGCGGGAGTCGTCAGCAAGGGCTCGGGGTTCGCCTATTCCGTGAGCAAGCTCGGCGTGCTGCACCTGGTGTCGATGGCCGCCGGCGACGTTCGCGGCACAGGTGTCACGGTGAACTGCGTCGTTCCGAGCATCATCGACACCCCGGCGAACAGGGCCGCGATGCCCGCGGCGAAACACGACGCATGGCCGAAGGTTGCGGACGTCGCCCGGACGTACCTGTTTCTTGCTGCACCCGAGTCTGGCCTGGTCAACGGCGCCGCTATCCCGGTCTGACCGGCGCGCCAGCGGTACCGGGTTCTGGTCGGCCGACGGCAGGGCTTCGGGCCAATGTGGCGGTCTGGCCCTAGCTCACCCGCACGTCAAGGGCAGCCCCGCCGCCGACCTTGCCTATAGTCACGGACGACGAAACGCAATGGTTCATGCAATGGCCGCCCCGATACCCGGCCATTTCCTGGCGCGTTCAGCTCCAGCGCTCTGAGCTCTGCGGCTGCCTGGCGGGAGGCGGCGCGGCCGGCCCCCAGGGCGGGCCGACTGGCATCGGCGGGCGCTGCCTTGGCATCCGTCCCCTCGCGTGCACCCCCGAGTAGCGTATTTTGGCGAACCAGCTTGACCGGCGTACGACGGGGGCCGGTGGCGGCCGCAGGCCGTTGGAGGGCGGTCCCGGCCATAGCGCCGTAGCTGGCATGGCGGTCATCACGCGGCCAGGCGGCGGTGCCATGGCCTCGCTACCGGTATTGGACTCCGTCGTCGTCGCCGTCGCCGGCGCTGGCCCGACCCGTGCTATCACGGCCACCGACATGGCGAGCAGCAAGATCATGAATGCCAGGGCGGCCTCAAGCACGTGATTCAGCATCACCAGACTCAAGTCAGCCACTCGTCCCTTCTCAGCCGACCAGTCACGAGTTCCTGTCCGGCCTGCCCGGCGCTAGGCGACCGAACATTCGCATGGAATTGTCATATCACTTCGCGGCCAAACACGCAGCCGGCCGGGATGATGATCAAGGGGGTTAACCCGGCCGAGGTGCTGACATCGTCGGTAAATAGCCTAAGCGAGCAGATGAGGTGGCGCGCAAGTTTATCCAGTTCAAGGAGCAGTCGTTTGCAGGAGTCATGAAACCACAATCTTCACTACCATCGGCTAATTATTGACGTTATTGCGCCCGATTGCCAGCGCAGCTTGGACGTCGGCTGCGGACATGGAGCGCTGACCCGCCGTGTGACTCCGCTGGCCGCCGCCGCTGACCTACCGGCAGATGCGACGGCTAGCCGAGCGCGTTCTGCCTGGCGTACGGTACGGCCGCCGCCTGTACTGGCGGTACTCGGTGGTCTGGCGCAAGCCCGATGAGGATTAACCGGACTCCTGGCTGGCTGTGCCCGGGCAGCCGGCTGCCGGTCCGGGGCTGGCCGCGCTAGCCGAACGCCGTGCCAGCCAGGGCCAGGATCTCGGCACGGTCATCGGCGAGCAAGAAGCCCTCCGCGATCGTCGCGTCCAGCGCGGAGGTGAACCTGGCCAGGTAGTCAGCCGGACCTCCGGGATAGCGGCGGCTCAGTTCGTCGGGGCCGATCGGCACGGTGGTGCCGAGTAGGAAGGCGAACAGGCCGCCGCTCTGGCCAAGTCCAGAGAGCGTCGCCGTCGGTACGTCGGTCCACGGCGTCCTGATTCCGCCCGTGGCGATCCCGTAGTAATCGCGGTGGAAGTCGCGTCCGTCTGGCGTCCCGTCCAGCCTGGCCGCGGTCGGGGCCGGGCTCCCGCCGGCTGCCCACGCGCCGAGGTGCTCGATGGCAGCGCAGGCCACGTAGTGCTGCTGCGGCCCGCTGTTGATGGGACAGTCCGTTCTGCCCAGAATCGTTCTGGAGGTGGGCTTGAGCAGGTCAGCCAGACGTCCTGGGGGCAGTCTGCCGTTGTCATAGTGGCTAGCGGCAAGTAGATAGGTGTCCGCGTGCGCGGCGCCGGCCAGTTCCCATAGGCGGATCAGATCGCCGTCGGCCTGCTCAGCGCGGCCGCTACCCAGCGCCGCGACGTCAGTTTCGGTCTGCAGGACCAGAACGGGGACGCGGACGTCCGCGCGGATCCGCTCGCCCGTTCGCACGGGCCGTGGCGCCGTCTCATCGCGGCTCCTGGCCGGCGCGAAGCCGCTGTCGATGGCGGCTCCTTCGGCGGTGCGCCCGTGCACGTGGAAGCCGTCGTAGACCACGGCGAGCCAGTCGACGGCGTTTACATAGGTCACGAGGAACGCGGCCGACTGGGAGTGACCGGTCGCGAGCAGCCGGTCAGGCCGGAGCGGGCCGAGGGGCGCCCCGCCGGTGGCGGCGGCCCCTACCTGGCCGGTGCGGGCAACCGCGGCCGGGCCGGTGCCGGCAGCCGCGGCCTGGCCGGTCAGCAGCACGCGGCCGGCCTGGCTGAAGATGTCGAAGGACCACGCGTCGCCCGGATGGTCGAGCACTGCATACCGGCTGGGGAAGGCCTTCTTCAGGTGCGGGCCGTCGACCATGCCGCCGCCCTCGATCCCGGCCCGCTGCGCCGAGACGCCGACCCAGGCCTGCCCGCGGCGGATCAGGTGCGTGTGCGTCAGCATCCAGTCGGGTGCGGCGTCCAGGCCACCGGAGACGTTCAGCCATTCGACGATGACTGTGCCGCTGAACGCCGCCTCGCTGGCCGGGCGGCGGACGAGCAGCCGGGTGGTGAACGGCGCGGTCTCGTCCGGCCGCGCGGTCCACTGGCCGTCCGGTGAGCGGTCGCCGTCCAGCCGGTAGGACGTAGCCGAGCCCTGCAGCAAGAACTCCTGCTCGGTGTAGCCGAGTTCCGCCAGGTCGTATGCGCCGGCCAGGACCGGGTTCTGGCCAGGCAGAGGCCTGGCCAGCGCGCGATGTGCTCTGTGCTCGGCGGGAAGCGGCGGCCGGCTCACGCGCTTACTTGATCAGCGGGTCGCGGGGGAGGCCCAGGATGCGCTCGCCGATCTGATTGCGTTTGATCTCGGAGGTGCCGCCGGCGATGGACAGGGCCCGGTGTCCGAGCGCGAGCATGCCGCCGATGGCGCCAGGACCCTCGAGGAACGCCAGGTCTTCTCCGGCCAGCGCAGCCAGGATGGCCGCCGCCTCGTGCCCGATCTCAGACAGCAGCAGCTTGGTGACGTTGCCCTCCGGACCGGGAGCGCCGCCGGCCACGGCCCGGTGCGCGCTGCGCAGGTTCAGCACGCCCATGGTCTGCAGCCGCGAGATATGCCTGCCCACCCGCCCGGCGCCGCCGGCCAGTCGCTCGGGGTGGGCGTCGAGCGGGGCGATGAACGCCTCGGACGGCATCGACATGCCGCCGTCACCACCGCCAATGCTGACGCTCTCGTTCCCGAGCGTGGCCCGCGCGACCGTCCACCCGCCGTCCACGGGTCCGACCACGTCAGCGTCGGGGACGAAGACGTTGTCGAAGAAGACCTCGTTGAAGTCGGAGTTCCCGGTCACCATTTTCAGCGGCCTGACCGTGACACCGTCGGCCTTCAGGTCAATGACCATCGTGGTGATGCCGTTGTGCTTGGGAGCGTCCGGGTTGGTCCGCACCGTCGCCAGGCCGTACCTGCTGTACTGCGCGCCGCTGGTCCAGACCTTCTGTCCGTTGATCAGCCAGCCGCCGTCGGTCCTGGTCGCCCTGGTCCTGATTCCGGCTGCGTCAGATCCGGCGCCCGGCTCGCTGAACAGCTGGCACCAGATCATCTCCTGGTTCAGCGCGGGAACCACCCAGCGCTGAACCTGCTCGGTCGTGCCGCGGCCAGTTCGGCACCACGTAGCCGGCCTCGATCATCGCCTTGCGCCTGGCGTCGTCGTCGAGGTCGCGAATCCGCCCGATGAACTCGCGGACGACTTCGCGGATCGGCTCGGCCTCCGGCGGCAGGTCGATCGCGCGCTCCCGCCTGACGCCCTTCCTGAGGGAGTCAATGACAGCGATGGCCGCGATCTCCGTGTCGATGATGGCCTCGATGGCCGTAGCCCGCCGCAGGTACAGGTGCGCGTCGTGCTCCCAGGTGAACCCGATCCCGCCATGCACCTGGATGTTCAGGTTCGCGTTCTGATCCGCCGCGGCCAGCGCCAGGGTGGCCGCGATCGCCGCGGTGTAGGTGAGCTGATCACCGCCGCCGGTGCTGGCGCGTGCCGCATCCCAGACCGCGGCGGTCGCGAGTTCGGCCGCGACGAGCATGTTGGCGCAGTGATGTTTCACCGCCTGGAACATGCCGATCGGGCGGCCGAACTGCTCGCGCACCTTGGCGTACTCGCTGGCCATTTCGGTGCAGGCGCGCGCCACCCCGGCGGCCTCAGCGGCCAGCATCGTCCTGGCCAGGTCGGTCAGCAGCTGCCGTCCGCCTGACACGATCTCGGCCGGAGCTCCGTCGAGCGTCACCCTGGCGCTCCGGCGCGCCGGGTCGAGATTGGCAGGCACCTGCACCGACACGCCCCCGCCACGGCAGTCCACAATCGCGATGTCATCGCCAGCCGGGACAACCAGCACATCAGCAAGATGGCCGGCGAGCACCACCCCGGCCGATCCTGAGGCCGTCCCGCCGGACACGCGCACGTCGCCGCCGAGCGCGACGGCACCTACCGCCGAGCCGTCGGCCAGCCCGGGCAGCAGCCTGGCCTGCGCCTGCCGGGAGGCCGCCGCCGCGATCACCGCACTCGCGGTCACCGTCGGGACAAACGGGCCAGGTGCCACCGCCCTGCCCATCTCCTCGGCAACGACCACCAGCTCAGGCAGGCCGAACCCGGACCCGCCGTGCTCCTCGGGCACGGCAAGCCCGAGCCAGCCGAGCGGGCCGAGCTCACGCCAGAAGGAAGGCAGCTCCTCGCTCTCGGCATCGAGCAGCGCCCGGGCCGCGGCCCGGGCGCCGTTCTTGGCCAGGAAATCAGAGACGGTCTGGGCCAGCGCGCGGTGTTCCTCGGTGATGGCAATAGACATCTGTGACAGCGTCCTCATTACTCGGCCGGTGCGGCGGCGGGCATGATCATGAATCTCGGCTGGCTGTCGGCGTGCGCGACCGCCAGATACATTTGCACGATACGTGAAAATACTTCGGGGCGCAGGAGCCGATTTCGCCGGTGTGAAGATCCGGCCCGTGTACATCCCGCGGCCGCCTGCGGTCGACTCAGCGAGCAGGTCCATCAGTACCCAGTCGTCGAGCCTGGCCTTGCGGTGGAACCAGACCGCGTGGTCGATGCTGGTTACCGGGCCGACCTGATCGATGCCTGGAGCGCTCGCCAGGCCGGTGAACATGTCGGAGATATACGTCAGCGCGCAGGTGTGCATGATGTCGTCGGCGAGGTGCTCGCGGGTCCTCATCCAGACCCGGCTTGGCCATTCCTGGCCGGGAACCTGCTGCTGCGGCACCCTGATTTCGATCCCCAGCATCCTCGTGCGGCCCGGGAGCTCAGATGCGTCCTCTGGCGCGGCGACGTGCGGCATGGCGTGCGCCTGGTAGTCAGGACCGTCCTCGGTGACATGGAATGACGCCGCCATGTTGAAGATGACCACCCCGTTCTGGACGGCGATCACGCGGCGGTTGGAGTAGGACCGCCCGTCCCGGTCCCGGTTGACCATCAGCAGAACCCGGCGCGAGGGGTCGCCCCGGCTGAGGAAGTAGCCGTGCAGCGAGTGCGGGTGCCGGCCGGCGTCGACGGTCTCAGCCGCGGCCCGCAGCGCCTGAGCTGCCACCTGGCCGCCGTACAGCCCGAACGCGTCGTCGTAGACGACCGACGACCGGAACAGGTCGGCCTCGATCCGCTCGAGTGTGAGTACGTCGACAAGCCCGGGGTCCCCGGACCCGGCGCCGCTCATGACCTGGGCTTGGCCAGGTCGGCCGACCATTCAGCTACGCTCAGCACGTCCGCCTGCCGCGGGAAGACCTTCTCGGTCAGGACCCGGTGCACCTCGGGGTCAGCGTCCAGGCACCCGTCGGCGAGCACGACGAGGCCGTAGTCCAGGTCGGCGGCCTGGCGCAGGGTGGACAGCACCACGCCGCTGGTGGCGATGCCAGCCAGGACCAGCGTGCTGGCGCCCAGGCCGCGCAGCAGCACATCGAGATCGCTGCCAGCAAAAGCCGACACCCGGCGTTTGGTTACCATCAGATCGTGCGGGCCAGGCGCAACGGCGGAATGAATCCCGGCCGCCGGGTCCTCGTCGGTGAACGCCGCCGCCGACGCGATCGCCGCGAATGTCTTGTTGCGCGGGCTGATCTCGGGATGACCGGGGCGGAAACCGACCCGCACATATGCCACGGGTATCAGGGCCCCGCGGGCCGCGGCGATCGCCTGCGCCAGCCGGTCCAGATACTCTGCCGGGTCACCGAAGCGCCCGACGATGCCCTGCTGGACATCCATGACCAGCAGCACGGTCGCATGGCGGGGGCCTGTCACGGCGTGTGGAAGGCCGCGTAGATGATCGCGCTGAGCCGGTCGATCATCTCCTCGCGCGGCAGCCGCACGTCGACGCTCAGCAGGTAGTTGATCCGCTCGAGCATCATGAGGCACGCCAGGGCGGTCAGTTCGGCGTGCTGGGCCGGATCTTTGGCAGTCTGGTCGGTGCGCTGGCCGGCCGATGCGACCGTCATCCCCTGGGCAATGGCCTCGGACAGCCGGAAAAGCAGCCGCAGCCCGTCGCCGTACACCTGCTCGCCGACGATTTCCGCCTGACTCAGGATCCGGATGACAGTGGCGTGCGCGCCATAGGTATCGGTGAAGCTCTGGATCCAGCGCCGTAGGGCCGCCCGGCCGCCGTCGTTGCTCGTCACGACCGGGAACTCATCGGTGATGGTCTCCATGTCACGCAGCGCGTCCCGCAGCAGCGTCCTGAACAAGTCGTCCTTGTTGGCGAAATACAGATAGAAGGTGCCGTGCGACGTCCTGGCCCGGCGGACGACGTCATCGACCCTGACCCCCTGGAAGCCGCGCTCGTCGAACTCGGCCAGGCCCGCCTCGAGCAGCCTGCGCACCGTCTGCCTGCCCTGGGCTCCGAGTTCACGCCCCTGGGCCGGGATGCCGCCGCCAAGTGATGGGCGCCGGGGACGGACGCCAGTGCCGCGGCTCGGGCGGCTCGGCCGCTCGGCGGGAGGCAGCCCGGTCTGCGGCCCGAGAGCGTCGCCGGACACGGCGGCCGGCTGGTACCCGTCGCCGAGCGCGGAGCCCGGGAAGCCATCGACCGCCACAGCGTCCGCGCGCATGCCGGCAGGGGGCAGCCCGTCTCGGCCACCGGCGGCGGACGTACCGGGCTCCGGCGGCGCTTGCTGGCGAGGTTCCCTGGTCATGTTCGGGAGACTAGCCCCTCGCTTGTTCCCTGGTCACAGCAAGGCTCCCAGGTCAGACTCCCAGGTCATGCTCGGAGAGTAGCCGGTCGGATCTGTGCCAGCCAGCTGGTAGTTTTCCCAGGCCAGCCTGGGGGAGAGCGCGCGAGAGAACAAATCAGGCATTCACGCGTTAGTAGTGCAAACAGTTTTTCTATCACATCGCGTCGGCCGGAGAGTCCTGTTTGCGTTTGCAATGCTCACGAGTGAAAAGGCGACACCCGTATCAGGTGACGCGGATGTCAACGTTTGCATTTCATTTAGAGTCCGTGGAGGAATAGGGAATGTGGGCACGGACGGGGCGCGGCTCAGCCGTGCCCCTGGGGGAGGACATGGGAGAACCTGTGCCAGAGGGCTCGGGAACGCAGCGGCGGTCCGCCGTCCTGCGTGCGCCCGATGCTGCCCTGGGCGAGGCCCCGCAGCCCGGCACGCTCACGCCTGATCGCTCGTCCTCCCCGGAATCACCGGCTGGGACCACGCAAGCGGTGGCTGCCAAAGCCGCATTCGAGAACTTCCCTGTCGCGCTGCGCATGGTACCGCGAACCTACCGGCGGCATCTGATGGCCGTCTACGTGTTCGCCAGGACCGCCGACGATCTCGGCGATCGGGCCCCGGCCGCCCAGCGGCTGCGGTTGCTCGCCGAACTTGAGGCCGACGTCCACGCGCTGTACCGCGGCGGGCAGCCGACCCTGGCTGCGGTCACCGGGCTGCAGCGCACCGTGGTCGAGTGCGAGATCCCGATGCAGCCGTTTATCGACCTGATCAGCGCAAATCAGCAGGATCAGGTGGTCAAAAGGTACGAGACGTTCGAAGACCTGGCCGGTTACTGCCGCCTGTCGGCCAACCCGGTTGGCCGGATCGTCCTGTATGTTTTCGATAGCTTCTCGGCTGACCGCGCGGAGCAGTCCGACTACATCTGCACGGGCCTGCAGCTCGCCGAGCACTGGCAGGACGTCGCCGAGGACCTGCGGGCTGGCCGCATCTACCTGCCGCTCACGGACCTGGCCGCCCATGGCTGCAGCGAGCATGACCTCGCCGCACCGCACGCCACACCCCTGATGCGGGAGCTGATGGCCTTCGAGGTAGAGCGTGCCAGGTCGCTGATCGACACCGGAGCCCCGCTGATCGGCACGCTCCGCGGCGCAGCGCGGGCCGCGGTGGCCGGCTACGTCGCTGGCGGCCGGGCCGCGCTAGCCGCGATCCAGGCCGCCGACTATGACGTGCTGGCCAGCACGCCGCGTCCCGGCAAAGCCCGCACGGCGATGGAGCTTGCCAGGGCCTTCGCGAGGGGTAGGTGAGCCTCGTGAACCAAGAGCAGTCCGAAGTCGGTGACGTCCGCACTGCCTACCGTGAGTGCGAGCGGATCACCCGCCAGCAGGCCAAGAACTTCTCCTACGGCATCGCGCTGCTGCCAGGCGACAAGCGGCGGGCGCTGTCCGCCGTATACGCCTTCGCGCGCCGGGTCGACGACATCGGCGACGGCTCGATGCCCGCCGAGGAGAAGATCGCGGCTCTGGACGGAGCCCGCGCCGACATCAGCGGGCTGCACAGTGGTTCGCTGGACCATGGCTCGCCGGATGGCACCGGGAGCGCGCGCGCCGATCCGGTGCTGGTGGCGCTGCGGGACGCCTCGTCCAGGTTCGCGATCCCGCTCGGCGCCTTCGGCGAGCTGATCGATGGCTGCGAGGCCGACGTACGCGGCACCAGCTACGCCACCTTCTCCGAGCTCGAGCACTACTGCCGGTGCGTCGCCGGGTCGATCGGCCGGCTGTCGCTCGGAGTGTTCGGCAGCAGCGACCCGGCCACGGCCGCGCCGCTGGCCGATTCGCTGGGCGTCGCGCTACAGCTGACCAACATCCTCAGGGACATCCGCGAAGACCTCGGGAACGGCCGGGTCTACCTGCCTGCCGAGGACCTCGACCGGTTCGGCTGCACGCTGACGCCGGCCGACCACGACGGCCAGGGCGCGCTGAACGGCAACCTCGCCGAGCTGATCAGGTTCGAGGCCGAGCGAGCCAAGGGCTGGTATGCAACCGGCCTGCGGCTGATGCCGCTGCTTGACCGGCGCAGCGCCGCCTCCGCCGGCGCGATGGCTGGCATTTACTTCCGGCTGCTCGAGCACATCAGCGCGGCGCCGCAGACCGCGCTGGAACGCCGGATGTCGCTGCCTGCGAGCCAGAAGGCGATGGTCGCGGGCAGCGCCCTGGCCGGAATGGCCGGGCGCCGCCAGCGGAACGGCGCGCAGACCCGGGCATCGCTCGCGAGTCAGCAGGCAGGCCGGACGTGAACGCGCGCAGGGTCGTCGTTATCGGCGGCGGGCTGGCCGGGATCACCGCGGCCATCGGGCTGCGCGAGGCGGGCGCTAACGTCACGCTGGTGGAGGCCCGGCCCAGGCTGGGCGGGGCGGCGTCTTCCTTCGCCCGCGGCGACATGATGATCGATAACGGCCAGCACGTCTTCCTCCGCTGCTGCACGAGCTACCAGGGCCTGCTGGCGCGCCTGGGCGTGACTGGGAGAGTTACGGTCCAGGAACGGTTCGATGTCACCGTGCTGTCACCGCGTGGCACAGCCAGGCTCCGCCGCACCTCGCTGCCCGGGCCGCTGCACATGGGGCAGGCGCTGGCCGGCTACCGGCTGCTCTCGCTGGCCGAGCGGCTCAGGGTCGCCAGGGCGGCGCTGGCCATGCGCTTCGTCGACCCGGCCGATCCGGCGCTGGACGGCACGTCGCTCGGTGACTGGCTGGTCGCGAGGGGCCAGAGCGAGGCCGCCCGCCGCCTGATGTGGGACCTGTTCGTCGTCTCGGCCCTGAACATCGGCGGCGATGAGGCCAGCCTGCCGCTCTCGGCGACAGTGATCAAGACGGCGCTGCTCGGAGCCAGGGATGCCGCCGATATCGGGATCGCCGACGTGCCGCTCGGCGAGCTGCACGGCCGGGCCACCGCAGACCTGCTCGCCAGGCTCGGCGCCGAGGTCAGGCTGGGGGCCCGGGTGGCGGCCATAGACCGGCTGCCCGGCGGCGGCTTCCGGGTGGAACTTGAGTCAGCAGCGGGCGGAACCCGGCTGGCCGACGGCAATGGCTCGCACCGGCCCGTCGTTGACGTCACCCAGCTGAAGGCTGACGGCGTGGTGCTCGCCGTCCCGGCGGCGCAGGCGGCCAGGCTGGCCGGCCCGGCCGGTGTCGCGGGCGCAGCCCGGTGGGACGGACTCGGATCATCGCCGATCGTCAACGTGCATGTCGTCTACGACCGGCAGGTCACCAGCCTGCCGTTCGCGGCGGCCGTGGAGTCGCCGGTCCAGTGGGTGTTCGACAAGACCAGGCAGGCTGGCCTTGGGGCCGGGCAGTACCTGGCGGTCTCGCTGTCGGCCGCCGACAGCTACGTGGACGTTCCCGCCGCCTCGCTGCGGGAACAGTTCGTGCCGGCGCTCGAGCAGCTCTTGCCCGCAGCTGCCGGAGCCGGGATCGCAGATTTCTTCGTCACCAGAGAACGTCGTGCGACGTTCCGGCAGGCGCCGGGAATTGGCGCCATCCGACCGGGTACAGCGACCTCGGTGCCCGGGCTCGTGCTGGCCGGAGCGTGGACCGACACAGGCTGGCCGGACACGATGGAGGGTGCCGTGCGAAGTGGAGAGCAGGCGGCGGGAAGGCTGATCAGTGAGCTGGCACCCCGGCCAGCCGCGGCGAGGATCAGCTCGCCGGGGCCGAAGGCCGCCGGTGGCGAGAGGCCAGCTGAGACGGGCCTCGGGACCTCGACCCGGGCGGCGTCGTGACCGCGACGATCCCGGCAGGGGTGGAGACGGCCCGCGACCTCGTCGGGCCTGGGATCGAGGCCGCGGTGGCCAGGCTCAGCCCAGAGATCCGGCCGGTGGCGAGCTACCACCTCGGGCTCGCCGACAGCAAGGGACGCCCCACGGGCAATCCGGCCGGCGGGAAGGCGCTGCGCCCGGCCCTGACGCTGCTGTCCGCGCGTGCCGCAGGAGCGCCGCCTGAGCGGGCCGTGCCCGCCGCCGTCGCCGTGGAACTCGTGCACAACTTCTCGCTCCTGCACGACGACATCATGGACGGCGACACCGAACGCCGGCACCGGCCGACCGCCTGGACCGTCTTTGGCGTCGGCCCGGCGATCCTGGCCGGCGACGCGCTCCAGGCGCTCGCCAATGACCTGCTGCTCGAGGGGCCGGCACCGCAGGCTGTCTGGGCCTCGCGCTGCCTGGCCGCCGCCGTGCAGCGGCTGATCTCGGGACAGGGCGCCGACCTGGCCTTCGAGCGACGCGACCACGTGACCGTCGACGAATGCCTCGACATGGCCGCGGACAAGACCGCTGCACTGATGGCGTGCGCGTGCAGCATCGGCGCCATCTATGTCGGGGCTCCGGCCAGCACAGCCATGACGCTGACCGCGTTCGGCGCCTACATCGGCTTGGCCTTCCAGCTGACCGACGACCTGCTCGGCATCTGGGGCGCCGCGGAGGTAACCGGCAAGCCGGTCAGGTCCGACCTGCGGTCGAGGAAGAAGTCCCTGCCCGTCGTCGCGGCGCTGGCCAGCGAGAGCGAGGCCGGCAGGGAACTTGCCGCCCTGCTCGCCGCGCATGAGCCGCTGACCGAGGTCGAGCTGCTCAGGGCCGCCGAGCTGGTGGAGGCCGCCGGGGGCAAGAAGTGGGTGGAGGCCGAGGCCGACACCGCGCTCTCGTCGGCGATGAGCTGTCTCCACGAGGCTGACATGCCCGAGGACGTGCGTGCGGAGTTCGCCGCGATAGCTGAGTTCGTGACGGCGAGGCAGTGGTGAACCCGAGCCCGGCAACCGCCGTGCGGCCGGCACCGGCCGAGGCCGCTGAGGCTCTGACCGCCCGAGCGACCTTGGAGCGTGCGACCAGCCACCTGCTCGGCCTCCAGCACAACCAGGGCTGGTGGCAGGGCGAGCTGGAGACGAACGTCACCATGGACGCCGAGGACCTGATGTTCCGCGAGTTCCTCGGAGTGCGGACGGCGGACCAGACCGCGGCTGCGGCGCGGTGGATCAGGTCCTGCCAGCGCCCCGACGGGACCTGGGCCAACTTCAGCGGCGGTGACGGCGACCTGTCCACTACGGTCGAGGCCTACGTGGCGCTGCGCCTGGCAGGCGACCTGCCGGAGGCCCCGCACATGGCCAAGGCGGCCGGGTGGATCAGGGACGCGGGCGGAATCAGGGCCGCCCGGGTCTTCACCAGGATCTGGCTGGCGATATTCGGGCAATGGTCGTGGGACGACCTGCCGGTCATGCCACCGGAGCTGATCTACCTGCCCGCCTGGTTCCCGCTGAACGTGTACGACTGGGCCTGCTGGGCCAGGCAGACGATCGTCCCGCTGACCATCGTCTGCTCGCTCCGGCCAGCCAGATCGCTCCCGTTCAGCCTGGACGAGCTGCACGCGCCGGCGGGCCAGGCCGTGCTCGCGCCGCCCGCCGACGGCTGGGCCAGGGCGTTCGGTCGGCTGGACCGCCTGCTGCACGGCTACGAGCGGCACCTGCGGGGAGTTTCTGAGCGTCGTCCCCCCGGGCTAGCAGGGCGCCGCCGGGCACCGGCCGCGGCCGTCCGGACTGCGGCGATGCGCCGCTGCGCCGAATGGATCATCGCCAGGCAGGAGCGCGACGGCTGCTGGGGCGGTATCCAGCCGCCGTGGGTCTACTCCCTGATCGCGCTCAGCCTGCTGGGCTACGGGCTGGAACACCCGGTGATCAAGCGCGGCCTGGCCGGCCTGGACCGGTTCACCATCTGGGAGGACACGCCGGACGGCCCGGTCAGGCGGTTCGAGGCCTGCCAGTCCCCGGTCTGGGACACCGTGCTCGCGATGATCGCGCTGCGCGACGCTGGCCTCCCGGCCGACCACCCGGCGCTGCAGGGCGCCGCCTCGTGGGTGCTGGCCGAGGAGATCCGCGGGCCGGGAGACTGGCAGGTGCGCAGGCCGGGGCTCGCTCCAGCGGGATGGGCCTTCGAGTTCGACAACGACGGCTACCCGGACATCGACGACACGGCCGAGGCTGTGCTCGCGCTCGGCCGGGTGCGCCTGCCCGCCGGAGCCGGGCCTGGGACAAGCGGCCACGCGGCCGACGCCGCGCAGCGCGCGATCACCTGGCTGACCGGGATGCAGTCCAAGGATGGCGGCTGGGCCGCGTTCGACGCCGACAACACCGCCGCCTTGGTGGGCAAGCTGCCGTTCTGCGACTTCGGCGAGGTCACCGACCCGCCGTCGGCCGATGTCACGGCGCACACCGTGGAGGCGCTGGCCGCGGCCGGGCTGGCCGGCAGCCCGGCGGCCCGCAGGGGAGTGACCTGGCTGCTGCGGAACCAGGAGCCGGACGGGTCCTGGTTCGGACGCTGGGGAGCGAACTACGTTTACGGAACCGGCGCCGTAGTTCCCGCGCTGATCGCCGCGGGCGTGCTGCCGACGAAGGCGGCGATCAGGCGCGCGGTGAATTGGCTGATCAGCCACCAGAACCCGGACGGCGGCTGGGGTGAGGACCTGCGGTCCTACGATGACCCAAGCTGGGCCGGACGGGGTACCTCGACCGCCTCGCAGACCGCCTGGGCGCTGCTGGCCCTGCTCGCGGCCGGCGGACAGGATGCGCAGCGCGCGGCGGACCGCGGGGTGCGCTGGCTCGCCGAGGCTCAGCGCCCGGACGGAACCTGGGATGAGCCGCAGTTCACTGGCACCGGATTCCCCGGCGATTTCTACATCAACTATCACCTATACCGGCTGATCTTCCCGGTCAGCGCGCTCGGCCGGTACCTAGGCGGCAGCCAATGACCGGGCCAGTGATCTGTGCACCGCTGCGAGTCGAGGCCATAGCCCTGCGGCGTGGCCTGCGCGGTTCCGGCGAGAACGGGACAGCGGCCGTCGACGTACTCAGGACCGGTTACGGGCCGGTCAGGTCGGCCGCCGCCGCGAGCTTCGGCGGGCCGGCCTGCGCGTCCGCGTCGGCCCGATCGCAACTGTGGATCACCTGGTCGGCAGGGGCACCCGCGTCGCGCTGGCAGAGACCGGAGCGATCGCTGTGGACATGGAGTCCGCCCCGCTGCTCCAGGGCATGGCGGGGCGGCCGTCCGTCGTGGTCAGGGCGATATCGGATACTCCCGCGCACCCGATGGCGAGCCCGCGGATCGTCACCGGCGGCCTGGCCGCGCTGCGGTCCCTGCGGCTGGCAGGCCCCGTGCTGGCGCGCTGGGCGGCCGCCGCCCGTCCCCGGCAGGTGCTCATGGCCAGTCCGCGATCGTTCTGCGCGGGCGTCGAGCGGGCGATCGAGATCGTCGAGTTGGCCTTGCAGCGGTTCGGGGCGCCCGTATACGTGCGCAAGCAGATCGTGCATAACAAGACCGTCGTGGCTGATCTGGAGAAGCTGGGCGCGATCTTCGTCGACGAGCTCAGCGAGGTTCCTGACGGCGCGCCGGTCGTGTTCTCCGCCCACGGCGTCTCTCCCGAGGTGCGGCGCGAGGCGGAACGGCGCGGCCTGGACACCGTCGATGCCACCTGCCCGCTGGTGGCCAAGGTGCACGCTGAGGCGCGCAGGTTCGCGTCGGACGGATACCTGGTGGCGCTGATCGGGCATGCGGGCCACGAGGAGGTAGAGGGCACGCTGGGCGAGGCTCCGGCGGCGACGGCCCTGGTGGAGAGCGCCGCCGACGTCGCGAAGCTGAAGCCCGCCGATCCCGGCAAGGTCGCGTACCTGATGCAGACCACTCTCGCGGCCGACGAGGCCGACCGCGTCGTCGACGCGATCCTTGACCGGTTTCCCGCGGCGAGAGGTCCTGGCAGCGACGACATTTGCTACGCCACGACCAATCGCCAGCATGCGGTTCGCGCGATCGCAGCCGACTCTGATCTGGTGCTGGTTGTCGGCTCGGCCAACTCCTCGAACTCCCTGCGCCTGGTGGAGACGGCGCAGCGAGCGGGGACACCGGCTTACCTGATTGACAGCGCCGAGGACATCGAGCTCGGCTGGCTCGCCGAGGCCGCGACGGTGGGCATCACCGCCGGGGCATCGGCACCGCCGGCCGTGGTGGGACAGATCGTGGCCGCGCTGGCTGGGCTCGGTCAGATCGAGACAAAGGAAGTCGTGGTGGCGACGGAGGCCGTTCAGTTCGGACTGCCAAGGGAGCTGCGGCAGTCAGCAGGCTGACGTGGTTCACGGGCCGCGCTGGCACACAACAGGATCAACGAAAACAGCCTCGGTGGTAATGCACGAGCCGGGACGCAATGAGAGAGAAAGCTGGTGCCCAAGTGTCTATGCCGCTGCGCCAGAGCCTGCGGATCGGGACCTACCTGATGAGCCAGAAGCTGGCTCGCAAGGACAAGTTCCCGCTGATCGTGGAGCTCGAGCCGTTGTTTGCCTGCAACCTGGCCTGCGCGGGCTGCGGCAAGATCCAAGAGCCGGCTTCGGTGCTCAAGCAGCGGATGCCGGTCGAGCAGGCGATCGCCGCTATCGAGGAGTGCGGTGCGCCGATGGTGTCGATCGCGGGCGGGGAGCCGCTCATGCACCCGCAGATCGACGTCCTGGTCAGCGAGCTGATCAAGCGCAAGAAGTACGTGTTCCTGTGCACG
>WNFI01663106.1_pt1 | contig 27494 bp, 24 predicted proteins | sample 5400471 | NCBI WGS metagenome assembly WNFI01 (sample SAMN13153348, study PRJNA577476) | soil metagenome | isolation source: 100 cm saprolite on Douglas fir-dominated hillslope | place: USA:California | collected 2013-09-17
CACCAGAGACAGCGCGACCAGCACGCCGAGCGACTCGGAAGCCCCGAAGCGCTGCAGCGTGTCGTAGCCCTGCAGGGCGAGCACCATGCCGACGAACAACCCCGAGACCAGGATGATGATCAGCGACAGCACGCCTGCGAAGTAGATCTCGGCGATCGTCAGGCGAAAGCGCCGCAGCGCCGTGCCCGAATGCATTACCAAGTAGGCGAGGAAGCGGCTGGCGAAGCCCAGCCGCCACACGTGGAAGGTCACGCCGGCGCCGAGGCGCTCCAGCCGCTGGCGAAGAGCAGCGACGATCTGCATGTCAGGCGGCGGCCAGCTCGAGATCGGCGCCGTAGTCGGGCGCGGGATAGTGGAACGGCACCGGGCCCTCGGATTTGCCGTTGACGAACTGGTTGACGAAGGGCTCGGAGCTCGAGCGGATCTCGTCGGGCGTGCCCTGGGCGATGACGCGGCCCGCCGCCATGAAATAGACGTAGTCGACCACGCCGAGCGCCTCCTGCACATCGTGCGTGACGATGATCGAGGTGGCGCCGAGCGAATCGTTCAACTCGCGGATCAGGCGGACGATGACGCCGAACGAGATCGGGTCGAGGCCCGTGAACGGCTCGTCGTAGAGGATCAGCTGCGGATCGAGCGCGATCGAGCGCGCGAGCGCGACGCGCCGCGCCATGCCGCCCGAGAGCTCGGTCGGCATCAGATGGGCCGCGCCGCGCAGCCCGACCGCCTGCAGCTTGAGCAGCACCAGGTCGCGCAGCAGGTCATCGGGAAGGTCGGCGTGCTCGCGCAGCGGGAACGCGACGTTCTCGTAGACCGACATGTCGGTGAACAGCGCGCCGAACTGGAACAGCATGCCCATCTTGCGGCGCATGCGGTAAAGCCCTTCGCGGTCGAGCTTGCCGGTGACCTCCCCAAGCACGCGCGCGGTGCCGCCGCTGGGCAGGTAAGCCCCCATGACGATCCGCAGCAGCGTGGTCTTGCCGCAACCCGACTGCCCCATGATGCCGACCACGCTGCCGCGCGCGATCTCCAGGTCGATGTCGCGCAGCACCGGACGCGAGGCATCGTAACCGAAGGAAACCTTCCTTATTTCAACGATGGGGGATTGCTGCACAGCGTAATATTATCGCGTGAGGGAAGGATCCGCGAACGCGACTGCAGTGCGCGTTGCCGCGCTGGCGAAGCGCTACGGCAGGCTCGATGCTTTGAAACGCGTCGATCTCGACGTGCCGGCGGGCGAGGCGTTCGGCCTGGTGGGCGCCAACGGGGCGGGCAAGACAACGCTCATCAAATGCACGCTCGACCTGTGCGCCTATGATTCGGGTAGCGTTGCGATCTTTGGCGTCGCCGCCCGCTTGCCGCAGGCACGCCGCCGCCTGGTCTACCTTCCGGAGCGCTTCGTCCCGCCGCACTACCTGCGTTGCCGGGAGTTCCTCGAGCTGATGCTGGAGCTCTCGGGGGGCCGTTACGACCCGGCGCGCGCGCAACGGCTGCTCGAGGAGCTGGAGCTCGAGCGCGACGTGCTCGAGCGCCCGCTGCGGCAGCTGTCGAAGGGGATGACGCAGAAGCTAGGCCTTGCCTCCTGCTTCCTGGTGGAGCGCGACCTCTTTGTCCTCGACGAGCCGATGAGCGGCCTTGACCCTGCGACCCGGGTCGCGGTGAAATCGGTTCTGCGCCGACTGAGCGCTGAAGGCAGGACGCTGTTCTTTACTTCGCACGTTCTCGCCGACATAGAAGAGCTCTGTTCGTCCATCGCGGTGCTGGACCGGGGAACGGTCCGCTTCCGCGGCTCGCCGGCGGCGCTTTGCGCGCGTTACGCGCAGACTCAACTGGAGCGGGCGTTCATGAGGTGCATCCGTGACGACGAATCCGCAGCCGGCGCCTGACTCGAAGCCGGGGCTGCTGGTCGTCGACGACGATCCGCTGATCACCGATACGCTTGCCTTCGCCCTGCAGGCTGACTACGAGGTGCACGCCTGCGACAGCCGGCGGCACGCCATCGAGCTCCTGCGGCAGCTGCCCGACGCGCCGCCTCTTGCGCTGGTGGACCTCGGCCTGCCGCCGGCCCCGCACACGCCCGATGAAGGCTTCCAGCTGATCGCCGACCTGCTAGCGCATTCCCCGAGCATGAAGATCTTCGTGCTCTCAGGCCAGAACGATGCGGCGAACGCGCGCCATGCGCGCGCGCTGGGCGCCTGGGAGTTCGTCGCCAAGCCGAGCGATCCGGCGCTGCTCAAGCGCCTGCTGGCGCGCGCCCTCGAGCTGCCGGCGGCCGAAGCGCCTGAGCTGGTCGGCGCGAGCCCCGTGCTGGCGAAGCTCAAGCACCAGATCGCGCAATTCGCCGGCTCGCCGTATCCGGTGTTGATCGAGGGCGAATCCGGCAGCGGCAAGGAGCTCGTCGCGCGAAATCTGCACCGGCTGTCTCCGCGCTCGAGCCGCCCGTATCTCACTCTCAACTGCGCCGCGATCTCGCCCACGCTGGTCGAGCCGACGCTGTTCGGATACGTCAAAGGAGCGTTCACCGGTGCCGCCTCCAACAAGGCGGGGTATTTCGAGGACGCGCAGGACGGGACCCTGTTGCTGGACGAGATCGGCGAGTTGCCGCTCGAGCTGCAGGCGAAGCTGCTGCGCGTGCTGGAGAACGGCGAGTACCAGCCCGTCGGGGAAACGCAGCGCCGGGTTTCCCGCTGCCGCGTCATCGCCGCAACCAACCGCGACCTGCGACGCGATGTGAAGCAGGGGGCGTTCCGCGCCGACCTGTATCACCGCCTGTCGGTGTTCACCTTGAACGTCCCGCCGCTGCGCGAAATGGAAGGCGACAAGCTCCAGCTGCTCGATCACTTCCGCCGCTTTTATGCGGCGCAATCCGGCATGCAGCCTTTCGAGTTCGACGACGACGCCCTCGCCCGCTGGGTGCTGTACGACTTTCCCGGCAACGTGCGCGAGCTGCGCAATATCGTGATCCGGCTCACCACGAAGTATTCCGGGCAGCGCGTGTCCGTGGCGGAGCTCGAGCCCGAGCTCGACCTCGAGGCCCTCTTTCCCGGATCCGCCGCGGAAGGCGGCGCGATCGTCGACCAGGCCGCGCGTCAGCTGGAGCGATCAGGGGCTTTCAATCTCGACGAAACGCTCAGGGCCTGGGAACGGGGCTACATCCAGGCGGCGCTGCGCCTGACGCGCGGTAACGTCAGTCAGGCGGCGAAGCTGCTGGGCGTGAATCGCACCACGCTCTATAGCCGCATGCACCCCGGCGAGGACAAATAACGGTGGCCCTTTACCTGGAACACTTCGGGCTCGCCGAGCCGCCGTTCCGCATCACGCCGCACACCGACTTTTTCTTCGACGGCGCCGACCGGGGCGCCACCCTCGAGGCGCTGATCTACGCCATCCTGCACGACGAGGGCATCGTCAAGGTGTCGGGCGAAGTGGGCAGCGGCAAGACCATGTTGTGCCGGGTGCTGATGGAGCGACTGCCGCCGCATGTCGAGACGATCTATCTCGCCACTCCATCGCTCGCGCGCGACGAAATCCTTCACGCCATTGCCGACGACCTCGAGCTCAGGCTGACACACGAGCGCGCCACGGTGGCGCTGCGCGAACTGCAGGAGCATCTGATCCGGCTGTACGCCGCAGGCCGCCGCGTCGTGGTCCTGATCGACGAGGCGCCCGTCATGCCCGAGGAGACGCTCGAGCAGGTGCGCCTGCTGTCGAACCTCGAGTCGAACCGCCACAAGCTGATGCAGCTGGTCCTGTTCGGCCAGCCCGAGCTCGACGCTACGCTGGCCAAGCCGTCATTGCGCCAGCTGCGTGACCGCATTACGCACGCTTTTCGCATGCGCCCGCTGTCCGAACCCGAAGTCGCCAAATACGTATCGTTCCGCATGCGGGCGGCGGGCTACCGGGGACCTGATGTGTTCTCGCAGGCCGCGCTGGCCCGGGTGGCACGTGCCTCCGGCGGGCTCACGCGCCGCATCAACATACTTGCCGACAAATCGCTGCTCGCGGCTTTCACCCAGAACGTGCACGCGGTCATCGACCGGCACGTACGCGCGGCAGTCGCCGACTCCGAATTTGCCCGGGCCAAGAGGCGATGGCGGCCGGCCGTGTACGCAGGCGCAGCGCTCGCCGCCGGTGTACTGATCGGCGCCGCGGTCCATTGGGCGTTTTTCGCACGCGCGGTGAAGCTGGATGCGCCGGTGGCCCAGATACCAGCCATCCCGCCAGCGCAGGCTGCCCCGGTGCCGACGGCGGCAGCGATAGAACCGGAACCCCCTCCGCGACCTCCGCCCCCCCAACTCCTGAGGCAGGATCAAGTACAGCGCCTAAGCGGGTACTCACCCGCCGGCCAGCGTCTTCTTGCCGAGCGTATCGCGGCGACGCACGAGTTGCTCGGGCGCGTGCCCGACGCGCAATTCGCCATTGACCTGTTCATCACGGACAACACCGACCCGGCCCGCATGGAGCGTTTTCTGGTGCGCGCGCGCGACCTGGTTCCGCTCGGCGAGTTGTTCGTCATCCCGGTGGCGCGCGGGGGGCAATACCGGCTGCGGGTGATTTTCGGTGAGTTCCCGAGCCGCGCGGCGGCGATTGAGGCCGGCAAGCGTTTACCGCCCCGCTACCAGCAGGCCTTTCGCACGTCGCCGCGCAGCTTCGCGGAGCTGCGCGGTCAAATTTAGTCAGGACCAGGAAAACGTCAGCGGGACAGGCGCTTAGACCACTTTCCTCAAGTTAGTAATGTGCTATGCTTCGTGGCGGGAGGGAAGCTAGGCGCCATGAGGTTTGGGACAACGGCTGCGGTCGTGTTGCTGGCGGGTCTGCTGACCGCTTGCGCCCAGGCACCGGTCAAGCCGGCAGAGACCCATATCCGGGCCGGCGAGCCGCGGCCCGAGGGCTCGATTCCGCCGCCGGTTCAGATGGCGCCCGTGCTGCCGCGGCCGAAGCCGAGCGTCAGGCCGGAGACCTACAGCGTCGTCGTCAACAACGTGCGCGTGCAGGAATTGCTGTTCGCGCTCGCGCGCGACGCCAGGCTGAATGTCGACATCAGTCCCGACATCACGGGCACCGTGACCCTCAATGCGATTGACCAGACGCTGCCGCAGCTGCTGGCACGGATCGCGCGCCAGGTGGACCTACGCTGGGAAATCGACGGGCAAACCCTCATCGTCATGCGCGATACGCCGTTTCTGCGCGCGTACAAGATCGACTATCTCAGCGCGGCACGAAACGTGACGATGAAGTCGACGGCGTCGACGCTGTTCGGCGGCGGTACCGGTGCCGCCGCTGCCTCGGGCCCGGCGGCGACGGGCGCGACCGCGACCATCGACGTCAAGGCAGAGAACAACCTGTGGGACTCGATCGTGGTGAACGTGAAGGAAATTCTGCGCGAGACCGACAAGATCCTGCCCGCCGCTGCGACATCGGCCGTGCCGATGCAGCCGCCGCCGGTCGCTCCCGCCGGGCAGGCCGCCGCCGCTCCGGGGCTGGCGGCGCCGCAACAGCCGGGCACCACCTACCAGGAGGCGGCATCGGTCATCGCCAACCGCGAGAGCGGAGTCCTCTATGTGAGGGCAACTTCCAAGCAGCAGGAAAAAGTGCAGGAATTTCTCGACCAGGTCATGGCGGGCGCCAAGCGCCAGGTGCTGATCGAGGCCACCGTCGCCGAAGTCCAGCTGAGAAACGAGTACCAGCGCGGCATCGAGTGGCAGCGCGTGCCATCCGGCACACGGGGTTTCACTTTCCGGCAGCCGGCAGTTCCGCCGCCGACGGGATTCAATCCCAATCCCTTCCTGATCGGCTACACGAGCAACAATTTTTCGGCCACGCTGAAGCTGCTCGAGCAGTTCGGGGACGTCAGAGTGCTGTCGAGCCCGAAGCTCAGCGTGATGAACAACCAGACGGCGATCCTGCGGGTGACGCGCGACATCATCTATTTCACCATCACCCCCTCCACGCAGCCGATCACTTTCGCTGGCGCGGGCGCCGGCGGCATCACGGTCAACGCCTCCTTCACCACGACCCCCAACATCGCCGCCGAGGGATTCATGATGGCGGTGCTGCCGCAGATCAACGAAACCGATGGCGTCGTGCTCAACGTTAGGCCGACAATCCGCCGCCAGGTCGGCAGCGCCCGCGACCCCAATCCGGCGCTGCAGGGCGCGGCGACCCAGAATGACATCCCGCTTTTCGAGACGCGGGAATTCGATTCGATCCTCCGGCTGCAGAGCGGCGAGATCGCCGTGCTGGCCGGCCTGATGCAGGACCAGGTCGAGAACACGGATGCCGGAATTCCCGGCATACGCAGCATCCCGATCATCGGCGAGGCGCTCTCGTCGCGCAGCGACCTGACGAGGAAGACGGAGCTGGTCATCTTTTTGCGCGCCAGCGTGATCCGCGATCCCAGCATCGACGGCGACTTCCGCAGGTTCGGGGACCAGCTTCCGGGTGGTGACTTCTTCACGAAGCCGAACCCGGGCCGCATCGCTCCGCCCGTCGGGCCGGCGGGCGCGCCGCTACGGTGATATGAGCCTGCTCCTCGAGGCGCTGAAAAAAGCCGAGAAGGCTAAAGAAGAAGCGCAGAAGCGGGCGCGCGGCGATTCGGGCGGCGCGCCGGGCGAGTTGCGCCTGGAAGGCGAGGTTGCGCCCGCCGCCGACAACACTCGCGTCGTCACGCGTCCGGAGCTGCCCGACATCTCGCAACCGCTTGAGATCATCAGCGACGACCTGGCCGCGAGGGAGCCAGCGACCCCCGGGGAGAAGGCGTCACCTGAGCACTCGGCGGCGCCGCAACCCGCGCCACCGCCACGGCCGCAAGCCCCGCCTCGCGAAGCCGATCCTCGATCTGCCGACCGTGCGGCAGCAAGGAAGGTCTTCGAGGCAAAGTTCAGGGAGCCGAATCCGCGCATGCCTTTTTACATCGCTATGGGTGTGCTCGGTGTGTTCGCGGTCGGCACGGTCGGCTATTTCTGGTATCAGCTTCGAACGCCCTATGGTCTTGTCAACGCCAATCCGCCGCGGCCCGCTGCGGAAGCAGTGGTCGCGGCGGCCGAGACCACTGCGCCGATAAAACCTGCCGGCGCGCCCGCTGCTCAGGCGCTGATCCCCGGTCTTCCGGGGTCCGCTTCGCCGCCAGCGGCGGCGGCGGCATCCAATGCCCGCGCGCCCGAAACAGCGCCCGCGCCGAAGCCCGCGCCCAAGGCCCTGGTCGCCCCGCCCGCGCACCTCATCCCGGACTCGCCCACCGTCGTTCCGGAACGCCGCGCCGCACCTCAGGTGCATCCAAAGGTCGAGTCCGGCTATGCCGCATATCTCGCCGGCGACCTGGCCACCGCGCGCGCCAACTACCAGGACGTATTGCGCGAGGAACCGGCCAACCGCGATGCGTTGCTCGGGCTGGCCGCCATCGACGTGCGCGCCGGGCGTTATGAACCTGCGGAGGCGGTTTACCTCCGGCTGCTGCAGTCCGACCCGCGCGACTCCCATGCGCACGCGGCGCTGATCGAGTTGCGCGCAGGCCGCATGGACCCGCTGGCCGCCGAGAGCCGGGTCAAGTCGCTGCTCGCCAGCGATCCGGCCGCCGAAGTGCTTTATTTCACGCTCGGCAACCAGCTTGCGCTCCAGGGCCGCTGGGCCGAGGCGCAGCAGCACTACTCCAAGGCGTTTGCCGCCGATCCGGACAACGCCGACTTCGCCTACAACCTCGCGGTGAGCCTCGATCATCTGCGCCAGTCCAGACTCGCGCTCGAATACTACGGGCGCGCGCTTGCGCTGGCGGAGAAGCGCGGCGCGAGCTTCGAGCTTGCGGCGGCCCGCAGCCGAGTGCAGCAGCTCGGCCGTTGAGCAGAATCTCACGCCGGTGGGAAAAGTTGACAGTCGCCGGGTGAAGCCTCCCATTATCATTCTGTCCGGATGAATTCGCCCGCAAATCCCCAGGCCAAGCGGCACATCGGCCAGATCCTGATCGACCAGGGAATCCTGACCGAGGACCAGCTGCGCATCGCGCTGCTCGAGCAGACCAAGCAGCACATGCCGGTAGGAAAGCTGCTGGTGCAGCTCGGCTTCGTGTCCGAGGCGACACTGCGCGATGCGCTGTCGGAAAAGCTCGGGCTGCAGTCGGTAGACCTGGGACGCATCATCGTCGACCCGGCGGCGCTCAAGACGCTGCCGCGTGACCTGGCGCGGCGCTACCGCGTCTTCCCCGTCGCGCTTGACCGCCAGCAGAAAAAGTTCATCGTCGCGCTTTCCGACACCAACAACATCGTCGCGATCGACCAGCTGCGCGCGCACCTGAAGGGCGAGTTCGAGGTCGAGCTGCGCCTCGCCGGCGACACCGAGATCGACCGCGCCATCGAGCATTACTACGGGCACGAGTTCTCGATCGACGGCATCCTGAAGGAGATCGAGACCGGCGAGGTCATCGACGGCGTGCTGCGACAGATCCGCTCGCTGCACAAGACCTACTGGCCGGCGATGGCGGTGCGCATCAAGGTGATGGCGAAAATGAACATTGCCGAGACCCGCGCGCCGCAGGACGGGCGCATTTCGGCGACCATGTCGGGCCGCGTCGTCGACTTCCGCGTCGCCAGCCTGCCGACCAGCCACGGCGAGAACCTGGTGCTGCGCATCCTCGACCGGCAAAAGGGCATCGTGCCGCTCGACAAGCTCGGCCTGGAGGACGGGCAGCTCGAGCTGCTCAAGCGCATGATCGCCCGGCCGGAGGGCATCATCCTGGTGACCGGCCCGACCGGCAGCGGCAAGACGACGACGCTGTACTCGATCCTCAACCACATCAACTCCGACGGCATTAACGTGATGACGCTCGAGGACCCGGTCGAGTACCCGATGACCCTCATCCGGCAGACTTCGGTTTCGGAAGCGTCGAAGCTCGATTTCGCGAACGGCATCCGCGCCATGATGCGGCAAGATCCGGACGTCATCCTGGTGGGCGAGATTCGCGACCAGGAGACCGCCGAGATGGCCTTCCGCGCCGCGATGACGGGCCATCAGGTGTACACGACGTTGCACACTAACTCCGCGGTGGGCGCCTTCCCGCGGCTGCTCGACATCGGCATCGTGCCCGACATCCTGGCGGGCAACATCATCGGCATCCTCGCGCAGCGCCTGGTGAGGAGACTGTGCCGCACCTGCCGGCAATCCTATGACCCGGACGCCAGGGAGCGCCGGCTGCTCGGCGTGACGCCCACCGAGTCCGCAGCGCTCTACCGCGCAGTCGGTTGCGAGCTGTGTGACTACCAGGGTTTTCGCGGGCGGCAGTCGATCCTCGAGATCCTCAAGGTCGACGGCGCGCTCGACGAAATGGTGGCGCGCCGCGCCACCGCGCGGGAGATCCTCGCTGCGGCGTGCGCTCAGGGCTTCAAGACCCTCGCCGACGACGGCGCGCGCCTGGTCCGCCAGGGGACCACCAGCCTGGACGAGCTGATGCGGGTGGTCGACCTGACCGACCGCATGGCCTGAGCCGCCGGGAGGCCCATTGCCCCTCTTCACCTACAAGGCCATAGATGCCCGGGGCAAGAGCGTGGTGGGCCGGGTGGAGGCGGTGAACCTGTTCGATCTCGAGCAGCGCCTGGCGCGCATGGAGCTCGATCTAGTGCTCGGTGCTCCCTCCAGCACGCGGTCCCGGCTCATCGGCGGCGGGAAAGTCACGCGCCAGGACCTGATCAACTTCTGCTTTCACCTCGAGCAGCTCGCCAGCGCCGGGGTGCCGGTCATGGAGGGGCTGGTCGACCTGCGCGAGAGCGTCGAGAACCCGCGCTTCCGGGAGGTGGTGGCCGGGATGATCGAATCGATCGAAGGCGGCCGCAACCTGTCGCAAGCGCTCGCCGAGTACCCGGAGGTGTACGGCAGGGTGTTCGTGAGCCTCGTGCGATCGGGCGAGCAGACTGGAAAGCTGCCCGAGGTGCTGAGAAGCCTCTCCGAGTCGCTGAAGTGGGAGGACGAGCTTGCGGCGCAGACAAAGAAGCTGTTGATGTACCCGGCGTTCGTCGGCAGCGTCGTGCTGCTGGTCACCTTCTTCCTGATGGTCTACCTCGTGCCGCAGATGACCGGGTTCATCCGCAACATGGGGCAGGACATCCCGCTGCAGACGCGCATCCTGATGGCGGTGTCCGACTTTTTCGTGAACTTCTGGTGGGCCGTCGTCGCCGCGCCGTTCGCCGCCTGGTTCGGCCTCAAGTTTGCAATGAGGACGAACCCGGCCATCGAATACGCGGTGGACCACTACAAGATCACGATGCCGCTGATCGGCCCGATCCTGAGAAAGATCATCCTGTCGCGTTTCGCCTCGAGCTTCGCCATGATGTATGCCTCGGGAATCACGGTCCTCGACGCGATCCGCAGCTGCGAAGAAATCGTCGGCAACCGGCCCCTGGAAGCCGCATTGCACCGGGCCGGCCAACAGATCGCCGAAGGCAAGAACCTGACGGCGGCGTTCCAGGACCTCGGCGTGTTCCCGCCGCTCGTGATCCGCATGCTGCGCATCGGCGAGAACACCGGGGCGCTCGACACGGCGCTGCTCAACGTCAGTTATTTCTATAACCGCGAAGTGAAGGAATCGATCAGCAAGGTGCAGGCGATGATCGAGCCGGCGCTCACGCTGGTGCTCGGCGCCATTCTCGGCTGGGTGATGCTGTCGGTCCTCGGACCTGTGTACGACACGATTTCGAAGATGAAATTCTAGCCATGGCCACGCGGCGCATTCTCTACTTCACGGCCGAGGACCATTACCTCTACCGCAGCGCCGGGGCGGGGCTCGAGCTGGAGACGAAGTTTTCCGGCGACGACCTCGGCGTCACGGCGTTCCGCGAGCACTTGCGCGGCCTGAAGGGCGAGCTGTTCTGCGTGCTGGTCGATGTCGCGGGCGAGGACTTCCATGAGGACCAGATTCCGTTCCTCCGCGGCGGCGACCGCGACGCCGTGCTGCAGCGCCGGCTCGCGCAGCGCTACCGCGACACCCGCCTCGCCGCGGCGCTGTCGCTCGGCTACGTGGCCGGCACGCGGCGCAACGAACGCCTCCTCCTCGCCTCGTTCACGAACACGCAGCAGCTTGCGCCCTGGCTGGATGCGCTGGAGGAGGCGGGCACCAAGCTGACCGGCGTCTACTCGGTGCCGTTGCTCGCGCCGGCGCTGGCGCGCAAGCTGGGCGCGAAAGGCCGCCGCGCCTTCGTGGTCACGGTCAACCGGGCGGGGTTGCGGCAGTGCTTCGTAGAGGAAGGCCGCTTGCGCTTCGCGCGCCTGGAACGCACCGTCGACATGGTGCCGCAGGCGCTCGCCATATTCGTGCGCTCCGAGATGCTGCGGCTCGCGCAGTACCTCGGCACATTGCGCGTGCTTCCCCGCGAGGGGCCGCCGGTGCAGGTATTCGTGGTCGCGCCGCGCGCGCAGCGCTCGATTTTCGAGCAGGCGCTGGCGTCCGATTCCCGGCTCGTGTTCCACACCGTCGACGAAGGCGAGGCGATGCGCAGCGTCGGCGTGCGCCGTGCGCCCGAGCGGATCCTCGGCGAAGCGCTGTATCTGCATCTCGCGGCGAAAAAGCCGCCGCGCGAACAGTTCGCGAGCAGCGCCGAGCGGCGCCGTTATCAGGTATGGCAGCTGCAGCGCGGCATCGTCGCTGCCGGCGCGCTCGGCTTCGCTGCCTGCGCCCTGTACGCCGGCGCGCAATGGGTCGACGCCCTGCAAGTGGGCGATCGCGCAACCAGCCAGCAGCGCGACGCGCGTCTCGCCGCCGCGCAATATGAGCGCATCACCGCGGGCTTTCCGGTGACCCAGACCTCGACGGAGAACCTGAAGGTCGCGGTGGTCGAGTTTCGGCGCATCGCCGAGCGCAACGTGTCGCCCGAGCAGGCCTTCGTGCACGTCTCGCGCGTGCTCGAGCAGTTTCCCCAGATCGAGCTCGACAGCTTCAACTGGGGGGTGGGGCGCCCGGACGCACCGCGTGACCGACCCGCCGGCGCGCCCCCTGACGCTGCGGCCGCGAAACCCGGGCAGGGCAACGCCGCCGAGATGCTGGAGCTTTCCGGCCGCGTCAACGCCACCCAGCGCAACGACTATCGCGCAATCACGGCGCAGGTGCAGCGCTTCGCCGCGGCGCTCGGCGCAGCGCAGGGCTACGAGCTGGTCCGCACCCAGCTGCCCTTCGACATCACCTCGGAGGGCACGCTGACCGGCGACATCGGCGGCAGCAGCGCGGAGTCCGGCGAGGCGCCGCGCTTCACGGTCACGCTGGCGCGGAGGCTGCCGTGACTCTGACGCGCGAAGAGCTCAGGAAGCTGCTGCTGCCCGGCCTCGCCGCGTTGGCGCTGCTCGCCGCCGGCGCCGGCCTGGTGTGGGGCGCCCAGCAATCGGTGCGCAGCGCCCAGCTGCGGCTTGCCGCGGCCGAGGCCGACCGCAAGGAAAGCACCGAACGCCTGACGCGCATCGCGGAGGAAGAGCGCGAGGTCAAGGAGAAGCTCGACGTCTATCAGCAACTGAAGCAGCTCAACATCCTGGGCGAGGAGCACCGGCTGGAATGGGCCGACGCCATTACCCGCATCCGCAATCAGCGCGAGCTGCTCGACCTGCGCTACCGCGTCGACCGGCAGAAGTTGTTGATCTCGGCGCAAGGCAAGCCCGCCAATGTGGATTTCTACGCCAGCACCATGAAGGTGGAGCTCGCTCTGCTGCACGAGGAAGACCTGCTGCGCTTCCTTGCCGATCTGCGCGTGGCTCACCGCGGCGGCGAGTGCCTCCCGCGCGCAGGAATTCGGCCGTCTGTTCTTCACGCCGGAGCAGCGCGCCGCGCTCGACGCCAGGCGCAAGGCGCGCGTGCCGGACAAGCCGGCCGCAGCGCCGACCGTCGCTTCGCCCACTACGCGGCTCGATGGCTATGTGGTCCGCTCCGAGGGGCGCTCCACGGTCTGGGTGAACGGTGAATCGCTCCAGGACGGCTCGGCCGAGGCGCTGCGCGATCCAAGCCGCAGCAGCGAAGGGCGAGTGCGCGTGCCGGCCGGCGACGGCGGGGCGCGCATCGGACTGAAGCCGGGAGAAGTGCTCGACCGCGGCACCGGTGAAGTGCGTGACGTGATCGGCGACGGCGAAATCAAGGTGCGGCGTGGCCGGCCCTAAGCGCGTCCGCATGCAGCGGCTGCAACGCGGTGCCGCGCTGCTGGTGCTGCTCGCGGTGCTGGTCCTCGGCGCATCATGGTTCCTGGTTTCGCGGCTGGACGCGATAGCCGGTGCATTCACGGCGATCGACCGCAACCGCAATGCGGCGGTCCTCAGCCAGGCGAAGCAGACATTGATCGGCTACGTTGCCCTGCAGGCGGTCAAGGCGGGAGAAGACAGCCCAGGACGCCTGCCATGCCCTGAGGCGCCGGGAAATATAGGCACCGCCAATGAAGGCCAGGCCGCCGCGGCCTGCACGCTGCCCGCGGTAGGTCGATTGCCATGGCGAACGCTCGGATTGGACAAGCTGGTGGACGCCAAAAGCGAGCCACTGTGGTACGTCGTTTCTCCCGGGTGGGCAATCACTGCGGGAAACCTGGTCATCAACTCGAACACGATCGGCCAGCTCAACGTCGACGGCCAGGCCAACGCCGCGGTGGCCCTGATCATCGCGCCGGGTGCGGCGATGAACGTGCTGGCGAGCGCGGGCTGCACGGCGCGCAACCAGACGCGCGCCAATCCCTCGCCGACCATCGATGCGCGCGATTACATCGAATGCTTCAACACCGGCACGTCGACGTTCACCACGACCGGGACGACGACCTCGTTCAACGACCAGGTCGTTCGCCTCACTGTTGCAGACGTCATGCCGGGAATCGAGGCGGCGATTGCGTCTCGCGTGGAGCGCGAAGTCGTGCCGCTCTTGAGAGGCGTCTACGCAACGAACAGCTGGGGAGCAAACGTCTCGGCCGGCAATCCGGTATATCCCTTTGCCGCGCCGTTCGCGGACCCGTCGCTGACCGCGAGCTATCAGGGCGGCAGCGCCTCGTGCGCAGGCGGCGTCTGCAAAGGCCTGCTGCCGGTCACGTTTTCGAACGCCCCGGGCACCAGCACGCCTTGCACGCCGAGCGCGGGATCGCCGTGCGATCCGGCCTTCGTGCGCTGGGTGAGTCCACCCGCCCCGGTGTTTACCCGCACCTTCGGTGCCGCGCTGCGTTCCGCGACCTGCTCGGCGCTCGCTGCGAGCGTCGACTGCAGCATCACCGCCAGCGGGCCCCTTCTCGGCCTGCCCGCGCCGATGAGCTTCACCTTGGCTGCGACGGCGAACAACGTCGGCATGGCGATGCGCAAATTCGACCCGACAGTCGCCATGACCGGCATAGATCCCGCCGGAAGGGGCTTAAGCGCGCTGATGGCCTCGGACGGCTCCGCGCGGGTGACGCTGAGCGGCAGCATACCGATCAGCGGCGGCAACCTCATCTCTGACGCGCTTTGCACTCTCCTGGGGCTGACGTGCTATCAGATGAACATCAGCATGCCGATCGCGCTTCTGGCCGATCATCCCGTGCTGAATTCCGCCGACCCGACCACCGGCTGGTTCATGCGCAACGAGTGGTACCGCGTCCTCTATTACGCCGCCGCACAGGCTACAACGCCGGCTGCGCTTCCGGCTGCGCCCGCTTGCATCCCCGGAACGCCGCCGCCGCCGCCTACGCCGCCTACGAACTGTGTCACGGTCAGCAATATGACCCCCCTCCCCAACAACAACAAGCGCGCCATCCTGATTCTCACCGGGCGCAGCATCAACGGCACCACGCGCCCGAGCGGCACTCTCGCCGACTACCTGGAATTCGGCAATGCCGCCGGCAGCTTCGAGCGTCAACCGGTAAGCACCGCAGTCGATGCGGCGGTGAAGAAGCCCTTCAACGACCGCATCGTCGTCGTCGACACCAACTGATGCTTGCTCCGGCGCGCCAGCGTTTCCCGGGCAGCGCCGGTTTCAGCCTCGTTGAGCTGTCGGTCGTGCTCGTCATCGTCGCGCTGATGCTTTCGAGCCTCCTCTACACACTCTCCGCGCAAACCGACCAGCGCGATTTCGAGGACACCCGCCGGCGGCTTGAGCAGGCGCGCGAGCTGGTGCTCGCGTTCGCGATCGTTAACGGCCGGCTACCCTGCCCCGCGCGCGCGAACAGCGCGGGGGTCGAGGTGCGCAACGCCGCAGGCGAATGCAAGGATGCCACAAACGTCGAGGACTATTACGGCGGCACGCCCGGCGGGTTCGTGGGCGGTCTTCTGCCCGCGGTAACGATCGGCTATCCGACCGTCGACGCTGCCGGATTCGCGCTGGATGCGTGGCAAAGTGCGCCGCAAAACCGCATCCGCTACGCCGTGGCGAAACTCATCACCAATTGCTCGGGCACCTCCACGCTGCCGCACTTCGAGAATCCCACCAACCTGAAGGGCAACGGCATCAGCTGCCAGCCAAACGACCTGCTCATCTGCAAATCGGCGACCGGCATTACCGGCACCGCCTGCGGCGGGAGCGCGAACCAGATCATGAGCCAGAGCCTGGTCGTGGCGATCATTTTTTCGACCGGCAAGAACGCCACCACTACGGGCGGGACCGGCGTGGACGAGGCCGCCAACCTCAACGGCGACCAGATATTCGTCTTTCACCCGCCGGCGCCCAGCGGGGCGGCCAACGGCGAATTCGACGATCAATTCACCTGGATCACGGTCGGCGAGCTCTACGGCAAGCTCATTGCCGCAGGCGTGCTTCCCTAGGCAGCCGGGCCAGTCAGGGCGAAGCAGACGTCGCCGTCGCGGTTTGTCTCCAGCACCAGGCGATAGCCGCTCGACTCAGCCTGGCGCGCCGCCTGGTACAGGCCGATGCCGAGGCCGCTCGCCGAGTCCACGGGGGCGCGCAGCAGCATGCTTTCCATCTCAGGCGGGACTGCGCTGCCCGAATCGCGCACGCGCAGGGCAATGCGGCCGTCGCACGCCAGCGAGACCCGCACCCGCGTGCCGCGCTCGGCGGCGCGCTTGGCGAGGGCATTGCGGATCAGGTTGTCGGCGACGCTGTCGAACAGCGAGCGCGGCAGGCGCGCCTCAGGTGAAAGCGCGCCCGCCTGGAACTCGACGCCTTCCCCGCGGTACTGGCGGCCGAGCGCGTCCCACCAGGCTTGCGCCGGCACGTAGGTTTCCGCGGCGGCGTTCGGGCGCTGCAGCTTGGCGAGCGTCTCGGACAGCCGCCGGGTGATCACCGGCAACTGCCGCCGGATCAGCGCCTGCAGCTCCGCGGAATCGCGGTGATGGTCGCGCGCCGCGACCGCGCAGAGCACGTTCAGCGACTGCAGCAAGTTCTTGATGTCATGCGTCATGCGTGCGCCGGTCTCGTGCACCGCCTGGACATAACTCGCCTGTCGCAGCTGCTCCTCGCGCAGCTTGGCCATGTAGAACTCGCCGAGCAGCTCGCCGAGCAGGCGCAGGTGCCAGAGCAGCGCCGGGCTCAGGCGGTAGCGCGAGTAGATGCGCAGCGAAACGGCGCTATTCTCGAAGTCGACGGCATGCGGCGTGCGCTCGCCTTTTTCGCCGCTCGCCTCGGCGGTTTTCCAGCTCACGCCGGACACCGACGGCAGGCGCGCGAGGCCGCTGAGCGCCTCGACGAGAAAGCGCTCCGGGCGCGCTTCCCGCTGCAGCAGCTCGGCGAGGAAATGCAGCCACTGCTCCACCGGCAGGCCGATGGAGAAGAGATAGCGCACGAAAAACACGTTCAGCCCGGCGAACCCGCTGCGCGGGTTCCACGCCAACCCGACGAGCAGCACTGCACCGGCTGTCAGGAACACGGTGTAGGTGAGCGCTTCCAGATAGCCGGTTCGCCTTAGCGTCATGAAGGTGAAGCTGCCCAGGATCACGACGACCAGCAACAGCATCAGGAACACGCTGTAGAAGAAATCGATCACCTGCGCCGTATCGGCCGGCTCGGCTTCCGCCGGAAGCAGCAGAATGAGCGCGAATGCAAGCGGCAGCAGATATTCGGCGGCGCTGCGGATCTCGGGGGTGATTTCCCGGCTCGGGGCGATCTCGGGCAGGATCACCACCGCGAGCAGCGCGAGAAGATACGCCAGCACCACCAGGTAGCACAGCCGCTGCCAGCGCGCGTGGTGCCGATAGACCTTGCCGCCCACGAGTCCGGCGAGCACCACCACCCAGAACGCGAGCAGCCACCAGTCGAGCGCCAGCATCACGACAAACGCGACCAGCGAAAGGATGAAACCCTGCGTCGGCGAGATGCGCTGCTCGGCGCGCAGGAACGGCTGCCACAGCAGCAGCAGACCGAGGTGCACGAGGAGGAGCGCGCGCGCCCATGGGTCGGCGACGCCTGCCATTCTCGCCCGTTTCGTGCTGCTGGAGGCGCGCCGCGGCGGCCTGCCCTGGCTCGCCGCCGCGAGCATCGCCGTCGCCCTCGCGTTGGCGGCATTTCTTTCGCAGGTTGCGCTCACCGGGAGTCTAGCGCTGCAGGCTTCGATCGTTGCGGCGCTGCTGCGCGCCTGCGCCGTGTTCCTGATCGCGGCGCACGTGGCTTCCAGCACGCTGCGCGAGCTCAACGATAAGGAGCTCGAGCGGATGCTGTCGCTGCCGCTGTCGCGCTCCACGCAATATCTCGGGCGCCTTGGCGGCTTTGCGCTGTGCGGGATCGCGCTCGCCGCGGCCTGTGCGGCTCCTCTGCTGCTCTGGGCGAGCGCGGGTACGGTGGCGCTCTGGGCGCTGTCGCTCGCCTGCGAGACTGCATTGGTCGCCGCGGCGGCACTATTTTTCTCCATGACGCTCGCACAGCTGGTCCCCGCGATTGCGGCGACCGCCGGGCTTTACGTTCTCGCCCGCTCGATGGCGGCGATCCAGTCGATCGCCAGCGGCCCGCTGGCTGACGCTTCGCTGCCGCAGCAGATGGCGCGCTGGGCCGTCGATGCAATTGCGCTGCTGCTGCCGCGGCTCGATGCGGTGACACGCACGGGGTGGCTGCTCTATGGCCCGCCCGAGGCCGAGGCCTACGCGGCCGCACTCGCCGGGCTCGTGCTGTACACGGGGCTTCTGATCGCGGCCGGTCTGTTCGATTTTCATCGGCGCAACCTGTGAATCGCGACGCGCGAACACTCGCCTCCGTGCCGTCATGGGTATGGCTCGCGCTCTGGCTCAGTCTCGCTGCGCAGCTGGCCTGGCAAAGCACGCGCCAACCCGCGCCGCCGGCCGCCGCGGATCTTCCGCCGCCGCCGCCGGTGCAGGCCCTGCGCCTGGCGAGCTTCGGCGAGCCGGAGGCGACCGCGCGTCTCGTCATGCTGTACGTCCAGGCTTTCGACCTGGGCGGAGGAAACGCGCTCGCCTACAAGAACCTGGATTACCGCCGGCTTACCGGCTGGCTGCGCGCGATCCTCGAGCTCGACCCGCGCAGCGGGTATCCGCTGTTTCTCGCGGCGCGCGTGTATGCCGAAGTTCCCGATGAGGCGCGCAGTCGCATCGCCCTGGAATTCGTGTACGAGGAGTTTTTCAAGGATCCCAACCGGCGCTGGCCGTGGCTTGCCCACGCCGCGCTTCTTGCCAGGCACCGGCTGGGGGACCTGGCGCTTGCGCGCCGCTACGCCGCGGCAATCGACCATTACACGAGTTCGGAGGACCTCCCGCTGTGGGCCAAGCAGATGGAGATCTTCATCCTCGAGGACCTGAACGAGCTGGAGGCGGCGAAGATCCCATGATCGGCGGGCTGCTCGCAAAAGGGGCCATCCGCGATCCCGCCGAAGCCCGCTTCCTCAAGGAGCGACTCGACGAGCTGGAGGCGCGTATCGCTCGCGGGACGAAAAGATAGAAAGTGTCGAAGGACCGACGCTGTTGTCGGAAACTCGACGCCGTTCCCTCGTAAATTGATGTTCTGGCCGCTTTTTTGACCCATTTTTGCGTGGCACGGATGTTGCGAGTAGGCTCTCGCCTGGATGGGTCCAGGGGAGATTGGCTATGAAAAACAGACAGCAGGGCTTCACGCTGGTGGAGATCGCGATCGTGCTGGTGATCATCGGGCTGCTGCTGGGCGGCATCCTGAAGGGGCAGGAAATGATCACCCAGGCGAAGATCAAGAACGTGCCGCCACGCGCTGGGCAGGGCCGCCGGCAGCGACGCCGGGCAACGGCAACGGCGTCGTCGCGGGCCTATATAACAGTCCGACGGCGACGGACGAGTCGCGGCTGTGGTGGGATCACCTGCGCCGCGCCGGCTTCGTTTCGGGATCGGGCACGACGCAGCCCTTCAATGCCGTCACCGGCATGATCGGCGTGCAGACCGGTGACGGCGGCGCAATCACCATCGGTCCCGCCATGGGCGGCATATCCGGCCTGATGATGTGCTCGGCCAATCTGCCCGACAAGATCGCCATCGCCGTCGACACGCAGATGGACGACGGCGCGCCGGGGACCGGCACCGTGCGCGGCAAGCTGCAGACCGCGCCAAACCCGCCGGTGGACAACACTCCCGCCTCGGCGTACGCGGAGACCGGCACGAATGTCTACATCCTCTGCCGCGCGATGTAAGCGCAGCAGCGCCTAGAAAAGAGCCGGCCCCGCGCCGGCTTTTTTGTCCGTGGCCCTGAATCCCGCAATTTCTCGCTTCGGTCACGCAGCCGATCCCGCACGGATCTCGCTCGTGTTTGCGGCGCTGCTCGCGGCGCTCCCGTTTCTTTTCCCTGAGCATCGGCCGCCGCTTCCGAGTTTTTACGACGAGTGGCTCGGCGTCAGCCTCGCCACGCTCGCCGCCACCGCCTTTCTGCTGGCGTGGCGTTCTGGTAAGGGCGCCGTACCCGATCTCGCGGTGTGGCTGGTCCTTTTTGCAGGCTGGCTCGCGTTGCACGCAGCGCTGCGCGAACCAGCGTACCCACAGCTTCCGATTGCGGGCATCGTCTACGTGCTCGTTGCCGCGCAACTGGTATGGCTGGGGCACGCGCTAGCCCATCGCTTTGGCGCCGAGCGCGTGGCGGATGTCCTTGCCTGGGCCATCCTGGCGGGAGCGATGGCGAATGCGGCCATCGGAATCACGCAGTTCTACGGAGTTCCCGACGCTCTTATCGGGCTCATCGGCACCACCCCCGGGTCCCGCATCGTCGGACATGTCGGCCAAGCCAACTTGTTCGCCGACTACGTGGCACTCGGCCAGGCATCGTTGCTCTACCTTGTTGCGCGCAACCGCCTTCGCGGCGCAGGGTGGTGGATCGCGGGAGCGCTAGTCGTACTGGCAAGCGCCTATGCTCAATCGCGCAGCGCGATCCTGTTCTCGCTATGGATTTACGCCCTCGCGTTCTGCCTTCGCGGTCGCGGGCCGCTATGGCAGCGAATCGCCCGCCATGCGGGGGGGCTGTTCCTTGCCACCCTGGCCGCGATGGTGGCGATTCCTCGCTTGCATCATGCGATCGGCTTCCAATCGCCCATGTTCGCCCTCGACCGGCTGGTCGATTACCAAGCGATGTATACCGAGCCGAGGCCCGCAGTCTGGGCGCTCGCCTGGCAGTTGTTCGCCGACTCGCCGTGGCTGGGCGTAGGGTGGGGAGAGTTCGCCGGCGCGGCGTTCTACGCGGGCTTGCCGCCGGCGCTTGGGGTCCACGACGCTCTGTGGACCTCTCCGCACAATGTATTCCTGCAACTGCTGGCCGAAGCGGGCCTGATCGGCGCCGCCCTGATTCTCATCGCTTCGCTGCGCTGGTGGAGCCACGCCTGGACCGACTTGCGCAGCGCCGCAACGCTGTCCCTATGGTGGATTGCGTGCGTTGTGGGCACGATCAGCTTACACGCGCTTGTCGAGCAGCCCTTGTGGTACGCGCATGTTCTCGGCCTGGCGGCACTCGTCGCCGGGGTCGCATCACGAACGGCGCTGAATTTCTCCGCTGTGCCGGTGCGCGGCGCTCTGATGGCGGCGAATCTGCTGGTAGCTGCAGTGCTTGCCTGGACGCTCTTCGACTATCAGCGATTTGATCGCGCCTACGTCATTGCGAGCGGACGCACGCTCGCGCCGGCCGAGCAGGTCTCGGCGGCGGTGGAGGAGCTGCAGGCGGCGTCGCATGGACCGCTCGGGGCGCAGGTCGCACCGTGGCTCTACCAATCGCTGCCGTTCGGAGCCGGAGATCCGACCGCGACCCTGACCATGGGCGAGCGGGCATTGCGTCGATGGCCGAGCGCCCAGATCATCGCGCGACACGCCGCGACGCTCGCGCTTGCCGGGCAGCAGGCGAGCGCGACAAAGCTCGTCGAGCATGCGTTCGACACGCTTCCGGCGGGACGCTGGCGGCTGGAGACTGCGCTCGAGCGGTTGCGTTCCTCTAGCGCGCGCTGAGGCGCTCTTCCGCCGCGGCGAGCGATTCCGGGTCGCCAAGCAGCACTACGACGTCGCCGGCCTGCAGCGCGCCCGCTTCCGCAGCAGACAACTTGGTTCTTGCGCCGCGCCGGCGCACCGCCCTCACCTGCACGCCCAACGCGTCGAGACCAAGCTGCGCGAGCGGCCTGCCGAGGGCATGGGCCCGCTCATCGAGCGTGACGGAGTGCAGGCGCGCCAGCGTTTCTCCGTCGCCGTCGAGCTCGTCGCCGCTGCCATAGAACAGGCCGCGCAGCAGCTGATACTGCTCGCCGCGCACCTGGCTCATGCGGCGCATGACGCGGCTGAGCGGAACGCCGACGAGCACCAGCGTGTGCGAAGCCAGCATGACGCCCGACTCGAACGCCTCGGGCACGACTTCGGAGGCGCCGGCTGCGGTAAGACGCGGAATATCGTCCTCGTCGCGCGCGCGCACGATCACGGGGACCGCTGGATTGAGCGCGTGAATATGGGTAAGCACGCGCACCGCGGCATCGACGTCGGCGAACGTCACTACCACGCCCGCTGCCCGCGCGATGCCGGCTGCGACCAGCGCTTCGCGACGCGAGCTGTCGGCGAAAACCACCGCGTCGCCGGCGAGCGCCGCCTCGCGCACTCGCTCCGCATCGAGATCGAGCGCAACGTAACGGACGCCTTCGGCGTCGAGCAGTCGCGCAAGGCGCTGCCCGTTGCGCCCGTAGCCCAGGACGATGACATGACGCTCGACCTCGATCGACTGCGCCGCGATGCGATGCAGCTCGAGCGAGCGCAGCATCCACTCCGCGCCCGACAGGCGCATGACGATGCGATCGCTCGCCGCGATGAGGAACGGCGTCGCGAGCATCGAAAGAATCATGGCGGCGAGCAGGCCCTGCAGCACAGGCTCGGGCACCACCCGCGTCGATGCGGTGAGCGACAGCAGCACGAAGCCGAATTCCCCCGCTTGCGCCAGCGCGATCCCGACGCGCAACGCGGTGCCCGGGGCGCTGCCGAACGCGGACGCAAGCAGCGCGATGAGCGCGAACTTCGCGCCGACGAGCAGCACGAACAGCAGCATCACCAGCGGAAACTCGCCGAGCACCAGGCGCAGATCGAGCATCATGCCGACCGTCACGAAGAACAGCCCGAGCAGAACATCGCGGAAGGGCTTGATGTCCTCCTCGACCTGGAAGCGAAACTCGGTCTCGGAGATCAGCATCCCGGCGAGAAACGCCCCCAGCACGAGAGACAGCCCCGCGAGGCCGGTGACGAAGGCGAGCAGCAGCGTCACGAGCAGCACGTTCAGAACGAACAGCTCGTTCGAGCGGCGGCGCGCGACGATCCCCAGCCAGGCGCGCATCAGCTTCGGACCGACGGTGATCACCACGGCGAGCGCCAGCACCGCCTTGCCGAGGGCGAAGGCGACCGCCGTACCGAGCGCGTCGGCGGGCTGGCCCAGCGCGGGGATCAGCACCAGCAGAGGAACCACCGCGAGGTCCTGGAACAGCAGCATGCCGATGACCTGGCGGCCGTGCGCCGTGTCGAGCTCGAGCCGCTCGGCGAGCAGCTTGGAGACGATCGCGGTCGAGGACATCGCGGCGATGCCGCCGAGGGCGAGCCCCGCCTGCCACGAGGCGCCGGCGGCAAGCGCGGCGGCGACCGCAAGCGCTATCGTCGCGGCCACCTGGGCAAGGCCGAGCCCGAACACCGCGCGACGCATGGCGAGGAGCTTCGGCAAGCTGAATTCGAGCCCGATCGAGAACATCAGGAACACCACGCCGAACTGCGCGAGCCGGCGGGTTTCCTCGATGTCGGAGACCAGCCCCAGCGCGTGCGGGCCCAAGGCGAGGCCGCTCACCAGATAGCCGATCATCGGCGGCAGCTGCAGGCTTCTGCAGACCGCCACCGCGAGCACGCTGCTCGCGAGCAGCACGAGCACCGATTGGAGGGAAACGACCGCGGAATCCATGGGCTATACTTCCTCGCAATGATAAAGGCCGCGCCGAAAAAACGGCTGGACAGCGCACCGGGTGCGCTTGAACTCGCTCGACGGGTGCTTTCCATCGAGGCCGACGCGGTGCGGGGGCTGATCGAGCGCATCGACGAGCGCTTCCTCGCCGCCGTGTCGCTGATCCAGGGGCGCCGCGGCCGCGTCATCGTCAGCGGGATCGGCAAGTCGGGTCACATCGCGCGCAAGATCGCCTCCACGCTGTCGAGCACCGGAACGCCCGCCTACTTCGTGCATCCCGCGGAGGCGAGTCACGGCGATCTCGGAATGATCGAGAGCGGCGACGTGTTCGTTGCCATCTCGTATTCTGGCTCGAGCGAGGAGCTGCTCGAGATCGTTCCGCTGGTGAAGCGACGCGGCGCAAAATTGATCGCCATGACAGGACACGCGGATTCGGCGCTCGCGCGCGAAGCGGACGTGCATCTCGACGCCGCGGTCGAGCAGGAAGCCTGCCCCCACAATCTCGCGCCGACGGCGAGCACCACGGCGGCCCTCGCGCTGGGGGACGCGCTCGCCGTCACGCTTCTCAGCGCGCGCGGCTTTTCGGCGGACGATTTCGCGCGCAGCCATCCCCGCGGCCGGCTGCCCCGCCAGGCGCTGGTGCACGTTGCCGACGTCATGCGCCGCGGCAATGACATGCCGTGCGTCAAGAACGGCGTGCCGGCCATGCAAGCGGTGGTTGAAATGTCCCGCAGCCGCATGGGGATGACCGCGGTAGTGGACGAAGCTGGACGCGTGCGCGGCATCTTCACCGACGGCGATCTGCGTCGCTCGCTCGAGAAAGGCGCCGACTTCCATGCCACCGCCGTCGATAGCCTCATGACGACCGGGCCCAAAACCATCCGCGCGGAGGCGCTGGCGGTCGAGGCCGTGCAGCTGATGGAGCGGCACAAGGTCAACCAGCTGCTGGTGGTCGACGAGCGCGAGCGGCTGGTCGGCGCGCTCAACATGCACGACCTGTTCCGCGCCAAAGTCATCTGAAGCAGGCATGCCTCATTCCGTCCCCGACGCGCTGGAACGGGCGCGGCGCATCCGCCTCATGATCCTCGACGTCGACGGCGTGCTGACCGACGGCACGCTCTGGTACGGCGCGCGCGGAATCGAGGAAATGAAGAGCTTCCACTCGTTCGACGGCCTCGGCGTCCAGATGCTGCGGCAGAGCGGCGTGCACCCGGCGATTCTTTCCGGGCGCACGTCGACCGGCGTGGCGGCGCGGGCGGTCGAGCTCGGCATCGAGCACGTGCTGCAGGGCATCGGCGATAAGCTCGCCGCGTATCGCTCGCTCATCGAGCGCCTGGGCCTCACCCCGGAGCAAACCGGCTACATGGGCGACGACCTCGTCGACATTCCGGTGCTCGCGCGCTGCGGCTTCGCCTGCGCCCCCAGCGAATCGCCCGAGGAGGTGCGCAAGCGGGCGCACTATGTTTGCGCGGCGCCGGCGGGACGCGGCGCGGTGCGCGAGGTCTGCGAGTTCGTGATGCGCGCGCAAGGAACCATCGACCGCGTGCTGCAGGAGTACTTGAAGTGAGGTTCTCGAACACGCGGCTGTTCCCGCTCGTGCTGATGCTGGCGCTCGCGCTGCTGACCTTCTACCTGGAGCGCGCGGTGCGCGAGGAAGAGCCGCATGCGCCGCTGCGCCGCCACGACCCCGACTACATGGTGTCGAACTTCATGACCACCACGTACAACCGCGACGGCGTCGCCGAGGCGATGATGTCGGCGACGCGGATGGTACATTACCCTGACGACGACTCGACCGAGCTGCTGGCTCCGCGCATGGTGCAGACCAAGCCCGCCGAGCCGCGCATCACGCTAAGCGCCGAGCGCGGTGCATTGTCGCGCGACGGCGAGGAGGTTTTCCTCTATGACAACGTCGTGCTGGTGCGCGAAGCCATGGCCGAGCGCCCCGAAGCGCGAATGACCACCAGCTTCCTGCACATCGTGCGCGACCGCTCTCTCGTGCGCACCGACCGCGAGGTCACGATCGTCGAGGACCGTAGCTCGTTGAGCGGCCGCGGCATGGAGTACAACACCGAGTCGCGCCAGTTCACCCTGAACGCCGATGTGCGGGGGCGTTTCGAGCCGAAGAAGGGGCCATGAAGCGCGTCTGGCTGGCGGCAACGTGGTGCTCACCAAGGGGACCATCCTGGTGCGCGCCGAGCGCATTGTCGTGCGTCAGGATGCCGAGGGTTATCAATCCTCGACCGCCACCGGCAACCCGGTGCGTTTCCGGCAGCGGCAGGATCCGAAGGAAGGCAAGGAAGGCGCCTGGGTCGACGGCGAGGCCCTGCGCATCGAGATCGACGACCGCAACAGCAAGATCGAGCTGTTCGAAAACGCGCGCGTCAACCGCGACGGCGACGAGGTGGCGGGCAACTACATCCTGGTCGACCAGCGCTCCGATTTCTTCTCGGTCAGCGCCGGCAAGGGGTCGAGCGGCGGGCGCGTGCGCGCAGTGATCCAGCCGAAGATCAGCCCGGCCGATGCGGAAAAAAAATGAAGGCCAATGAGCGCACCGGGCTGAGCCAGCTGCGCTCGCAGCGTCTGCGCAAGCGCTACAAGTCGCGCACCGTGGTGCAGGACGTCTCGCTCGATGTCTCCAGCGGCGAGGTGGTGGGACTGCTCGGCCCCAACGGCGCGGGCAAGACGACCTGCTTCTACATGATCGTCGGGCTGATACCGGTCGACGCCGGCAGCATCCACCTCGACACCACCGAGCTCACGCACCTGCCGATCCACCGCCGCGCGCGGCTGGGCATCTCCTATCTGCCGCAGGAGAATTCGGTGTTCCGGCGCCTCACGGTGGAAGAAAACGTGCAGGCCATCCTCGAGCTGCAGGGACCCCAGCCCGGCGAGATCGAGCCGCGCCTCGCCGAGCTGCTGAAGGACCTCAACATCGCGCATCTGCGCAAGCACGCCGCGATCTCGCTTTCGGGCGGCGAGCGCCGCCGCCTCGAGATCGCGCGCGCCCTCGCCACCAAGCCTGCCTTCATCCTGCTCGACGAGCCGTTCGCCGGCGTCGACCCGATCGCCGTGCTCGACATTCAGCGCATCATCAGGTTCCTCAAGGAACGCGGCATCGGCGTCCTGATCACCGATCATAACGTGCGCGAGACCCTGGGCATCTGCGACCGCGCCTACATCATCAACGAAGGCGCGGTGCTCGCCTCGGGGCATCCCGAGGAGATTGTTTATAATGACAACGTGCGCCGTGTTTACCTCGGCGAGAACTTCCGGATGTAGCCTCGCTGTCTCCACGGTATGACGGCACACTCCCCACGATGAAGCCGTCCCTGCAGTTCCGACTCTCGCAGCACCTCACGCTAACCCCGCAGCTGCAGCAGTCTATCCGCCTGCTGCAGCTGTCGACGGTCGAGCTCAACCAGGAGATCGACCGCATGCTGATGGAGAACCCGGCGCTCGAGCGCGAGGATGCCGAAGGCGAGCCCGAGGCCGCGGCACCCGCGCCCGCGCCGGCGGGCGGCTCGAGCACGAGCAGCAGCACCGAACCCGCCACCCCCGACGCCGACTGGTCGGTGGATATCGCCTCCAGCTGGCGCGGGCCGGATGACGATGACGAAGGCGATCGTAGCTTTACCGCGCCGGACACGCCGACGCTGCGCGATCACTTGCGCGGCCAGCTCTCGCTCACCAATCTCGGCGATCGCGACCGCGTCTTCGTCCAGCTGCTGATCGACGCCCTCGACGAAGACGGCTATCTGACCCAGCCGCTCGAGGAAATCGCGGCGCTGCTGCCCGCCGAAGCCGAAGCCGCTTTCGAGGAGCTCGGCATCGCGCTCAGGCACCTGCAGAACCTGGAGCCCGCCGGCGTGGGCGCGCGCTCCCCCGGGGAGTGCCTGGCGCTGCAGCTGCGCATCATGCCCGATGAGCCGGCGCACCGCCTCGCGCTCGACATCGTGGAAAAACATCTGGAGCTGCTTGCGAGCCGCGATTACACGCGCCTCAAGAACCTCACCGGCGCCGGCGAGGAGGCGCTGCGCGCGGCCCAGCGCCTGATCCAGGCGCTCAATCCCCGCCCGGGCGCCGCCTACGCCAAGGTGGAGACGCGCTACGTGATTCCCGACGTCATCGTGCGCAAGCAGCGCAGCGTCTGGCGCGCGAGCCTCAATCCCGACGCCATGCCGCGCCTGCGCATCAACCGCCTGTACGCCGAGCTCGCGGCGGGAGC
>WNFI01566641.1_pt2 | contig 27489 bp, 27 predicted proteins | sample 5400471 | NCBI WGS metagenome assembly WNFI01 (sample SAMN13153348, study PRJNA577476) | soil metagenome | isolation source: 100 cm saprolite on Douglas fir-dominated hillslope | place: USA:California | collected 2013-09-17
CCCCGCCATGTCGCCGAGCTCGTCGATGCACTCGATGGTGATCAGCGTCGAGTCCATGTCCATGGCTAGGAGCCGCAGGTCGGCAAAGCGCCGGCCTTCGGGCATCCAGGCGTAGTCAACTTGGCGCGCTGCGCACCACGTCTCCACCAATTGTTTTTCCAATGAAGAACTTCCGAGGCGAAAAGCCTGCGCGCTGATTTTCTCGAGTGAGCCTGCCTTGACGAGGCGCGCGAGCTCCTGCGCCAGCTCCTGCGTGAAAGCCGGGCCCTGTACGACAAGCTTCAAGCGGCGAGCTGTTGCAAGATGTCGCGCACCGCCTGCGCACGCTCCTGCCACGCGGGAAGCTTTGCCTCGACGCGCAGCTTGTCGGGGCCGGCGAGGCGGGCATTGCCGCGCGTGCGCAGGAAGCCGATCACTTTCGAGGCATCGAGCGGCGGGTTCTTGATGAACTGCAGCTGCACCGCCTCGTGGGTCGCGTCGACGCGCGCGATGCCGAGCGGCCGCGCGGCGATGCGCACCTGGTGGCACTCGAGCAGCGCGCGCGCCGCCTCGGGCAGCTCGCCGAAGCGGTCGACGAGTTCCTCGCGCAGCAGATCCAACCCTTCGCGGGCGTCTGCGTCGGCGAGCCGCTTATAGAGGGAGAGCCGCTCTTGCACGTCGCTGCAGTAGCTTGCCGGGAGCAGGGACGGGACATGGAGGTTGACCTCGGTGGAAATATCCACGGCGCCCTCCAATTCCGCGCCTTTCCCGGATTTGAGCTTTCTTACGGCTCTTTCTAGCATGCGGGCGTAAAGCGAGAAGCCGACTTCCTGGATCTCGCCCGACTGCGACTCGCCGAGGACTTCGCCCGCGCCGCGAATCTCCAGATCGTGCATCGCCAGGTAGAAGCCCGAGCCTAGTTCTTCCATCAGCTGTATGGCCTCCAGCCTTTTTACCGCATTTTTATTCAACGAATCCTCCGGGGGCGTCAGCAGGTATGCGTAAGCCTGGTGGTGCGAGCGCCCGACGCGCCCGCGCAGCTGATGGAGCTGCGCGAGACCGAACTTGTCGGCGCGATGGATGACGATGGTGTTGGCGGTGGGAATATCGATGCCGGTCTCGATGATGGTCGAGCACAGCAGCACGTTGACGCGCTGCCCCGTGAAATCGCGCATCACGCGCTCGAGCTCGCGCTCGCGCATCTGGCCGTGCGCGACCGCGACGCGCGCCTCGGGCAGCAGCCGCTCCAGCCGCTCGCGCTGGCGATCACCGAGAAGTCGCGGATTCCCTCCAGCGACATGGCGAGCGTGCGCGGGATCGGCGTCGCAGTCAGCGTCAGGACATCGACCTCGGAGCGCAGCCGTTTGAGCGCCTCCTTCTGGCGTACCCCGAAGCGATGCTCCTCGTCGATGATGACCAGGCCGAGGCGCTTGAAGCTGACCCCCTTGCCAAGCAGCTTGTGGGTGCCGAGCACGATATCGATTTCTCCGCTTTCAAGCTTTTTCAGAATTTCAGCACTTTCTTTTGAAGATCGAAAGCGCGAGAGTTCCGCGATCCTTATCGGCCAGTCTGCGAAGCGGTCGGAGAAGGTCTGGAAGTGCTGCTCAGCGAGCAGCGTGGTCGGGCAGAGCACCGCCACCTGCTTGCGGTCGGCGACGGCGACGAAGGCGGCGCGCAGCGCGACCTCGGTCTTGCCGAAGCCGACGTCGCCGCAAACCAGTCGGTCCATCGGCTTGCCAGCCGCCATGTCGGCGATCACCGCCTCGATCGCCGCCGCCTGGTCGGGGGTTTCCTCGAAGCTGAAGCCGTCGGCAAACGCTTCCAGGTCGCGCTGCTGAATGCCGAAGGCGTGGCCGTGCCGCGCCGCGCGCCGCGCATAGAGGGCGAGAAGCTCGGCGGCCGTGTCCCGCACCTGCTTCGCGGCGCGCACCTTGGCCTTGTCCCATTGCCCGCTGCCCAGCTTGTGCAGCGGTGCCTCCTCGGGCTGGGCGCCGCTGTAGCGGCCGATCACGCCGAGCTGCGACACCGGCACATACAGCTTGTCGCCGCCTTCATATTGCAGGAGGAGAAACTCGCTTTGCCCTTCTTCCAAATCCAGATTAATCAAACCCTGAAATCGACCGATGCCGTGCTGCTCGTGCACAACCGGGTCGCCGACCTTCAGCTCGGAAAGATCGCGCAGCATCCCCTCGACGGAGCTGCGCTTCTCGGCCTTGCGCGAGGGGCGCCGCACGACGCCGGCATAAAGCTCGGCTTCGGTGACGGCCGCCCAGCTTTCGGCGGGCAGGATGAATCCATGGCTCAAGGGGGAAGTCGCCAGTACGAAATTTTCCGAAGAGGAAATGAACTCCTGAAAATTTTCGACCTTGGTGGGGCGCAGGCCGTATTCCGCGAAATACGTCGCCATCGTTTCGCGCCGGCCGGCCGACTCGGCCGCGACGAGCACTTTCAGATTCGAGCTTTCGAGGAACCGCTTGAGCGCGGCAAGCGGGTCGCTCGCGCGCCGATCGACCGCGATGGGCGGCAGCTCTTCGATCTTCAAATCCTCATCTTTTTGCCCTGCGCCAAAGGAGACGTCCACCCGGGCGAAATCCCTGGCCCGCAGAAAGAACTCCTCTGCAGGCACAAACAGCTGCGCCGGCGGCAGCAGCGGCCGGTCCGGGTCGCCGCCTGCCATCTGGTAGCGCGACTGCGTTCCGCGCCAGAATTCGGTGATCGCTTGGGGGACGTCCTGGTGCAAGGCGAGGGTGCAGCCCTGGGGCAGGTAGTCGAACAGCGTCGCGACGGAGTCGAAAAACAGCGGCAGGTAATACTCGATCCCCGCCGCCGGGATGCCGCTCGAGACGTCGCGGTACAGGCGTTTCTTCGACGGATCGCCCTCGAAGAGCTCGCGCCAGCGGCTGCGGAAGCGGGTGCGCCCCGGCTCGTCCATGGGAAACTCGCGCGCTGGCAGCAGGCGAATCTCCTTCACCGAATAGAGGCTGCGCTGGCTGTCGACGTCGAAAGTCCGGATGGCGTCGACCGCGTCGTCATCAAGGTCGATGCGATAGGGCAGCTGACTGCCCGCCGGAAAGAGATCGATCAGCCCGCCGCGGAAGCAGAATTCGCCCGGCGCCACGACCTGCGTCGTATGCCGGTAACCGGCGACGACGAGCTGGTCTTTCAACTTTTCCAGAGACAGTTTTTCTCCTGCCTGAAGGAAAAAGGTGCGTGCCGCGATGTACGCGGGCGGGCACAGCCGCACCAGCGCCGTCGGCGCCGGCACGATCGCGATATCGAACTCGCCGCGCTTGATGCGGTAGAGCGTCGCCAGCCGCTCGGAGACCAGGTCTTGGTGCGGCGAGAACTGGTCGTACGGCAGCGTCTCCCAATCCGGCAGGAAGCAGACGCGCAGCGAAGGAGCAAACCACGCGATCTCGTCCACCAGCCGCTGGGCATCGAGCGCTGTGGCGGAGACTACGACGAGGGGTTTTTCCGCCTGCGCGAACCGGGCGAGGGCGAGCGCGTCCGCCGAGCCGGCGAGCCCGGTAATCCGCCTGCGCGCGGGAATCGAATCGCGGTGCATCAATTAGAAAAGCATGTAATTATAGTGTCCTGAATTTACAAGCCTTTAACTTTGTCAGTCTTCGCACTGATCCCGGCGGCCGGAAGCGGTTCGCGCCTGTCTCGCGAAGCGCCCAAGCAGTATCTGGCGCTTGGCGGACAGCCGATGCTCTGGCATGCCATCCATGCAGTTTGCGTGGCCCCCGTGGAATTCGTCTTCGTAGTCCTGGCGCCCGGCGACAAGGCTTTCGCCGGCCATGACTGGAGCGCGTTCAAGGGCAAACTCGAGCCGCTCTATTGCGGCGGCCAGACGCGCCGCGATTCGGTGTACAACGGCCTCGTCGCGGCGATGGCCGCGGTCGATGCCGACGACTGGATGCTGGTCCATGACGCGGCCCGGCCGTGCCTGCCGCGGCAAGATTTTCTGAATCTCATCAAAGAAACCCAGATGGATCAAATCGGCGGCATCCTTGCCCTTCCCGTGACTGAGACCGTAAAGAAGGTTGCGAAAGACGAAACGGGGGCGCAGCGCATTGCCGGCACCGAGGACCGATCGCAGCTGTGGCTCGCGCAGACGCCGCAGATGTTTCGCGCCGGGCTGCTCGCGCAGGCGCTGCAGCGGGCACAGGGCGCCGTGACCGACGAGGCGAGCGCGATCGAGCAGATGGGGCTCAAGCCGCGGCTTGTAGCCGGCAGCAGGAGGAACCTCAAGGTGACCCATCCCGAGGACCTCGCGCTCGCCGAAGCGATTCTCGCGGGGAACGCATGAGAATAGGGCAGGGCTTCGACGTGCATTCCTTTGTCGCCGGGAAGAAGCTGGTGATCGGCGGGGTCGATATCCCCTACGCCAAGGGGCTGGAAGGCCATTCGGATGCCGACGTGCTGCTGCACGCGGTTTGCGACGCGCTGCTGGGCGCCGCGGGGCTGGGCGACATCGGGCAGCATTTCCCGGACCACGACCCGCGTTACAGCGGTATCGACAGCCGGAAGCTCTTGCGTTCAGTTGCTTCTCAATTGAAGAGCTCGGGCTTGCAGATCGTGAATGTGGACGCGACAATCATTGCCCAGGAACCGCGCATGGCGCCGCATGTCCCGCGCATGATCGGCAATATCGCCGAGGACCTCGGCGTCGCGCCCTACAACCGCGTCGAGAAGCGCGCCGAACTGGTCGAATTCATGCGCGCGAACGCCTTCCCGATCCTCGTTACGGGCACGGGGGGCATGCTGCACGCTTCGCATCTGCCTGCTCTGGTTTCGGAGAAAGATGATCAGATCATTCTGGACATGCACATGGCGCGCAACAACGATCAGTGGAAGGAATTTCTCGACGACGAGGCGATGGTGATATTCGGCGGGCCGCATGCCTACGTCTCGCCGCGCTGGTACGAGGAAAAGGAGCGCGTGCCGACGTGGAACTACGCCGCGGTGCATGCTTATGGCGTTGCCAAAATAATTTCCGATAAAAAGGCGAAATACGCATCCCAACGGCGCCTGATCGAGAGCCTCGATCCGCAGTGGCTGGCCAAGTTCGACGCGCTGCGCCAGGAGTACGTCGACATGATGCTCGAGGGCATCGTCAACTTCTCGATTCCCGTCGCCCGCCTCGACACGCGCTGGAAGCTGTCGCAGAACCGCGGTCGGCGCGAGCAGGAGCTGATCGCGGCCGAGCTGGAGAAGTCTTCCGATACCGCGGTGCGGGCCCTGGCTGCGCTTACGCGCAGGCATTTCGTCACCGATTGAGCCTATTCTTCGCGCTTTGGCCACCCGCGGGGGCCGCCCGGGCGCTGTGGGAGTGGGCAAGCGCGGTCCGGAAGCAGACCGGGGGGCGCACCACCGCCGAAGAGACGATCCACCTCACGCTCGCCTTCCTGGGCGACGCCGATGCGGTGAAGGCCGCCGCAGCGGCGCGTCGCGTCCGTGGAGCGACACTTTCAGCCTTCCCTTGGACACGAGCCAGCACTGGCGCCACAACCGCATCGTCTGGGTCGGTCCAAAGGCCACGCCCGAGCCGCTAAAACAGCTGGCTGAAAATTTGCGTGGCGAGCTTCTTCTCGATCAATTTGTCCTGGAAGAGCGCGAGTTCGCTGCCCACGTGACCCTCATCCGCAAGGCCGGCCCTGCTGAAGCGCTCCCGGCGCTGCCTGCCGTCGACTGGCCGGTGCGCGAATTCGTCCTCGTCCGCTCCATCCCTGCACAAGGCGGATCCCGCTATGAAGTCATCGAGCGCTTCCCGATCGCATGAGCCAGAAAGCGGCCGGTTGCCTTGCGCAGCATGTCCATGTAGCGTTTCACCTATCGAGGGTGGGGGAAATTCCGTGGCGGTTGCACACAAAAGTCCGGCGATTCCATTTGTCCTGGCGGGGCTGCTGGGGTTCGCTGCTGCAGCGGCATGGATCTACGCCGTCGAGAGCAGCGGGCCGGCGGTCATCGTCGCCCTGGGCTGGATCGCTTTCACCTCGGCGATCGCCTCGGGCTGGGTGGGTGGCGTCAGGTTGTACCGCAACCGCGGCTCCGGCGACGCCAGCTCCAGGGACGACCGGGGCAGGCCGCCGCACGACGCGCACCCGTCGACATAGGTTAGGAGATTCGCAGGATCAGGCGCGCGACGAGCCCGCCGCCGTCCCGGCGGGGTAGAAGCTCGAGCGTGCCGCCGTGGGTGCGCGCGACGCGCTCGACGATCGCCAGGCCGAGGCCGGAGCCGCCGGGACCGGCGCGCGAGGCATCGAGGCGGGTGAAAGGACGCTTCAGCCGGTCGGTTTCGGTCTCGGGGATTCCCGGGCCGCGGTCCAGAACCTCAATGATGATTTGATTCCCGGCCTGGCGGCTCCTGACGTCGACCGGCTCGCCCGCATAGCGCAAGGCATTGTCGATCAGGTTGGCGACCGCGCGGCGCACCGCTACCCTGGCAAAGCGGAAGGCCGGAACCGGCTGGTCCTCGAGCGAGACCTTCTTTCCGAGGCGGGCATAGTGGCCGGCGAGATCCTCCAGTACCGCGATCAGGTCGCTTTCCACCTTCGCCTCGTTCTCGCCGCGCGCGTAGTCGAGGAACTGGCCGATGACCGTGTCGATCTCGTCGATGTCCTCGATCATGGCCTGGGTGGCGTCGCTCTCTGCGCCGCTCATTTCCAGCGCAAGCCGGATGCGCGACAACGGCGTACGCAGGTCGTGCGAGATGCCCGCGAGCACCATGGCGCGCTCGCGCTCCATGCTGGCAAGATCGCTCGCCATGCGGTTGAAAGCGGATGCCAGCGCGCGCAGCTCGCGCGCGCCTTCCTCGGGCAGCGGCTGGTGCGCCTCGCCGCGACCAAGGCGGCCGGCGGCCCGCGTGAGAGCCCCCAGCGGCCGCGCAATACTCGAGGCAATGAACCAGGCGCCCGCCAGCGCAATGACGAGCAGGGCCGCACCCCATCCGAGCCACTGCAGGCCGAACGCCGGCTCGAAGCGCTCGCGCGGCAGCATCACCCAATACTCGTCGACGTCGATGAAGAAGCTGACCCAGAAGCCTGCTTCGGCGTCGCGGGCGTGTGCGAAGCGCGTCTCGCTGCCGAGTGCCGCCCGCACACGCTGCGTTACCCGCGCGAACAGCGGATCGTCGGGCAGGGGCTCGAGCTTCTCGCTGCTCGTCGAGGGGTAGACCCGCAGACCCTCGCTTTCGTTGAGGTCGATGAGCAGCTGGCGGCGCCGGAAGGGATCGGCGCTCACCAGCGCGGCGCGGGTGAGGTTCACCGCGCTCACGGTCTGCTGCGCCAGTTCCCGCGAGCGCGGTTCGCGCTCGTACACCAGGTAGATCTGGAACGAGGCGAGGACCGCGGTGACGATCAGCAGCGCGATCAGCAGGAACGATCGGGCGAATAAGCTCACGAACTTCTTTTAATTGTTTTCCGGGACGAACACATAGCCGAAGCCCCACACCGTCTGGATGTGCTTCGGATGCGACGGATCTTCCTCCACCAGCTTCCTGAGCCGGGAGATCTGCACGTCGATCGAGCGGTCGAACACCTCGTACTCGCGGCCGCGCGCGAGCTCCATCAGCTTGTCGCGCGACAGCGGCTGGCGCGGATGCTGCACCAGCACCTTCAGGACCGAGAATTCACCCGTGGTGAGCGGCACCGCCTTGCCGTTGCGGGTCAGCGTTCTGGTGGCAAGATTCAATGAAAATTCCCCAAACTGAAAAGCTTCGGCAGTCGCCGCGGGGGCTCCGGGCGGGCCGACCGGCGCGCGGCGCCTGAGCACCGCGTTGATCCGCGCCAGCAGTTCGCGCGGATTGAAGGGCTTCGGAAGGTAATCGTCGGCGCCCATCTCCAGGCCGACGATGCGATCTACATCATCGCCTTTGGCGGTGAGCATGATGATCACCGGGGCACCAGGCTGGGCACGCAGGCGCCGGCAGATGGCGAGGCCGTCCTCGCCGGGTAGCATGAGATCGAGCACCAGCAGGTCGTAGCGCTCGCGCGCGAGCTGCTTGTCCATGCCGGCGCCGTCGGGAACGGCCTTCACCTCGTAGCCCTCGCCGCCGAGATAGCGCACCAGCAGGTCGCGCAGCCTCTGGTCGTCATCCACCACCAGGATCCGGGTCTTCAGCTCAGCCATGGGCGCAGAGATTAACGAGAAATGGACTTCGGAGGGCTACACGGGTTACCAATTGTTACATCGAATCCGCTCGCAGCCGACTACCATGGGGCCATGCGGATGGCGGCGTTTCTTCTTATGCTGGTCCTGCTGTCCGGCGCTGCGCTTTCGCAGCCCGGCAAGGGGCGGCGCGGCCCGGAGGCGCGGCCGCCGTCCAACATGAGCCAGGATGAGCGGCGGCGCCTGCGGCAGGACGTCGATTCGGCGCGCGGCAACTACCAGCGGCGCAACATGCGGCCCCAGGATCGCATGCCGCCGGAGGAGCGCGAAAAGTTGCGGCGCGACGTGCAGGACGCCAATCGCGACATCGGGAAGAGGTAACAATTAGTTACCGAAGGCAGCGGGCCGGCGAGCGACGCTCCTGCATGTAAAACGACGGGCGGGCGCTACGAGACGCTTGAGGCGTTGCGCTCGTAAGAGGGCTCGCTGCCGCCGCCGAGGAAGCTGAAAGCATTCTTGCCCGCCTGCTTCGCGCGGTACATCGCCAAGTCGGCGTTCTTCATCAGCGCAGCGGCATCGGGTGCGTCGGCGGGAAACACCGAGATGCCGATGCTCGCCGAGACGCTGGCCTGCTGTCCCTGGCCGAGCTCGAAGGGCCGCAGGATTTCCGCCAGCAGCTTGCGCGCGACGGTCTCGACCTGGCCGATATCCTGCATGTCTTCGAGCACTACGAAGAACTCATCGCCACCGAGCCGCGCCACCAGGTCGCTGGCGCGCAGGCTCGCGCGCAGTCGCCGGGCGACCTCGACGAGAAAGCGGTCACCCGATTGGTGACCATGGACGTCGTTGACCTGCTTGAAGCCGTCCAGGTCGACGAACATGGTGGCGAGGCGCGCGCTGCGCCGGCGCGCGCGCTCCACGGCCTGCTCAAGCGCCGGCACCAGGCTGGTGCGGTTCGCCAATCCCGTCAATGGGTCGCTGTAGGCGAGCGAGGCGATGTGTTCGCGCGCCAGCACGATTTCCGTGATGTCGCGCCCGACGCCGCGGTAACCCAGAAAGTGACTGTCGGCGCCAAATCGCGGCTCGCCGCTCACAGAGAAATAGCGAACGCTCCCATCAGCGCGTGGACGCCCGAACTCGAACTCGCGGATCGGCTCGCGCGCATCCATGGTCGCGCGCAGCCGCGCCCATCCGGCTTCGTCGGGCATGGTCGAAGGCAGTTCCCATGCCGCCTTGCCGATGATCACGTTGCCGAACTTGGTTACATAGTTCGGGCCGTGCACCAATTGCGTGAACTTGCTGTGCTCGTCGGTTTCCCAGAAAAAATCCGACGACATCTGGGTGAGGCTGCGGAAGCGCACCTCGCTTTCGCGCAACGCGTCCTCGGCTCGCTTGCGCTGGAGGAACTGGCCGACCTGGCTGCCGATGACGCGGGTTGCCTGGAGCAGCCGCTCCTCGGGCTCGCGCAGCGAGCGGCTGGAAAAGGAAAGCACGCCGATGCGCCTGCCTTCGGACACGATCGCGAACGCGAAGGCGCCGCGGATTCCGGCCGCAGCCGAAAGCTGCTTCGCCTGTACGCGCGGGTCGTTGCCGGTGTCGGTGCTCCATATCGGCTCGCCCGTCTGCAGGACCGTCCCCGCAAGCCCCTGTCCGGGGGGGAAAGTCAGCTCGCGCGATCCCTGCACGAACTGCTCGAACGCCGGATCCGAAATGCACCATGCATTCTGGAAGCGCAGCAGGCCCGCCTCCTCGTCGAGGGCGAAGTAGCGCCCGCAAGCCCAGTCCTGGCTCTCGCAAATCGAGCGCAGCACCGCCTCGACCCCACTGGCCGCGCCCTCCGCCTCGGATAACGCGCGCGCGACCTGGTGCTCCAGGTGCAGCAGCTGCTCGTCGCGGACGCGCTCCGTGACGTCGCTCGCGACGCCGCGATAGCCGTGGAACGAACCCTGTGCGTCGAAGATCGGCATGCCGGCGACGCTGACATACCGCGGCTCGTTCTTGAGGTTGATTCGTCTAAGCAGGACGTCGTGGAACGGCCGGCGCGCCGCGAGGACCGCCTTATGCGCCTCCCAGGTCTCGCCGATGATGTCGGTCTGCGGTAATTCCCAGCGCCGCTTGCCGATGTGGGCCTCGGGCGTGATGCCGCCGCGCGCGTCGGTAGCGCCGCCCGTCGCTACGAAGCGCAGCTCCGCATCCTGCTCCCAGTACCAGTCCGAGGAAAGCTCGATAAGGCTGCGGAAGCGCGTCTCGCTCTCGCGCAGCGCCCGCTCCACGGCGAGACGGTCGTGGATGTCGCGTGAGATCGCGACGATGATCCAGGTGGTTCCGGAGCGGTGCACCTTGCGCGTCGACTCGATAGGCAGCAACGAGCCGCTCTTGCATCGGTAGTTCGAACTGACGCCGCTCGACAGGGTCGGGTCCGCGATCAGCGCGTCGTAAGTGCGCTCGAGCTCGGCGCGGCTCGCCGGCACCACCAGGTCCGCCGGTCCCATGGCGAGCAGCTCTTCGCGCGAGTAGCCGAGCCGAAGGCAGATGGTGGAATTCACGTCGACGTAGCGCATGGTGGCGCGATCGATGAGCGCGATCATGTCGGCGGAGGAATCCATCGCCAGGCGGAAGCGCCGCATGTCCTCGTCGGCCTGCTTGCGCTCGGTGATGTCGCGGCCGACGCCGCGATAGCCCTTGAAGCGGCCGCGGGCGTCGAATACGGGCTCGCCGCTGATCGACAGCCAGACGCTGCGCCCGCCGGGCCCCTCGCGCTGCATCTCGAAGTCGCGGAACGGCTCGTGGCGCTCGAGCTGGGCGCGGTGCCGCTTCCAGTCGGCCTCGGTGAGGTTGAGCGCGGGGCGGTTCCAGCGCCGCTGACCGATATACGCATTGACGTCGAGGCCGGTTTTTTCGGACAGGCGGCTCGACATGAAGGTCAGCCGGAACTGGTCATCCTGCTCCCAGTACCAGTCGGAGGATAGGTCAGCCAGGCTACGGAAGCGCGCCTCGCTCCGGGCCGAGGAACGAACGGCCTCGGCGCCAGAGCGTGGCTTGGCCGGCGTCGCGCGGGCCTTTCTAATGCGCTTGCCCCGAATTGCCATCGACTCTTTCCCCCTCGGGGAATTTACTGGAGCGCTATCTTCGCGTCCAGACCGTTCGTCCGCAGAGTGTCAAAAATGATGCGCGATCGAGTTCGCGTAGTAGGCGAGCAGCGCGCTCTCCGCGGGACGCGCCCGGTAAAGCCCGTCATGCTCCTCGACCAGGCGGCGCAGCCGGAGCGTCCTGAGCCCAACGGTGAGGGCGTAGTCGAGATCGCGCCTCGGAATGTAGACGTGCGCGCCCCGTGCCTCGAGCCGCTCCAGGATCCGTCCCACTTCGGCCTTGAGCTCGAGCTCCGAGAGGGCGCTCTCCGGATGGCGCACGAACACCTCGGCCATGAGCGCCACCGGGACCACAGGCACGATGCGCCCGACCGCATCCATCAGGTCGGCGCCGAGCTGGGCCATGGCCTGCTTTCTCGGCTCGCCGGAAAGCTTCTGGAAGTCGATGCCGCGCGAACGGCTGTATTCGCGCATCGAAACCGGCGAGCCGAAGTTCACGCAGGCATAGCCGAAGCGGTGCCATTCGCTGCGCAGCATCAGCAGCAGGTTCTGAAAAACGAACTTGAAGGTATTTCGCAGGGCCCCGATCCGGCCCGACCTCTTTCCCTCCAGCGAAAGAAGCAAAGTACGGTCCTCGAGCACCCGGTCGTAGTTGATGCCAAGCGGCACGAACACCAGGTCGCGCTCGCCGTCGATGTGGAAGCCGCGCATCATGTAATCGAGCACGCCAAGCCGCGGCGCGCGCATCCTGCCGTCGCGGCTGAGCCCGCCTTCCGGGAACACTGCCTGCGGCACGCCGGCCTCGGTGGCCATCGCGATGTAGCGCTCGAGAACGCGCCGGTAGAGCTCGTCCTTGGAATCGCGGCGCACGAAATAGGCGCCCATCGCGCGGATCAGCGCCGAAAGCGGCCACAGGCGCGCCCATTCGCCCACCGCATACGACAGCGCGGTCTGGTCTGCCGCGAGATAGGCCGCCAGCACGTAATCCATGTTCGAGCGGTGGTTCATGACGAACACGACCGTCGCATTCGCGTCCACTTTCGCCAGTCCGCTTGAATCGATATAGCCGATCCGCACGCGGTAGAGAGCGCGGGCGACCGTCCGGCCGATCCAGTAGCCGACGCGGAAGTAGAGATAGGCATTGAATCGCGGCACGATTTCGCGCGCGTAGTATTCGATTTTTCTCAATGCCCCATTTAATGGAATGGCGTTTTTCGACGCGTAGTCTTCCGCCGCCCGCTGCACCTTCGGATCGGTCAGCAGCCGGTGAATCAGCGCCTGGCGGCGGGTGCGCTGGAACGGGCGGATGCCGATCCGCAACCGGGTCGACAACTCTTCGATAACCTGGTTCGCGGGGCGCGACGCCAGCCACCGCAGCGCCGGGACGAGCAGCTTGTCGAACGCCGCCCAGGCCGCAAGCGCGCCGAGGATCGCGAATGCCCAGAAGGGCAGCGCGACAGGTTCCGCCATTGACTCCTCCCTTACGGGAAGTCTAGCTCAGTGCTCGGAGCGTCACCGCGCGACTGACAAACCCCGCTCGCGGGCGAACAGATAAAGGCCGCTTGCGATGACGATGGCCGCGCCAAGCCAGACGTTCGGGCCGGGGATGTCGCCGAAGACCAGGTAGCCGAACAGTGCCATGTAGAGAACCTGCTGGTAGAGGAATGGCGCGATCACGCTCGCGGGCGCGTAGCGATGCGCCAGGGCGAGCAGATAATGGCCGAGGCCGCCCAGCACGCCGAGCAGGCAGGCGAGGCTCCACTCGAGCATTCCCTCAGGCCACTCCCAGACGGCGATCGCGAAGGGCGCGAGCCCGATGGCGGCGCCGACGGCCGGCAGGTATTGGATCGTTTCCGGCGGGTCGTAGGCCGCCAGATGCCGCGTCATCAGGTTGAACAGGGCGTAAAGAAAAGCGTTGGCGATCGCGAGAATCATCGCCGGATGGAAGGCGGCGCTCCACGGGTGGACGATCACCAGCACCCCGGCGAACCCGGCGATGACGGCAATCCAGCGGCCGGCATCGAGCCTTTCCTTCAAGGCCCGCGCGCTGACGAGGGCGATGATGATAGGGACAGTGAAGAAGATGGACGCCGTGACCGTGAGCTGCAGGTACTGGAGCGCCCAGAAGTTCATCCCCGTCATCAGCATGAACATCAAGGCGCGGGCGAGGTGCCACCGCAGATGTCCGGTTTTGAAGAGGGAATTCTTTTTTATCGGATACAGCAGCGCCGTGGCGAATACCGCATGAGTCACGAAACGCAGCCACACCACCATGAACACCGGCATGACGGTGACCAGCCACTTCGCGGTGCCATCGAGCAGCGAGAACAGCATGAAGCAGCACGAGATCAGCCCGATGCCGATGAGGCGGTTGCGGGAACTGTCGGCGTGGAGCAATCGACCGCCTCAGGTATCGACGCCGATCACTTCGGCCACTCGCCGAGCCGGCCGGCGCGCAAGCCGTCGGGCCAGTGGAAGGAGAACCAGATGAACTCGACACTGCCGTGCAAATACGCCTGCGGAAGAGGCCCCCAGGAGCGACTGTCGTAGCTGTTATCGCGGTTGTCCCCCAGAACGAAGTAGCTTCCCTCAGGAACGTGCGACACGCTGTTGCCAGGGAACAGTCCCCGGTTGTTGGCGGGAAGCACGTAGGGCTCGTCCAGCCGGGCGCCGTCGATACGAACCTCGCCGTCGGAGATCTGAACCGTTTCTCCCGGCAAGCCGATGACGCGCTTGACATGCTTGCGCGCGGGATCGCCCGGAAAGCGGAACACCACCAATTCGCCACGTTGCGGCCCGGCGCCCCGAAAGCGCCAGGTATCCGAGATGAAACAGTCGCCCCACAACAGGGTTTGGTGCATCGACGCGGACGGGAACCGGAAAGTATCGTAGCCGAACAGGCGGTCTCGGCTCTCGAGAAGGAGCCGATGAAAGAGAAGCGAGAAGCCGAAGAAGGCGGCATAAACGTACCAGCGCTGGAATCCGGCGAGCGGAGCGGGCGCCTGGCGCCTGGCCATGCGGGCTGCCATGAAGATCGATCCCAGCCAGATTCCGAGCAGCGCCAACCCCGTGGCAGCGAATCCGACCGGCACAAATATGATTCGGGTCCATGCGCCGAGCGCGAAGAGCAAGGGAAGCGCCGCCAGTGTGCCGATGGCCCAGCGCGGTCTCCCGAGATAGAGAAAGCCGAGTCCCGGACTGGCCACGTTCAGGAGGGCTGCGAGCGTGCCGTTCCTATTCTTCACAGCGCCGCAAACGCCCGTCCCGTGCGGGATCTGCCTTACTTCGTTGTGAGGAAATAGTAGTCGGCGGAGTAGTCGACGCGCGCCCTGGCGCCTGAGCTGGACGGAGAGCAGCCGTCCTTTGGCGCCATGCCGCTGCCGTCGCTCGATTCCCAGTGCGGGCCGGCGTAGTGCTTGCCGATCTTCGCGCCATGGCGGTCGAACAGATCCGCCTCCGGCGCCACGAACGACCATTCGAACGCGCCGACCTGCTCGCGCCGCGGCCGGCACTCGTAGATCTGCACGCCTTTCGCCGGAACCACCATAGCCAGCGTCTCTCTCGGGCTGCCTCTGAGCTTGTCTGGGATGGTGACGGTCGGAGCCTGGGTGGCGCAACCGGCAAGAAGGCACAGGAAAGGCGCAACGAGGCGTTTATAGTTCTTCATGTGTTCTCCCTCTTAGAGCGCAGCGATCACCGCAGCCGTCACATCCTTGGTACGCGCATTGCCGCCGAGATCGGGCGTAAAGATTCTTTTTGCCGTCACCGACTCGATGGCCTTCATCAGGCGCGCAGCGGCTCTTGCTTCGCCGAGGTGCTCGAGCATCATCGAGGCCGTCCAGAAGGTGGCGGTGGGGTTGGCCACGCCCTTGCCAGTGATGTCGAAGGCCGAGCCGTGGATCGGCTCGAACATCGACGGAAACTTTCTCTCCGGATTCAGGTTCGCCGTCGGGCCGATGCCGAGCGAGCCCGACAGGGCGGCGGCGAGATCGGACAGGATGTCGGCGTGAAGGTTCGACGCCACCATCACGTCGATGCTGGACGGCTGCAGGACCATGCGGGTCGTCATCGCGTCGACTAGGACGCGGTCCGTCGTTACATCCGGAAATTCATTTTTCATCTGGAAAAAGACCTCATCCCAGAGGACCATGCCGTGGCGCTGGGCGTTCGATTTCGTGACGAGCGTGAGGTGCTTGCGCGGACGCTTGCGCGCGAGATCGAAGGCGAAGCGATGGATTCGCTCCGCTCCGCTGCGGGTAAAGGTGGAGACTTCCACCGCAACTTCATTGGGCAGGCCGGTGTGAACGCGTCCGCCGGCGCCGGAATACTCGCCCTCGGTGTTTTCCCGGACCACGACCCAATCGATCTGCTTTGCATTCGAAAGGGGGCTTGTGACGCCAGGCAAAACCTTCGCCGGCCGTACGTTCGCGTATTGGTCGAAGCCCTGGCAGATCGGCAGCCGCAGGCCCCAGAGGGAGATGTGGTCGGGAACGTCCGGCGCGCCGACCGCGCCGAAATAGATCGCGTCGAATTGCTTCAGCTGCTGCAGCCCGCCTTCGGGTATGTACGTGCCTTTCTCCTTGTATCTCTTGGAGCTCCAGTCGAAGGTCTCGAACTTCAGCTCAAAACCTTCCCTGGAGGCGAGTGCGCGTAACACTTCGACGCCGGCCGGGATGACCTCGTTGCCGATCCCGTCCCCGGGGATAGAGGCGATCCGGTAGGCCTTCAAGCCGCTTTCTGCTTGGAAGCGGCGCGCACCGCCTCGGCGACGGCGGCGCCCACGTCCGCGGTGCTTGCCTTGCCTTTCATGTCGGGCGTGTGCGGGCCATCGATGATCACCCGCTCGATCGCGCGCACGACGTCGGCGGCGGCCTCGGGATGGCCAAGATGCTCGAGCATCAGGGCGCCCGACCAGATTGTAGCGATCGGATTGGCGATCTTCCTGCCGGCGATGTCGGGGGCGGAGCCGTGCACCGGCTCGAAAATCGACGGCGCGGTCCGTTCGGGATTGATGTTGCCCGAGGCGGCGATGCCGATCGTGCCGGCGGTCGCCGGACCGAGGTCGGACAGGATGTCGCCGAACAGGTTGGAAGCGACGATGACGTCGAAGCGATCGGGGTTCAGCACCATTTGGATGGTGAGGCCGTCGACGTGGTATTGATCTGTTTTTATTTCAGGGTACTTCTTTTTCATTTCCGCGAAGCGCTCGTCCCAGTACGGCATCGTGATGGTGATGCCGTTCGACTTGGTGCACGACGTCAGGTGCTTCTTGCGCGTGCGCGAGAGCTCGAAGGCGTACTTCATGATGCGATCGACGCCCTTGCGGCTGAAGACCGCCTGCTGCATCACCAGCTCGTTTTCCGTGCCCTCGTTGATGCGGCCGCCGACGTTGCCGTACTCGCCTTCGGTGTTCTCCCGGATCACGACGTAGTCGATGTCGCCCGGCTTGCGCCCGGCGAGCGGGCAGGGCATGCCCTCGAACAGGCGCACCGGCCGCAGGTTCACGTAAAGATCGAACCAGCGGCGGCCACTTCAGGCGCAGGCCGTGTCTTGCGGCCGCGGCCTCGAGGACGCGAACGCCTTCGGGAATGACTTCGCGCCCGATGCCGTCGCCCGGAATGACCGCGATCCGATGTTCTTTCATGGACAAATTCTAGCAGGCATACCGCAGGATAGAATCGCCGGCATGCGTTTTGCGGCGATCGAAACTTCGTCGGAGTGGTGCTCGCTCGCGTTGTGGATCGACGGCGAGATCTTCGCGCTCGAGCGCCGCGCCGGCAACCGCCATTCGGAGTTCGCATTGCCGATGCTGGAAGATTTGATGAAGAATTCGGGAGTCGGGGCGGCGGAGCTGGATGCGGTGGCCTTCGGCGCGGGACCCGGCTCCTTCACGGGGCTGCGGATCGCCTGCGGCCTCGCGCAGGGTCTCGCGTTCGCGCGCGGGCTGCCGGTGATCGGCGTCTCGGCCTTCGAGGCGATCGCGCAGGAGTCGGGTGCGGCGCGCGTCGTCGCCTGCATCGATGCGCGGATGCGCGAAGTGTATTATGCGGCGCTCGAGAAGCACGGCGGGCGATGGCGGGAAGTGGTGCCGGGGCAATGCATCGCGCCGGGCGCCGCAGCGGTGCCGGCCGGCGACGGCTGGATCGGGTGCGGCAGCGGATTTGGTGCTTTTCCGGCTCTTCTTCAAAATAAAATAAAACTGGTGAGACCGGAAATCCATCCTACCGCGTTGGCGGTCGCGCAGCTTGCGGCGCCGCGGCTGGTGGCAGGCGAAGGCGTCGACGCCGTGCTGGCGACCCCGCTGTATCTTCGCGACAAGGTCGCCTTTACGAAGCAGGAGCTGGAGAGCCGATGAGCGCGGTCCTGAAGGATGTCCCCTGTCTCGCCGCCATGCGCGAGCGGGACCTCGACGAGGTGATGGCTATCGAGAGCGCGATCTACAGCCATCCCTGGACGCGCGGCAATTTCAGCGATTCGCTGCGCGCCGGCTATGCCTGCCGGACCTGGCGCCTCGGGGGTCGGAAAAATGACGAGCTCATCGGCTATTTCGTGGTAATGGCGGCGGCGGGAGAAGCGCACCTGCTGAACCTGTCGATCGCCCCGGGCTACCAGAGAAGCGGGCATGGCGGCACCCTGCTGAGCGAGGCCGCGGCGAGCGCTGTCAAGCTCGGCGCGCACAACCTGTTCCTCGAAGTGCGGCCGAGCAACCACGCTGCCCAGGCGCTCTACCGGCGCTTCGGATTCCGCAAGGTAGCGGTGCGGCGCGACTATTACCCAGCCCACACCGGGCGCGAAGACGCGCTGGTGCTGACGCTGCCGCTGAAATGAGCCGGCGGGAAGAGATTCTTGCGGAGATGGGCCTTACGCCCGTCTGGAAGTTGAAGGGGAAGAAAGAAGAAATTTTTGAAAGAGGAGCTCTTGCGGAAGAAAAAGATCGGCAAAAACCTCTTTCGGCATGGATCGAGTTAAAGCAGGCGGTGCCCGCCTGCACCGCCTGCGGCCTTCACAAAGGCCGCATCCAGACCGTGTTCGGCGTCGGCGATGAAGACGCAGACTGGCTCCTGGTGGGCGAGGCGCCGGGCGCCGAGGAGGATCGGCTGGGCGAGCCGTTCGTGGGCCAGGCCGGCCGGCTGCTGGACAACATGCTGGCCGCGATCGACCTCAGGCGCGGCGACAACGTTTACATCGCCAACGTCCTGAAATGCCGGCCGCCGGGCAATCGCAACCCCGAGCCCGAGGAAGTGGCCAAGTGCACACCGCACCTGCTGCGCCAGATCGAGCTGATCAAGCCGAAACTGATCGTCGCCATGGGGCGCTTCGCGGCGCAGACCCTGCTCCGCACCGACGCGACGATCGCCAGCCTGCGCGGCCGCCTGCACAGCTACGCAGGCGTGCCGCTGATCGTCACCTATCACCCGGCATATCTGCTGCGAAATCTTCCCGACAAGTCGAAGGCCTGGGCCGACCTGGTCTTCGCCAGGAAAACGATGGCCTCTCTATGAATCAGTGCGGATGGTGCGGCACCTCGGCGCGGGCAAAGGCGAGCAGGCGCTCGATCTCCTCGCGGTGCACCCGCAGGTTGCGCCCGTACCAGAGGTGGACAAGCAGCATGGTGGCGGCGACGAAGAGGCCGTACACCAGGATCACGAAGTAGATCGAATGGCCGATATTGAGGAGCGCGGAATAGAGCGCGATCATGACCAGGATCGATGTGTTCTCGTTGAAGTTCTGCACCGCGATCGAACGCCCGGCGCCGACCAGGTGGTGGCCGCGATGCTGAAGCAGAGCGTTCATGGGCACCACGAAGAAGCCCGCCAGGGCGCCGATCAGCACCATCAGCACGATCGCGAGCCATACCTCGGTGACGTAGTTCATCCCGATGACGACCAGGCCCATGGCGATGCCCAGCGGGATCACGCGCACCGAGCGGTCGAGCGAGATCCAGAGCGAGGCGAGCACTGCGCCGATCGCGACGCCGAACGCCGTGACTCCCTGGAGAATCGCCGCCTTGGATAGATCGAAGCCGAGGGCGGCGCGCGCCCACTCGATGACGATGAACTGCAGGGTGGCGCCGGCGCCCCAGAACAGGGTCGTCACGGCGAGCGAGATCTGCCCCAACCGGTCCTTCCACAGGTGTCCCACGCAGCGCGCGAAATCCCGGAGCGTCTCCAGCGGATCTCGGGCGAGCGGCTTGAGCGCGACCCCGGTGCGGGGAATGTGCAGGTTGAAGATCGCGGCCACCGCATAAACGATCACGATCACGGCGATCGCCGCCTCGGCCGGCGTGTCGATCGGCGTGTCGATTCCGGGGAAGTCCAGGTGCAGCAGCACACCCGAGACCCGGGCATGGATCAGCACGCCGCCGAGCACGGTGCCCAACAGGATCGAAGCGACGGTGAGGCCTTCGATCCAGCCGTTTGCGACCACCAGTTTCCGGTGCGGGAGATACTCGGTGAGGATGCCGTACTTGGCCGGAGAGTAGGCGGCGGCTCCGAGACCGACCACCGCGTAGGCAAGTAGCGGATCGGTGCCCCACAGCATCAGGATGCAGCCGACGATCTTGATGGTGTTGGCGATGAACATCACGTGACCCTTGGGCAACCGGTCGGCGAACGCCCCGACATAGGGGGCAAGCAGCACGTAGGACACGACGAAGAAGAACTTGAGGTAGGGCGTCAGCCACGACGGCGCGTCCTCCTGCATGAGCAGCGCAATCGCCGCCACCAACAGGGCGTTGTCGGCCAGCGACGAGAAGAACTGCGCCGCCATGATGATGTAGAAGCCGGAATTCACGAGGCTTTTTCTCCAGCGCGGCTTTATAGCATGGATGCTTTATGCTTGAATAAGAATCCACAATAAAAGACATTTGGCACGATGCCGCGGCCGATCCGCGCCACCATTTCGGCGAGCGCCCTGACGCATAACTTCATGGTGGCAAAGGCCTACGCGGGCGGCGCGAAGGTCTGGGCCGTCCTTAAGGCGAACGCGTACGGACACGGCCTCGAGCGCGCCGCGCGCGCGCTCGAGGGCGCGGACGGCTTCGCGGTGCTCGACTTCCAGGAGGCTGCGCGGCTGCGGCTCGCCGGGGTCGCCAAGCCGATCCTCATGCTCGAAGGCTTCTTCAAGCCCGCGGACGTGCCGCTGTTGCACAAGTATTCCCTGACGCCGGTGATTCACAACCCGGAGCAAGTGGAGATGCTGCGCCTCGCGGCATTGCCGGGCGAGATCGACGTGTACCTCAAGGTCAATACCGGGATGAACCGCCTGGGATTCACCGTGGACAACCTGCGCGCGGCCTACAACGCGGTGCGCATGCATCCGCAGGTGAGAGCCCTTACGGTCATGACGCATTTCGCGGACGCCGACGGCACCGGCGGCATCAAGGCGCAGCTCGACTGGCTCAACCAGATGACGCAGGAGATCGAAGGCCTTGGCCAGGCGCCGCGCTCGATGGCGAATTCCGCGGCCCTGATCCGCTTCCCAGAAGCGCGCGGCAACTGGGTGCGGCCGGGGATCATGCTCTACGGCGGCTCGCCGTTCCCGGATCGTCCGGCCGCGGCGCTCGACCTGAGGCCTGCGATGACCCTGAGCTCGGAGCTGATCGCCACCCAGCACCTGCAGCCGGGCGAGCGCATCGGTTACGGTTTCGCCTACGAAGCGGTCGGCGAGATGACGATCGGCGTGGTCGCCTGCGGCTACGCCGACGGCTATCCGCGCCACGCGCCCACCGGCACCCCGGTGCTCGTCAACGGCAAGCGCACGCGGACCGTTGGTCGGGTCTCCATGGACATGATCTGCATCGACATCAGCGATATTCCGGAGGCGTATATCGGCACGCCGGTCACGCTCTGGGGTGAGGGCCTGTCTGCAGACGAGGTGGCTGCTTCGGCCGGCACCGTCAGCTATGAATTGCTGTGCGGCCTGGCGCCCCGCGTTGCCGTGGCAGAAATTCCATAGTGGCGAAAGCAAAAACCGCTTATTCCTGTACTGAGTGCGGCGCGAACGCGCTGCAGTGGTTCGGCAGCTGCCCCTCCTGCGGCGCCGCCGGAACGCTGACCGAAACGATCACCGAGAGAGGCTTCGTTCGCCAGGGAAAGGTGATGGCGGAATCGGTGGCACTGGGCGACGTTCCGATGCGGGAGCTCGAGCGCGCGCCTACCGGGCTCGACGAGCTCGACCGGGCGCTGGGCGGCGGGCTGGTCGCGGGGCAGGTGGTCCTGCTGGGCGGCGACCCGGGAATCGGGAAGTCGACGCTGCTGCTACAGGCTCTTTCAACCAACAATTTTTCTGAAAAGCCTTTCTATGTGAGCGGCGAAGAATCCGCCGAGCAAATCGCCATGCGTGCGCGACGTCTGGCTCTGGACGTACACGGTGTGCGCCTGCTTTCCGAAACGCAACTGGAACGCATCATCGGCGCGCTGGAAGCCGCGAAGCCGCGGGTCGCCGTCATCGATTCGATCCAGACCGTATGGTCGGAGGCGCTGCAGTCGGCGCCGGGCTCGGTGGCGCAGGTGCGCGAGTGTGCGGCGCAGCTCACGCGCCAGGCGAAGCGCGCCGGCACGGCGCTGTTCCTCATCGGCCATGTAACGAAGGAGGGCGCGATCGCGGGCCCGCGGGTGCTCGAGCACATCGTCGACACGGTGCTCTATTTCGAGGGCGACCCGAATTCCAGCTTCCGGCTGGTGCGGGCGGTCAAGAACCGCTTCGGTGCGGTCAACGAGCTCGGCGTCTTCGCGATGACCGACAAGGGACTGAAAGGCGTCAGCAACCCATCGAGATTGTTTTTATCCAATCATGAAAAGCAGGTTCCCGGCTCCTGCGTGCTGGCCACCATCGAAGGAACCCGGCCGCTGCTGGTCGAGATCCAGGCGCTGGTGGATGCGGCGCACGCGCCGAACCCGCGCCGCCTCTCGGTCGGGCTGGAGCAGAACCGCCTGGCGATGCTGCTCGCGGTGCTGCACCGCCATGCCGGCATCGCGACCTGGGAGCAGGATGTCTTCGTCAACGCGGTCGGCGGGGTGCGCATCGGCGAACCCGCGGCGGACCTCGCCGTCTGCCTTGCAGTGGTCTCCTCGTTAACCGACAAACCCATTCGCGCGAAGGTGGCGGTCTTCGGCGAAATCGGCCTCGCCGGCGAAGTGCGGCCCGCGCCGCGCGGCCAGGACCGCCTGAAGGAAGCGGCGAAGCTCGGCTTCGAGAAAGCCATCGTGCCGCGGGCGAACCAACCTAAGGCAAAGGTCTCCGGGCTCGAGGTGATCGCCGTCGAGCGCGTCGACCAGGCCGTGCAGGTGCTGCGCAATCTCTAGAGGACTCCCTGAGCCGCGCGCACGCCGCTGCGCACCGCGGCTTCGAGCGTCGGCGGATACTCCGGATCGGTGTAGTCGCCTGCAAGAAATACATTTGAGATATTTGTATTGCTCGCCGGGCGCTTGACTCCGGGCACGCAGGCAATCGTCGCTCTCTTTTCTGCAATTACTCGCCACCAGGCGGGCTGAGGCAGACCGGGTAGCGCGCGCGCCAGCTCGCGGTGACAACGCTCGGCGAGCTCTTCGAGGCTCAATTGCTGGTGGTCGCCCTGGGCGCTGATGACGCAGGCGAGCAGGCCGCGCTCGCCCGTGAGCCTGCCGCGGTCGAAAACCCACTGCACCAGGCCGTCGGCGAGGCCGAGCATGGGAAATGAGCGCTTCACGTGCTCCGGATATTGGAGGTAGCAGGTATAGATCGGCTGGTACGAGTATTCGGTCGCGACATCCGGAAGCAGCGTCTTCAGCTGGTGCGGCCCGACCGCGACGACGATTTTCTGGAACTGTTTTTTCAGCTCCTCGAGGGGCTCGCCGAAGAGCGTGTCGCGCAGGACGACGAGAAACGCCCGCGCCGAGGCGTCCGCCGTCGGCGTATTGAGCGCGGACACGCAAAGCGGCCGCCAGAGATAGTGCCCGATACCGTCGCCCTGAGCGTGTCGGTTCAATAGCTCTTCCACGGAAATATCCGGTTGAATGCGAAAGCGGGCACGGCGCATCGCCGCCATGAAGCGAATGGCAGCGACACGCTCGGAAAATCGAATCCCGCGCGCCAGCAGCAAACCGCCGAGAAGGCCGAAGGGAAAGGGCAGCCAAAGGGCCCGGAAATGGAATTTTTCGAAGTAGCGGATTTCGAGCGGCACGCGCAGCACTGCGTCGTCGGGCACGCCGACGATCCGCATCAGGCGAAACAGCTCGGAATAGGCGCCGATCAGGACGTGCTGGCCGTTGTCGAGCTCGTTACCCTGGGAGATGACGCGGCGTGCGCGACCCCCGGGCACGGTGCCCGCTTCGAACACCGTCACGGGAATGCCGCGCCCGGCGAGCGTGACCGCCGCCGCCATCCCGGCATAACCCGCCCCCACGACCGCTACGCGCTCACCCATGTTTTCCAGGCGATCCAGAATTTGCGCAGCGGTGTGAGCGATGTTTTCGTTTTCAGGACGTGAAATCCGTCGCGCTGGATCTCATCGAGCAGCGCGCGGTAAATCGCCGCCATGATCAGCCCCGGGCGCTGGGCGCGGCGGTCGACCGGGGGAAGAGACCGGAACGCTTTTTCATAGAACTGTTTTGCCCGGGAAAAGGCGATACCGAGATTTCTCGCGTACTCGAGCGTGCGCGGATCGCGATAGCCGAAGATCCCGGCGGCGAGCAGCCCGACGACGCCTGCCACGCGATGGCAGTAACGCTCGAGCCCGGCCCAGTCGAGGTAGCGGGTCTGCGTGAGATCCATCTCCATGCCATCGATAATCTCGTTTAGTTTTTCTTGAGAAATGGAAAAACTTTCGATACGAGGCGCAAGAGCCTTCGTTACCGGATGTTGCGGCTTGCCGGCGAAAAGGTTGTCGACCTCAGCGCGCCACCATGCGAGCTTGGCCGCGGCGAGTTGCGGGTCCGAGGATTCGTCGACGGCGTCATCGACCTCACGGCAGAAGGCGTACAGCGCCGTGATGGCGCGCCGGCGCTCGGGCGGCAGGAAAAGAAACGAGTAGTAGAAGCTCGAGCCGCTGGCCGCTGCTTTCTCCTGGCAATACTGATCGGGATTCATATCGCCTTGAGAAGCAGCAGAGGCCAATCGAAGGCCCGTAGAACCGGTCTGCGACGAAAAACATCGTACCCCGCGGCCTCGGTCTTCTCGAGAATCCGCAATCCTCCCTGGACCGTGGCGCGGATTTCCAGGCCGATGCGGCCGGGCAGTTTGCGTCCGAGCTGCTGCCCGGACAAGATCAGTTCCCGTGAACGTTCAACCTGGAATCGCATGAGGTCCTGCCACGACTTGTCCGCCTTCCGTTCCCGGAGATGCGTCTCTGCCACGCCAAATCGCGCCATTTCGTCCTGCGGCAGGTAAATCCGCCTGTCGTGCCGGTAATCGACGTCGACGTCCTGCCAGAAATTGATGAGCTGCAGCGCGGAGCAGATAGCGTCCGATGAACGTAGGTCTGGATCGGTCGTCCGTTTGAACAGGTGCAGCAGCAGCCTTCCCACAGGATTCGCCGAGCGGCGGCAGTAGTCGAGCACTTCTGCATAGCTCGCATAGCGCTTTTTTGTCACGTCCTGGCTGAAGGCGTCGAGCAGGTCGCGGAACAGCTGGACCGGAAGGTCATGTTCTCGAATTATTTTCCTTACATCGTGGAGCAGCGGGTCCGACGGCGCTTCGAGCTGTGCCCGGTAGTCGTTTAGTTTTTGCAGGCGCATCTCAGGCGGATCGTCGCCTTCGTCGGCGAAGTCATCCGCGCTGCGGGCGAAGCGGTAGATGATCTCGACGGGCCGGCGCAGCGGCGCGGGCAGCAGCAGCGACGCGACCGGGAAGTTTTCGTAGTGTCCGACCGCCATCGGGATTAAATTCGAAAAGGCAGCGAAGGTATAATACGTTGTTTTTTGCCCGTTTTTTATCGGCAAACGGCGGCGAGGGTGGCGGAATTGGTAGACGCACCAGCCTTAGGAGCTGGCGCCGCGAGGCATGTGGGTTCGAGTCCCTCCCTTCGCACCAGCTTGGACTGAGCAAGAACCGAAGGTCCTGTAGAGGAAGAATGGCGGCTAACGTGGAAACGCTGGGAACGCTGGAGCGCCGGGTGTCGATGTCGCTGCCGGTAAACGAGATCGACAAGCAGGTCGATGAGCGGCTGAAAAAACTCGCCCGCAACGTGCGCATGCCCGGATTCCGTCCGGGCAAGGTACCCCTGAAGCTGGTGACGCAGACCTACGGGCCCCAGGTTCGCTCCGAGGTGCTCGGCGAAGCGGTGCAGAAGACATTTACTGAGGTTGTGAAGGAGGCGAAGCTCAAGGTCGCCGGCTACCCGAAGATAGAGAAGAAGGACGGTTCAAGCGAAACGTCACTGGAGTTCAGCGCGACCTTCGAGATCTATCCCGAGGTGAAGCTCGGCGACGTCTCGTCCAGGTCCATCGAGCGTCCGCAGGTGGCGGTGAGCGACGCCGAAGTCGACAAGACGATCGAGATCCTGCGCAAGCAGCGCACGCGGTATGTCGAAGTGCAGCGCGCGGCGCAGGATGGCGATCGGCTGTTGGTGGACTTCGACGGAACGATCGCCGGCCAGCCGTTCCAGGGTGGCAAGGCGGAGAATTTTGCGTTCGTGCCCGGCCAGGGGCGCATGCTGCCTGAGTTCGAGGCGGCCGCACGAGGCATGTCGGCCGGGGAGAGCAAGAGTTTCACGTTGACGTTTCCGGCCGACTACCACGGCAAGGACGTCGCCGGCAAGGACGCTTCCTTTGAATTATCTTTGAGAAAAGTAGAAAAACCCGAGCTTCCGGAACTCGACGCCGAATTCGCCAAGGTCCTCGGGGTCGCCGACGGCGACCTGGGCAAGATGCGCACCGAGATCCGCGCCAACGTCGGGCGCGAGGTAACGACGCGCATCGATGCCCGGGTCAAGAACCAGGCGCTGCAGGCGCTGCTCGACTCGACGCCGCTTGAGCTGCCGAAATCCCTGATCGAAATGGAATCGCAGGAGCTGGTGCAGCGCGCGGCCGCGGATTTGCAGGCGCGCGGCGTGAAGCTCGGCGAGGCGCCGCTGAATCCCGCGGTTTTCGAGGCGACCGCAAAGCGGCGCGTCGCACTGGGGTTGATTATTAATGAATTACAAAATACAGAAAATCTGAAGCCGAAACCCGCCGAGGTGCGCGCGCTGGTGGAGCAGGAAGCACAGAGCTACGAGAGTCCTGCCGAGGTAGTAAAATGGTTTTATATGCAACCGCAGCGGTTGTCGGAAATGGAAAGCGCCGCGCTGGAAGCGAATGTAGTTAAATGGGTCCTGTCGAAGGCGAAGGTCGTCGACAAGGAAATTCCGTTCGACGAGCTGATGGGCGCAAACGCATGAACTGGGAAAAGACCGATAGCGAAGTAAAGGACCTCGGGTTGATCCCGATGGTCATCGAGCAATCCGGGCGCGGCGAGCGCGCCTACGACATCTATTCCAGGCTGCTGAAGGAACGGGTGGTGTTCCTGGTGGGGCCGGTCACCGAGATCACGGCGAATCTGATCGTCGCCCAGCTGCTGTTTCTGGAGTCGGAGAACCCCGACAAGGACATTTTCTTCTACATCAACTCACCCGGCGGGTCGGTATCGGCGGGGCTCGCCATCTACGACACCATGCAGTTCGTCAAGCCGGACGTCTCGACCTTGTGCGTCGGCCAGGCCGCCAGCATGGGCGCGCTGCTCCTGGCCGCGGGCGACAAGGAGAAGCGTTTCTGCCTCCCGAACTCGCGAGTCATGATCCACCAGCCCATGGGCGGCTTCCAGGGCCAGGCTTCCGACGTCGAAATCCACGCCAAGGAGATCCTGTACCTGCGCGGCCGGCTGAACGAGATCCTGGTCAAGCACACCGGCAAGACCCTGGAGATGATCCAGCACGATACCGACCGCGACTTTTTCATGGGAGCCGAAGAAGCGGTAAAGTACGGCATCGTGGACAAGGTTCTGGTGAGCAGGGAAAACACGTAACTCCATGTCAGAAAAGACTTCTTCAGGGGAAAAGCTTCTTTACTGCTCCTTCTGCGGGAAGAGCCAGCACGAGGTCAGAAAGCTCATCGCCGGCCCCTCGGTCTTTATCTGCGACGAGTGCATCGAGCTCTGCAACGACATCATCCGCGAGGAGACCGCCTCCGATAAAGGCGGCAAGGGCGCCAAGTCCGACCTGCCGACCCCGCGCGAGATCCGCAACATCCTCGACTCTTACGTCATCGGCCAGGACCAGGCGAAGAAGATCCTCTCGGTCGCGGTCTACAACCACTACAAGCGGCTCAAGCACCTTTCCAAGAACGACGAGGTCGAG